>Ga0163144_10021479_pt1 | contig 12830 bp, 9 predicted proteins | sample OliLak19BULKMAT1_FD_123175 | JGI IMG/M metagenome (GOLD analysis project Ga0163144, IMG submission 123175) | Freshwater microbial mat bacterial communities from Lake Vanda, McMurdo Dry Valleys, Antarctica - Oligotrophic Lake LV.19.BULKMAT1 | ecosystem: Environmental > Aquatic > Freshwater > Lake...
CGATGCCGATGCCTATGCCGACCGCAAACTCGGGCGACGCAGACGAGGCTGACGGTATGGGCGGACCCAGCTTCGATGGCCCGCCCGGACCTGACGACATGGGCACCGATACGGGTGACTGGGACGATGAGGCAGACGAACCCGCCGATGCGCTCCCGCCAGACGATGTCGAATAGTGTTCACAACTGACCCAAAAAGGACCGGCTCATGAACAAATTCACCTATAGCGTCTTTGCCGCTGGCGCATTGTGCGCCGCTGGCTTGGTCGCAACGGTAGTACCTGCAGCGGCGCGCGACCGGGGAGATTCGAACTTCTCCGTTTCGCTCGGCAATGTGCAGTTCGGATATTCCGACGGATACTACGACAATGATCGCCGCTGGCACCGCTGGCGCAGCAACAGCCATCGCAATTGGTATCGTCACAACCACGGTGACTCGTACTACCACATGCGCCGCTCTCGTGATCGTGACCAGTATCGTCGCGATTGGCGGGGCGGCAGCCGGGCGGACTGGCGTGGCAACGGGCGCGACAGAGGCGGCGACTTCTCAATTTCGCTCGGCAATGTGGTTTTTGGATATTCCGACGGCTACTACGACAACGACCGCCGCTGGCACGGCTGGCGCAACGACAACGAGCGCAACTGGTACCAGCGTAACCATCGCCGGACGTACTACCAAATGCGCCGCAACAGAGACAACCACCGCAATCGCCGCGACTGGCGCGAAGGCAGGCGCAACGACTGGCGCGACGGCGACCGCTATTAACTAAAATCGCCTTGTGCGAAACCCCGGTAGCCAAAAGGCCGCCGGGGTTTTTTTTGTTCAAAAGCATGTTGCGGCAAAATTACGAAGACAGCGCACTAAACCCGAATTCGCATCTGTCAGCTTCGATGAAGTGAGAACAGCTGTTCGTCAGGCGCCCGGGGGCGGCGGCGCATGATGTCGTCTTCTTCCGTCTCTGCTTCGAACACGAGAGAGCGGACGGAGTCGATGACAGGTTCAAGGAACGCGATGCGAATCGGCCCGAACAATATAGGAAGCCAGAACCGCAGCGGCAGCAGCGCCAAACCCGTCGCGACCGGCGATACGTTTGCGTTCGCCATCCCGGATCACAAGTGCGCGCGGGCTGGTCAGATCGCGCAGCGCCTCAAGCACACGCTCGGTACGTGTCTCTTGAACAACTGTGATCAAGATCGACATCAAAGCGAAGGCAAGCAGCACCAGTGCGTCGGTGATCGACCCCAAAATCAAATAGACGACGCCTCCGCCGAGCAGCAGCGCCAGCATTGGTTCGCGCACGACTTCCATGACGATGCGAAAAGGTGTCCGCCGGTTTGCCGCCGGCAGTTCGTTGTGCCCTTCGGCGTTCAACCGGGCAAGTGCGTCAGCTCCGGAAAGACCGGTGGGGCCGGCACGCCCGTTGCTTTTCATGCCGCCCCTAGCAGCTCAAGTTCTCGCATCCAACGCAGACCCCCGGACATCTGGAGCCGTTACGGCGTTGGCGGCGGGGTGCACTTGAGTGTGCCGTTGTCATTGGCGATGTCGGGTGCACCACGACACTCGCGCAGATTGATGGAGGTCGGCTTCCAGGCACCGCTTGCATCCTTGCATTCCGCGCTGAGTGTCCCTCTCTCAACCGCGACGTTGCGGCAGCTCGTTTTATACGAGCCTTCTGGAGCAGGCCGTGGGCCCCCTCCGGGTGGCGGCGGCGGCGGCGGTGGTGGCGGTGGCGGCGGTGGCGGTGGCGGTGGCGGTGGCGGCGGCGGTGGCGGCGGTGGCGGTGGCGGCGGTGGCGGCGGCGGCGCGGCGCCTGCGCATGTCAACTGACCATTGGTGTTGGCGATATCGGCGCCCCGCGTGCAGTTCCGCGTATCGAGTGATGTGCTGTGCCATTCGCCGCCCGCGGTGCGGCATTCGCCCGACAACGTGCCGCGCGCGAACACCATATTGCGACAGCTTTGCTGATAGGAGCCGCCGGGCAGCGGCGGTGGTGGTGGCGGTGGCGGCGGTGGTGGCGGTGGTGGCGGTGGTGGCGGTGGTGGCGCGGCGCCTGCGCATGTCAACTGACCATTGGCGTTGGCGATATCGGCGCCCCGCGTGCAGTTGCGCGTATCGAGTGATGCACTACGCCATTCCCCGCCCGTGTTCCGGCATTCGCCCGACAACGTGCCGCGCACGAACACCATATTACGGCAGCTTTGCTGATAGGAACCTGGTGGCAGAAACGGTGGTTGGGGCGGCGGACTTGCGCCCGTGCATTTCAGTTCGCCATTATCGTTGGCGATGTCGCCACGGCAATTATCGACATTAAGCCCAGTCCGCCGCCAGTTGCCGTTGCGGTCCTGGCATTCGGCGCGCAGCACGTCGCGGTCGATGGTCGCGTTGCGGCAGGTCTGTTGGTAGGAGCCACGGGGCAGGCGCGCATTGCCGCCATTGTTGTAACCGCCGCCATTGTTGTAACCGCCGCCGTTGTTGTAGCCACCGCCGTTGTTGTAGCCACCATTGTCGTCTTGGTCGTCGTCATAGTCGTCGCCGCGCCGGTCCTCGCAGGTGAGTTCGCCATCGCGGTTGACGATATCGTCGCCGCGTTCGCAGCTGCGCACATCCAGGCGGCTAAGCTCGTAACGCCCACGACGGTCGCGGCAGGCAGCGCTCAAATACCGTCCGTCAAAGGACACGTCGCGGCAGGATTGCAGATAGCTGCCCTGCGGCGGGCCATACTGGCCGCCACCGCCACCACTGGGAGGGCGAGCCACGACGCGGCGCAGCGATGAAATCCGGTCACTCATGCCGATCCGGTTCAGGTTATCGACGTCCCGTTGAATGGTTGCGCAACGCCCGCGGAAGCCCCAATCGCTGCACACCTGCCAAACGCCGCGGCGCACACGGACTGACGATGCCATGTCGTTGAACCAGCGTGGAAGGTTCGAAGCATCCGCAGTGACGGCGAGCGAGCGTCCACGGAAATACGAATGCTCAAAAAGCGTGATGTCGCCCAGGATCTCGCGACACACGAGTTGCCCGTTGTTATTGGCGATGTCGCCTCTGCAATTCCGGTAGCCTGCCAGGCTGGTCCGGACGAATGAGCGATTGCGCGTTTGGCAACGGGCTTTGAGCACGCGGCTGCTGGCCCTGATGTCTTCACAGGATTGACGGTAGGAGCCGCTCGGCGGATGCGCTGCTTGCGAGACCGTCGCGCACATCGAAAGGGCGAGTGCCGCAATGGCCGGTATCAACCCAAGCTTGTAGCCCATCATGATGTTTTGCCTCTCTCGCTGTTTCTCGTCCGTACGCGCTTTGCGCGACCGGTGCAAATTCAGGAAGTCAACGCTTGGAGGTATGTTTGGTTCCACAATGGAACCACGAGGCACGTGAATAGTTAGGTCCGTCGCTCGACGACGCCACTAATCACGATCAATCCAGCAATAAGCGCGATGACGATTTGCCCGATCACTGTGGACATCGCAGCGGCCGAGGCGTAACCGAAAACAATGGCGGCGCAGATAACGATGACGCCTACGATTACGATTTTTGCCATGACCTGTGACCCCGAAGCGCGCAGGCGGTACGCGATGTCCCGCCCGATGCTCCCAGTCACAACTCGTGAAAGGCATCAAAGTTCCTGGAATTCGACACGGAGCGTACAGTTATACACCAGATGCCGTCTTGCGGCTTGAGAGGGCGTCCAATTCACTCAGAATGCCTTGGTAAGCGCTGCTGGCGCTCTCGCTTGAAGGCGGAAGGCGGGTTCCATCATCCATCACGGTAGCAATCGCGTTGCGTGCGCGCGAAACGCGGCTTTTCATTGTGCCAACCGCACAACCGCAGATCGACGACGCTTCCAGATAGCTGAAGCCGCCGGCGCCAACCAGGATCAGGGCCTCTCTCTGTTCGTCGGGTAACGTTGCCATTGCACGTTTCAGGTCGGTGAGCTCCACGCTGCTCTGCTGCGAGGCATCCGTGACCAGGGTGCGCTCCATCGCCGGTTCGTCCCAATCGGCTTGCCGCCATTTGCGGCGGTGCGCCGAGTAGAACGCATTGCGCTGGATCATGAACAGCCAGGCCTTCAGGTTCGTTCCCGGCTCGAACGAAGCGCGTGCCTTCCAAGCACTGGCAAGCGACTCTTGTGCCAGATCGTCGGCGCCATCGCGGCTGCGGCACAGCGTGTGTGCAAACGCGCGAAGATAGGGCAGGAGCTCGAGCAAACGCGCGCGAAAGTCGTCATCCGTGCCGGGAGCAGCTTTCGCATCTTGGGGCATTCTTAAGGAGTCCTCGCGTGCGTTATTGACCGCGCTTGCCGCGATTGGCTTACCCCAAAGATAGTACGCGACTGCGTATTTGGTTCCTCGATCCGGAAGACGAAACGAGATTATTTAGGCGGCGCAATTCCGAATCCTTGGGTTTGCGCCAATTTCTGTAGTGAGGCGCGGCTTCAGCCCACGCGCATATCACCAAAGCCACTGAAGATACCGAAGACTTGCAGCAGCCATAATACGACAGCAATGACGACGACGATGTTCAAGATCTGCTTAATCTTGCCATCCATCGGTATGTAAGTGTTGACGGCCCACAGCAGAATGCCGACGACGACCAGAGTTATGACAAGTTGAATGAGAGGCATGCGCTGCTCCTGTTAAGTGTGATTAATTACCGTCGATAACCTTGTCGAGCTTTTCGCCGGCCTGTTCCATCGGTCCATCGTTGCGAGGTTCGTAGTAGTTGTCATAATAGTAAAAGGCTGCGGCTGCGACCAGAACAGCTGCGATAATGAACAACAGCACGTTTGTTTGCGATCTACTTTCCATTGATAACTCCTGCAGACCCGACCCGGGCGGCTTGGATGCGTATTCCGACTTAGACGTAAACGCAGCTCAGCCCCAAAAGTTCCATCTTGCTGCTCTACCGCAGAGTACGCGTCGTTTGCGAGGGAGCCCTAAGACTGCTAGACACATGATCGTCCTTTGGGCGGCTGGCGGAATCCTCCGTCACGTTTATGTCCGAAAGAACGCAGATGACGAAGTTGAACTTCGACGAAAAATGTCATTGGTCGTCGGAATCGGCGTTGTCGCTGCAGGCGCCGCCTGCGGTAACGCCCATTTGAGCGATCATCCACCAGTTTCGGCTTCACCGCTTGCCGGCCGGCACATCCTGATCGTCGAAGACGAGATGATCCTCGCACTTGACCTGGAAGACATCATCAAGGATTTTGGATGCACGTCGGCAATGGTTTCGCGCGTCGGCAGGGCCATTCCCCTTATTGCAACGCAGGCCTTCGGTGCCGCCATCCTCGATCTCAATCTGGCCGGCGAGCAGGTCTATCCGGTCGCGGACGAACTGATCCGGCGCAGCATCCCGTTTGTTTTTGCCACCGGCTACGGCGTGGACGGCGTGGACCCGGCCTATCGCAGCCATCCGGTCCTCGCCAAACCCTATTCGCGCCACCAGGTTGAGGCGGCCTTGCTGCAAGCGCTGGCGCCTATACCTTAAACCCTGCATGCAACCTCTTCGCTGCCCACTCGTTCCACTCAGTACGGGGTGTTGATCACCCCCAATTGAGGGTGCAATGGCAAGTGTTATGTGGGCGTCCCTGTTTTTTGTGTTTACCATTATCGGCGCTTTTTTGACGAGTCTCGCAATGATGGGAATGCCAATCGCCAGCGAGCTCTGGACAGCGTTGATCGCAATGGCGGTCGTTTTGGTGGTGTCCGGCACACTGGTGCCTGCGCTTTCCGGCGGCACCGCGAGAACAGGATAATTGTCCTACTCCAAAGAACGGAAAGGAAGAACTATGAAAATTTTTACGGCGACCCGAGTCGCAGCCTTGGCGGTCGGGCTTGGTTTGGCCTGCACGCAGGCTATTGCGGCTCCGCAAGGCCGCAACAATGACAGGGCTTCGTCCAATGATCAGAGCAAGAACGATCGTGGCGATCGTGACAACCAGCGGAACAAGCAGAAGGGCTCCAAGGCGGCACCGCAACAAGGCCCCGCTGCCGAACCCGTCGTGCAAACAAGCCCAAGAAACGTCGAGCGGCGGCGCACAAATAACCGCAATGACAATGACGCCAGACGTGACAACGGTAACCGGCGCCCGCGTAACGAGCAAGTCAATGACCGGCGTGATCGCAATCCGGCGCTGCGCAACGATGATCGTCGCCGCACAGACGTCAGGAGATATCATCGCAACTTCCAGGCGCCGCATCGCTTCCGGGTTGGAAGCTATCGCCAACCATACGGCTATTCGTACCGGCGTTGGAACTTTGGCCAGCACCTTCCCCGCCAATATTATGGACAGAACTTCTGGCTGTCGAACTTCCTGGTCTACGGATTGTTTGTGCCACCGCCCGGCTACATCTGGGTACGTTATGGACCCGACGCGCTTCTCATCGACCGTTACACAGGTGAGATCGTCCAGGTACAGTACGACATATTCTATACCTGAAGTCAGATGCCGGATTCAATCAAACCCGGGAGCGCGTCCTCCCGGGTTTTTTCTATCTCGAACCCAGCCGTCTGCGAGTGGCCTGAAGCACGAATACACGAAATCATAGGCATCAACACCGCACGCCTCCTCCGTCATGGCCGGGCTCTTGTCCCGGCCACCCAGTGGCCTCGCGTCTGCGAGGCATAAAAGTGCTTTGAGACCGGCCGCTCTCTCGTCCTTTCGTCGCGTGGACACGCGACGACTGGGTGGCCGGGACAAGAGCCCGGCGATGACGCCGTTGGGCTGTTCAACCCATAACCACCAAAACCTTGTGGTTCAGCCCATCGTCGATCAATTGAACCGTCCAGGGCGCTCCGGCGAGCTTCTTACCGTCTACCAGGATTTCGGCGATCCCCGAGCTGATGCGCTTTGGATTCTCCACGACGATGTCATATGTCGCCGAGAGATGCTGGAAGCGAATTTCGAAGCCCGGCCACGAACTCGGGATGCAGGGCTGCATGCGCAATTGGTTGCCTTCGACCTTGAAGCCGAGGATGGACTCCAACCCCGCGCGATAGAGCCAGCCGGCGGCACCCGTGTACCATGTCCAGCCTCCGCGTCCCACATGAGGCGGCATCGAATAGACATCCGCTGCGATGACATAGGGCTCGACGCGGTAGCGCTGCGCATCGGTGAAGGTACGCGCCCGATTGATCGGGTTGAGCATCCAGAATAGTGCTGTGGCCTTGTCGCCCTCGCCCAGGGCCGCAAGGGCCATTGCCGACCAGGCGGCGGCGTGAGTGTATTGCCCGCCGTTCTCGCGGATGCCGGGCGGATAGCCTTTAACGTAACCCGGATCGACCGGCGACTTGTCGAACGGAGGATTGAACAGCAGGGCGAGCCCGTTTTGGTGGTCGATCAATAGCGCATCGACTGCGGCCATCGCGCGCCGGGCGCGATCCCCATCCGCCGCACCCGACAGCACGGCCCATGATTGGGCAATCGAGTCGATGCGGCATTCCTCGTTCATGCCCGAGCCCAGCGGCGTGCCGTCGTCAAAATAGCCTCGCCGGTACCAGTCGCCGTCCCACGCCTCCCGTTCGAGCGCGACCTGCAGCAATTCGCGGTGCAACAGCCAGCGTTCCGCGCGTGCGTTTTCGCCGCGTTGCTTGGCGATCGGTATGAACGAACCCAGCGTGGAATAGACAAACCAGCCGAGCCATACGCTCTCGCCCTTGCCACCGGCCCCGACGCGGCTGAAACCGTCGTTCCAATCTCCGGTACCGATCAACGGCAAGCCGTGACTGCCCACGGCAAGGCTAAGGTCGAGTGCGCGCGCGCAATGCTCAAACAGCGACGCACGCTCTTCCGTCACACCGGGCTCGAAATACGCGTCCGCTTCGCCGGGAGGCAGAGCCGGTCCTCGCAGAAACGCCACCTGCTCGTCGAGCAATGATTGATCGCCTGTGGCCGCGAGATAGTGCGCCGTCGTGTAACACAGCCAAACGCGATCATCTGAGAATCCGGTTCGCACGCCTTGGCCCGAATGGTCGAGCCACCAATGTTGCACGTCGCCCTCAATGAACTGGCGGCTTGCGGCGCGCAGCAAATGACTCCGCGTCAGCTCGGGCATGGTCAACACCATGGCCATCCCATCCTGAAGCTGATCGCGAAATCCGTAAGCGCCGCCCGATTGATAGAACGCTGAACGCGCCCACAGCCGGCAGACCAGAGTCTGGTACAAAAGCCAGCGATTGAGCATGATGTCCATGCTGCGGTCTGGCGTCTTGACCTGCACTTTGTTCAGGATACCGTCCCAAAAGTCGGTCACTTCGTCCAGCGTCTTGTTCAAATCGGCCGTGCGATACTTTTTAACAAGAGCTTGCGCTTCGTCCGTGTTGTCTGCGGCGCCAAGAAACAACACCACTTCGATGGATTCACCAGGTTTGAGCTCGATCGAACGTTGCAAAGCAGCACATGGGTCCAGACCCGCACCAACCCGCCCCGATAGCGGTGACTTGGTTTGCAGGGCGGCAGGATTGGTGAGCGCGCCGTTGCGGCCCAGGAACTCCGTGCGGTCGCCGGTCCACGACGTTTGCAGGCCCGCCATGTCCGCAAATGCGATCTGGGTGCCGAAAGCGCCGTTCCACGGATTTCGCGCGAATACTGCCCCGGTCGAAGGATCCAGGCTCGTGACAACGATAGGTGCTGTGAGGCCGCGCGGCGGTGCCAACAGCCATTCGATGTAACCCGTAATCGTAAGGCGCTTTGTCCGCCGCGAGGTATTGCGGATCGTCAGCCGCGAAATCTTGATAGGGTCGTCTTTGGCCGCGTACAGCAACAAATAGATGGCCAAGCCGTTCGTACTGTGCCCGAAGCGGCTGTATCCCTGTCCGTGACGCACAAGATAGTCGGCCGTCGGGCGACGGATAGGCGAGGGGGTGGCCGTCCAGATTTCACCCGTGTCGTCGTCGCGAATATAGATGACTTCGGGTGTCCGGTCGCAGACGGGATCGTTTGACCACTCGGTCATTTGGTTCTCGCGGCTGCTTCCGCTCCAGGTGTACCCGCCACCGTCCGCCGAAACCTGAAACCCGAAATGTGGATTTGCGATGACGTTGAGCCAGGGTGCGGGTGTGTTCAAACCTTCGGTGAGGGCGACAACGTACTCGCGCCCATTCGCACCAAAGCCCCCTATACCGTTGAAGTATTCCAGATCAGGTTTCGCAAATGGTACGGATCGATCCACCAGGACCGGCGGCACAGAGCGCTTGCGCAGTGGCGCATTTTTCAGTGCCATTCCGGCGAGACGGTCGAGTTGCTCGGGCAAAGCGCCACGCCGGCCTGCCAGATCAACCCGCGCCACCGCCAAGAGTGCGTTGCGGCTTTCGGGCGTCATCAGGTCGCGGCGCAGAACGACTGCATTTCCCCGCAACGCGGGACCGGTGTGGCGTCTGCGCGCCTCGCCTATGCGCACCAGAGACTCCAGTGAAAACTGAAGTTCTTGAACGTAAGACGTTGCCTTCTCATTCAGGATCACAAGGTCGACGTCGAATTGCTTTCTTTGCCAGTATTCGTGCGCTTGCAGAAGGTCGCGTACGAACGGCAATTCCTCTTCTTGATCCACGCGCGCCAGAATGATGGGCAGGTCGCCCGAAATGCCCAGCGCCCACAGCGCGTTGGGCGGCTGCGCACCGCGCGCGATCGTTAGAGAGTTTGCGCGCAAGTCCGGGCTTGCATAGAGCAAGTGGCTCGCCAGGCGCTGATACTGATTGGCTTGATCAGACGTGATGCCCATATGATGGCGTTCGATCTGACCTTGCGACCACGCAAGCGTCGTGACCCGGTCAAAGGCATCGGGCTCCCGGTGCCGGTCGGCAAGCGCGGTAACTTCATCGCGTGAACGCCCGGCGAACGTCCAGTACGCAATGCGCACCGAACCACCAGGGCGGATTCGCACGCGCCGCCGGGACGCGAAGACCGGGTCGAGTACGGCACCAACCGTGTTCGACAAAGGCCGTTGATCAGAGATGGCAATGGGATCGCGCAAGCTGCGGCCGCGTCCGATAAAGCGCGCTCGATCCGTTTCGATTTGCAGGGCGCCCATGCCGTCGCCTTCGACAACGGCATGGGTTGCGGCCCAGATCGCTGTCTCCTGCGCCGAACGGGGTCGTCGCGTTGCCAGCAGTAATCCTTTTGCGGCGACGTACTCGGTTTCGACAAACAGTTTTGAGAACGCGGGGTGAGCCCAATCAGTTGAGGCAGGCGCCAATACCAGCTCGGCATAGGAGGTGACTTCGATTTCCCGCGCCAGCGCACCATGGTTGGAAATCGTCAAGCGGCGCACGTCGCCGTCGCATTCGGGCGAGACGATGATGTCCATCGCGGTGGTCAATGTACCGTCGCGCCGGACGAACTCGGCACGACTGTCCGAAAAAGCAGACTTGCACTCGTCGGGTTCGGCGCCGGTTGGTTGATATCCGGCCGACCACACGGCACCCGTTCGCACATCGCGCAAGTAGAAGTGCGTCCCAAGGTCGTCACAAGTGACGTCGTCGCGCCAGCGCGTTACAGCAAGGTTGCCCCACCGGCTGTAACCGCCGCCAGCAGCGCTCACCATCACCGAATAACGCCCGTTGGACAAAATCTGGGTTTGAGGCGGCGTTCCATGCGGGGAAAAGATACGCCGGGACTGCGGAGCACCGGAGTCGATCAATCTCGGCGCGGCTTTGACTTCCTCTGCGCGCGGGTGGGCAAGCGCCACTTCACGCGGCGCCCGTTCTTGCAGCAACAGTTCGGTCGCGCGAATGCGGGGCTCCGCATGGAAACGCGAGCGCATCCGTCCATCACCCAAAACATTCGCCAGGGCCACAATTGTCATGCCCTGATGGTGCGCCATATAGGCGCGAACAAGCGCGCGGCGCTGGCCTTCGGGAATGCGCTTGGGCGTGAAGTCGACGGCTTCGTAAAACCCGTAAATGCCGCGCGCGCCTATGGCAGCCAGGCGCTCGAAATTCTTGCGCGCCGCAGACGGATTGACCATCGCGGCAAGGGCCGTCGCATAAGGCGCGACCACTGCGTTCTCGGACAGGCCACGCTTAAGCCCCATCCCGGGGACACCAAAGTTCGAATACTGGTAGGTGAAATCAAGATCGCGCGCATTATAGGCCGACTCCGAAATACCCCATGGCATCCCAAGCCGGCGGCCATGCGCGATCTGACGGCTGACGACAAGCTTGTTGGTGGTCGCAAGCAAGCTGCCTTCGGGTGCGCGCATGACGAGCGACGGCATCAGATACTCAAACATCGATCCCGACCACGAGATCAGCGCCGCACCTGAGTCGATGGCGGTGACCAAACGGCCCAACCGGAACCAGTGTTTGGTCGGTACGTCGCCTTTGGCGATCGCGATAAAACTCGCAAGGCGCGCTTCGGAGGCTAGCAAGTCGTAGCAGCTTGGATCCAGCGTTTCGGTGTTGACCGAATACCCTATTGAAAGCAGCTCGACTTCGGAATCAACCAGAAATTTGAAGTTCATTTCGTCGAACAATTTTCGCGCGCCAAGCGCAATCTTTCTCAGGCGCTCACCGATATCGCCGCCAGCGCGCGTCAAATCGTTTGCATGACTTTCCACGGCGCGCAGCGCAGCCTCGCTCCATGTCAAAATCTCGGCCGTGGTGGCATCAGTGCGCACTTCGATCAGGGTTGTGGCAGCCGCCACCAACTCAAGCGCGCCCGCAGCCGCTTCCCCTGCTGGCGCGCCGCGCTCAAGCAAGACGGTGAACTCGCGGTGAGCTGATTTTAGCGCGTCAATCTGGGCGACCTGCGGGCAGACTGTGTGACCGAGCGCGTCAAGCGCCTCCTGCACGAGAGCCAGAGCATCCGCGACGCCCAATCTCCAACCGGCGTTTTCGAAAGGCCTCGTCGCCAGTTCGTCGCAAGCATTGGCGACGGCAATCAGATGACCCGCCAGATTGCCACTGTCGACCGAAGAAATGTACCGGGGCTCAAGCGGGCGAAGGTCTTGCGTGTCGTACCAATTGAACAAATGTCCGCGACAAATATCCAGACGATGGATTGTCCCGAATGTCGCCTCTAACCGGTCGACCATTTCGCCGGTTCCGATCCACTGATGATCCCGCGCGGCCACGACTGACAAAAGATAGAGGCCAATATTGGTGGGTGACGTGCGATGGGCGACCACCGGCTCCGGGGTTTCCTGAAAATTGTCCGGCGGCAGCATGTTGTCCGCCGCCGTGACGAACGTTTCAAAAAAGCGCCATGTCCTGCGCGCGACGAGTCGCAGTGCCTTCGCGTCGCCTACCGAGACTGCCGACCGGTCAGCCGACTCTGGCGACGTGCTGGACCAGCGCGCAATGACAGGCGACAGAACCCAAAGGACCACAAACGGCAGCGCCACGAATGTCGCATAAGTGTTAAACGCTATTGAAAGCGCCAGCGTGCCGCCTGCGATCGCGACCGCACCGCCCATCTGGCTGTAGGCGCTGGAGACATCGAGTTGCGGCCGGAACATGGCCTGCGCCGCAGTTACCCACTCCAGCATGCGTCGATGGGTGAAGAACAGACGAAACAGCGTTCGCCCGATGGCATCGATCATCAACCAGGCTTGATGCGCAAGGAAGGTGATCGCAAAGGCAATTTGCAGCAGCGCGATCGCAACGTCCTTGGCCAGTGCCTGAAAATGGCTGCGCATGGAAATGCCGGGACGCGGCGGCATCAACGCGGCGAAAACCGGCAGCGCAGGCGGAATGGCGATTGTTGCCAAAATGAACCCCGTCCATATCAGTGACAGGTCCAGCGGCAGTGCCCACCCAATCGCCAGTGCAAACACGCTTGCAGGCGGCGACAGTGTGCGGCGCAAATTGTCGAGCATCTTCCACAGGCCACC
>Ga0163144_10021480_pt1 | contig 12830 bp, 7 predicted proteins | sample OliLak19BULKMAT1_FD_123175 | JGI IMG/M metagenome (GOLD analysis project Ga0163144, IMG submission 123175) | Freshwater microbial mat bacterial communities from Lake Vanda, McMurdo Dry Valleys, Antarctica - Oligotrophic Lake LV.19.BULKMAT1 | ecosystem: Environmental > Aquatic > Freshwater > Lake...
AAAGGTGGAGACTATGACATGCGCCAGCTGACAGAAACTGCCGTGGTCGAAGCTTATGGCGGCCGAGCCGTAGCGATTGGCTTTGTGGAGGGTTACTCGACGACATCGCTGGTGGCGAAAATCCGCACTGCTGGTTGAGGATGCTCTGAATAATCCGCATTGGGTTATGCAGAGTATCCTTAAACCTGTTTGGCAATCAATACCGCGTTTGAGCCACCAAACGCGAACGAGTTGGACATGACGGCGCGCAAATTTTTTACATTGCGTGCCTGCAAAGGGATGTAGTCGAGATCACAGCGCTCATCGGGTGTTTGCAAAAATGCGGTGGGCGCGAGTTGACCAGAACGCAAACTCATCAAGCTGGCGGTAAATTCTATCGCGCCCGCTGCACCCATCGCATGGCCATGCGCGGCCTTGGTCGAACTGATGGGCAAGCTCTTGGCGCAATGTTCGAACACCAGTTTGATGGCGTTGGTTTCGACTACATCGCCGACTTCTGTGGCGGTACCGTGGGCATTCAGGTAGCCAATGTCGCTGGCGTTCAAAGCCGCATCCTTCAAGGCCAAAGACATGGCGCTGGCCTGACCCTGGGCCTCGGGCTGGGTCAGGTGATGCGCATCGGTGGTAGATGCATAGCCTGCCAGTTCAGCCAGGATATTGGCGCCCCTGCGCTTGGCCGTGTCCCAGTCCTCCAGCACCAGCATCGCCGAGCCTTCAGACAGCACCAAACCCGAACGGTCTTTGGAAAATGGCCTGCAAGAAGCCTGCGGTCCATCAGCGTGGGGTTTGGCCAGCGTGTGCATCGCTTGCCAGGCCTTGATGGTGCCTTTGGTGAGCAATGCATCTGAGCCGCCAACCAGCATGGCATCGGCATAGCCGTGTCGAATTTGACGAAAAGCATCGCCAATGGCGGTGGCCGAAGACGCGCAGGCATTGGACACGGTGCTGCTCGGGCCTTTGAAGCCAAACTCCATCGACAGGTGCGCGGCCATGGCATTGTGCATGGCCAGCACCACTGTCATGGGGCGCAGCCGGGCGACTTTTTGTTCCAGCAGTGCGAAGTAAGCCGCTTCAAGCGATGTGGTGCCGCCGCTGCCCGTGCCGACGGATACGCCAAAGCGTTCAGGTGTTAAGCCGGTTAATTCGCTGCCCAGACCCGCTTGCGCCATGGCCTCGCGGGCCGCGACCAGCGCAAACTGGCTGACACGATCCATCGTCAGAAGTTGGGCTTTGGAAAAGTGTTCCTCAGGATGAAAGTCGATATGCCCCATCAGCACCTGCTCAGGACCCGTGGGGAAATTGACTTGAAGTGCGCGTATACCGGACCGCGCCGCAAGCAGCGCTTCAAAGAAACCTGTGCCTTGCAATCCAACCGGAGAAACAACGCCTAAACCAGTGATGGCAACGCGTCGCATTAAGCAAGGGCTCAGGCAGCGGCCACCGCGTTACCCGGCGCATATTTTTGCATCAAAGGCTCAATCAGTTGCACCATTTCATCCAGAGTCCGGGGCGGACTGGCCTGGTCAGGAATCTGGATTTTAAACTGATCTTCTATCTGGAACAGAAATTCAATCACCGCCAGAGAATCGAGTCCAAGGCTCTCCAGCGTAGCGCCGGGCAACAACTTTTCTTCGGCAATACCGAAGGTTTCAGCAAAAAGATTAATCAAATCGGAATTCATCGCATCAAAAACCTAAGGCACTTTTTTTGTGACACAAACATAAGAAAATAGCTTAACATTTCTTTACATAATTTCAATGACTTGGCTTGACTGTTACACAAGGGTTATCACGGCGTATACATTTGCTTGACAGCATCCGACAGACTGAACGCCCCCAATAAATCTCCCAGGTAGGTGGCTGGAGCAGGTGCAACCGCTAACGCTCCAATCTCATCATGCAAGCGGGCATTGCTGAACACAGCATCGGCTGTCAGAAAGGGCAAATAGGGTTGCAAGGCTTCAAACATCCAGCGCTGACGTGCAAATTTTGGCACTGGCACGAAATCCCGACCGCGCATCACCAGCTTTTTAATGCCGGGCATGCTCAGTATCAATTCATCGGCCAGTGCCTGAAACGTCATAGATGCCTCGCCCGTTGACACGTGGTAGCAATCATGCATGAAGTCATTTTTCAGCAGCATTTCGGCAAAAGCGCTGGCTACAAAGTCGACTGGCGCAAAGTCCAGCCGGGCTAGCGGGTCTAGCGGTACATCGCCCAGCTCGGCCATTACGGGAATCGCCCAAAGCATGCTCCTGGAAAGCTTGGCGTCATCAATACCGCGCGACAGCACGATGCCCGGGCGCAGGCTGATGAAGGGCACGCCCACGGCCCGCAGCAAGGTTTCGGCATCGCGCTTGGAGCGGATGTAGTCGTTGGCGTAGCCAGCAAAAGCCATGTCTTCGGTGATGACGCCGCGCGGCTTCATCGTTACCGCCGCCGTCCCGACAAAAAAGCCGCGTTGCGAAGATTTGAGGTTTTTCAGGATGCCGCCGAAGTTGGTGGCCGCCTTGATGTTGATGGGGTAAACCCCCGCGTCAGACTTGAAAGACGTATTGGCCGCTGAGTGCAAAATCACGTCGGCAGACTGCAACACGCTGGCCTTCAGGCCAAAGTCAGGGGCTTCAATGTCGCCCGGGGCAGCAGTCACAAACTCCGCAAACTCCGGTTTCCACAGCACGCTTTTTTGCAGCCGCTCAATCAGACGGGCTGTGGCCTTGTCCTGGTCCGGGGCGCGCACCACAGCTGTGCTGTAGACGCCTCTGGAAGCCAGAATCAGCATCAACTCGCCGCCAATCAGGCCAGTTGCACCCGAAAGGAGTACGCGTTTTTGCATGTTCACCAAAGTCATTGAATCGAGCAGGAATTATAAAGCCCGACGGTACCTTCCAGCCTTCTTTCAGTAGAGCGGCGCGACTAGGCCGGCTTCTCCACAGGCTTGAGTTCGACTACTTTGGGTTTGCGCCTGAAGAGCCGTGCCAGCCCATGCTCAATGTCATCCATGAAGGTATAAACCGCGGGCACCACCAACAAGCTCAGAAACGTCGATGTGATCAGCCCGCCGATCACCGCCACGCCCATCGGGCTGCGAAAGCTGCCATCAGCAGCGCCCCAGCTAAAGGCAATCGGCACCATGCCCGCACCCATGGCAATCGTGGTCATGACAATTGGCCGGGCACGCTTGTGGCAGGCATCCAGCAGCGCGTCCAGCCTGGACATCGGTGCCGCTACCGGAAGTCCATCAGCACCGTCGTTGCCACGCCGCGCCACGATGGCATATTCAACCAGCAAAATCGAGTTTTTGGTGGCGATGCCCATCAGCATGATCAGGCCAATCAGCGATGGCATGGAAAAGCTTTTACCCGCCAGCAGCAAACCGACAAATGCGCCGCCCAGCGACAAGGGTAGCGCCACCAAAATCGTGACCGGATGCAGAAAGTCCTTGAACAACAACACCAGCACGATGTAAATGCACAGCACAGCCGTCAGCATGGCCAAGCCAAAACTGGCGAAAAGCTCGGCAAACAACTCCGCATCTCCGATGGAGGCCCGCTTGACGTCAGCTGGCAAATTGACGATGGCAGGCAGTTTGTCGACCAGAGCCGTAACCTCGCCCAGCGGCAAGCCCGACAGCTCGACGTCAAACTGCACGTTGCGCGAGCGGTTAAAGCGGTCAATGATGGCCGGGCCGCCCGACAGTTCCAGCGTGGCTACCTGACCCAGCATGACGGGCCCGCGGCTGCCGGGCACAAGGAGCCGCTCAAGGCTGGCAATGTCGGCTTTGGCGTCATCTGCGAGGCGCACTACGATCGGGACCTGACGCGATGACAGGTTCAGTTTGGGCAGGCTGGCGTCGTAATCACCGACGGTGGCGATGCGCAAGGTTTCTCCAATCGCTGCGCTGGTCACGCCCTGGTCGGCCATGCGGGCAAAGTCAGGCCGTACCAACAATTCCGACTGCACCAGCGACGCGCTGGATGCAATGGAGCCCAGACCGGGGATGGTGCGCAGGTCTTTTTCAAGAGCGGCGGCGGCGGCGGCCAAAGATGCCGGGTTTTCGCTGGTCAGCGCCAGCACCAGGCCTTCACCAGAACCGCCCAAGCCAACTTTGCTGCGCACGCCGGGCAACTCTTGTAACGCTTGACGGATATTGTTTTCAATCACCTGCTTGCGCGGCCGCTTGCCGCGCTCGTCCAGCAAAATCGTCAGGGTGGCTTTGCGCGTTTCGGCTGCACCGCCGGGCGCAAACGGGTCGCTGCCTGCCGCGCCGCCGCCCACCGTGGTGTACACCGACTTGACATGCTCAACGGTCATCAGCATCTGGCGCGCCGCCTCGGCCGCAGCTTTGGTGTCTTGCAGTTTGGTGCCGGGGGCAAGTTCCAGATAAACCTGGGTCTGACTGTTGTCGTCTGGCGGGATAAAACCGGTGGGCAACAACGGGATCAACATCAGCGAACCGACAAAAAACCCGATGGCGGCGAGACCAGTCACCCAACGATGCTGCAGGCACCAACGGCTGGCTCGCATGTACCAGCGCATCACGGCGCCGTCTTTTTCGGTGTAGTCAACGATGGGTTTGAGCAAGTAGGCAGACATCATCGGCGTGAGCATCCGCGCCACAACCAGCGACGCAAATACGGCCAAAGCTGCGGTCCAGCCAAACTGCTTGAAGAACTTGCCCACAATGCCGCTCATGAAGGCAGTGGGTAAAAACACCGCAATCAGTGTGAACGTGGTGGCTATCACCGCCAATCCAATCTCATCTGCCGCTTCCATCGCCGCTTGGTAGGGCGTTTTGCCCATGCGCAAGTGGCGCACGATATTTTCCACCTCGACAATCGCGTCGTCGACCAAAATGCCAATCACCAGGCTGAGCGCCAACAACGTCACAACGTTGATGGAAAAGCCCAGGTAATTCATGCCAATGAAGGCCGGAATCACCGACAGGGGCAGCGCTACTGCCGTGATAAAGGTGGCGCGCCAGTCGCGCAAAAACAGCCACACCACCAGCACTGCCAGCAGTGCGCCTTCAACCAGCAGAGTCAACGACGCCCGGTATTCCTCTTCAACCGGGGTAACAAAGTCCAGCGCTTCGCTGAGCACCATGTCAGGGTGGGTTATTTTGAGTTGCTCCAGCGCCGCACGTACACCGCGCCCAACTTCAATTTCACTCGAACCCTTGGCCCTGGAAATTTCAAACCCGACCACGGGCACGCCATTGAGCAGGGCGGCTGAGCGCTGCTCGGCGGTGGTGTCCTGTACATCGGCAATTTGCCCCAAACGGATTTTTCGACCCTCGCCCAGATTCAATTCCAGTGCGGCGAGTTCTACGGCCGACTTGACGGTCGCCAGCGTGCGTACAGGTTGCTCGCTGCTACCCAGATTAGCCCGCCCGCCTGCGGTTTCCATTTGCACTTGCCGCAGCTGCTGCGACACCGCCGCCGCGCTGACCCCCAGGGACTGCATTTTGGCGCTGCTCAGGGCAATCCGCACCTCGCGCGTGACACCACCCACGCGGCTGACCGAGCCGACACCGCGTACCGCCAGCAAACTGCGGGTCAGCGTGTCGTCGACAAACCAGCTCAGCGCCTCGTCATCCAGGGCGCTGCTTTTGATCGTATAGGCCAGCACCGGGGCACCCGCGATGTTGATCTTGCTGACCACCGGGTCGCGCAGGTCAGCAGGCATGTCGGCCCGCACCTGCTGGACTGCCGAGCGGGTTTCGTCCAGCGCTTCCTGGGTCGGCTTTTCAATGCGAAATTCAGCCGTGATGGTGACCACACCGTCTTGCACCTTGGTGTAGATGTTTTTCAGGCCTTGCAGCGAGGCAATGGCGTTTTCAATCTTGCGCGCCACCTCGGTTTCAAGCTGGGCGGGCGAGCCGCCGGGCAGACTGGCCACGATGATGATGCTGGGCACGTCAAGATCGGGAAAGTTTTGCACTTTCATGCTCTGGTAGCTCAGCACGCCAGCAAAGCAGAGCATGACGAAAAACATGATGGCGGCAATCGGGTTCTTGATGCACCAAGTGGAAACGTTCATAAATATGAATCCTGTATGCTATATATTTAATAGCTTCTTACGCCCGTATCGATTGGGTTTAATGGCAACTAAATAGGTAAAATGAGGCGTTTTCAAGCTACTTTGGGGCTTTTGACGCGGCAGCCGGGCTGGCAGGGCCTGCAGGGCCTGCAGGACTGGCTGGCTGCGCTGCAACGACTTTGACCATGTCACCGTCGGCTAAAAAGGCTGCACCACTGGCGACAAACTGATCGCCGGCTTTGGCGCCTTTGACAATTTCAACCGCATCGCCCGCGCGGCGACCCGTTTGCAGCTTGACCTGGCTGACCTTGTTGCCAGGCTCCAGCCGCATGGCATAGGTAAAGCCATCGCGCAATACCAGCGCCTGCTGCGGCAGGCTCAAGACACTGCTGGTGCCGAGCTCAAATTCGCCGCGCGCATACATGCCGGCCTTGATGTTGGCGTTGGCTGGCAAATCCACATACACCAGGGCATTGCGGGTGACGCTATCCACCGTCGGGGCAATCATGCGTACCTTGCCCACCACCGTCGCGCCGCTGGCCGCCGTCACGCTGGCCGCGGTGCCGGGCTTGATACCAGCCAGCTCGGAGCTGGTGATTTCAGCGCGCCACTCCAGCCGCCCGCCGCGTATCATTTTGAACAGCTCTGTGCCACTGCCGACCACTGCGCCCACCGTGGCGCTGCGGCTCGATATTACGCCGCTGTCAGGCGCAAGCACGCCGGTTTGCCGCAATCGCACCTGCTGCACGGCCAGCATGCCCCTGGCGGCTTCCAGCCTGGCTTTAGCGGTTTTGTCAGCTGTGGTGTATTGGTTGATTTGTTGTTCGCTCAAAGCGCCGCTGGCCTGCAGCGTACGGGCTTTGTCGGCGTTGCCTGCGGCATCCAGCGCGTTGGCCTGGGCCTCTGCAAAGCTGGCCTGCGCCTGCGCCACCTCGGCATTGACCTGCTCGGTGGCAAAACTGGCCAACACCTGGCCTTTGGTTACCCTGTCGCCAACATTGACTTTGACATCGACCAGCCGCAAACCGTTGGCCTCGCTACCAATAATGGCCTCCTGCCACGCCACCACGTTGCCATTGGCAGGCAGCTTGAGCGGCAAACTGCTTTGTGCAGGCTGCACGGTTGTCACCGTCAGTGCCGCTTTGGCAAGTACCGCTTTTTTGTTATCGGCAGCACCTGATTTTGAAGCGAAAAGGGCTGTAACGACCAATATCATAGCGCAAGCAGCTATTGAAATAATAGCATTTTGCTTGTTGTTGAGAAAGTTCATGCGTATCATTTCATGCGAATCATGTTTGAGAAATTTCAGTAACGCCGATGCAATGCGCTTACCAGTTAGGTAAAAAGGCGTCGGGAATGCCAAAAATCATCGGGGTGGGGTGCGGTGCAGCCGTGCTCCATCCCCCGCCCAGAGCTTTGTACAGCGCAATCCAGGCATTGCGGCGCTCACGGTCCAATAGCACCACGGCGCTTTGCGCCGCCAGCAGCACACGCCTGGCCTCTTCGAGTTCCACCAGACTGGCCAAGCCAGCTTTGTAGCGCGCCTCGGTCCCGGCAAACGATGCCCGGTAGCCCTCGGCGGCTACCCCTGTGTCACCGCCCCGGTCGGCTGTGCTTTGCAGGTTGACGAGCGCTTCTTCGACTTCACGCACAGCCTGACGAACCACGCCCCGGTACTTGCCAGCGGCTTCTTCGTAGCGCGCCTTGGCTGCGTCCACATTGGCATCCGCTGCACCGCCATCAAAAAGTGGCACCGTGAGAGCCACCGGGCCCACAGACCAGGTGGTGAAGCGCTGTGTAAAACCGCGCGAGCTGAAGCTGTTGGCCGCAATGTTGCCTGAAATACTCAGGCGCGGGTAGCGCTGCGCCCGGGCACTACCGACTTCAAAACTGGCGGCATTCAGCTCTCTGGCTGCGTTGAACACATCAGGCCTTTGAGACAGCACCGCAGCGGGCACACTGGAAATCTCGTTCATGCCCTGCTGGGGCGGTGCAACGGGCGACTGTGCCAGTTTTTGCCGCAATTGGGGTTCGCTCCAACCCGTCAGCGCCGTCAATGCCTTCACGTTCAAATCACATTCCGCGCGCTGTTGGGTGATGCGGCTATTGCCCTCTGCTGCTGTGGCTCGCGCCAGGGCGGCAGTGGCCGGAGCACCAAATCCGGCCTGGGTGAGCAGCTCGGTCAGGCGACTGGTTTCAAAGCGCGACTTCGCGTCAGCGCTGGTAACTATCAGCAGCTGCTCGCAGGCCCGCAAGCCGTAGTATTGGCTAGCCACTTCTGCCGCCACCAAAATCCGGGCCTCATGCCAAAGCGCCTCGCTGCCAGCCAAGCGCTCCCTGTCGGCGTTCAAGCTGGCCTCGTTCTGCCCAAACAGGTCAATCTCCCAGATGGTTTGCAGGCCAAGCTGCCCGCTGTTATTGATGGGGGCCAGGGCTCCCGTGTTACGGTTCGGCGGCGTAGACCGACTACGGCTGAGGCCACCCACCGCATCAAGGATGGGTAACAGGGCTGCTCCGGAGACTGTTGTGGCGGCTTGCGCCTGCTGGATATTGGCGCGCGCCGTGATGACGCTCGGGCTGACAATTTGCGCTGCGCTGATCATCTCAACCAGCAACGCGTCATTTTGCTGCTGCCACCACAGCGACAGGCTGGTTAGGCTGCCGTTGTGCGGCAGGCTGTTAGCTGGAGTGATGGCGCTGGCAGAAGCCGAGGCGGGTGTGGGCAAACTGGCATACCACTGCGGCGGCGCGGCCACAGTTACCGTTGGCGGTGGCGCATTTACGGCGCAGCCACTTAACGCAAAAGAGATGCCCATGAGCGTGAAGATAGCTAGAAGGCCGCGTTTGCCAAACCTGTCTGGATTGTTCATGGAAAAATATTTTCTGGACTTGAAATTGCAACAAACGACATTTTGCGGGTTTTCAGTCGCTTCCTGACGCAATAACCCAAAACCCATACGGGAATACGTCTCACATCAATAAAACACAGCGGCCCACAAAGCCAGAACGGCTGCGCGCTCTGGCTCCAGCGTATCAGGTGCGACCTGGGTCGCCGCTTCGTTCAGGCGTGCCTGGTGCTGCACACGCCGTAGCGCACGGTAAGCCCTGGCTGATTTCTCACCCACGCCGTGCGGCAGCAAGCCTGCAGCCTCGGCGCGTTGCAACAAGGCAATATTGCCCACATTGGCCCTGAGTGTGGGATGCTGCCCTGACTGTGACAAGACCAGATACTGCACTGCAAACTCGGCATCAACCATGCCGCCCCGGCTGTGCTTGACATCAAACAAATCGCCCTTGACCGGGTGCGCAGTTCGGACTTTGTCGCGCATGGTGGTGATCTCAAGACGCAGCAGGGCTGCATCGCGCGACGCGGTAATCACGCCTTCGCGGATGGACTCGAACTGCTGGCGCAAAGGCTCTGCACCCAGAACAAATCTGGCACGCGTCATGGCCTGGTGCTCCCAAGTCCAGGCAGTGTTACTTCCGCGCTGCTGCTGGTAGTTGGCGAAGGCCGCAAAGCTTGTGACGAGTAAACCAGAATTGCCGTTTGGCCGTAGCGCGGTGTCGATTTCAAACAAATCGCCTTCGCTGGTTTTAACCGTCAGCCAGTTGATCAGTTTGCGCACCAGCAGCGCATAAACCTCCCCGGCCTGTTCGTGGTCGTCCTCGTAAACAAACACAAGGTCCAGATCGCTGCCGTAACCGAGCTCTTTACCACCCAATTTCCCGTAGGCAATGATGGCCAGTTGCGGCGTCTCACGGTGCCTGTTTTTTAGCCGCTGCCAGCACCAGGCCAGTGTCATCGCCAGCGTGGTTTCAGCCAGCGCGCTCAAATCGTCGGCCACCTGCTCAACACTCAGGACACCTTCGACGTCCCTCGCCAGCGTACGGAACACCTCGGCGTGATGCGCGCGGCGCAGCAAATTCAGGCAGGTTTCTTCATCGTCCTCCCGGGTGATTTGCAGCGATGTCAAACGCGCTTTGAGTTCTTGCGAATAGACGGCGCTGTCAAAACGCTCGTGCAGCATGGCGTCGCTGGCGAGTTCGTCAATCACGCCGGGATGCAACAGCAAATAACGCGCGGGCCATTTGGCCGCACCCAACAGCCGCAGCAGGCGCTGGTGGACCTGCGGGCGCTCCAGCAGCAGCGCCAAGTAGCTCTCGCGGCGCAGCAAGGGCTCTATCCAGTCCATGATGCGCAGGGCGGCTTCTTCGCTGACGCTGCCCTGGCTGAGCCACAAGGCGGTGCGCTGCACCAGTTGGCTTAACCGGGCGCGCGACTCGTCGCGCAGCGCCAACACCTTGGGATGGGTGCGCCATTGCTGCAGACGCGCCCTGAACTGCGCGGGCCACTGGCTGGACAGATGCTCCAGCAAGTCATCGAGCGCAGGCGCGGCGCTGGCTTGGGCATCAGGCGAGTTAACCCCTTTGGTACAGCCCTTGCAATCAGGTTTGCCGCCCAGCAGCTTGTCAAACTCATCCGCCACCAGTTCGCGGTGCGTGTCCAGGTCATGCAAAAACGGGCAGCAGTTGCTGTAGCCCAGTGTTTGGGCAATCCACGCCAGGTCGTCATCGCGGGTAGGCAGGACGTGGGTTTGCTGGTCATCCAGATACTGGATGCGGTGCTCCACACGGCGCAAAAAATCGTAAGCATGCACCAACGCATCGGCCGTGTCCTGGCTCATCAGGCCGGCATGCGCCAGCCGCCGCAAGGCATCGACCGTGCGGCGCGTACGCAGCTCGGGGAACTGCCCGCCGCGCACCACTTGCAGCAGCTGTACGGTAAATTCGATCTCGCGAATGCCGCCGCGCGACATCTTCACGTCATTGGCGCGCTCGGGCCTGCCCGCACTGCGCTTGGCCGCGTGCTCGCGTATTTGCCGGTGCAAAATGCGCAGCGCATCAAAAACGCTGTAATCCAGATAACGCCTGAAGACAAACGGCAATACCGTACCGCGCAGCGCTTGCGCACTGCCCTGCCTGACGCATGCGCCAGGGGCCACGACCCGGCTTTTCAGCCAGGCAAAGCGCTCCCATTCACGGCCTTGCGCCTGGAAATAATCTTCCAGAGCGCTGAGCGACATCGCCGCCGGGCCAGAGCCGCCATGCGGTCTGAGCGCCAGATCCACCCGAAAGACAAAACCATGCTCGGTGGTCTCGCCCAGCAACGCGTAAATCGCCTTGACCTGGTGCGCAAAATACTCGTGATTGGAGATTCGGCTGCGGATGGTCTCGCCTTCGCTGGCACCCACTCTTCCGGCGGTCTGGCCGTCATGGTCATAGACATAAATCAGGTCGATGTCGCTGGATACATTGAGCTCCCGCGCGCCAAGCTTGCCCATGCCAATGACCCACATCTGGGCGGCAACGCCACTTTCGGCTTGCGGGTGGCCGTACTGGGCATCCAAAGTGGCGCGGGATTCAAGCATCGCCACATCAAGTGCCAGCTCGGCAAGCTCGGTCATGGCGCGCGTCACCACACCGAGCGCAGCCTGCTCGGCAGGCAGGCCCTCACAGTCAAGTACCACCAGCCGCTCGATGACCAGTTGACGCAGCACCCGCAGTGCAGCGCCCGTTTCAAACCCCTCTAAGCGCAAGGTCAGCAGCGCACTATCCATACCGGCACGTGTCGGCTCGCCGGGCTGCAGCAAGGTAAGTTGGGCGTCATAACGACGGCGGATGCGCTGCACAAAACGCGAGTAACCGGAAGCATCAGCCATGCCTGGTTCTGAATTGATCACAGTAAGTCACAAAACTTCATAAGCTGGGAAACTCTTGAGGCGATACGGACAGTCATAATTCTCATGCCAATGATTCAGACAACACCCCTAGTGCAAACCCTTGCGTCCCCGCGATTGAAGTGGCTGGCTGTCGTTGCACGCGTGTCTTTGTGGCTGGTGGTTACTTTCTGGTTGCTGTTTGGCGCAACCTGGGGCTTGCTGCACGGCTGGATTGTGCCGCGTATTGAAGACTTTCGCCCGCGCCTTGAAATACAAGCCAGCAAGGCGCTGGGTGTGCCGGTTCGGATTGGCCAGATCACGGCCCGCTCTGAAGGCCTGATTCCATCGTTTGAATTGCGCGATGTCACCTTGAAAGACGCCTCAGGCCGCGAAGCCCTGCGCTTGCCACGTGTGTTAGCTTCGCTGTCGCCGGTATCCCTGTGGGGTGGCGGTTTTGAGCAGCTGGTGATTGAGCAGCCAGTGCTCGACATAACCCGCACGCTGGACGGGAAAATTTACGTCGGTGGCCTGGACATCAATCAGGCCCAGACCGACAACAACGACACAGCAGACTGGATTTTCTCGCAGGCCGAATTTGTCATTCGGGGCGGCACATTGCGCTGGACCGACGAGCAAACCAAAGCCCCACCGCTGGCTTTGAGCCAGGTTGATGCCGTGATGCGCAACGGCACGCGCAGACACGCTTTTCGTATTGATGCAACGCCGCCGCCAGAGTGGGGCGGCGGTTTCAGTCTGCGCGGCCAGTTCAGGCAGCCGCTGCTGTCCAAAGGCGCTGGGCACTTTGCTGACTGGTCGGGTCAGCTGTACGCCGAGTTCAGCCGCGTCGGTGATGTGTCGCGCATCAAGCAGTATGTGCCCAACACCTTCGGCATCGACCCGCGCTCAGGCAGCGGCAGCTTGCGCGCCTGGGCCGACATCAGCAAGGGACAGCCAAGCGCCGCAACGCTGGATGTCGCATTGCACGACGTCAATGTTCAACTCGGCGAAACCCTGGAGCCGCTGGCGCTTGCGTCAGTGACGGGGCGCGTCGGCGGCAAGCGCTTGAACG
>Ga0163144_10021481_pt1 | contig 12830 bp, 9 predicted proteins | sample OliLak19BULKMAT1_FD_123175 | JGI IMG/M metagenome (GOLD analysis project Ga0163144, IMG submission 123175) | Freshwater microbial mat bacterial communities from Lake Vanda, McMurdo Dry Valleys, Antarctica - Oligotrophic Lake LV.19.BULKMAT1 | ecosystem: Environmental > Aquatic > Freshwater > Lake...
AGATCGTAGCTTGGCCCGCTACCAAACGCCTCCGCGCCGTTTTCCGCGCCGATGCCTTCGGGCGTTGAGCACATTTCCCCCGCGGAGTCCTGATGGCCCGATAGGATCCGTTTTCCGCGCCGATGCCTTCGGGCGTTGAGCACACCCCCGACCAAGTCCAGAAAATCATGGCGGCCCTCCCGTTTTCCGCGCCGATGCCTTCGGGCGTTGAGCACTGGTACCGGGTCGGGGTACGGGCGAATTGGGTCAACCGTTTTCCGCGCCGATGCCTTCGGGCGTTGAGCACGACATGCCGGCGGCCTGATCCTCGTAGCCGGTCGCGCCCGTTTTCCGCGCCGATGCCTTCGGGCGTTGAGCACTTCACCGGTCGTGTGGCTAGGTCTGGCCCGACTCCTCCGTTTTCCGCGCCGATGCCTTCGGGCGTTGAGCACCGACCCAAACTCCCCGCGCTGCTGGCCGCCGCCTACCCGTTTTCCGCGCCGATGCCTTCGGGCGTTGAGCACGGTTGCGCTAGTGCGCTTCGAGCCCCTGCGCCCTGCCGTTTTCCGCGCCGATGCCTTCGGGCGTTGAGCACAGGGTTCGGCGGGCCCACTTGCGGATCTCGACTGCCCCGTTTTCCGCGCCGATGCCTTCGGGCGTTGAGCACGTCGGCGCCGCGTCGCTAGTGCTGCTCAGTCCTGAGCCGTTTTCCGCGCCGATGCCTTCGGGCGTTGAGCACGCCAGACGACCAAGGCAGTCACGGCGGCCGGCGGCCGTTTTCCGCGCCGATGCCTTCGGGCGTTGAGCACATTCGGCATGTCTGCGAAGCGCAGGGCATCACTGAGCCGTTTTCCGCGCCGATGCCTTCGGGCGTTGAGCACTACTCGACGAGCTGACGAATCAGCATCGCCACCAAGGCCCGTTTTCCGCGCCGATGCCTTCGGGCGTTGAGCACACGAGGGGCGCACCATGCGCAACGTCGGCACCGCCCGTTTTCCGCGCCGATGCCTTCGGGCGTTGAGCACCAATTGTCCCCGGCCGCCATCGAGGCGCGAGCCGACCGTTTTCCGCGCCGATGCCTTCGGGCGTTGAGCACCGTCACCGTCCATTCGATTTTTCGCCCCGAGCCGCCCGTTTTCCGCGCCGATGCCTTCGGGCGTTGAGCACCAAACGGCCTATCAGATTGGGCCGCAGCCTCACTCTCGCCGTTTTCCGCGCCGATGCCTTCGGGCGTTGAGCACCCAGCAGCGCCGAGGTCTATGCCTAGGCTCAGGCTGCCGTTTTCCGCGCCGATGCCTTCGGGCGTTGAGCACGGCGGCTACTTGTGCTGCAAATCGCCGGCAAGCTGCGACGGAGCCGTGGGCGCGCCTGCGGCGCGACGCCGGGAGCGCGCTTGGCGTGAGTCAGTGGGCCGTCTGCGGCGGAGGGAGAGCAACGGAACCTGAGTGGGGCTCGGCTGATCCCGAGTGTAACAGCGTACTCGCCGCTATCCAGGCCGGGGCCGGCTGCGCCGGTGCCCGCGAGGACGCGGGCAGCCTGGACAGCGGCTCCGTGCGCTGCTGGCGGGCGGGTTGGGCCTGCAAGGGAAGCAGACCTGAGAAAGAGCAAACATGGCACTTCAAGTTGCAGCACTCAGCATCGAGATGATTCAGACGCTTCGGCCCTTGGTCGGACGAATCAAGGCACGAGACCGGTCGCTCGCGGACCAGCTGACGCGCGCGGCGAGCAGCGTCGCTTTGAACATTGCAGAATCCCAACATTCGGATCCTGGCAACCGGCGGGCGCGGCTGTTCACGGCGGCCGGGAGTGCGAATGAGAGTTTGATGGCGGTTCGGGTCGCGGTCGCTTGGGGGTACCTGGGCGCGAACGACGGCAACGGAGCAGAGGCGCTGCTGGATCGCATTCTTGCGATGCTTTGGAGGATGACGCGGGGGTGACGTCAGGGCGACCTCAAAGCGCGGGTCACGATTAGTCCTGCGACACTGAACCCTGATAACAGTCGAGCGGTGCGTACTGCTCACCCCTGCATCAGAGTGGCGTATCGCTGATGCAGTGACGCTGGCAACGCGTGTTCGAGGCGCCAGGTGATCGCGATCGGGCGGTCGCCTTCGTGGGACTGGTAGGTGGCGGGGCCGCAGAAGGCGTAAGGGGCTTCGGGATCGGTACGGACGAAGAGGTAGAAGCGCCAGCCGTTGGCTGGGCTCTCGATGTAGCGGCGCCCACTTTCGCGGAGCACGCTGGCGACGGATTGCGTTTCCCAGTGGAAGAGCGTCGGGGAGATGGCGTAGTCGCGGTAGCGAGTCGTCGGGGAGAAGCTCTTGGCCGATTTGTCGAGGGTGATGAAGAGGAGCTCGCGCTCGGCCGAGACTTTGAGGATGCCGGCTTGCGGGACGCCGGATCTTTCGCCAGCGCGCTTGTAGCCCACGGCGGCGGCGATTTCGAAACGGGAGTAGTGGCGGTGGAGGGCGAGTGGCCAGTCGGGGACGGGGAAGATGTCGTGAGGCAAAGCGATGCGATCGCCCAGGACCGAACACAGCTCGGCCAGCTCTTGTTTCACCGCGGGGGAGGTGAGTGGCGCGAGGGTTTCCTCAGCGGTGGGAATCGTGCCGCGGGGAGCCAGTTGGATGCTGAGCATGGTGAGGCGGGTTCGGTCGATATCGGAGACAGTTAGGACGGGAGCGTCGACGGCCTGGAGCCATGCCTGCAGTCGGGTAGGTTCGTCGACGTGCAGGAGTCTGCCGAGCCCTTCGCTCGTGTTATCCTCGGCGGCATTTTCGGACTCGGCGAGGAGACCGGCGGCGCGGCGCAAGCTGGTCCAGCCGCCGGATTTGTAGACGTCCTCGAGGTCGCGGCTGGTCTCGTCGAGGAAGTGAGCAAGCGTGACTGGTGTGCTCGAATCCTTGGCGAGCTTTCTCAGATCGTCAATCACCGCACCCTTGCGCGACAGCTGTTCACGCAAGGATTCGAGGATCTGTTTGCGGGCGACGGCATCGAGTTGCAGGGCGCAACCGCTTGGCAGCAACGGGAACCCCTGTTCGATAGCTTTGAGGAGGCGGGCGCGCGGGATTCCGGTGAGGGCCGCCAGCGTGGTGTCGAAGCGGAACTCAGCGCGGTGGTGCCCGATGAAATCGAGCACGACGCAGCTTGATTTGTCTTTTGAGTGGCGAAGTCCCCGACCGAGCTGTTGGAGGAAGAGCGCGGAGCTTTGCGTGGACCGCAGCAGGAGAAGCGTGTCGACATACGGGAGGTCGACGCCCTCATTGTAGAGGTCGCAGGTGCAAAGGATGTTGACGTCGAGCTCGCGGAGGCGTCGAGGCGCATCGAGGCGCTCGGCCGCGGCGGTGTCGCCATGCACGGCCATGGCAGGAAGGCCTCGCGCGGTGAAGGCCTTGGCCATGAACTCGGCGTGCTCTACAGAGGCGCAGAACGCGAGCCCGCGGATGCGGTTGAGAGTGGCGACGCGCCGCAGCAACTGGCGGAGGACCAGATCAACCCGCGCGTCGTTGCCGGTGTAAACGTTGCCGAGGGCTTTGAGGTCGTAGCCGGTGCGGGTCCAGCGCACCTGAGTGAGGTCGGTGTTGTCGGAGATGCCGTAGTACTCGAAGGGAACGAGCAACTGCCGGTCGAGCGCGTGCCAAATGCGAAGCTCCGCCGCGATGTGGCCATCGAAATCGGGCAGCAGAGACTTGCCGTCGGTGCGCTCGGGCGTGGCGGTGAGGCCGAGCAAGATCGCCGGACGAAGGTGGGGAATCAGGGCGCGGTAAGAGTCCGCGGGCGCGTGGTGACACTCATCGACCACGACATACTGGAAGTGGTCGGGACCGAATCGCGTGAGTAGCTCTCGGCTGGCCGCACTTTGGATGGTAGAAAACACGTGGTCCCAGCGAGCTGGTTCCTCCCCGGCCGCGAGGACCTCGCCGAACGCGCCATCGTGAAGCGCTTGGCGAAAGGTTTGGCGCGCTTGATCGAGGATTTCCTTGCGATGGGCAAGGAAGAGCAAGCGCGGTGGGATCTGTGAGGGACCGATCTGTCGGGCGTAGTCGAAGGCCGCGACGACCGTCTTGCCAGTGCCGGTGGCGGCGACGACCAAATTTCTGTACCGACCATGCACGCTGCGCTCGGTGGCCAAGCGATCGAGTATTTCCTCCTGAAACGGAAAAGGTCGAAGCGAAAAGAAAACCTGGGGCGACGACGTCTCAGTGGGGGCGAGTGCGGCGCGGAGCCGAGCGCGCGACACTTCGTCTTGCGGGTTGAATGGTTCGAACTCCGAGTCGTTCCAAAGGCTTTCGAACGTGCCCCTGAATTTTTCGATGACATGGGGCAGGTCGGCGGCGCACGCCTTCACCATCCATTCCTGCCCGCTGCCCAGGGCCGTTGAGGTCAGGTTAGCCGAGCCGACATAGGCAGTGTGGAGCCCGGTGTCGCGGTAGAAAAGCCAGGCTTTGGCGTGCAACCGAGTGCGACGAATGTCGTACGAGACTTTGACTTCGGCACCGGGCAGCGCCGCGAGCAGCTCGACTGCGTCTAGCTCGGTAGTCTGAGTAAAGACTGTCGTCAGCACACGCAGGCGCACCGCGGTGGTTGACCGGCGCGCAAAGGTCTCCAGCGCATCGCGGAGCAGTCGCACCCCGCCGACCGTGATGAACGCGACCAACACGTCGATGCGATCGGCAGACGCGACTTCGCGCGCTAGTTCACCACCAAGGCTGGGCTCAGCGCGATTGCGAGTCAACAGTGTGCTCGAAGCCAGCGGCGTTTGAGGCCGTTCGTACTTGGCGGTCCGAAAGATAGACAGCAGCTCATGACCAGGCGACTCGACTCTGCCGTCCGCCGCTGCCACGGCGGCGTCCGCCGCTCCATCGCCCTTGGCCGTGATGGCACGTAGCTCGTCGAGCAGGCGATTGACGATCGTGACCTGCCCGAGCGGCCGCTCCGCGTGCGGTACCATCGCGAGCGCGCGCTCGACCTCCGCGGCCAGGTGCCGCGCGAGCACCACGTTGGAGTCCGCGGGTTCTAGCTGTTCCGTGGTTGCGGTCCGACCCTCCTGCAACGCCCCCAGGTCCCGCGCCAAAGCGCCAGTCACGACGTGCTCGTACAACCCATCAGCGAGACGCCCGGCCATCGTCCTACCCTTTCGCCGATTCCCAGCCGCGTCAACCTCGTCCAATAACTCAAGCGCCGTCAATCCAAGCGCGATCGCGGCTCTAGTCGACGCTTACTTCGGGCGGCGTCGCGTAGTCGTTCCAGAGAGCGTCGATGAGCTCCGCGTCGGGTGCGCCGTCGAGGGTGATGATGCGAAAGCACGTGACGTAGTGCGCCGGGTTCGATGCTGAACGGACCGGTTTTGGGGGGGAGAGGCAAGCGTACGGCTCGTCGGGGTGGATACGCAGCGGTCGGGCGAGGTTTCGCGCGAGGTTCGACGGGGCGTCGCGGGCTACGGGCACTTTCCGCGGCCTTTGCCTGGCCAAACCAGTCTGGTATCTTTCTGGTGTGGCTCGTTCCGCACTCGCCGAAGAAACGAACATCGCACGGACGATTCGCTTTCCAGCTGGTCTTCGTGATCGAATAGCGGCGGACGCGGATCGCTGCGGGCGCAGTTTCGAGGCTCAAGTGCTCGCGTTGTTGCGCCGCCACTATGGCGAGGACGTGGACATTGCGCCAGCACCGACCGAGATACTGGCGCTGGCGAGGGCAAGCCTCGCCGATGCGGAACCAGGAGACGCTCGGACCCTGCTGAGAAGGCTGAGGGAGAGCGGCCGCTAGGATGCACGCCGGTCCCTTGCTACTGGATACCGATACACTGTCGGAGCTCAGCCGCGGGAACGCGATGGTAGCCGCACAAGCGCGGACCTACCTCACGGCGTTCGGACGTCTAACCATCAGCGCTATCACTGTGTTCGAACGGCTGAGGGGCTACCGGGAGGCCATTCGTGCGGGCAAGTTGCTTCAGCGACAACAGCAGGCATTCGAGGCGTTGGTCCAGACTTGCTTGGTTCTTCCATTCGATGACGCCGCCGCGGATGTCGCAGCAACCATTTGGTCGCGATCCACGCGCCGAGCTCAACGTAACCTTGGCGATCTGCTGATCGCTTCCATTGCCGTGGCGCGAAAGGTTCCATTGGTGACGCGGAATCGACGCGACTTCGAGAGCTTCATCCAGGCGTCCGGCGTAGATCTTGGCCTCGTCGATTGGACGAAAACGTCGCGCAAGCCGTCAACGAAGGGTCGCCGTGGCTAGTGCTGCACCTGCCGAGCAAGGCCCGCCTGGTCGATTGCCGCAGTCGTCCTCAGCGTCGTTCCCACCGGGTGCTGTGCGACAATGCTGATCATCGCGGAGACCAAAAGGGCAGTTGGAATGTCCTTGGCACAGCATCGCGCGCTCCGGGCAGAGCTCGCCAAGCCTCCGCCCGGAGCCTCGCTGGCTCCACGCAGCGCGCATCACTCAAGCTCCGATCCCGTGGCTCGCGCCGCGGCTCGGGTGTAGTGAGTGCACGCTGAGAATCGAGCTGGCTCATGCACTCGTCACTGCCTAATGCGGTGCCGAGTGTCTGGGCATGACGAACCAGGCAAAACGCTCCCGCTAGTCGACGCTCACTTCGGGCGGCGTCGCGTAGTCGTTCCAGAGAGCGTCGATGAGCTCCGCGTCGGGTGCGCCGTCGAGGGTGATGATGCGAAAGCGCGTGACGTAGTCGGCGCCGGGTTCGATGCTGAAGGGGCCGGTTTTGGGGGGGGAGACGGAAGCGTAGGGCTCGTCGGGGTGGATTCGCAGTGGCTGCGGCGCCCTGAAGTTTTCGGGGTGGCCGAGCACGGCGAAGCCGGCGACGCTGCCGGCGACGCTGCCGCCGATGTAGACCCAGCGCCCGGTCGTGCTGTCGCCGGTCGCGCGATCGAATCCCTCGGAAGTGAGGAAGTTGACCTTGGCCTTGTCGAGCCACTCGCCAGCGCCGCGGATGCCGAAGCCGCCGTAAATGTACTCGTCGAGCTGAACCGGCATCGCCGTGGCCGCTTTTTGCACGGAGGCCAAGTCGAAAGTGAAATACGGCGCGGTGGCCTCGTGCGTCTTGTAAGCAGTCACCCGCCAATGCTCGCTGAGCGCAGTCACGGGCTCGGCGCCCAGCAAGTCGATATGAGCCAGCTCCGCCTCGAAGCCTGAGTGCACTGGGCCATGCCACAGCTGCCCGAGCGCTTCGAAGTCGACTTTGCCTTGCCCGTCGGCCATGTTCCAAAAATCGATGGCGTGGCCGTTGAACTGACTGCGAGTCCACGCCGACCAGATGCCGTGGTGGTGAACGTGGCTGGCCGGATAGTCGCCCGTGACGATCACGCCAGCCGGCGAGTAGAGCGGGTGGATGTAGCCACCACGCAGGTACACCGCTGCGACTCCGGTCGGCAGCTCGCCCTGTGCCTGAAAGCGCAGCACGTTGGCGTCGCCCACCTTCAGCGTGACGTCGCTCGCGCCCTGGGCGCTGCTCGCTCCGGCCGCGGGCGGCGTTGGGGCGGCTTCGATGATGTACGAGAGCTCCTGACTGGCCAGAAGCTCGGGCAAGATGAAAGTGGCCGTGCCGTCGCTCGAAACTTGTAGCGGGAGCGACGTGCCCTGATCGTCCCTGAGCTCCCAGATCGTAGTTGCTGCGCCGGCGAACGCGAAGGGCACGATGCAACGGTGCCGATCGAAGGCGCCCGCCTTGACCGTGACTTTTCCGGCTGGCACACCCGCGGCACCACCGCTTGCCGCGCCGCCGCTGCCGCCGTTGGCAGCGCCGCTGGCGCCGCCGCTGCCGCCGCTGCCGCCGCTGCCGAACTGCGGGCTCATGCCCCTGCCGGCACCTGCTACGTCGGAGCCGCCACCACCCTGCGATGTCGCGGCAGGCCCCGTCGCGGAATCGGGGCGCGAGCAACCGACCAGCAGCACGAGGCAGCAGAGCGAGGCTACCGTGAAGCGCGAGAACACGAGATACGATACCAGAGTTTCTGAGCGAGCGCGAAAGGGCTGCCCAGCCGCAGCCAGACTTGCAGAAGCTGCCGTGGAGTCGTTCGGTGCAACCGAGCGTCTCGGCACTGCGCGGGCATGGGTGCTTCGTACAGCTCGGTGGGCGTGGGCGCCGCCTTCGGCGAGCGAATCGGTGAGCGTGCCTGCGGCGCGAATCCGTGAGCGTGGGCCACCTGCGGTGGATTCGGTGAGCGCGCTTGCGGCGCGGCGACGTGAGCGCGCCTGCGGCGCGAATCCGTGACCGTGGGCCACCTGCGGTGGAATCCGTGACCGCGTCTGCGGCGGAGGGAGAGGAACGGAACCTGAGTGGGGCTCGGTGCGTTGCCCTTTCGCTGACTGATGACGCCGCTGCTCCGGGCCGGCCTGCGCACATCAAGCGTACAACTAGACTTATATAGTTTTCATGACTAGATCATCAATTCCGCAAGCGGTCCCTGCACTTCTTCGTTGCCACCTTTGCCAAAATCGTTAGTTGGTGCGCCACACGCCGTCGCTATCGAGCAGAAGAGATCTGCCGTTGAGTGGCCGCCGGCGGCCCCCTTGGACGGGTAGCGTAGGAAACGACCGTCGGCCCGCAACTTGCCGCCAGCGGTGCCGACCACGACCAGCGGCCAGCGGTAATACTGTGCGTGGTGCTCTTCGCCGTTATCGCTGAGGTAGACCATCACGCTGTTGTCAAACATGTTGTGGTCACCCTCCGGGATCGCCGACAGCGCATCTGCGGTGCGCGCCAACAGGCCGCAGTTGAATGCATGCACGAGGCCCTGACACTTGCGATGCACCTCGGGCGACTCGTGGCCCGTTTCTCCGACGCCCTTCTCCTCGAATTCGGTCCCGATAGAAATCCGACGAAATGTCGGAAAATATCGGTGCGAGTCACCACACCCCATAGCGATGCCGACGACGTTCGTGAGCCCGCAAACCATTGCCAAGATGGCCATCTCGTTCATCGACTCGAGGCGGTCTTCGACCGTGCCCATCGTCGCATCCAAAATCGGCGCCGTGGGTGCGTTGCAAGACGCAGCGGCAAGCGCGCCCTGTCGTTTCTCGAACTCTTCGATAGCTGCCAGGTAGTGATCCAAGCCTCTTCGTTCTGGCGGAGCCAAGTGCGACTGGAGCCGGTTGATGTCGGTGCGGATCGAGTCGAGCAAGATGCGTTGCTTGGCCTGGGTGCGGGAAGCGTTGGAGTCCGCCCCGCCGGCGAGTGGACCGAACACATCTTGAAACATCGCCAACGGGCTTTGATACAGCGGCTCAGGTTTCCGCGGACCCGAGGCAAAGGTATGAAGTTTCTGGGGCTCCTGTGCGGTGGATGCGCCGAACAGCACGGTCTTGCGCCAATTGCTCGCGCCCGTGGCGTTGGCAATGTACTGATCGATCGTGACGTTGCCTGGCGGCCCGCCTTCCTCGTCGCGCACGCCATCCAGCGATTGGAAGTTGGATAAGGCCTGATAGCCCGACGAGTGGTTGCCGTTGTCGACCTTGTGTCGATTGCCGAGGCCGTCGATCAGCAGCATGCGATCGCGATATTTAGCGAGCGGCGCAACCATCTCCGGCCATTGAAAAGTCTTGGTACCAGGCAAAATGGGTGTTTCTGGACCCAGGCTCCGCAAATCTTCGGGCATGAAGTTCAGATCCCAATGAATGCCAGCGCCCACCAGGCTGAACACAGCTCGCTTGCGGCTAGGCTCCTGCCCATGGGCTTGGGAAATGAGCGATTCGGCGATTGGTGCGAGCAACAGGCTTCCGACACCGAGACTCAGCTTCTCTAGAAAAGAGCGGCGACTTACGGCAAACATTTCGATGACCTCCGCGGGTTATTGCGCAGACCTGAACTGAAACGAGCGAGACGAGAACAAGCTCGCCACGAGCTCCGTGTAGTCGCCCCCGCTAGCCGCATAAGCTTTCTGCGCGCTCACGAGCGAGCAACCGTCCCATGCGGCTTCGCTGCGCCCCATCCAGTATCGGAAGGAATGCCGAATCATGCACTGCTGGACGACCTCGGATGCCGCCAAGCGATCTGCCAACTCGACTGGGCCCGTCACTGCACCATCTTGCGCGCCAGCGCCCGAGAGAGCGCCACTCGAGTCCACCGGCTTTCCATGGTCGTCGGTGCGCGAACGCCCATTTTGGTCGAAGCCTTCGAAAACCAATCCAAGCGGGTCCATCAACGTGTGACATGCGGCGCACATGGGGTCTTCAACGTGCAGCGCGAGCTTCTCGCGTGTGGTGCGGGTCGCGTCCACGGGCAGCACGGGCACCACTCCGATTGGTACTGGTGGGATCGCTCGACACAGCAAGCTTTCGTTGATGAAACGTCCGCGGGCAACGGGGTGTGAGTCGTCGTTGGAGGCCAGCGATGCCAGCCACGCCGGCTGCGTCAGCAGCCCCGCGCGGTCCGGCAAGCTAGCTTTTGCGAAGGCGACGCGGTCATTCGGGTCGGGCAGACCGTACAACCTGAACGTTTGGCTGCGATAGCGCACTTCCTTGGTCGTCAACAGCTTGACGAAGAAGTCGGCCGACCTGCTCGCGACCAAGTCGGAGATCAAGCTCTCCGAGTCTTCAATCAGCGCGGTCCGGTTCGCGGGATTCAGATCGGGATTGTCTTTGAAGACCTTCTCGAGGCCGCGAATCCGAAAGTACTCTTTCACGAAGCGGCTGATCGTCGTCGGCGCTGGGCCGGCAGCGGCGATCAGCGACCGGGCCTGAACGGCGATTTGCTCGGGCGTCGTCAGCTCCTCTTGCTCGGCTGCGTGGTACAGCGCGCTCGATGGTGGCCCGTCGGTTAAACCGTAGGCAAGGGCCGACGCGACCTCGAATTGGGTCAGGCGGACCGGTCCCCCCGCAGTGGGAACGTCCGGTCCGATTTCGGTGCGAAACAGGAAGTTGGGTGATGAAAGCAGGGCCTGAAATGCCAGCGCGGCGGCTTCGTCCTCACCCAACGTGACCACGCTGTCGGTAGCCGCCTTTGCGTATCGTGCGACCTCCTCTTCGGTCATCGGCCGCTGGAACAGCAACGGCCCCCGGGTCGCGATCAAGCTCTTCATACACTCGGCGAACCCGAGTCTTTGCGGTGCTCCAAGGCACGAGATCGGATCGGCACGAAGCTGTGCGACGAAGCGCACCGAGGCAGTCTGCGCAGCGTCGACGACGCTAGTGAACTCCTGATCCGTCATCGTGTAGGACGCGACCAGGGTGCTAAAGCGATCACTCTCGTTGGTAAATTCGAACGGGCTGCTGATGCCTGCCAACGGCACAGCGGCCTGCTCCGGTCGATCGCGACCCGCGAAGAACGCGCGAAGCGCGCCAAGGTATTGCGTGCCATTAAGACGCCAGATTCGCCGCGGCAACGCGCCCACTTCGGGGCCGTCACAGGCAAACTTCGCCAGTTCGGGTGCGGGCGCCTCCTGCGCTGCGCTACCAGGGCCCGTGGTTGAGGTGCCATCCGGCCCCAATGAGCCGGGCCTCGATCCCCCGCCCGCTGTGCCATCGACGTAGCCGACGCAGCCCGAGAGCAACAAAGCGACTAGGGTAAACCGGACAGAACGTGGCTGGCGCGCTTGACGGGTACCTTGCATGTTTGTGGGGTTCCTCGGCCTGGCGATAGAGCACCAATGAACAGTCCAGATCTGGTAGCTCTCAGCCGTTCGTCACCGCAGCCAGGCTCCATCGTTAACAATTCGTGTCGCCAAGCCGGTGCACAGCGATGAAAAGCAGCCACCTGCCAGCATGGTTCGTGGCGCTCCGTCGCAACGCAACTTGGCTGGCAAGGGTCGTGGTTTGCCTTGCCGCGAGGGCGCGCGCTGCGACTGAGCTCGAAGTTGCCTGGGTCGCGCCCGACGACTGCCCGTCCAAGCTGGAAGTCGAGCAGCGTCTGCTCGGGCTGCGAACGGACGCGACGGCGGGCGCCGAGTTGCAAGTCAGTGGTACGATCGACGAGCGCGCTGGGCAGTTTCGCTTGCAGCTCTTGGCTTGAGCATTCCAATCTCCAGATTATTGTTGGTTGGCTGGAATCTCGAAGCAGTCGCCCCGTCATCGTGATCGCGTTTCGTGCTGGATAATGTAGGTCCGGCCTTCAGGAGGTCGTCTCTGGGAGCGAGGTCCGTACTTGGGCTGGAGATAATCTTTTGATCACCCGAGCAAGGGTCGAGCGGCAACTGACTCATGACTGCTCATGTATGGTACGACTTTGGAGCCTCTGCGTGCGCGTTAGTCCCTAGGGGGAAGGCAGCTCGAAATCACGGACGGGTTGGACTAACGCGACCAGAATCGGAAAGCCACGGGGAAGTCCATGGCTGGTTTTTGAGGCCAACCGGAACAGGTGTCGATCGTCTTGTCGTAGCTGTACGAGCTCCCCACCGCAAACACGTCGTTGCTGCCACATCCCGACGGATCTTGAAGAACGATCAGCGACGTCGAGCACAGCACTCCCCCCAAATCACCCCAAGTCTTGCAACTGGCGCCATTCTTGAACTCGACGACGAGCCTAGGTCCGCCCTGTTCCTGCACGAACGCCGCCATCGGCGCCGAGAAGAGCGCGCGCAGAGTCTTGCCGCGAACGGCGGCGCTTACCTCATTGGCGACGATCATCACGTCGTACGCCTCGTCTGCGATAGCGACGCTTGCCCCGTCGAAGCGCAGATCGTTGGCGATGGCGAGCGCGCTATACGCCCGATTCACGCAAGCGTGGTCGTAACACGGGTCGGCGGGCAAGCCATCGACCTTCAGCCCCGCGCCAGGGGTGAGGCTCGCTAGCAGCGTCCAGCCGCCGCCTTGAGTAACCATATCGCAATAGGTCATGAACGGCGGCTCGCTGTCCGCGCCGTCGGGATCGATCAAGTAAGGGCCGGACGCGGCTTTC
>Ga0163144_10021482_pt1 | contig 12830 bp, 12 predicted proteins | sample OliLak19BULKMAT1_FD_123175 | JGI IMG/M metagenome (GOLD analysis project Ga0163144, IMG submission 123175) | Freshwater microbial mat bacterial communities from Lake Vanda, McMurdo Dry Valleys, Antarctica - Oligotrophic Lake LV.19.BULKMAT1 | ecosystem: Environmental > Aquatic > Freshwater >...
CTCGCCGGTCGGGGAGCGGGCGTCGGTGACGCCGTCCGTGTAGAACAGGACCATATCGCCGGGGGCCATGAACGCCTCCACCTCCGGCACATCGAGGGCCCCGAACGCCCCGAGCAGCGGCCCTGAGCCCAGCACCAGTCCGGGCGGTGACCCGTCGCCTGGCACGAACAAGGGCGGTTCATGGCCGGCGTTGGCCATCCGCAGGACGCCCGTCCGCACCTCAAGCCGCGCACACAGGGCCGTGATGAACAGGGTCGTGCGGCGCTCGCCGACCAGGATCCGGTTTGTCCGCTCCAGGGCCGCCGCGGGGCCGGGCGTATGGTCGATCGCAGCGTGGAGCAGGGGCCGCGAAAAGGCCATCACCAGCGCCGCCGCGATGCCCTTGCCCGTGACATCAGCGATGACGATGCTCAGCGGCTGGCCGCGGCGGCGCAGCCGGAACAGGTCGAAGAAGTCGCCGCCGACCTCCCGCGCCGCTTCGTAGTGGCTCGCGATGTCGTAGCCCGGAACCTCGGGCGGGACAAGCGATACGAAACCCCGCTGCAGGCGACGACCGTGGGCCAGCTCCTCCTCCAGGACCCGGGTCGCCGCAGGATCGTCACCCGGCGCTCCCTCGACCGCACCGGACGCTGCGGCGGAGAGCGCGGCTCCGAGCGCGCCCGCCGCGGCACGCGCAACCTCGGTGGCGGCGCCGGGCCCATACAGCACGATCCGGCCGGCGAGTTCGCCGTGGGCATGGATCAGCCCGGCCGTCTCCTCGGGGACGTCAGCCGGGCGTGGCGCACCCGCCAGATGCCGTCCGTGCGCATCCTCAATGGCGATCCGGAGGTGGTCGCCCAGGGCCTGGAATGGAGCGACCACCGCCGCGAGGTCGATACGGCCCAGATGTTGCCCGGGCGTCATCGTGCGCCGTCGAGACGGATCAGAACGCCGCGAGCGCCGCGGCCCGGTCCGGGTGAGCGACGAACAGCCGGGACAGCCCGGTGCGATCCAGGACTCGCTGCACGGCGGGCTGGGCGCCACATAGCTGCACGTCGGTCTGGGTGGAGCCTCCCGACACGTCGTGGCCCACGGCGTGCAGTGCGCTCCAGCCGGCCTCCGCGTCATCTGGTGCCTCGCCGCCCAGGATCCGCACGATGGAGTGCAACGCCACGAGGCCTGAGCTCGCCATGAACCGCAGCGCGGACAGGTCGAGCAGAAGGTGTCGCGTTCCCGCCGAGTACAGGTCCTGCACGGACTTGACCAGCCCCGTGAAGTTCGAGGCGTCCAGCTCACCGTCCAGGGCCACGATCGTGATCGGCACGCGGCCGTCCGCATGCTCCACGGTGGTGTCCAGGGCCATCGATCGATCCTCCTTCAGGTGCTCGTGTCCAGGCGCCGAATCAGGGTCAGGATATTGCCACCGCCCGGCCTCGGTCGATGCGCGATCGAGTCGGTCGCCTGGCGCATCAGATGGACGCCCATCCCGCCCGGTCGACGGCGTTCCGGAGGAACGGCGAGATCGGGCTCCGGCACCTCGGTCGGATCGAACATCGGCGCGGTGTCCTGAAGGGTGATGACGATCCGGTCGTCGACGCGTTCCGCATGCACGTCCAGCCAGCCGCGCTCGCCGCGGTATCCGTGGACGACGACATTCGTGGCCGCTTCGTCGACCGCCTGGACGAGGTCGTCTTCGCATCCGTCTGGCGCGTCGCAATCCCCCGCCACCCGGCGGACGAGCGACCGGATCTCCGCCACGCGCGCCAGGTCGGCCGGGACGCGGACGTGCCCGCGTGGCTCGGCCATCAGGCCAGTCGCGCGTGGTCGGCCGGAGCGCGCTTGATGAACTGCCCGTGGCCCTTGCGCCCGGTGAACGTGCCGTCGCGCACGATGACCGAGCCTCGGGACAGGACGACATCGCTCGCGCCCTGTACCTGACGACCCTCGTAGCACGAGTAATCGACGGCCATGTGATGGGTCGCGGCCGAGATGGTGCGTCGGCGGTTCGGGTCGTAGATGACGAGGTCGGCGTCCGCGCCGATGCTGACCGAGCCCTTGCGCGGGTACATCCCGAACAGCTTGGCCGGGGCGGTGGAGATGATCTCCACCCAGCGCTCCTTGCTGATCCGACCGGCGACGACCCCGCCATCGTGCATCAGGTCAACGCGGTCTTCCACGCCCGGCAGGCCGTTCGGTACCTTTCTGAAGTCGTCCCGACCAAGGTCCTTCTGGCCGTGGAAGTCGAACGGGCAGTGGTCGGTGGAGATCACCTGGAGGTCGTCCGTGACCAGGCCGGCCCAGAGGTCCTCCCAGTGGTCCATGGGCCGGAGCGGCGGCGAGCACACGAACTTGGCCCCCTCGAACCCGTTGCCCAGGTCGTCCAGCGAAAGGAACAGGTACTGCGGGCAGGTTTCCGCGAAGGCCTTCGAGCCGCGATCGCGGGCGGCCCGCACCTCCGCCAGCGCCTCGCGCGAGGACAGATGGACGATGTACACGGGCACGCCGGCCGCCTCAGCCAGGCGGATGACCCGATTGGTCGCCTCACCCTCGAAGACCGCCTTGCGCGCAAGCCCGTGGCCGATCGGGTCGGTCATGCCAGCCTCGAAGGTCTGGGCAGCCACGACGTCGATGGCCATCCCGTTCTCCGCGTGCATCATGATCAGGCCGCCGTTCTTCGCGGTCTGCTGCATCGCCCGGAAGATCGCCCCGTCGTCGCTGTAGAAGACACCCGGGTAGGCCGTGAACAGCTTGAAGGACGGCACGCCCTCGGCGACGAGCGTGTCCATCTCCCTGAGCGTCGCGTCGTTGACGTCGCTCATGATCATGTGGAAGCCGTAGTCGGCGACCGCGTTGCCCTCCGCCTTCTCGTGCCAGGCGTCCAGGCCGTCGCGCAACGACTGACCGCGCGTCTGGACCGCGAAGTCGACGATGCTCGTCGTTCCACCGAACGCTGCCGCGCGGGTTCCCGTCTCGAACGTGTCCTTCGCGGACGTCCCGCCGAACGGCAGCTCCATGTGGGTATGGACGTCGATGGCGCCCGGGATGACGTACTTGCCGGTCGCATCGATGGTCTCGTCCGCGGTCAGGCCGGCGCCGGCGAGGTCCGCGCCGATGACGGCGATCGTCTCCCCATCGATCAGGACGTCGGCAGCCTGCGAGCCATCCGCGCCGACGATGGTGCCGTTGGTGATGAGCGTGCGCATCGATCCCTCCTGGGCGACGGACGTCGGGTCGGTCAGGAGGAAGATGGTAGGCGATGCCCGGGTTGCCCGGGAGCGGCGGCGCGTCAGCCCAGGTGGAACCCGCCAAGCACGGGGCCGAGTTCGCGCATCCACGCGGCGACGGTCAGGCCACAGGCGACGACGGCCACCGCGAACGCCATCGAGCCCGTGATCCGCTGGCGTGTGCGCGTCTTGCGGACCCCCTGGCCATCGTCCCAGAATGGATCTCGTACCGAGCGCCAGCGCATCTCGCCTCCACCAAGGGCGCGGTCGCCGGATCCCGGTCCGATCGTCACCGCCGCCCGTCGTTCCCGCTCATCGTCCTCCAGCCGTGCCGCCATGACCAGCCTGACCTCCGGGCCATGACCCTGGGCGAGGCGTCGTGGGCGAGCGTGCGTCAGTTGACGGAGCGCACCACTCAGTCCCGAAGGGCCGGGATGATGTCGCGCCCATAGGCCTCGATCTGGGCCTCCTCGTCGCCGTTCATCAAGTACAGGTTGAACTGGTCGACCCCGGCCGCGGCCAGCCCGCGCAGGCGCTCGATATGCTCGTCGACCGATCCGACGATGGCGAACCGATCGACGATCTCGTCGGTCACGAAGGCGGCGTTGGTACTGCCGACCTCGGCGTGGTGGAGGTAGTCGTAGCCCTCCCGGTCACGGACGTAGGTCGTCAATTCCTCCGGCAGGTCGTCGCGCGGGTACTTGTTGACGAGGTCGACGACGTGATTGGAGACGAGAGCCGGGAACCAGCGGACGCGATCGCGCGCATCGGCCTTGTCGCCGACGTGGGCCGGGGCGGCGGCCATGATGCGAACGGCGCCGTCAGCCCGCCCGGCGGCCGCCGCGGAAGCCTTGACCTGCGAGGCGAACCACCGGACGAGGTCCGGGTCGCCGATCTGGAGCATCGCCCCGTCCGCGATGCGCCCGGTGAGCCTGAGCGCGACCGGCCCATATCCCGCGATCCAGACCGGGAGCCGGTGCCCGGGCGTCCAGGGCAGTTCCAGCGTGGCCCCCTCGTACTCGACGGGACGGCCCTCGACGAGTGCACGGATGACATGGACGGCTTCCTCCAGGTCCTTCATGGAGGTCGGGGCCTTGCCCAGGACCCGTCGCGCCGAGTCCCCGCGTCCGATGCCCAGGTCCATCCGCCCGCCGCTGATCTCGTTCAGGACGGCCAGTGCAGAGGCGGTGACCGATGGTTCGCGCGTGGCAGGGTTGGTCACGCAGGTCCCCAGGCGGAGCGTGGTCGTGGCGCCGGCCATCAACGTCAGCAGGGGATAGGGGTCGCGCCACAGGACGTGGCTGTCGAACAGCCAGCCGTACTCAAAGCCGGCCGCCTCCGCCTGGCGGGTCAGGGCGAGCGTGCGCTCGATCGAGTGATCGGGTTTAAGGGTGAAACCAAACTGCATCTTCATCGCCCTGCCTGTCGCTCACGGGAACGAGTCAGCTCGGCTGTCCTCCTCCAGACAGCCGAGCAGGCGCGGATGATAACGCCTCTCGCCTAGGGGCGTGTCAAGTCGGCGTACGCATCCGGTCGGCGATCGCGATAGAACTGCCAGGTGTTCCGGACCTCCATGATCCGGTCCATGTCCAGGTCGCGCACGATGAGATCCTCGTCGTGCGCAGATCCCACCTCGCCCACGAACTGCCCGCGCGGGTCCACGAAGTAGCTCTGGCCGTAGAAGTCGTCGTCGCCGAGATCCGCCTCGATCCCGACGCGGTTGATGGTCCCGACGTAGTAACCGTTGGCGACCGCATGCGACGGCTGCTCGATGCGCCAGAGGTACTCACTGAGGCCCCGGGACGTGGCCGACGGGATCAGCACGATCTCCGCGCCATTGAGGCCCAACGCGCGAGCCCCTTCGGGAAAGTGCCGGTCGTAGCAGATATACACGCCGATCTTTCCGACGGCCGTCTGGAAGACCGGATATCCAAGGTTCCCAGGCCGGAAGTAGAACTTCTCCCAGAAGCCCTTCACGTGCGGGATGTGCGTCTTGCGGTACTTGCCCAGGTACGTCCCGTCGGCGTCGATGACGGCCGCCGTGTTGTAGTAGATACCGGAGGCCTTCTCGTCCTCCTCGTACATCGGGGCCACGACGACCATCCCGGTCTGCCTGGCAAGGTCCTGCATCCGCTTCGTCGTGGGCCCATCCGGGATCAGCTCGGTATAGCTGTAGTACTGGGCATCCTGGACCTGGCAGAAGTACGGCCCGTAGAAGAGCTCCTGGAACAGGATGAACTGGGCACCCTGCTTCGCCGCGTCGTGGGCGCGCTCCTCGTGCTTCTGGATCATCGATTCCTTGTCGCCGGTCCAGCTGGCCTGGACGAGTGCGCCGCGGACTGTTCGAGGCATCGATCGTTCACCTCTGCTGCGGAAGGGTCATGTCACCGATGGGAGGACGCGATGGTACGACCGTCAGCCGGCCGGCGGAGGTTCGTCCGGCGCAACCTCGGGTCGGCGACGCATGTAGTACTCGGTGAATTCGCGGCACCGTCCTTCGTCGTCGAATCGGCACACGAACACATTCGCGAACTCGCGATCGACCTCGTGTCGGTCGTCCGTCATGTAGCGCGTCCGGCCGTGGGCCACGAAGACATCGCCATCCACGGCCAGGGGCTCGTAGTCGGCCTGCCAGGAGTCCGGATCGTCCGGGGCGTCGAGCCACGAAACGATGACCGCAGCACGCCCCACGAGTGCCTCGTCGAATGGATCGTAGGCATACCGAACGTCATTGCTGAAAAGGTCACCGATGGCCACCGGGTCGTTGAGCCGCCAGGCGTCCACGTAGCGCTGCAGCCAATCCGCGAAACCGGCGCGATCCATCGTGTCCTCCTGCGATCCTGCGTGGCATCACCCTAGCAGGACGCAAGGAATCGAAACGGCCCGGTCCTGTGAGGGGCCGGGCCGTCGGGTCCGACGCCGAACGTCGGAAAGGGTCGGTCAGTGGCTGGGTCGGTGGATCAGTCGGTCAGCCATGCGCAATGGTGATCCTTCCTGCCAGCGCGTCGCGTTGGGGCACGACGGCGATGGAAATGAGCCCGCTGGCACACGGAACGGGGAGATGGGCGAGGGAGGCCGACCCTTGGGGGTTTCGGCGATCCACGACCGACGCGAACAAGGACGGGACGCGACCGGCACGACAAGCACGTCGTGTGAGCGGGGGCTCTTCAGTTGTCCGGGGTCCCTGTGCGTTGACCTGGGGGTCGGTCGGCGGGCCGGAGTCTGGCGCGGCTCGCCAAACCCTGCAGACGCGTGAACGATCTCGGGCCTGTGGCCCCGTTCATGCAGCCCCGGCCGCGGCGGGTGTGGCCGCGACCCGGCTGGATGTGCTGTAATCCGCTACGCGCCCGGGGGCGCCCAGAGGAGGTCCCATGGCTGTCGATACCGCGCTCCAGGCGCTGACGACCGACGAGATCGTCGCGCTCAACCGCGAACACACCTTCTTCTCGTGGTCGGCGCAGGGCGCCATCGACCCCATCGCGATCGATCGAGCCGAAGGCGTCTGGCTGTACACGCCGGATGGTCGCCGCATCCTGGACTTCAACAGCCAGTTGATGTCGGTGAACATCGGGCACGGCGACCGGCGCGTCATCGACGCCATCACGGAGCAGGCGACCAGGCTCCAGTTCGTCCAGCCGGCCTTCGCCACGGAGATCCGGGCGCGCCTGGGGCAGAAACTCGCCGAGATCCTGCCGGGCGACCTCGACAAGGTCTTCTTCACGCTCGGTGGCGCGGAGGCGATCGAGAACGCGATCAAGCTGGTGCGCCACTTCACCGGCCGGACCAAGGTCCTCGCCCGATACCGGTCGTACCACGGCGCGACGATGGGCGCGATGACCCTCACCGGCGATCCGCGCCGCTGGGCCAATGAACCGGGTCTCGTCGGGGTCGTTCGGTACCCCGACACCCACCGCTGGGGAGAGGCAGAACCCCGTCCCGTGGCGGAATCGCTGCAGGGCCTGGAGGACGTCATCCGCTACGAGGGCCCGCACACGATCGCGGCGATCTTCCTGGAGACGATCGTCGGGACCAATGGCATCCTCATCCCGCCGGACGGCTACCTCGCCGGGGTCCGCGAGTTGTGTGACCGCCACGACATCCTGATGGTCTGCGATGAAGTGATGGCCGGCTTCGGGCGGACCGGGCGCTGGTTCGCGGTCGACCACTGGGACGTCGTGCCGGACCTGATGACCATGGCCAAGGGCCTGACCTCGTCATACCTGCCGCTTGGTGCGGTGGCCATGCGCCGCCACATCGCCGATCACTTCGATCAGAAGATGTTCTACGGTGGACTGACCTACTCGTCGCACCCGGTCTCACTGGCGGCTGCCCTCGCGACGATTCGCGTCTACGAGGAGGACGGCCTCATCGAGAACGCGGCGCGGATGGGCGTCGTGCTCCGCGAGCATCACCAGCGCCTGGCCGCGAAGCACCCGTCCGTGGGCGCCCACCGCAGCCTGGGTCTGTTCGGCATCCTGGACCTCGTCCGGACGCGTGACCCGTGGACGCCGATGACGCCATTCAACGGCACGTCGGACGAGATGAAGGCCATCGGCCGGCACTTCCGCGACCATGGGCTATACACCCTCCTCGTCAACAACTCGATCCACACCAACCCGCCGCTGTGCATCACGGAGGACGAGCTGGCCCACGGCTTCGAGATCATCGACGCGGCACTCGACATCGCGGACCAGGCGGTCACGGACTAGATGACCGCGGGCCCGGTCGGCCTGCTGCCGCGCCTGATGGGCCCCTCTTCGGGGCGGGAGGCGACGACATTGTCAGGCGAGCCGACCGCCGGCCACTCCCGGACCCGGCGGGTGGTCCAGTTCGTGCTGTTCCTGGCCGCCATCCTGGTGATCTGGGAGCTGGTGAAATTGCTTGGCGGCGTTCCGTGGCGACCCATCGGTGCCGGCCCGGGGGCGCCACTCGTCTGGGACCCGCCCTTCCGCTGGGCCTTCGCCAACGACCTGAACCTGCCTCACTGGTGGAACATCCTGTGGTTCCTTGGTCAGCCGGTCCAGCGCGGGTCGGATGAGAGTCTGGTCGCCTTTCTGGCCGGCGCCGCGTTCTACACCTGGCGTGAGGCGGCCATCGGGTTCGTGGCCGGGACGCTGCTGGGCCTGGTCCTTGCGACGGTCTTCATCCACTCGCGCCTGCTGGAGCGCGCATTCGTGCCGTACGTGGTCGCCAGCCAGACCATCCCGATCGTGGCGCTCGCCCCCATGATCGTCTTCGCCGTGGGGCCCAACGTGACGTCCGTGGTCATCATCGCCACCTACCTGACGTTTTTCCCCGTGACCATCGCGATGATCCGCGGTCTGCGCTCCCCGGACCCGCGCGCCCTGGAGTTGATGCGGTCGTACGCGGCGACTCGCTTCGACACCTATCGCAAGGTTCGCCTTCCCGCATCCTTGCCGTACCTGTTCACTGCTCTGAAGATCGCCGCGACGGCGTCCATCGTGGGCGCCATCATCGGGGAGGGCCCGGGCGGCATCCCGGACGGCCTGGGGCGGGCCATCATCAATTTCAACCAGTACTACATCACCGGCCCGGAGAAGCTGTGGGGCGCCATCCTCGTCTCGGCGCTCCTGGGTATCGTCTTCTTCGCCATCATCCGCGTCCTGGAACTGGTCGTCCTGCGCGGTCGATCGGACGGGACAGCGGCATGAGCCCCCGGATGCGCCCCGCCACAGGAGGGCCCCAGCGATGACCGCACCAACCTCGACCGTCGTGCGCATCATCGGGGTCGACAAGACCTTCATCCGGGACGGAGCGGCCGCCACCACTGCGCTGTCCGGCATCTCCCTGGACGTCGCCCGCGGCGAGTTCGTCTCGCTCATCGGCCCGTCGGGCTGCGGCAAGTCGACGCTCCTGCGGGTCATCGGCGACCTGATCGCGCCGACCGCCGGGACCGTGGAGGTCAACGGCAAGGCCGCCGATCAGGCGCGACGCGACCGCGACTACGGGATGGTCTTCCAGGCCCCGGTCCTGTTCGATTGGCGGACCGTGGAGGACAACGTCAAGCTGCCGCTGGAGCTGATGGGCTACGACGCTGCGCGACGGACCGCGCGCGCCCGCGAGATGCTGGACCTGGTCGAACTCGGCGACTTCCTGAAGCACCATCCGTACCAGCTGTCGGGCGGGATGCAGCAGCGCGTGGCGATCGCCCGCGCGCTCGCCTTCGAGCCGGCGATCCTGCTCATGGACGAGCCGTTCGGGGCGCTGGACGAGATGACCCGTGAGCGCATGAACCAGGAAGTCCTGCGCATCTGGGAAGCGACCGGCACGACGATCGTGTTCGTCACCCATTCGATCCCGGAAGCGGTCTTCCTGTCCTCGCGGGTCGTGGTCATGAGCGCCCGGCCGGGACGGATCACGGACGTCATCGATGTCGACCTGGAGCGCCCGCGTGGCATCGCGACCCGCGAGGAGCCGCGCTATTTCGAACTGGTGACCGCCGTGCGCGAGGCACTCCGGCGTGGCGGTGGCGGCACCGATTCCGACACGGTCGCCTCAGTGGACCGGACCGCGGCGGAGGGCGGGATCGCATGACGGTCGCGGCCCCGGCGCGGCCTCCGCCGGCTCCCGGGTCGGGGCACCCCGGCGCGGCCGCCGGTCCGTCGCGCTGGATCCGCCGCGTCCGCTGGTACCTGCCGGCGATCATGGTGTTCGCCGGCACGCTCGCGATCTGGGAACTGGCCATCCGCAACGTCCAGATCCAGGGTTTCCCGCTGCCCGCCCCGACGGAGATCGCGGCGGCCCTCGGCGAGAACTGGGCTGCGGGGCGCTGGTCGATCGGCAAAGCCGCCGTGGCGACCCTGTTCGAGGCGCTTGGAGGACTCGCCATCGGGACCTTCGCGGGCGTCGTCCTGGCCGGTCTGACCGCTCGATTCGTGACCGCCCGCGAGTTGTTGCTGCCGCTGGCCATCGGCGCGAGCGCCGTCCCGATCATCGCCTTTGCGCCGCTCATGAACAACTGGTTCGGGGTTCTCAACCCGCTCAGCAAGATGATGATCGTCGCGGTCCTGGTGTTCTTCCCGGTCGTCGTCAACGTGACCCGCGGACTGACCCAGGTGGAGCCGGCGGCGCTGGAGCTGATGCGTTCCTACGCCGCCTCCGAGTGGTCGGTGCTGCGGCGCGTGCGCGTGCCGAATGCCCTGCCATACTTCTTCACAGCGCTCAAGGTCGGGACCACGCTGAGCCTCATCGGCGCCATCGTTGGGGAGTACTTCGGTGGCACCAATGACGTTCTGGGTCGGGTGATCGTCCAGAGCGCGAGCGCGCTTCGATTCGACGTGACCTGGGCCGCGATCATCGTCGGTGCAGTCACGGGGATCGTGTTCTATCTAGCGATCGTGGCTCTCGAGCGGGTCGTGATCCCCTGGCACGCCAGTGTGCGTGTCGGTGAACCGTAGGCGACAGGACGCCCCGAAGGTTGGGTGGATCGGTCATGGAATCTGGAGGAGGAGATGAGAGACATGCGTAGGACCAGAGGGTTCCTGGCGCTGGCCGCGAGTGCCAGCGTCCTGTTCGCCGCCTGTTCGAGTGGCGGTGCGAGTACGGCTCCGGCCAGCGTGGCCCCCGCCAGCGTGGCCCCCGCCACCGACGCACCGGCCTCGGAGGTCCCGGCGATGGCGGCGGTCCGACTGCAGCTCCAGTGGGTGCCGCAGGCCCAGTTCGCCGGCTACTTCGCGGCGGTCGAGCAGGGCTTCTATGAGGCGGCCGGCATCGACCTGACCATCGTGCCCGGCGGTCCGGACGTCATCCCGCAGGCCGCTGGTTCGGCTGCAGACGGCCCTGAGTTCACCATCAGCTGGGTGCCCAAGGTCCTGGAGGCGCGGATCGGCAACCCGGCATCCGACCTCGTGAACATCGCCCAGATCTTCCAGCGCTCTGGCACCCTGTCCGTGTCTTGGAAGGACACGGCCATCACCAGCCCGGCCGATTTCGCCGGCAAGAAGGTCGGTGTCTGGGACTTCGGTAACGAGTACGAAGTCATCGCGGCGGCCACGAAGGCCGGTCTCACCGCCGGGACGGACTACGAGAAGGTGATCCAGCCGTTCGACATGACGCTGCTGCTCTCGAAGCAGATCGACGTCGCCGAGGCGATGATCTACAACGAGTACGCTCAGGTCCTGGAAGCGACCAACCCGGAAACGGGCGAGCTGTACCAGCCGACCGACCTCAACGTCATCAACTACAACGATGAAGGCACGGCCATGCTCCAGGACGCCATCTTCGCGCGGGCCTCGTGGCTGGCAGAAGCTGGCAGCGAGGACGTTGCCACGGCCTTCCTGAAGGCCTCGTTCCAGGGCTGGATCCATTGCCGGGATAACCCCGCGGACTGCATCCAGTACACGGTGAATCAGGGCTCCACCCTGGGCGCCGGCCACCAGGCCTGGATGATGAACGAGATCAACCCGCTCATCTGGCCGAGCCCCAACGGGATCGGCGTCATGGATCCGGCCCTCTGGCAGCAGACCGTGGACGTGTCCATCGGCGCCGGGATCATCAAGGAGGCGCCGCCGGCCGACGCCTACCGGACGGACCTCGCCGAGGCCGCCCTCGCGGAGCTCGCCGATGCCGATTCGAAGGGCGCCTCCTTCGCCAAGGGCACGGTGGAGGTCACCCCGGGCGGCAACTAGCCCGTTCACTCGCTGATCTGGACGGCCGGCTCCCCCTGGGAGTCGGCCGTTCTTCCTTGGTTGGTGAGGGCGGGCGCCGGCCGGTGTGCGCCGGCCCGCGCTGCCGCCAGGCCCGCGTCGCCGCCAGGCCCGCGCTGCCGCCAGGCCCGCCCTGCCGCCAGGCCCGCGTCGCCGCCAGGCCCGCGCTGCCGCCAGGCTAGCGCTGCCGCCAGGCTAGCGCTGCCGCCAGGCCCGCCTTCGCCACCCGGATTCCGCTCGGACCGACATATCCGGGGTTGCGAGGGCCATAACGCACAAGGCCGAGCCAGCAGGTCCGTTCCGCGCGACGTCGCCACGCACGAGCCGCGCTGCGGAGGCCACCGGCCATCCCGCCAAACCGCCATCCAGTCCAGGTAAGGCCCGGTGAAGCCCCCGATGTTACGGTCCGAGCAGAATCCCGCCGCGCAACATCGAGGAGCGAACGATGGCACGACGGGTCAGACGGACTGCCGACGAGATCGCAGGGAAAGCGGAGGCGGCCCGCCTCGTCCTGACACTGGGGGGTCAGGCACGGGTCGCGCGCCGCGCGCGCCACCGCACGCTGGATACCATCGCGAAACGCGTGGGCATCAGTCGAGCGCGACTCAGCGAGATCGAGCGTGGCGAAGGCGGTGGAGCGCCGCTCCAGACGTGGGTGTCGCTCGGGACCGCCCTCGACCAGCCGCTGGCGGTCAGTTTCAGTCGCCCGCTTGGCGAGCAGCGCGGTGAGCCCGCCGATGCCGGACATCTCCAGATCCAGGAGCACCTGCTCGCCCTCGCGAATGAGACCGGCCGCCCCGGCACGTTCGAGCTCCCGACCCGCCCCAGCGATCCGACCCGCTCGACCGATGTCGGCATCCGCGACCCCCGACACCGGACCAGGATCCTGGCCGAGTGCTGGAACACATTCGGCGACGTCGGCGCGGCGACGCGTGCCACCTACCGCAAGGTGGCTGAAGCC
>Ga0163144_10021489_pt1 | contig 12826 bp, 15 predicted proteins | sample OliLak19BULKMAT1_FD_123175 | JGI IMG/M metagenome (GOLD analysis project Ga0163144, IMG submission 123175) | Freshwater microbial mat bacterial communities from Lake Vanda, McMurdo Dry Valleys, Antarctica - Oligotrophic Lake LV.19.BULKMAT1 | ecosystem: Environmental > Aquatic > Freshwater >...
CACCGCCTCCGCCTTGAACTCCGCTGAAAACTTCCGCCGCGTTCGTTTCTTTGTTCCCATGACACGCTCCTACCGCACTCTTCGTGCGATGCGGGGTGTCTACGAAACTGGGGCAAGCTCACTCGACCGGTGGAACCTGAAAGGTAAGAGCTCACGGCGAGCTCTTACCTTTCGCCTGACGCCTTCCCGGCCGAAGAGTTCGACCTCATGCTCGCCAACCCGCCTTATGGGAAGAGTTGGAAGAAGGACCTCGAAACGATGGGCGGCAAGGACGGCAGGCGTGACCCACGCTTTAAGGTCATGCACAAGGGCGAGGAGCTGTCGCTCGTGACGCGCTCAAGCGACGGCCAGATGCTCGCCAACATGGTGTCGAAGATGAACGGCAAGTCAGCGTTAGGCAGTCGCATCGCTGAGGTCCACAACGGCAGCTCGCTCTTCACCGGCGATGCTGGCCAGGGCGAGAGCAACATCCGTCGCTGGCTGATCGAGAACGACTGGCTCGAGACCATCTGTCGCTGCGGCGGCTGCGTCGACACGGCGCTCGGCTCGCCGAAGCTCACGACGGGCGGGCGCTACTCGATCGCGTTCGCCGTCGGCGTGGCGCTCGCGAAGTATGCCGATCATCTGCCGCTCGCCCGGCAAGTGAAGCAGATGGCGCGGGCGGGCCTGACGATTGACACGCAAACGCTCTGGGATCAGCTCGCCGCGCTCGCGCACCATCTCACGCCCACGCACGACGCGCTCCATGCGCACATGCTGACCGCGCCCGTCCTCGGCGCCGACGAGACCCGCTGGCCGCTGCTCGGCACGCCCGGCGCGGCGAAGTGGCACGCGTGGGCGCTCGCCGCCCCGGACGCCATCTGTTACCGCATCGCCGGCTCGCGCGGCGTCGGCAGCGAGCTCGGCGCCCTTGCGGCTCCGACCATCGGTGAAGAAGACGAAGCCGCGCGCGTCGACGCCTTTCAACAGCACGTAGCGCACCGACGGGCGGCCGCGCCGGTCGGCGGTCGCGAGCGCGATCGCCTCGGGCAACGCCGCGCGCGCCCGCTCGGCCTCGGCGAACCAGCGGCGGAAACGCGCGATCGGATCGGCGGCGATGAGGTCAGCCGCCCATCTTGCGGCGCATGTGATCGATGACCTCACTGTGCTCGGCTTGCGGACTGAAGAGGATGACCTCGGCGTCCTCGGCGACTTTGACGGTGTGTCCGGGTGGCCAGTAGAACAGGTCGTCGCCGTTGATCACCTCCTCGGTGCCGTCGGCATAGGTGACGGTGAGTGCGCCCTGCAGCAGGTAGCCCCAATGCGGGGCCTGGCAGAGATCGCCCTTCAGTCCCTGAAGCAGTGGCGCGATGTCCGTGCCGGCGCCGAGCGAAAAGTACTCGCCGCTCATCTTGCCGTATCCGGAGGCGTCGCCAAAATCCGTCTGCTGGCGAGCCACCGCGCCGGGGGCGTCAATTCTGGTCGGGACGTCACGTTTCGCGATTCGCATACTCGTGCTCCTCGTTGGTCGTCACTTTTCGACAAACATCGCGGCGGCGCTCAGCCCGCGGGCGGCACCGGCAAACCCTACGCGCGGAGGAAGGACAATTTGTCCCAGTAACCTCGTTGCAGGACGATCTTGCCGCCGACCACACGAAAGAAGCCGCAACCACGCAGCCCAAGCGGATCACGCCACTCGAGCATGGCCCATTCACCCTCTTCGAACAGGTTCTCTATGATGCATACCATGGCGGGGGAGGCAAACGGCTCATCGCTGCTCGGGCCGGAGCTTCTTGATGGGCGCCGAGAAGGATTCGTGGGTGGCCAGGGTGACTGGCCGTGCCGAACCTTGCTGCTGGCGGGAGCTCGGGGGCAAGGGCGTGTCGCAGTGTTCGCAGCTCGGTCGCAGGTCAACACGGGGCTCATTGCGCTCACGTTCCGTGTCTTCAAGGCGGTCGTGCCGCGCATGGCTGAGTATGTCTGATTCCAGCGCCCCGCTCGGCCCACTCACGGTTCGGACGACCGGGCTGGTGAAGATCTTCACACCACGCGGTCACCGGCGCACGTTGTATCGCTTCGTGCGCGACCACGTGACCGGGCGGCCCGGCCGTCCGAGCCATCGTGCTTCGCTCGACGGCATCGACTTCGAGACCCGCGCCGGTGAGATCATCGGCGTGGTCGGCGAGAACGGGGCCGGCAAGACGACACTGCTGAAGACGCTCGCCGGCCTCTATGTGCCGACGGGTGGTCGTATCGAGATCCACGGGGAGGTCGGGTTGCTCGCGGGACTCGGGGCCGGCATGGTCGACGAGCTGTCGGTCGGCGAAAACATCCGTCTCTATGGCACCATCTGCCGCCTGTCGCGCCGCACCATTCGGCAGCGCTTCGACAACATCCTCGTCTGGGCCGAGCTCGACAGCTTCGTCGACGCCGAGCTTCGGACGCTCTCGACCGGGATGCGCACGCGCCTGGCATTCGCAATCGCGATGCATGTCGACAGCGCGCACATATTGATGGACGAGGCGTTTAGCTCGGGCGATAAGCGGTTCCAGGAGAAGTGCGATCAGTTCTTTCGTGACACCAAGTCGCTGCCGCGGGCGATGATCGTCGCCACCCACAATCTGAAGTTTGTGGGGATCTTCTGCGACCGTACGCTCTGGCTGCATCATGGGCGCCAGATGGTGTTCGGGCCGACCGCCGACGTACGGCCGCGCTATGAGGCGTTTGGGGCGTGAGCTAAACCGCCTGGGCGGCCGCGACGCCGATTGGCGGTTCCGGTCACGAAAAGCAGGATCAAGACCACCTCAAGGGTCGAGCACCCCGAACTCCTCTAGCATGGCACGCGCGGGACGGTTCGAGGGGGGCGTCGACCGCAGCGTCCGCACGAGCAACGGCCCCGGATCCGCGAGCATGTCGAGGATCACCGCAGCCGAGCCACGGAGGTCGGTCTTCGCCTTGCGAACGGCGGCTCCAATCCCGAGCGAGCGCGCGTCGTCGCGAAACGTCCGCAGGAAGAGGGTGGGAGCGATGTAGGGCTTCCCCACGCGGTAGACCGGTAAACCGTTGCCTGGCGCCGAGCCGGCGTCGCACGAGTCCTCGCGGGAGGGGACCAATTCTGATGCCAGAGCTGAGACGTCGCCGAGGGCCGACTGCACTGCCAGCAAGGGCACGTCCAGTCCGCAGTACCGGGCGAAGCGCAGATAGCCTGGGAACCGTGGGTTGATCTCAATCACCTTGTGGCGGCCGTCCCTTGCGTCGAGCTTCAGCTCGACCTCGGCGGGGCCGCGCCAGTGCCAGGCACGGAAGAACGGCAGGACGAGCTCAACGAGGTCGGGCTCGTCCGTGCTGCGACTGGCCGCCGTCGGACCGCCGGTCTGCGGCCAGTGGCGGACCTTCTGGGTTGTGAAGGCGGCTGCCAGGCGGGTTGCGGGCGTGAACAGCAGCAGCACGGTTTTCATGGCCGTAGCCGCGCCAGGGATGCAGTCCTGGATCAAACAGTCCCCGTAGAGCCGCCTGCAATCGTCGACGGTCTCCCGCAGGGCGGCGGGCTCACGGACGTAGCTCACGCCGAGCGCGGCGCCGAGGTCCCAGCGTGGTTTGACGACGACCGCCCGATCAGTCCCTTGCTCCAGCACCGCCAGAGCCTCGGTGAAGGAGTAGACCGTCGCGCACCCGATCCCGAGGCGTCGACACTCTGTCATGCAGACCGATTTGTCGTAGGCCGCCATGAACGCGTCCTGGTCGACAACGCTCACGGCAGTCAGCGCGGAGAGTCGATCGCGATGTCGCGCCGCCGCCAGCACCGCTCTCGTCCCGATCGGCAGAAAGACATCGGGGCGCACCTCCCCGATCAAGCGGAGAAGCGCCGCTTCTCGTTGGCGCTCGCTGGGGCCGTCGAGCTGGTGGTACTGCGTCATGTAGCGTGAACGGAATCCCGGGGTGGCGGCGTACACGTCGGCACCGACCACCTCGAAGCCGGCGTTCGCGAGCGAACGTGCGGCGGCGAGTCCCCCATCCTCTCCCGCATTCGTGACGAGCGCCTTCACTGTGTCTCTTCTGCCGCGCCGGCAGTCGGTAGGCCGGCTAAAATTCTCCGCATCCGTGCCGCCTGAGCGGCAAAGATCGGTCTCAGAACCATCGCGCGCAACCGCTTGGGAGCATGGATATAGATGCTCATGGGGAGGAGTCGGAATCCCCGCCGTATCTTCACGTCATAGACAAGCTTCCCGCAGTAAATTTTGCGGATCCCGGTGGCGATCGCGTCCTCGATCGGCTCGTTGTACGAATTATTGAAATACACGAACGCTTCACGCCGCGTCGTGTCTACGCCGACCATTGGAAAGGAAATCGACTCCCCCGCGCGTATCCCAAGCACGACGGCGATCGGCTCCTCGCCTTCGAATGCAACGTAGAAGGCCACCTGGTCGCTGAGATGGTGCTTCAATCTCAGCAGAAAGGACGTGGCGAAGGGAAAGGGCGTGCCGTTGAGGCGTCGATTGTGGCTATCCAATAACGCGTGAAGGCGTGGGGCGTAGTCGACCGCGTCGACCAGCTTCCGGAAAACGATCCCGTTCTTGCGAGCACGATTCCTCTCGCGGGAAATGTTGTTCGCCGTTGCGCGATGGTGTTGCTTGAGGTCGCGCACATACGCAGCGAAGGATGTCCACGGCACATCCATGACGGTTGCAGGCATCTCGACCGCGGGCAGATACCCGCGGCGTCGTAGCAGTTCGGGCAGCGAGGTCGCGCGATCGACGACGTTACGGAAGCACATGGTCGCCCCGTTGGCGCGCGCGAAACCCTCCATTGCCTCGCACAGGAGTTCCGTGAGCCGTTGGCGCTCCTCCGGCGGCAGGCCCGGGTCAACGAGTAGATGCGTGCTCAGGCCGGTTCGTGGCCCGCAGATCAGGGCGGGCGCTAGATGGATCCGCAAGGTGCGTGCGGCCTTCGCGAATCGGCCGAAGACGATGCGGTCGATCCCCGCAACTGCCGGGGCCACATCCTGGACGTAGCAGGGCGCGGCGGCGACGAACCCAGCCGGCCCGCGGGCAACGAAGTAGACCGGTCGATAGGTGGTGAGGAGCGTCTCCTCGACCGTGCGCAGCCACCCGTACGAGGCGAAGACGTCAGTCGCCGCCAGGCGATCCCATTCCACGCGATCGACGCCGGCGAGAGTTTCGAGCCGCTCGACCGAGATCATGATTGGTTCGAGAAATCCCTCTGCGAGGCGCCGCCCTTCGTCGCCGAGACTGTGACGATTCCTCCGGTTCCGCACCCATGATGCCGACAAACTGGCGCTCGACCTAGTGCCATCTATGGAGGAACCAACTGCCGACCGAAGGCGCCTTCTCCGTCGTATGGACCATCCGGTATATGAAGCGCAAGCACCGGTGCACCCGGTGGACCCTGTCCTGGCTACTTTCACCATCCGGACGGTCGGGCTTGCCTCGAGCTGACAGATCGGCCACGCCCTCATCCAAGATTCGCATCCTTCAAATGATCCGTAGCGCGCTGTCCACGGTTGCAACGGACTGGTGGGCGCACCTCCAGCCGACGGCCAAGGAACACCCCATTGTCGGGCTGGTGCTGGATGGTGTCCGGTCGCGTCGCGAACTCCTGGCCGAGAACGCGCTGTTGCGCCAGCAACTCATCACCCTCCGGCGACAAGTAAAGCGGCCGAAGATCGGGCCGCGCGATCGGCTGAGGCTCGTCGTTCTTGCCGCGGTCACCCGGACCTGGCGAGAAGCCTTGCTCCTCGTCCAGCCCGACACGGTGCTTCGGTGGCATCGCGCGGGCTTCCGGGCACTCTGGTGCTGGAAGTCGAGGACTGCCCGCCGTTTCCCGCGCACGTCCCTCGACACGGTCGCGCTCATCCAGCGCATGGCGCGGGAGAACCGGCTCTGGGGCGCGGAGCGCATTCGAGGGGAGTTGCTCAAGCTCGCGATCCGCGTCAGCAAGCGCACCATCCAGAAGTACATGCGCGGCATGCGGCCATCGCGCCAGTCCGGGCAGACTTGGGCGAGGTTTCTCCGAAACCATGCGAACGAAACCTGGGCCTGCGATTTCCTCCAGACGTACGACGCGCTCTTCCGTGCGATCTTCGTGTTCGTGATCGTCGAGCACGGTTCGCGCCGTGTCGTCCACCTCGGTGTCACTCGCTCGCCCACGAGTGCCTGGGTGACGCAGCAGCTCCGCGAGGTGACGGCCTGGGGCGCCGGCCCGCGATTCCTGATCCGAGACAACGACGACAAGTTCGGGCCGCGCTTCGACGACGTGGCGACGGGAACCGCGATCAAGATCCTGCGCACGCCCCACCGGGCGCCCCGCGCGAATGCGATCTGTGAGCGCTTCCTTGGCTCCCTCCGACGCGAGTGTCTCGATCACGGACTCATCCTCGGAGCGGACCACCTCCGGCGCGTGACCTCCGAGTACCAGACCTACTTCAATCACGCGCGCCCGCATCAAGGGATCTCCCAACGGAGACCCACCGGCGCCAACCACCCACGAACGCGACAGCTTTCCGTCGCGGCTGTTCCAGTGTTGGGCGGCCTACATCACGACTATCGACTCGCGGCATGACCCCCGATGACCGAAGTAGCCAGCACAGCTTCACGACGTCGATGATCTTGTCATTGACGGTCTCCGTACTTCTCGTTCCACGGCGTCGGCTGGTGTCAATCCGAGCGCGGTGGTGAGCTGACGTGCGTTACGTGCGATGATCGATGTACTGTTCTTCACCCATCATCTCGACGAGCCGATGTCTGGCGAGCGCGATCTCGTGCGGCGCGATCGATCACGGCACGGCGGCACTTCTCGTGTCCGAAGTCGTGACGTACTGAGTTGCGGGTCTGGGGACTGCCGGCGGCTCGACCCTCGGGGCTAGGCTCCGATGATCGTCCTGAGCGATCCCCGAAGCGCCGTGAGATCGTGCTCTTGGAGGTGCCCGAGTCGTTTCAAGACGAGATGCTTCTCCAGGGTCGCCAGCAGGGGCTTGAGCACGGAGGGATTGAGGAAGCCGGCTTCTTGCCAGCGCGTGATCGGGATTTCGCCGATGCTGGCGATGCCACGCTCCTGGCTGGTGACCGCCATGAGGATGATGTCCGGACGTTCCCGATTGTAGGCGTCCGAGCTGACGATCACCGCGGGTCGCTTCTTTGTCGTCCGCTGATCGGTGAACGGGAAGGGCACCAGGACGACGTCCCCAAAGCTATAGCCGATCGTAGTCGGCATCGTCGGGGTTGTCCCAAACTCTGCGGAACGCGCCCTCGGAAAGCTCGGTGATCGACGCTGCGAGGTGGCGGTCGGCGTCGCGTTGGCGGAGAAAGTCTACGAAGTCTTCGACCTCGGCAACCTTGTCAGCGGGGAGGCTCCGGAGCTTCTCGACGAGTTCTTCGTGAGACCGGTTCGGGATCGACATGGACGGGCTCCTCTGCGCAATTCATTAGCCGAACGACGACCGCCCGGCCATCCCGAGAACTCGGCGGGTCAAGCGATCCATCCGAGTGAGCCGTCCCCCGGGGACGACGCGCGGTATATGGCGGTATGTCGAGGGAGTTGGCGATCGCCGAGGTCGGTGGTTTTTCTACCGCTTCGGTCTTCGCCGTCCCGGCATGTGCGGTTCAATTCCCCCCGCCTCCACTTTTCATCTCGCTGATTCTCCAAGTATTTTTGCTTTGCCGGGGTCTGGCACCCGGAGAAAACGTGCCGAAAACGTGCCGGATCGGGGGCGATTTCGAGCGCCGAGTGCGTCTCGGACGCCCCCGAGGCGGCCCCAGCGGCGGCAGTCAGCAGGGGGACCGTCTCGGTCCGCGCCATGAGCGCTACGGCGAGCTTTGACCGACACCGGCGCCGTCGAATCGGGGCTCGCCGATCTCATCCTCGCGATCGACAGCGTGGTGAACCCCGTGCAGATGACTCTCGCGAACGGCCCCTCGGGCGGACGCTGGCCGATCACGATCAGCGGTGCGGGCGCTCTGGACGGCACCTACGACGGATGGTGCGCCGATCCGGACGATCCGGTCGACTTCGGCACCACGTATCAGGTCAAGATGTCCGTGGGCCTCGACGCGCCGTGGTCGTACGTCAACTACATCGCCAACAACTTCCAAGTCGGTGACCCGTCGCCGTCGGGTGGAACGTACAGCATCTGCGACCTGCAGCAGGCGTTCCATTATTTCATCGCCGGCTACTCGTTCTGCACACAGAGCGCGACGCAGAGCCACATCGACGAGATCCTCAACAGTGCCAATGCCAACGGCGCCGACTTCATCCCCGGCTGCGGGGACAAGCTCGCCGTCTTCCTCGAGCCGCTCATCGGGGACATTCAGGCGCAGCTCATCCTGGTGCCGGTCCCGTGCACGCCGGTCGTCTCGAGCGACACGGCGTGGGCGCTGAACGGCCCGAAAGCGGTGACGTTCTCGACCGGATGGGGTCAGTACTTCCAGTACAAGACCTACTGAGCGACCGTAGCACCCATACGATACCAGCCTCAGAGCAATAGCCTCGGCGATTTTCATTCGCCGAGGCTCCGGGGGCGAGGGGCGCCGGCGAGCACGTATCCACGGTGATTACGTGCGCGTTCCCCAGCTGGTCCACCAGGCGACCGCCTACGTGGCCACCGTCATACGTTTAGGTGACGACGACTACCGCGCTTTTCTGCGCCCCGTCTGGTACCTACCGGACAGCAGCAGCTTGGCGGAATTCCGCCCGCGACTATGGTCGCGTCATGCAGACGCATACGCCACGCCTGAATGTTCGCGGGCTGGCGCGCAGCAGGATCGGCCACGACCACACGCTCCTGAGCGCGATTGGCTGTGTCGCAGCGGCGGTGCTGCTCTACCTGATGCTTGCGCTGCTCTGGGGCGTCGACGACGACCCCGATGCTTTTGGCGGCTGCGACACGGGAAACGCGCTCGCCGCTCGCGCCGTCGGAACGCGGGGCGTCGCCTAACCGCTACGGGAGCGTGATCTCTCAGGTCAGCCGCAACGTGATCGTGTCCACGCGCTCGTCGAGCCGTGATTCCACGGCGAGCCCAGCGTGCTGGAAGACGTTCAACATGCGCGTGTTGGTCGGCAGCACGTGGGCGATGAACGTGTCGATCGCCCGTTCGCGTGCGATCGCGGCCAGCTGGCCGTGCAGATACCGCCCGATGCCACGGCCGTGCAGCTCGTCGTGCACGGTAAACGCCACTTCGGCACTCGTGGCCGGCGGAGGGTCGACGAAATAACGCCCGACGGCGACCATGCGCTCCGCCTCGCCGTCGGTCACGAACCCCGCGAGCGCCATCTCCGTATCGTAGTCGAGCGTGCAGAATGGTCCGACAGAAGATCGGCTGTCTCCCGGTCGTCGACGCGCGTGGCAGGCTGGTCGACATCGTGACCGACGAAGACTTCGTACGCTGGTCGGCGGAGCAGATGGGTGCGACGGGCCAGCGGCGATCGTGATACTTGGCGGGCGAGGTCGGTTCTCATTGACCCGTCGAGCAAGAGCGGGCTATCGCCGACCCGTGCGCATCCCCCTCTGGCGAGTGCTGCTATCGGTTTTCGTGCTGCTGGCGTCCCGAGCGGAGGCGGCGCCTGGCGACCTCGATGCGACGTTCGGCACCGGCGGGGTCGTGTCGACGACCGTCGGGACCACCTCGTCGGGTCGCGCCACGGTATTGCAACCAGACGGCAAGATCGTCATCGCCGGCGTCAGCAACGGCGTCTTTCTGCTGCTCCGGTATCTGCCCGACGGCACGCTCGACGCTGATTTCGGCAGCGGCGGCATCGTCACGACGCCGATCGGCGATAGCGCCACTGCCGCGGCGCTCGTCCGGCAGGCGGACGGCAAGCTCGTGGCTGCGGGAACGAGCACGAGCAGTGGCCAGCCCTCGTTTACGCTCGTTCGCTACGACGATGACGGTACGCCGGACGCGGGGTTTGGCAGCGCAGGCCTCGTGACGACGCCGCTGCCGGGGGCCGCTGCCTACGCCCTCGTGCAGCAAGCGGACGACAAGCTCGTCGCCGCGGGCACGTCGAACGCGGGCGACGGTGGCGAGATCACCCTCATTCGCTACACGACGAACGGCAGTCTCGATGCGACCTTCGGGGCTGGTGGTGTCGTCACGACGTCGCTCGGGTCGAATCCCGACGTCGCCTACGCGGTCGCGCTGCAGCCCGACCAGCAGATCGTCGCGTGCGGTCGAAATTCGTCCGGAGAATTCGCGCTCGCGCGCTACGATACCAGCGGAACGCTCGACCCGACATTCGGCACCGGCGGTGTTTTTTTGGCACGTGGGCATTCGGCGCCCCCTGCCGCGCGCTCGCCCTGCAGTCCGACGGCAAGATCGTGGGCGTCGGTTCCGGAGTCCTGGGTGGATCCTTCCCCGTCTTGATCGCGGCGGTGGTGCGCGTCGCGGGCGAGGGCACGCTCGACCCCGCATTCGTCACCAACCAGCTGATGTACTACCCGTCCGGCGTCCGCATCTTTGCGAGCTCGTTCGGCCAGAGCTACCTAGTCCCGCGTGCCGTGACGGTCGACTCTGCTGGCAGGACCATTCTCGCCGGCGTGTACGCGGTGAACGTGCTCCCGGGTGTCCCCCACGTCATGTACTCGTACTCGTTCTTTGCGGCTCGGCTGAACGCGGACGGGACGGACGATACGACGTTTCCGCGGCGATCGTGGCCGGCGGCGTCGGGCTTCGGTGGCGCCAGCGCGTTGCTTCTCCATCCCGATCACAAGGCCGCGGCCGTCGGCACCGACGGCCGCGTCGCCGTCGTGCGTTTCCTGACCGGGCTCTGCGGCGACGGCGTCGTCGATGCGGGCGAGACGTGCGACGACCAGAACGGTGTCAACGGGGACGGCTGCGACGGCAACTGCACGGCGACCGCCTGCGGCAACGGCATGGTGACCGCTGGTGAGAGCTGCGACGACGGCAACGTCGCGGGCGGCGATTGTTGTGACGCCGCGTGTGCCTTCGAGGCCGCGGGCACCATCTGCGCGGACGACGGGAACGCCTGTACCGCCGAGGTCTGCAACAGCACGGGTCGGTGCACCACTCCGGCCGTCACCGGTCCGTGCGACGACGGCGATCCGTGCACCTCCGGCGACACATGCGTCTTCGGCGCGTGCCAGCCGTCTTCTTTCAGCACATGCCCGATGTGCGAGTCGTGCGCCGGCGATGGCAGCTGCATCGCCGCTCCGCTTCCGGCGTGCGCGCCGCCGTCGGGGTCCGGGCTTTCGCGGCTCACGATCAAAGACAAGATCCCGAACAAGAGCGATCAGGTGCAATGGCAATGGACGAAGGGCACGGTGACGACGACGAGCTTCGGTGATCCGCTCGGCAGTGACGACTATGCGCTCTGCGTCTATGACCAATCCGGGGTCGAGCCGACGGTGGCCTTCCGCGCCCACATCCCGGCCGCCGGACAGTGCGGTGCCGCTCCGTGTTGGCGGTCGAACGCCAAAGGGTTCGTCTACAAGAACAAGGCGCGGACACCCGATGGGGCGCAGAGCCTGCAGCTCAAGTCTGGTGCGGGCAATGCGAAGCTCCGATTCCAGGGCAACGGCGAGTTGCTGAGCGGCCGGCCGGGAGGCTTGCCGACACTGCCGCTCGGCGTTCCGCTCCGCGTACAGCTGCAGTCGGAAAATGGCGCGTGTTGGGAGGCGACGTTCGGCACCCCGTCGCGCAACGAGCCGGGACGGTTCGACGCCAAGTCGGACTGAGCGAGCGTCCTCCGCTCCCACCAGGACCCTGAGCGCTTGCTGTTTGGGGGCCGCGTGGCCTCTGCAAATTTTCGTTGACCAACGCACCCTGATTCGGCTCTAATCGCGCGCTCCCCATGCGGCGTGCCACCGCACCTGGGGCAACTCTCACTTCATCAGTAAGGAGCCTCCCCGATGTCGACTGCCTCTCTGCGCGAAGCCTGCCGTCCGCGTGTGTCGTCTTCCTTCATCGTCGCCGTCGCGTTCGTCGCGATCGCGGCCGGCGCGAGCGACGTGCGCGCTCAAGCGCAGGACAGCGCGCAACAAAAGTGTCTGAACTCTTTGTATAAGAGCGCGGCGAAGGTCGGGCAGACCCAGGGGAAAGCCAACGGTAAATGCATCAAGGCTCGGCAGGCGTTCGCGGTCGAGCAACTGGGCAACGCTGATCAGGAGCGCACCGTCGACGCGTGTCTGACCAACGATCCGAAGGGCTCGGTCGCGAAGGTCGTCGACGCGGTCGCGGCGACGGAGGCCAGCCGATGCACGGCCACGCCGCCCGATTTCGGAGCGGGGAGCGCGGAGAAGATGGCGGGTGCCGCGGCATCCCAGAGTCGTGCGGTCCTCCGCGACGTGTTCGGCCCGAACGTGCAGTCCCTGACCTTCGCCAAGGATACCTACGACGACAAGGCGGCCGTCTCGTGCCAACCCGCGACGGTAAAAGGCGCGAGCAAGCTGTACGACACCCTTTGGAAGGAATTCGGCAAAGCGGCGAAGAGCGCGCTCGCCGGCAAGAGCGGCCCGGCCGCGACGACGGGGGCGGAGTTGCAGACCGCGGTGCTCGCGGCGCTCGCGACGAATACGAAGATCACCAAGGGCGCGACGCAGCTGACCGACGCCATGGCGAAGACGTGCGGCGCCACGACGCAGCCGCTGATCGAGCTGTTCCGTGGCACGTGCATGCCCTCTCCCGCCACCACCGCCGCGCAAGTGTCGGCCTGCACGGTCGATGCGACCCGCTGCCGGTTCTGTCGCGCGATTCGCGGCGCGACCGAGCTCAGCTTCGACTGTGACGCGTTCGATGACGGCGCCGCCAACGATTCCTGCGTCGACTTTGCCTCGGCGCACGAGATCACGAACAGCGGCGAGCTCATCACCGGCCCG
>Ga0163144_10021492_pt1 | contig 12825 bp, 13 predicted proteins | sample OliLak19BULKMAT1_FD_123175 | JGI IMG/M metagenome (GOLD analysis project Ga0163144, IMG submission 123175) | Freshwater microbial mat bacterial communities from Lake Vanda, McMurdo Dry Valleys, Antarctica - Oligotrophic Lake LV.19.BULKMAT1 | ecosystem: Environmental > Aquatic > Freshwater >...
CCCGACGTTTTCAACCACAACATGGAGACCATCCCGCGCCTGTATCGCAAGGTACGCCCGCAGGCTGATTATCAGCAGTCGCTCGACGTGTTGAAGTTCGCCAAAGGCTATCGGCCGCAGGCGCTTACCAAATCGGGCCTGATGGTGGGACTGGGTGAAACCGAGGCCGACGTCCAGGCTGTCATGCGGGACCTGCTCGCCCACAACGTCGACGTGGTCACGCTCGGCCAGTACCTCCAGCCGACCCGCCGCAACATGCGTGTCGCCGAGTACGTCACGCCCGCGCAGTTCGACGCGTATCGCGATTACGGCATGTCGATTGGCTTCAGGAACGTGTTCAGCGGCCCGTTCGTGCGCAGCTCCTACATGGCCGACCTCGTTAACGACCAGTGCTCCTGAACTACGCCCTCGCCGTCCTCACCGGCCTGCTGCTGGTGGGGATTTTCCCTCGGTTCGGCTTCACCCTGCTGGCGCCCTTCGCCATCGCGCCACTGGTATACGCGCTCTCCCGCGAGTGGTCGCCGAAGCACCGCTTCCTGCTCGGCTGGGTCGCCGGACTCATTTTCTGGTCGCTCTGCAACTACTGGATTCACTTCGTCATCAGCGTGCACGGCGGTCTCGGTCAGGGGCTCGGCACGGTTGGCTTCGTTTTGTTCGTTCTGCTCCGGGCCGTCCCGATGGGCCTGTTCGCCGTCTGTGCCGGAATCGCGGTGCAGCATCCGACAGCCGTGATCGCCGTGCCCGCCATGTGGGTCGCCATGGAGCGCATCCCCTACCTGTATGACTACAAGTGGCTGATGCTCGGAAACGCGGGCATCGACATGCCGGTCCCCATGCGGCTGGCTCCGCTGACTGGTGTCTATGGACTGTCGTTTGTATTCGCGGTGCTCGGAACCGCCGTCGCGCTGGTCGCCCTCCGCCGCCCCCGAACCTGGTTGATTCCTGCCGCGATCATTCTCCCGATCCTCGTGCTGCCCGACCTGCCCGCGCCCGGACTCCCCACCGCTGACGCCGTCTCCGTACAGCCCTCGGTCGAAGATCGCGACAACTGGACGACGACTGAAGCCGTAGCCCTCGGCAAGCAGATGGAAGCGCTGACCATGACCCCGGTGCTGCAGTCGCGACGCAAACCCGCCCTGCTGCTTTGGCCCGAGGTCCCGGCGCCGATCTATTACTACGAGGATGCGTGGCTGCGCGAACAGGTCGACGCCATGGTCCGAACCGCGGGCGCGCCCGCACTCATCGGTACCGTCGCCCGCAATTCGAAGGGCCAACCGTTGAACTCGGCTACTCTGATCGCGCCGTCGGGCCAGAAATTCGACCATTACGACAAGGTCCACCTGGTCCCGTTCGGCGAGTACATCCCCTGGCCCTTCCAGGGCATTGTGGACAAGATCTCCAGCGAAATTGGGGATTTCGTCCCCGGCGATCGCGTCGTCACCTTCCCGCTCGACGGCGGCCAGCGAGTCGGCGCGTTCATCTGCTACGAGTCGGCTTTCCCGTCCCACGTCCGCCAGTTCGTCGCCCAGGGCGCCACGGTGCTCGCCAACCTGTCGAACGACGGATACTTCGGCGACTCCGCCGCCCGCGAGCAGCACCTGTTCCTGGTCCGCATGCGGGCCGCCGAAAATCGCCGCTGGATCCTCCGCTCCACCAACAACGGCATCACCGCCTCGATTGACCCGGCAGGCCGCATCGCCCGAACCCTCAACGATAAACAAGTAACTTCCGGACGTCTTTTATTCAGCTTTAATAAGGACGCAACGTTATATACTCAATATGGCGACTGGTTCGCCTGGACCTGCACAGGTCTCGCCCTGATCCTGTTGGGCCTGACGCAAGTACCCGTCTACCGCAAAGGGTAAAGGGAGCGTAATGGCACGAGGCTGGGAAAGTAAAGAAGTAGAGTCACAAATCGAAAGCGCGGCCACCCGGCCGCGGCGCCGAAACGCCGAGCCGGAACCGCCTGCGAAAACGCCGGAGCAACTCGCCGCCGACCGCGAAATCGACAGTTTGGGAATGGCCCGCCTGCGCGTTGTTCGGGACATGGAAACCGCCAGCCACGCGCGCCATAAGGCGATGCTCGAAGACGCGCTGCGCACGCTCGACGAGCGTATCGCCACCCTCAGCAAGATCTAACTAAGCCAGTTCGAGCTCGAGGTCGCCCTCAACCCTCCGCGCCCGTACGCCCAGCAGATCTGGAAGGTGCCAGTCGGCCGGAACGTCTTCCGCCCGGTGTGTCGTGGTCAGGGCCAGCACGCGCATTCCGGCCGACTTCCCTGCCCTCGCGCCGGCGGGAGAATCCTCCACCACCAGACAATCCTCCGGCGCGACGCCCAGTTGCCGAGCCGCCAGCAGAAAACAATCCGGCGCCGGCTTGCCGTGGACAATATCGGTTCCCGTCACCAGGACGCGAGGCCAATCGCGGGAACCGGCGATGTGTCTTCTTCCTCGGCGCGCAGGTGCGCCTCTGCCAGTTCCGCCAGGTTCGGCAATTCCGGCCGAAACTGCCGCATGGTGTCGATGGCAGGGCGCCCGTGCGACACCCCCAGGAGCAGCTCCGCGTTGACTCCGTACGCAGCCGCCCACTCCCGCCACATCCGCTCGACAACCGCCGTCGAATCGACCAGCGTGCCATCGAGGTCGAACAAAACCGCCGCAACGCGAATCACAGTCACGGTTCCATAATCGCCTGCCTATGATGAACCCTGGGTCGCGACGGCCAGACGCCAGCAAGGATCATCCACAGTGCGAGGATCACAATGACCGGAAACAGTGCACGAGCCCAGGGGATCTGAAATGCGATAGCGAGAGGTGCTGCCGCGCCGTGCCCCAAAGCTCCTGCGATTCCCAGCCAGCCGATCCAGTGGGAACCCAGGCTGTGTTCGCGAGCGGTGGCGATGATGAATCCAATAGTGGTCAATGCGAAGAAAGGATAAACGCCCACCGCAAGCCAAAGGTGAGTCGTGAGGACGGGGGTGTGATGTCCTGCGACGAGGTTTGCGTGATCGACCGCGGACGCAGTATGCAAAACCATTTCCACCGCCTGAAGAGCGGAGCCGATTATGGCTAGTCGGACCCAACGGCGGGTTTCTGGGGGTAACCCGGGGGCTCGCCCAAATAAGGATAAGACCGACCAACATCGAAAGGAAACCAGCGAGCATGAGAGTATGGGCGGGGATCCACTTCGGATCCGCCAACATATCCGCCATGGTTCCCCGCGGGTGCTGTGGCCCTCCGATGCAAATGAAAACACCGGCCAGAATAAAACACAAACGCCAGAACGCGAACCTCATAGAGTAGCTTCCTTTCCTTCTTTATTGGTTGGCCACCTGATGCAGGTGAATTGGTTTGTTGACAGCAGTTGCATGCACAAGGAGAACGCCAGGCAAGATTTTATCAATAAATTTCGGGAGCGGATTAAGGGGGTGAAGCAATATCTCTGGCAGAACAACGGGACCGGAATCGCACGTCTTTTGTAAGGGAGTTGTTCGGCTCGGGAGGTCTGCGGATCGGTTCTGAGGCAGCCACAAAAGGAATGGACAACAAACACTCATGCAGCCCAAAAGGATTTTGTTCACTACGCTCGGTTCTCTGGGGGATCTTTTCCCTTACCTGGCCGTAGCGTCGGAGATGCAAAGCAGAGGTCATCTTGCGACCATCCTCACGACGGCGCAGCATCGGTCGCGGGTCGAGCGGAGCGGAGTTCCATTTCGGGAGGCGGCTCCCAATCTAAATTTCGGCGACAAGACGTTTCAACTGCGGGCGATGCATGAGACAAATGGCAGCCGCTACATGCTTCGAGACGTAATGCTTCCGCAAATTCGTGTGAGCTACGAAAACATGCTGGAGGCCAGCGCTGGCGCCGACCTCCTTGTAACGCAAATGTTGACCTTTGCAGGTCCGATTGTGGCGGAAAAGACCGGCATTCCCTGGGTCTCAACCGTACTGGCGCCTCTTTCGTACTTTTCCTACCAGGACTCTCCCGTTTTGTCTTCCCGTCTGAATGGGCTGCGAGAGGCCGCGCCGCGGTTGAATGCATTCATCAACAGAGTCGCGCGGTCAACCACGCAATCGTGGAACAGCCCGGTCTATCAGCTCCGGCGAGAACTTGGGCTCGGCCAGGGTCTTGAGCCGATCTACGAGGGACAGCATTCCCCGTTGAAAGCGCTGGCCATGTTCTCTCCCTTGCTGGCGCAGCCGCAGGCCGACTGGCCACCTGGGGCGCTGATCACCGGCTTTCCATTCTGGGAAGAACCGCGGACTGGAACGGAAATGCCTGATGAACTGGATCGGTTTCTGGCGGAAGGACCGCCACCTGTCGTCTTCACTCCTGGATCTTCCGCCGTCCTGAACCCGGGCCAGTTCTACGAAGAGAGTGTGAAGGCGGCACGGCAACTGGGCGTTCGCGCGGTCCTTCTTGATGGCGAGAAAGCTTCCGGCCGACAAGCCGGGCGAGATATTCTGCGGCTCGCGTACGCCTCGCACTCGTACCTGTTCCCGAAAGCCAGCGTAATCGTGCATTCGGGTGGCGCCGGAACGTGTGCCCAGGCGATGCGCTCCGGGCGTCCTTCGCTGGTGACGCCCTTTGCCTATGATCAACCCGACAACGCTTTGAGGCTTGTTCGATTGACAATAGCCCGAACGATACGAAGAGACCGTTATACGGCGCGGCGGGCCGCAAGCGAGATCGAGACCCTGTTGAACGATCAACGGTATCGAACGAACGCGGAACGTATCGCCCGAATCGTGGAAGGCGAAAACGGCGTAGCCGTGGCTTGCGACGCACTGGAGCGCTGTCTTTAAGCGAGTTCCTACAAATGCGCAGGTATCATCTGTTCGAGTTTTTGGATCAATCCTGGCTGCCGGATCCATTGCGCCTGGCCGCCACACGATACTTGAATGCTGCCTATTCAACCACTCCATTCCCGGCTCTCTGGCCGGGGTGTTGACGCAAGTGCTGGACGAGTGCGGGGTTGACCGGATAGTCGACATCGGTTCTGGCTCCGGTGGGCCGATGCAGCTGGTATTGAAAGAAATGGCTAAGCTGGGGCACCTTCCGCATGTGACACTGACGGATCTCTACCCGGCGCCGGCGGGCTCATCTCTTGACTATTGGCCGGAACCGGTGTGCGCCTCCAACGTGCCTCCCGAGCTTCGAGGAGTGCGGACTCTTTTCACGTGTTTTCATCACTTCAACCCTCCAGTGGCGCGGGCTGTTCTCGGTAATGCGTTCGCTCAGCGTCAGCCGATCTGCATCTTCGAAGCGACGTCGCGAACAACGCTCGCCATCGCCGCATCGTTTGCGATTCCTTTTCTGGTGCTATTTCTAACGCCGAGGGTTCGACCGTTGTCCGCGTCTCAGATCGCGCTTACTTATCTGATACCGATCATGCCGCTGCTTGCGCTGTGGGATGGGTTTGTGTCTCAGCTGCGCACCTATTCAATCGCTGAACTGCAGGCGCTGACACGAGACTGCAGCGCACCTGACTACGTCTGGAAGTGCGGTTTGATTAAATTAAGGGTTCGGGAGTGCCCTTCAGCACTTGTTATCTGCTCGGTCTCCCGCGTTAAGGACGACTTTGAGGCAGAGCCTTCGGCTCACCCCTTTGCCTGGTTCAGTTTCTTAATAAATCTTAACAACCGAGCGCTCGCGGGCCACGTCCGGTAAAATTGGTAGCAACCTGATAAACATGAGGCGAACTCTCGTTATTTCTCTGCTGGCATCGGCCTGCCTGCTTCCGGCCTCGACGCCGGCCTTGACTCGTGGCCTCAATCCGCTCAGCGCGATCCCGGTCCGCTTTGAACCATCTCGTGCTCCGGGCATCTTTGAAGCGCGTGGTCTCAGCTACAGAATGGCCATCACGGCCGAAGGCGCGCTCATCGACCTCGCAGCCAAAGGCTCGGTTCGATTCCAGATTGAGGGCGCCAACTCTGCCGCCCCGGCGCTCACCTCCACACAAGAGACTGGCAGCACCAACTATTTCCTTTCTTCCGACCGCCGCACCGAGGTCCCGGCCTACGGCCGCATCACCTGGCAGGAAGTGCTCCCCGGAATCGACGTAGCGTATTACGGAGCGAACGGGCAGGTGGAGTTCGATTTCATCGTGCGCCCTGGCGCCGACCCGTCCATGATCGCGGTCCATTACAACGGGCAGAAGAACCTCCGGCTCGACCCTGACGGCAACCTGCTGATCGACACCGGGGCCGCGCAAATTACCCAGAAGGCTCCCGCTGTCTACCAGCGCCGTGGCGATCAGTCGCTCCGCCTGGTGGCCGCCGGTTATGAGCTTCGCGGCAACGGCGTGGTGGGTTACCGGGTGGGAGCTTACGACCACGATCTGCCCCTGATCATCGACCCGATCCTGTTTTCCAGCTACCTCGGCGGCAGTTCCACCGATGCGGGCGCCCACGTGGCCCGGGATTCGCGCGGACGCTACTACATCGCCGGCACCACGGCGTCGAGCGACTTCATCACCACCGACGGAAGTTATCAGCCGACTCCCGCCGGCTCCTCCGACGCGTTCCTTGTGGTCATCGACCCGGCTCGCGGAAGCTTCCCGGTATATTCCAGCTTCTTCGGTGGCGCCGATCTGGAGCGCGTTACCGGCCTCGCCATCGACGCCGCAGGCCGAGCCTACATCACCGGCGTAACCCGGTCGGGCCACTTCCCCCGTTCGCAGTTCCCGGCCCAGGGCACTCTGTCCGGCGCGAGTGACGCGTTCTTCACCGTCCTCAATCCCAACGTGGGGGGCATCGATTCGCTGATCTATTCCACCTATATGGGCGGAGCCAGCACAGACGAAGCCACCAGCATCGCAGTCCGGCCCGATGGCCAGGCGGTGATCGCCGGCTTCACCAATTCCACTGACTTCCCGATGAAGGGCAGCTCCTTCAACACGCAGAACACGGGCGCCCGCGACGCGTTTGTCGCGGTTTACGACGTGTTCCAGACTTTCATCTACTCCACGTATCTGGGCGGCGCCCGCACCGACTATGCCCGCGGCATCGCCCTCGCGGCTGACGGATCCATGCTGGTGGTGGGCACCACGCTGTCCGGCGACTTCCCGCAGATCGGCAATTCCCAGCAGGCCGAAGCCAATGGAGGCGGCGACGCGTTCCTCGCGAAATTCACCCCGGAAGGCGCGCTCATCTACACCACCCACCTCGGCGACGGCGGCCTCGAAGAAGGGACCGCGGTGGTGGCCGGCACGGGCAACCGAGTCTGGGTCACAGGCTACACTCTGTCCAACAATTACCCGACCATCGGAGCTCCGATATCCACGCGCCGCGGTGCCAGCGAGATTTTCGTGACCGGCTTCGACCTCAGCCTGCCCGCGGCCAGCCAGAAGATCTACTCCACGCTGATCGGTGGCAGTGACACCGAGGTCCCCTACAGCATCGCCTCCGACGGACAGGGCCAGTTCATCCTCTCCGGCTACACCAACTCGCTCGATTTCCCCACCGCGGGCGGCGCCATCCAGCCCACCTTTGGCGGCGGATCCACAGATGGCTTCGTTCTGCGAATTAACCCGGCCGAACAGGGCACCAGCGCGCTGGTCTACTCCAGCTTCCTCGGCGGCCTGGGCACCGACGTCGCTACCGACGCCCTGGTCTTCCTGGGGAATCGCTACCTGGTCACCGGGTCCACCGGCAGCGCGCAGCTGCCGTCGAACAACACCGTCTCCAGCCCGAACATTCCGGGCATCGGCGATGGCTTCCTGGTCGTCGTAACTCCTTAGACTGGACCTATGCGAACCGCGGCGTTCCTTCTGATCCTTGCTCTTCTGGGTGGCGAGGCAGTGGCGGCCGACCCGGAGTTCTACCGCGACGTGCTGCCCGTGCTGCAACGCCGCTGTCAATCCTGCCATCGAGCAGGTGAGACGGCTCCCATGGCGTTCGGCACATACGCCGAAGTGCGGCCATGGGCCACGGCCATCCGGGAAGCGGTGAAGCTGAAGAAGATGCCGCCATGGTTCGCCGACGCGGCTTCCACGTCCAAATTCTCGAACGACCCGCGCCTGCCTGAAGCCGAGGTGGCGATCCTCGACGCATGGGTCGCCGGTGGAGCGCTGGAGGGCAAGCGACCGAGGTCGCTGCCCCGCCCCGTCGCCCAGGCGGACTCGTTCTCCTCAGACCTGACACTTGGCATCCCCGCTCCATTCCCCGTCCCGGCCAACGCGACCATCGAATATCAGTACTTCGTTCTGCGCCTGCCCTTCACGTACGACCGCTGGGTCACGGGCGTGGAGGTCAGGCCGACGGACCGTTCCGTGGTCCATCACGCCGTCCTGTACGTTCGTCCGCCGAGTTCCAAGTGGCTCCGCGGCGCTCCTGCCGATGGCCGCCCGTGGGCGCCTGCCGCCAACGATGCAGGTGCGGTCGCCGAAACGCGTTCTACCCTTGAGGACATCCTCGCCGTCTACACGCCGGGCACCCGAGGCGTCCGCTTCCCCGACGGCATGGCGAAGAAGGTCCCCGCCGGGTCTGACCTGGTGCTGCAGGTCCACTACACCAGCAAGAAGACGCCTGCGTCGGACCAGACGGCGGTGGGTCTGATGCTGGCTGCCGACCCGCCGAAAAAGCGAATCCTTACCCTGCAGATGGGTCGCGATGACTTGCGCATTCCGGCGAATACGGCCGACTACCAGGCGTCGGTTTCAGGCGTCCTGCCGCGCGATGCCATGCTGATCAACCTCACGCCGCACATGCACCTTCGCGGCTCGGCGTTCGATTTCGAGGCTTTTCCCGCGTCGGGGAAAGGTGCGGCCGATCTGTTGCTTCGCGTCAGGCCGTACGATTTCTTCTGGCAGTTCACCTACACGCTGGCCACGCCAAAGCTTCTGCCCAAAGGAACTGTCCTGAAATGGACGGGATATTTCGATAATTCAAAGAATAATCCGAAGAATCCCGACCCGAATGCGGAGGTCACCTGGGGCGAGCAAAGCTGGCAGGAAATGATGATCGGATTCTTCGACGTGGCGGTGGAGCCGAACATGGACAAACTGTCCTTCTTCTCCCGCAACTGACAGCGCGCTGCCGAACGGGATAGTATTCGGGCATGACCGACCCAACAACCCCTCGGGGACGCCGCGGCCCTACGCCCGTCTCTCGACAGGCCGCGAGGCAACTTCAACGAAGTTATCGGGAGAGCTTGATGAGGCTGCGGAGCGAAACAAACGGAGGTCGAGATGTTGCGCAACATCGGAAAAGCGGCAAAGTGGCTGCGAAGGAAACGCGTGGTGAAGGACCAACAGGCATCTCCACCACCGCCTGAACCACAGAGAGCCGCCGTGATGCCTGTGGCCGTTCGCTCAACGCCATGGCGTTGAGGCTGCGGAATCGAGCCACGCCGCAGCCTGCGCCGAGCCAAAGCAGCTCGCGCAAGTCCGTGACGCCACACCGCTTGCACCACCCACAACGCATGCGGGTTTCTTTCGATGGGTAATACTCGCGTTCCTCGTCCTGTTCGGGCTCTTGCTGTTCATGCCGAAGACGGACCGGACGCCTGTTCCGCACAGTAACTGTCCACCCCACAGCCCACGGGACGAACAGGACGTACCTTTATCCATCCGGAGGATCACACTGGGCCTCGTGGAGGCGTGTACCACTACAGCCCGAGCGGGACGAAGCAGTACCACCGAAGCAGGTAGGCTGCGGCGGCTGACAAATTGATGTCAATTGTTGTTTACGTTTCGGAAACTTGCCCCTTGACTCGCGAGTTTACGCTATGTAAACTTCAAGCATGAGAGTGATTACGAAGCGCCGAATCGAAGAATTCATCAAACGCTTTGCGGCTTCGCGCCCTTCGCTGGTCAACTGGTACGTAATCACTCGCCGCGCGACATGGCGAAACCTTGCGGAGCTCAAAGCTGACTTCAGCTCGGCCGATCAGGTCGGCCGCCGGACTATCTTCAACATCAGCGGCAATAAATACCGCCTGATTGCGCGGGTTAATTACGAGGGTCAGCGGGTCTTTGTACTTCACATCCTGACCCACAAGGAGTATGACGATGTCGCCTGGAATTGATCAAAAGAGCTACGGGCGCATCCTCGCCCAGCTCTCACCGCGGCCCCCACAGAACGCTGCCGAGCACGATGCTCTTGTGGCCGAATTAACGAAACTCGATGACATCGAAAATCCGAGTCCGGAGCAGAATGCGACAGCAGAACTACTGACGGCCCTGGTGGAGCACTACGAAAACAAGACGGTCGTCATTGCTAAAAACACGCCCCACGAATCGCTCACTGCCCTCATGGAAGATCGCGGGCTTCGCCACAAGGACATCGCCGCAATGGTCGGAAACAAGGGACTGACCACGGAAATAATCGCCGGCCGCCGGGAGATCAGCAAAACCGTCGCCCGGAAACTGGCCGATGGGCTCCAGGTGCCGATCGAGTTGTTCCTTTAAGCAGTTCCATCAGCTGGCATTCCCCAGATGGTCTGGACCCCCTGAAAGCGGGTCTGGTGGTGCAAGCACAAGGGACCCGCTGCAGGCGTGGGCGCCTGCCCCCCGACGGGGAGTGAAATAGACTACCTGTAGAGTCTCTTGTCCACGACGACGCCGGTACCCATCACCGACGAGCGGGAAAAGCGAGCCTTCGTGCAGCGGATTGCCGATTCCCCCGGCTTCCGCAGCGCGCCGCGCCTGCGCGATTTCCTGCTGTTCGTCACCGACGTCGCCCTGTCGGGGCGGTCGTCCGAGATCTCGGAGCAGTACATCGGACGGGAAGTTTTCCACCGGGCGACGGACTACGACACAGCAAACGACAACATCGTCCGCGTGTCGGCCCGGCAACTCCGGATCAAGTTGCATGAGTATGCCGACACGGAAGGCAACGCGGATCCATGGGTGCTCGACATCCCCAAAGGCGGCTATGTTCCGGTGTTCACCAGGCGGCAACCCGCGGTCGTGGAAGCTCCCCCGGCAAACAGGATGTCGCCGCGGTGGAGAATCGCAGCTGTGGTTTGCGCCGCCATCGCTCTGCTTGCCACCGGCGCCTGGGTCAGCACACTCACGGGACGCGCCGGCCGGGATAAACACCGATCTCCCCTCACCGATCTGGTCCTCCGGCCTGGGCAGCGAACGCTGGTAGTGCTGGCAGATTCGTCGATGGTCCTGCTGCATGAACTCACCGGCCAGATGACAACCACGGACGACTACGCAGCCCGCCAGCCTCCTCCGCCCGCCCGGATACCGTCGCTGGATGCGCTGACACGCAGCATCGCCACCCAGCAACTGACCAGCGTCGCCGACGTCGGCTTCGCTGTCAATTTGCTTCGGGCGCGGCCCGACGCCCTGGACCGGATCGTGGTCGCGCACGCCCGCAACGCCGGCCCACGCAGCTTCAAGGAAGGCAACGCCATCCTGCTCGGCGGGCCGCGATCAAACCCCTGGGCGAACCTCTTCGAAAGCCGGGTCAACTATCGGTTCGACTTCAGCGGCGAGCCGCCTTCGGCGCGTCTGGTGAATACAAATCCTCGACCTGGAGAGCCCGCGATTTTCGTTACCGAGCGCCACAACGGCGTGGTGGTGAAGTCGTTTGCGCGCATCGCCGCACTGCCGAATCTCGACAACTCAGGCCGGGTTCTGCTGCTCGCCGGCACCACGATCGAGGCGACGGAAGCGGCTACGGAGTTCTTTCTTGGCGAGCGGTCCGGCACCATGCTTGCCCAGGCTCTTGGCCGCGATCCCGCGGGGCTGAGCGCGTTTGAGGTGCTGCTGGAAGTGTCCGCCATCGGCGGAATGTCGCACAATTCCAGGATTGTGGCAACCCGTCTGCTGCCGTAACATGGCCATCAGGGCAGATTCACGAACTGACTCTAAAGGACTTCACCTGTAAGTTACAGGAAGTTCCTTCTCCTGTCCGATCAGGCGCGTTACGATCACGCTGCAATGGATCGACGCCAGTTCCTCGGTTCCGCCCTGGCCTTGCCTGCCCTGGCGGCGGCAGCCTCAAGTCAGCCGAATCTCCTGGTCATCATGACAGACCAGCAGCGTTTCAGCGCGCTCTCCTGCGCCGGGAACGACATATTGAAGACGCCGCACCTCGACCGTCTGGCCCGGGAAGGCGTCATGTACACGAACGCGATCACCCCGTGCCCGGTCTGCGTTCCTGCCCGAACCAGCATCCTCACTGGCAAGAGCATGCAGGCTACGGGGGTCGACAATAACAAGTTCGCCGCGGATACGGAACTCGACTGCGGTCCGTCGTTCGACAACCTGCTCGCCGCCCGGGGTTACAAGACCGAGTATTACGGCAAGTACCACGCTCCGTACCGCATGGCGACTACCTATTTGAACAAGGTCCCGTATGCCGGGGTAAAGGTGGCCGGGGCACCGTCGCACCGCCAGGAGTACCTCGCCTACCTCGACAAGCACGTTCCTGCGCGCCCGCTGAAGCCAGGCGAGTTGCTGAGCCGGGATTTCAACCGTCCGTACATCCCTGCCATGCTCGATGCGCGGTTCCGCGACCCGAACGCGGAGTCCTCGCAGGGCGACGTGTATGGCTGGCTTCAGATCCCGAAGGAGCACTCGCTGGCCGCGTACACGGTCGACGAGGCGATCCATTCTCTCGACAGGCTGAAGAGCGGTCCCTTTAGCCTGACCTGCTCCATCGGCCCGCCGCACCCGCCGTTCCTCAATGTATCGCCGTACTGGGGCATGTACCCCGCCCGGGACATCCCCTTGCCGAAGAACTTTGAGCACGACATGACGTGGTCGCCGTATCGGGAACGTGCGGCTCGCATGTTGCCGTATCAGAATCCGGACAATGTACGGTCGGGACTATCGATTTACTACGGGATGGTCAGGGAGGTGGACG
>Ga0163144_10021493_pt1 | contig 12824 bp, 10 predicted proteins | sample OliLak19BULKMAT1_FD_123175 | JGI IMG/M metagenome (GOLD analysis project Ga0163144, IMG submission 123175) | Freshwater microbial mat bacterial communities from Lake Vanda, McMurdo Dry Valleys, Antarctica - Oligotrophic Lake LV.19.BULKMAT1 | ecosystem: Environmental > Aquatic > Freshwater >...
GGGTGCGTCCTCGACGGTCCGGCATCCGACTCGCCACGGCTGGCGGCGGCGAGCCGTTCGGCGACGCCGGCGGCGAAGGGTAAATCGCCGGCAGCGGGCGGGGCCCACTTGGCTCTCCAAGGTTTCCTCTCGAAAGCCTGACTGTCGCAAAAAAAATGCCCCGCCCGGTTCCAACGAACTCGGGCGGGGCAGGAGATTCTCAAGTTCAGCGTCCCGTTATAGGTGACCGCTGATCAGACGGTGTCCAAGCTCAGAAGCTGATGCCGATCTTCACACCACCGAATACTTCGTTGTCGGTGAAGTTGTTTGACTGGCGGGAGCGACCGGAAATGTTCCAGGCGACATAAGGGGTCACCGTAGCCGTTTTCGTGAGAGCCATCGGGGCAGACATGCTGACGAGGAGATGGGTTAAACCGCTGGTGACGCCACCAGCCAGACCACCGTTCTCGGGGGAGCCATTGCTGTAGTAGTCAAAACCGTAGCCACTCTTGACGGCAGGGGTTAGGGTCAAAAACGGCAGAGCCTTAAACTTGATCGGCCAATCGGCACCGGCCTCAATGTAAGACCCTCCGATGTTGAAGTCGTAGTAGTAGGCCGAGTACATATTCACGGGGCCAAAGGAGCGACTGGCGACGACGCCAACTTCGTTCACGTGCTTGACCGCGTATTCGCCTGCTCCAAAGGATCCGGCGCTGGTCGAGCCGCTGAAGGTATCGAAAAATTGATAGCTCGTGTAAACGACCCCGAGTTTCATGAACTTGAAGTCGTAAGTCAGCGAGGCCGTCAGATCGAGTTCTGAGTAATCGAGCAAATTCCCCGGACCCTGAGGGGCGATCAGCGTCTCAACCGTGCTCGTGTAGAGCGCACCGACTCCGAGGGTGAGGTTTTCACTGATCGCGGTCAGCGGGACGGCGAAATTGAGGCCAGTCCAGACGGTCTGGTCCGCGAACCACAGGCCGCGGAAGTAGTAGCGGGAATCCCAGCCGGCTTCCAAAGTGCCCGTGAACAGCGGGGCTTCTTCAGGAACCACTACTTCTTTGGTCTGTTTGCCTTCCACTTTGGCGGTGCCGGCAAGAGCGTTCAGACTCGTGCAGGCAGTCAACGCCAGGAGCGCGATGGGTTTAACGATTGTTTTCTTGGTCATATTTGTCGGGTTTTTGTTGGTTTTGGTTGTGCCGAGATTGTCGGCAAGCCACCGCCTAGCAAAACATCTGCCAACCGGTGTAAACCAACCCAAAACAGAATTTTGTTAGGATTCATACTGCTTGGCATGAACGCCTTAGAACGCCAAAGAAAAATCTGCATTATTCTGCAGGGCAAATCCAAGGCGCGAAGAATGCGCATTTCGCCGCATGGGTGGACAAAAAGAAACATCCCCAGCGGGCGGCAACGAGCCTTTCGCGTCCCATTCACCGGCGGCAGAAACTGGCCTTGGATGATCTCGTCGGATTCGGACTCTCCCGCCACGACGACCCTGGCATGACCGCGGTCTCCGGCAGAGGCGCGCGCACGGCGTGAAACCCGAAGGCAGAGCAAATGGCGAAGAGCCAACTGCGGGCAGCCGGCAGACGGAACGTTGCCGGACAGAAGGTGCGGGCGAGAGCGGTGCGCGGATGCGCGTACCTAACGGACGGAGAGGGAGTGAGGTTGCAGAGAAGAATGCGTATTCTGAATCTCATCGCAGGCGGCAAATGAAGATTGAGTTTCTACAAGCAGCCGCTGCCGCCCCTTTTTGCGCTCCGGAGGCTGCAAATCAGTCCGGTTTTCCCGAGCATCCGTGGCTCCTCGATGCTCTCCGCCCACGCGTAGCGCCAGCTCCGGTCGCTCGGAAAAAATTCGTCTCCAAAGCGCCGCCCCCCGCGGTAAATTTGGTGCCGCAGTGCTTCCGCTGCGAACTCACCGCCTCGCCACCATCATAACGCCCGCGCTGCCTGCTCGGCCCTGTGGATGGTGCATTTCATCGGCTTTTCGTCGTATTCGTCGCTAAAGTTTCGCAAATGTCGCCAAACCGCCACGCAACTGTAACATTTAGGGGGAATTCTCGGGCCTGATTCCCAAAAAAAACACAACCTCATGATAATCACCGTCCCTTCACCGCTCATCAATCAACCACTCCACGACCGTCCTGAACTTCTTCGGCGGAACCATCCGTTCCCAGTACTGCGTTCACTCCGTGGGCTCTTCGTTGGCGGACTTCTTGGCGCACTCGTGATGAACTCGGCCGTTTCCACGGGCCAAGCCGGGGATACTTCCGAAAGCAAGTTGCTAGCGATCGCCACTCCCGTGACTGCCAGTTCTCTTTCGCTGGGGGACCAGCTCGAAAATCTCGGCCGCCTTTATCACAACAAGGATAACCCCGTGCTCCAGACGTTCTGGCTGCTGGGCCGTTATCACGGACAGTATCACTGGGCCAACGGCAGCAACGGCGAGGACGACGCGTATGAAAGCCGCCGGTTTCGACTCGGCGCGCAGATTCACCTGTTCAATCACCTGACGCTGCATGCCCAAGCGATCAGTGGATCGGATTTCGAGCCTCGGTACAATGGCTTTACCGAGCTCTGGGCGAGGTGGGCGTTCAACGATGCGCTGCAACTGACCATTGGGCAGCAGAAGCACCGCTTTTCCCACGATCGAAACGTCTCGAGCCGCTACCTCCAGACGCTGGAGCGCAGCCAGATGATCAATATGTTCGCCGCGGACTACACCCCGGCCATCACGCTCTCGGGAAGAAAGGGGAACTTTGACTACTACACGGGCATCTTCTCCAACGCCGCGGGGACCGACATGTGGAAGGCTTTTACCGAGCTCGATTCGGGCTACTCGTTTATCGCCGCCGCCTATTACGACCTCGGGACCAAGCTCCACACCGACACCGCCTATCTGCACACGAGTTATGTCCACAGCGATGCCAATAGCCACGCCACCAACCTCAATCGGTTCGAGAACGGAATCTCCGCTGCGATCATCATGACGCAAGGCCCCGGGTCTTTGATGGCAGAGACCATCATCGGGCTCGGAGCCGAAGCCGGTGATGCCTATGGCCTCAACATCCAGCCCGGCTACTTCCTCACCGATAAGCTGCAAGTTGTCGGACGCTATCAGATGGCCTGCTCGAATGGCAGCAATGGCCTCAGCGCTCAGAGGCGCTATGAGCGCCTGGCGGGATTGACCACCGGCGACCTTTACCAAGCCGGTTACGTCGGGCTGAACTACTTCATCGCCAACCACCGCTTCAAAGTCATGGGCGGCATCGAATACTCCACCCTCGGCGGCCAGGATGTCTGGACCGCGAGCGCCATGGTGCGCGTCTTCTGGGGCCCGCATTCCGGTGGTGCCTTCCCGATGGCGACGATGCTCAAGGCGCGATGAGTTGGTCAGGGCGGGCCTTTGCCGGTGGTATGGTTGGCGGGCGAGCCGGGGCGCTGGCTCGCCCTGGGGAGGAGCTTGGTCCCGATCTCTGCGAAGCACCTCGCCCGCGCGCCGTTCCTGCCAGCGCGGGCGATGGCCGCGGGCGACAGCCTCAACAGCTACGTGGTGAAAAAGCTCCAGACCACGTGAGCCTTTGACCGTGCCGGGCAGACAGCCTGCCCGCGCCCTCTACCGGCTGCGCTGGGAGATCGAACCGAGCGGAGCGAGATAGCCAAAGGGCGGAGCCTTTGCCCACAGGGCAGCGCCGGCGGGCCACCAGGCGCGCCAATCCTTCGGGTAAGTCTTCGGGGAGTCGGGCAAGTGGAGGTAGTAATCGAGCAGATCGAGGGCTGAACTTGTCTCGTCGTCAACGGTTCGCATAAACACATCGCCCCGCATCGTGGATGGGCCGGTTTCGGCGAGCAGCGGGCCAAGGAAGGGAACGGCGCGGGCATCGCGGTCGCGGCCAAGTTTGGCGGTATCTGGCCTAATTCGCGCCTGGGTGCGGCGGCGGCGGCGTAGGGATCAACGGGGTGCCCGCGGGCGTCGATGGCGGCTGGCGTGGGATACCGCGCGGCGACGGCGAGGCGGGCCATCCTCTCGGCGCGCTGGTCGGAATACCAATCTTCGCCGTGCGCGGCGGTGACAAGAAGGACGTGGGCAAGGAGGAGTTTCATGGGTTGAAGTGTTGTTCAACGATCGCGCGCTCGCATTTGATAAGGCGGCGTCCGGCGGAAGCAGAATAGCCATAGCCCATGAGGCGGGTGATTTGATCGTCGGGGATGCTCCCGTGCAGGAGGGCGTCACATAGTCAAAGGCGTGGAACAGGCCGAAGTGGTGACCCAGCTCGTGCATGGGCAGCAGGGCGTCGGGGCTGTCGGAAATAATCAAATGCGACCCCGGTTCGACCAAAGTGCCCCCGCCATCCCGCGTGCCCGCCCCGGCGGGAATGATGAAGATGGTGGCCTCGTAGCCTTTGGCAGCGGCGAACACAGAGAATCTGGACGTGAAAATTTCGTTGTCGTAGCCCACGAGCCCATCATGGTTCCTGTCGTCGGCGGGGATGAACAGCATTTCGGGGAGGATGGTAAATTTCGCCGTGATGTTCATTTGCTCGCCGAAGACTTCCTTGAACACTTTCTTGAGCTTGTCGGTCTTGGGCATCGGAAAGGTCGCATGAAGGTGAGTCGTGTCGTCGAGATCGGTGAAGGTGAGGGTGGTGGGGGCGGTCTCCAGCTCGGCCAGATGCAACTCGCCGGAGCGCCAGGTGGCGAGGTCATCGCTGACTTGCGGGATGAGCAGCCAGCCCGGCGGGAGCGCGCGTGACGGTTTGGGCGTGGGCGGGGAGGAGCCGCTTCATAGGTCATTTCTGGCTGTCTGTCCGCTAGGAATTTGCTTTTCACCGCGGCGCGCCGGAAACGGGTCGGGCGTCGGGCGGTACCGGCGAGGGAGGGAACTGACAACTCGCGGGGAGCACCTTCTCTATTCCGCCTTGATCTTGAGGTCATCCATTTTGGTGTTGTTGGGCGAGAGGATGCGGGCTTTGGCGGTCCAACCGCCGGTCCAGTTGACTTGTTTGATCAAGAGTTGGTTCCAGCCTTCGTTGAGTTGGATGTCGGTTTTGTGGCCGTCAGTGAGGCTGCGTTTGGCGTTGGCACTGCGGATGAGTTTGCCGTTGAAGAAAGTTTTCTCGCCGTCGTTGGTGGTGGTGTAAAGACGGGCGGGTTGGGCTTTCGGGGAATAAATCTGGCAGCGGAAGTAGCCGACCATGTGTTCGCCGAAGCCGGGGTGGGTGCCGAAGTTGACGTTCCAAGGGACATCCGGGGGCTCGGGTTTCTTGAACGCCACCCAGTTGACCTGCTCATTTGTTTCCGGGGCGAATTCCACGTCGAAAAGGTCTTTGCCTTGTTTGCCTTCCGCTTTGTAGGGGCCGGCGATTTTCCAGTCGCTGATCCAGCCTTCGATGTCGGTCCAGTCATATTTGGCCCGCGACGCACCGCCGACCTGGCGTTCGCCAATGAAGAGGGCGCTATTGAGCATGAAGGTCTTATTGAACATCAATGGCTGGGTATAGACGGGCGACGCGGTGGTGGGTTCGGAGTCGTCCGTGGTGTAGTGGATTTTTCCACCCGTGGGGTTGGCGACGGAAAGGGTGACCTTGAGTTTCCCGCCGTAGAGCCAGCGGCCGGTGAGGAAGTTCTGCGCGCGGATCACCACTCCCCCGTCCACGCCGTCCATGGCCATCTTGACCGGCACGGCGAGTCGGTCGGCGCGCTCGCGGCTCTTTTCCTTGAGGATTTTGTATTCGGGCGTGAGGTTCACATTGTCCGGCCCCCAGGTGCGCTCGGAGCGATGGACGACGTTTTGCCCCCAACCCTGAGTGACACAAATGGCGCTCATCTGCCACATCAGGCTGGCCGCGCCAAGCACGCGATCGGTCCGCTTGAGCATCGAGCCATTGCACTTATACATGTTCCAGTCGGGCTCCTCGTTCCACGGCATGGTGATAGTGGTCCAGCCCCGCTTTTGGTATTCGTGAGCTACGGAATGGGGATACCAAATCATGGCAATGATGTCGTCTTTCAGGCGCGCGTCGTCGGGGAAGTTCTCATAAGCCAGCGTGAGCTTCCCATACTTGCGCAGGATGTCGGCCATGCGCTTCATGTGGACGATGTAAATCTCGTGGCCGTTGCGGACGGACTGGGCATCGTTCGGGATGGCGTGGCGGCGCTTGTAGATTTCGGCCCACGGCCCGGCGCCGGTGCCGTTGTTGGCTTCGTCGCAGCCGATGGAGAAATAGGGTGTGCTTTTGAAGATGCTACACATCTCGGCGATAACGGTGTCGAGGCCACGATAGAGTTCCTCGCTGGCCATGTCCATGCAGCCGGGACCGTTGAAAAGGTCGCGATAAGGCCGGGCCATCGCCTGATGATGTCCGGGTGTTTCCAACTCCGGTACGATCGTCACGCCGCGGGCCGTGGCATAGGCTTCGAGTTCCACCATTTCCTCCCACGTCCAGAGCTTTGGCGGGACACCCTCGCAGCACGCCCCATTCTGCGTGCCGAGCTTCAGAAAAGCTTTGGAGGGCATGCTGTAACCCTGATCGTCGCCGACGTGCAGGATGACTTGGCGGACTTTGTAACGCCGGCAGCAGTTCACGAGGACCTTGAGCGCGTCCAAGGGCATCCACTGGCGGCCGCAGTCCACCATCGTGCCATTGAAGTCAGCATGCGGCCAGTCCTTCACGGTCATCTGCGGGATGCGGTATTTGCCCTGCTCCTCGATGATGCTGAGCATGATGCTCGCGGTGCCTTCGCACACGGCGCGAAAGTCCCAGCCTTCCACCACGGCCATGTCCGTGACGGAGATGGTGTGGGCCATGTCGCGCGTCTTGATGAGTCCCATGTCCCTAGTCGCGAAAATGTCTTCGCCGGCCCGAACCCGCGGATTGATTTTCAGCACGATGTCGCCCGCCTTCGGCCCCTCGTTCACCTTGGCCAGCTTCATGTTGGTCAGCATCCAGATCTCCTCCTGGAGCACCGCGGCATGGGTTTCGAGCCGCGGATCGAGCACCACGATACGCGACTGCGCGGTCAGCGGCATCGCGCCCGTACCCATCGTGATGGATTTGGGTTGGGGCAGGATCGTGTGATTGAGGGCGGCGGAAACCGGCAGGTTGCTGGCAACCAGCGCGAGGCCCGCAGCGAGGATCAGCGCCAGATTTTTGAAAGAATGTTGCATAGTGGTCTTGGGATTGGGTTGTGGTGGGATGAGACGGGGTCAGTCGGCGTTGACACGTTTGATTTCGGAGAAGCCTTCTTTCGCCCGCTTGTAAACCACGCGCGAAACCGCGCCAGCTTGCTTGCCGCTGCGGAAGAGCGTGGCGTGAATGGCGGTCGTGGCGTCCAGGGCGAGCGGCGCGGAATAAATCGGGGACTGGGCGGTGGGCTCGGAGCCATCCTTGGTGTAGCGGATTTCGCCGGCGGCGACACCGGCGGCGAGCACGATCTTTACTTCCGTCTTGCCAGTAAAGAAGTGGCTGCCCGTCACCGGCCAGGCGCGAAAGGCGAGAGGTGCGGCGGTGATTTGGACGGGGAAAAGGAGCGCCTCGAGCTTGGCGCGGGTCGCGGCGAGCCGCGCCGTCGCCTCGGCGGGATCGAGTGTGGAGGTCGGTGCCCAGGCACCCTCCATGTGATCGCCGACGGCGCGGACATAACCCTCGCCGCTGGTGCCGTTGTATTTACCGCCGAGGAAATCGCTCACCACCGCGCTGGCACTCATCTGCCACATCGTCGCGGAACTCCCGAGCACCTTATCGGCCGGGGTCAGCTTCACGCCGTTGCAATCATACATGTTCCACTTTTGCAGCGCCGCGCCCCGCTCCCACGGAACGGAGATAAGGGGAAAGCCCTTCTTTTTGACCTCCTCAGCGACCGCGTAAGGAATCCAGGACATGATGACCATGTCGTCCTTCTGGCTCTCATCGAGAACCGTGCCGCCAATCCAGGAAAGCGTCATCTTCCCGCGCTTGCGGACGATCTCAATCATCTTGGCCTGATGCTTGACGACGACCTCCTTGAAGGTCTTCAGGCCATGCTTCTCCATGTAGGTCTTGGTCGCGGGCAGTTCCTCCATCTCAAAAAAGTAAGGTTCCTCACCGCCGATGTGGAAGTAAGGCGAACTTTTGAACACGTCGCACATTTCACCCACGAGCGTGTCGAGGTGCTTATACATGTCGTCGTTGATGATGTTCAGAATCTTCGGCCCGGCGAATAACTCCGGCATGGCCCGGCACATGGCTTCGCTGTGGTTCGGCGTCGCCAGTTCCGGCACGAGCGTGACGCCGCGCGCGTCGGCGAAAGCGACCAGGTCTTTCAGCTCCGACAGGCTGTACACCTTCGGCACGACGCCGTCGTGCATGGCGGTGTTTTGCGTTCCGAGCTTGGGGAAGGCGGTGGAGGGAAAGGTGAACCCTTCGTTGTCAGTGAGATGAAGCAGGCAGTAGCGGACCTTCCACAGCCGGCAGGCTTGGATCACGGCTTTCAAGGTATCCACGGGGATGTGTTGCCGGGCTACGTCCACCATGGTTCCGGTGTAATCGGCGTGCGGCCAGTCCTTGACTGTCATCTTCGGCAGAGTAACATTTCCCGCCTTCGCCGAGATGGCTTGCAGCAGAGTCGCCGTTCCTTCACATACCGCGCGGTAATCCCAGCCCTCGACGAGCACGGTGTCGGCGACGGTGATGGCGTGGGCGAAGTTTTTCGTGGGTGCGAGCGCTGGCTTCGCTCCCTGCTTGCCCACCGCGAGGATGTCCTCCCCGGCTTGAACTTTGGGGTTGATCCTCAAGACGATGTCACCCAACTGCGGGGCGGCGGTGCTGACGTTGAGTTTCAATCCCGTGAGCGTTGCGATTTCATCGGCGAGGATGGCCGCCAATGGCTGGAGGCTCTTGTCCATGGCCACGATGCTGGCCCTGGCGGTCAGCGCCATCTCGCCGCCGACGACTTTGAGCACCTTGGGCGTTGGCACAAGAGGCGGTGCGTCCGTCTGGGCGTGCAGGGTTGGAGAAAGAACTCCGGCAAGTACGGCGACCGCAGTGATGCAGAGGCGCGAAGTGGTGGATTTGTGGGTGTTATTCATCGTGGGTTGGTGGGTGATAGTGGCGGTAGCCGCAGCGGCGCGGGCTAGTTATAGAAACGTTATTCGAGGCGATACAAATGCGTGGCTCCGTCGCCGCGCGGTATGAACGTCGTGGTGCCGTGGCGTTTTCGGCGATCGTCTGGCCGGTGAAGAGATTCGCGATTTTGCGCGGCCTCGGGAGGGTAATCGGCTGGATGCAGTCCACGATAGGGAGCGCGAGCAGCGAGCGGTTGATGAAAAGGATGTCGTGGTTGGCGGAGTAGGTGAAACAGCCCGCGTCGCGGCACATCGTGCGAAACAAATCCGGGTGATTCGGCGACACGGGGAAGTAACCACCGCATCGGGGTTCTGGTCGGCCCACCAAGGCCGCGTGGCGAGGGTGTTTAGCCGCGGTATCAACCACACATCCTTGGTTTTCTCGCCGAGCCGCTTTACCCGCTCGCGGAAAGGTGAGAAATCGTAGTTGTCCGGACCTTTCCAATGCGACCCGGCGCTGACGAAAAAAACCGGCATGCCCAAGTCCATCATGTCGTTCCCGACGCGCTCACTGCCGTGGCCGTAGCAGGACATGCCCGGAACCGGTGCCCCATCCACGAAGCTTGCCGTGCGGCCCAAATGCGGACGGACCTCCAACCGCTGGCTGCCCACGACCTTTTTTGACTCCTCAGCCCACGCGAAGCCGGGCAACCCGCCCAGCGACAGCAGCAGCGGAGACGCCGCGAGGCCCTTCAAGAGGGCGCGCAGGGAAATTTCGTGGGGCTCAATCATCCCCTCTACAATCTTCCGGTCGTCGGAAATATTTGACTCGTTCTTACCATGAGGCGGGATATTTTTCGCGAGATCGTCGCCGATTACGGCAACTCTTCAAATCCGCTCCCTCCCCCACTCGCCTGGCCTTGGCCACGTTTGGCAACCGGAGTGAGTGCCGGACCGAATGTTCAAACAATGTACTCCCCAATTTCAACTTGCGGACAGGTAGGGGTGCTGGTTCCATCCGCGCCTCTGCATCGTCCCACCTGCCGAACCCGGTGGACGCGGACAGCTGCGGGTCATTGACCACGAAACCGCCCCACCGAGGGCGACAACCACCAAACCACAATCCAGAAAAACTATGAAGAATCCCGTCAACAGCCGCTCCCCCGTGCACCGGACCACCAGGTTCGCCAAACTCACCAGCGCCATCGCTCTCAGCCTGGCGCTTGTGGCGCTGTCCGCCACCACCCGCGCCGCCGACCCCGAGGTAAAAATCGACCCCAGCACCGCGGTGGAGATCAAAAAGGAAATCAACGGCCTGCCCGCCGGATCGAAGGTCATCTCGACCGCCGGCTACGAAGAATATGCCCTGGCCCCGGTCGTTGACGGGATCAAGAAGCGCAAGGATCTCGGCTGGCAGGAATGTTCCTGGGCCTCCGCCGAGGACGAGACCACACACGGCATCGAAATTCAGCTCGCGAAGCCGCAGCGTGGCGGCCGCTTCCAAGTAACCTGGGCCTATGACATCCACAACGCGGACAACGGCAAGTGGTGGGTCTCCCGCGACTACGTCGTCCAGATTAAGGAGAAGGCTGGAGAGGCTTGGAAAACCGTGGCTACCGTGAAAGGCAACCAGTCCCTCATCGGCAGTTATCCCTTGCCTGATGTCGCCTTCGGTTTCGTCCGCATCTACCAGCTCCCCGGCGGCGGAGATCCGGACCGGCCCAATATCATGTGGGTCGGCCAGGTGGAAATCGCCGACTAAAAGTCGTCCAGCCGGCATCTCTGATTGCCGGTTTTAGGACTCATCAAAGCCAGCGGCATTGGGTTTAATACCCAGCACCGTTTTCTTTGAGCGCCATCCCATCACCACTCCGAATATGCTCCCTCACCCCACGACCAAACGCCTCGTCCGCCACCTCCTGCTCGCCGTTGGCTTGACAGGCTTCTCCTTCCATCCTGCCAGAGGCCAGACCACGCCAGCCATCACGGTGGACAACTTCAAAAATGGCGAAACCATTCAGTATTCCACCCCTTTGATCTCCGGAACCCTGCCTGACGCTGCCGCCGAGTCCGTGACCTTGACCAATATTTCATCCAAGCGTCCGACGCGTGAAATGAAGGGACTGGCTGCAAAAGGGCGGTTCAAAGTGCTGGCCGACCTCGTGCCCGGTCCCAACGAGCTGACCATCCAGGCTGGTGCAAGGACCGCCACGCTCAAACTGACCTTCCAGCCGCAGACCAGCAAACGTGGCGTGCGGGCCATTTACTACACCGACAACACCGGCGACACCACGCTCATCAGTCCCGTGCCCGCCGCCAAGCTCGACATCACCGGCAAGCTCAGTACTGCCATGTTACTCATGCAAAGTTTCACCGCCGACCGCATGAGCCAACACGGTTATGGCCGCAAGACCTTTAACGTGGAGCTGGAGCCCGATGGCCGGGTGAAAGTGTTCATCGTCAAGGGCGATCAGGCACCCAATTCCGGCTTCAACGACGGAGCGATCGGACGGGCCATTGCCATGCAGGCCTCGCGCCCCCACACCCACTACCTGGTCATGCTTGGCCGGGGTTGCGGCTACACCGCCATTGGCGGAAACGGCAAAGCCATCATGGGCGGCGACACCATTTACACCTGGCCGAGCAGCCCTGCGGATGCCCAGGCCGCTTTCATGGATGCCACCCCGATCGACTCCGGAAAGTACCATGTGGACGCCATCGGACGGGACACTTTCTGGGCCAACAGCTCCACCACCATCGGAGCCTGCCTGCACGAACTCAGCCACAGCTTCGGCCTTCCCCACAGCATGGACGGCCTCTGCATCATGACGCGCGGCCACGACTACTTCAACCGCTTTTTCACGCTGCTCGAACCGCCCTCCAAGGCCAACTCCAAGCCACTGGAATTCAAGGACAGCGACGCGGCCCGCTTCTGCAAGGTGACCGCAAACAACCTCGCCGTCTCCCGCTACATGGCCCTCAATGAGCGCGACTACATCAGCGGCGTCCAGCCCAGCATCAAGTTCGACCCCGCCAAAAATGAGATCACCGTCCGCACCGACGTAGGCATAGGTTTCATCGCCCTCGACCCACCCTACGGGAATCCCGGCGCAGACTACTGCGTGCCGATCGACCCAAGCAAACCCGCGCCCAAGGAAGTCGTCATCACGGCAAAAGAGTGGGCCCGATTCGGTGGCAAACCCTTTCAGGTCCGCGTCATGGACGTGGACGGAAACGGCAACATTGATCGCGACCCACTCAAGGCCAAGTAAGCCGCGCACGTCTTCTATCTCCATTAGGCAATGAACAATTTACCCTCATTTCTCCCCGCGCTTTTCGCCGGCGCATTCATCGCCAGTGCGCAGACGGACGGCGCTGAAGGTGCAGGGAGCAAATCCGACGCTTCGGGCAACATTGCCAACAGCCAGACCTTCAACGCGGACAGGTTTTCCCCGCGCCAATGGACTCAAGGGGAAGGATAAGGTTTTTTTGAACTTCGAGGGTGAATTTTACTTCACCGAGTGGCCGGCCTCAACAGTAACTGGTCGCACGCGGCGAGCGAAGACCTGCTGCATTGGGGGAGGAACCGATGCTGCATACTATCATTCGCGAGAAGTAGTGTTATTGGAGCGCTGCGGGACTTCCACGAGGACGTGGAAGTGGTTGCTCATCACGCAGTAGGTGACCACGCGCACGCCGCAAAAGCGTTCGTAGAGGCGCATGAAGGCGACGAACTGCTCCTTCTCCTCCGGCCCGAAAACGAAGCGCCGGTCCACGACGCGGGAGATGCAGTGGTAGTA
>Ga0163144_10021494_pt1 | contig 12824 bp, 10 predicted proteins | sample OliLak19BULKMAT1_FD_123175 | JGI IMG/M metagenome (GOLD analysis project Ga0163144, IMG submission 123175) | Freshwater microbial mat bacterial communities from Lake Vanda, McMurdo Dry Valleys, Antarctica - Oligotrophic Lake LV.19.BULKMAT1 | ecosystem: Environmental > Aquatic > Freshwater >...
CGAAAAAGTCGGGCATGTAGCCGATGATGCGGCGGATTTCCTTCGGCTTCGAGTAGATCGAATAGCCGCCGACGTACGCCTCGCCCCAGGTGGGGTTGAGCAGCGTCGCGAGGATGCGCATCGTCGTCGTCTTGCCGGCGCCGTTCGGACCGATGAAGCCGAACACGTCGCCGCGTTCGAGCTTCAAGTCGATCTTATGGATGGCGTAGAGGTCGCCGTACTTTTTGGTGAGGTCGCGGGCTTCGATCATGGGAGGGTTCAGGGGTCGGGGTTCAGGGTTCAGTTAAGACATAGAGTTCGGGGTTCTTCACTGAACCCCGAACCCTGAACCCTCGTTATTCATCCTCTAAAGGAATCACAAACCGATAGTAGACCCAACGGCGGTCCTGGTCGCTGGCGAGCGTCAGTTCGCCGTCGGTCCAGTTCGAGCCGGCGACGTTCGCGGCGCGGGCGAGGAGGATGGCTTGGTTCCCTTGCAGCAGGCGGCTCATGTCGAGGAAGGCTTGGTAACGACTCGGCCCCTGCGAGTACGCCTCGGCGCCGAGGACGTCGTGGAACATCATCGCGGTGGCGAGTTGCGGGACGTCGGTGCTGTGGAGCTCGAGCCGGGCGGGCCCTTCGTTCGGCGCGGCCGGCAGGATGTCTTGGTCGCTCGCCGCGGCGAGGAGGGCGGTCTTCACTCGCGTCGGCTGCAGCGTGTCGTCGATCGTGGCGACGGCGCCGTCGGCGAGGTTCGGCAGCGCGTAGGCGAGGTTGCCGTGCATCAGGACGCAGTCTTGCAGTTCGACGCCGGTGCGATTGGTGAGATGGCCGGCGAGCAGGTCGTCGTCGAGGCCGCGGAGTTCGGCCGCGATCGGCTCGATGAGCTCGCCGGTCCAGCGGCCGACCAGCGTACGCGTCGACCATTCTTGCACGGGCAGGCTGACGATCTCGGTAAGAGGCGGGTTGAAGGCGTAGCCGCGTTCGAAAAGCGTCGTTTGACCGCCGCTGCTGCGCATGCCGTCGAGGCCGTAGCCGGTGGAGCCTAGCCAGGCGGTTAGTTGGGATTGGCCCGCGCCGGGGTCGGGACGACCCGGATCGCCGAGCGGTTTGCCGGCGAAGTTGGGGGCGAGGGCGAGGTCGTAGCGTTCGACGCGGGGGCTGAAGAAATGAGTGTAGACCGTGCCGCGCGCGGCGCCGGTCGTGAGATCGACGTCGACGAATTCGACCTGATTAACGCGGAGGCTGTCCCCTTTCATCCAGTGGGCCGCCCAATACGCCGCGCCAGAGACGCCGACGACGATCAGCGGAAAGGTGATCCAAGTCAGCTCCATCCGCTTCAGCAGTTTCTTCACGAGGAAGTAGTCGCCGGGGCCGATTAGCAAGATGTAGCCGATCACCAGCAGCGCGACCAAGCCGAAAGGCGCCGGCGTGATCCCTTGAAACGCCACGTCGAGCGAACGTCGCAATCGGTCGACCAGATCGTCCTGATAGCCGTAGTTGTTCTCGTCGTTCCCTTTGGCCGGGGACCATTGGAGCGCCTGCCGGAGCAAGTTCGGGCGACCGGCCCAATCGACGATCGGCGGCGCGTCAGGATCGAACGCGACGAACGTCACTTCGCCCAGTCCCTGTCGCGCCCGCACCACCAGCGGCATGTCGGTCGAGTTGGGGCCGGAGAAAGCGAGGATGCGGCCTTCGACGTTGGTGAGTTTCGGGACCTGCAGCCGCAGATTAGCGGCGTCGGGAATCGGCTCCGTCGCGATGGCGAAGCCTTCGATCGGTTGCGACTCGCGCAGCGTCGTCATCGTCTCGTACTTGCCGGGGACGAACGACGCCAACGGGCCGTCTGGGCCGATCAGTTCCGGAGCGTTCGCGCCGCAGAAAATAACGAGCCGGCCGCCGAGATCGACCCACTTGCGGAGCGCCTCGATCCGCTGCGGGTTGGCGGCAAGGGGGCGATAGATCTCGGCGTTGGTGCTGCCCAGACAAAGGACGTCGATCGCCTCGTAGCCATACCATTCGGTTGGCCAATCAGCGGCGCTGGTGAATTCGACGACGCGCGTGACGAGCGGGCTCTCTTGGTTTCCTTCGCTCCGCGCCAACTCGGCGACGCCGCGCGGCATGGCAAACGTCGCGACGAAACGATTCGTGGCCGGACTGCCGTCGCTGACGAACTCGCCGCCCGGTTCCGGCCCGGGGAAGAATCGACGCTGCGCGCGTGTCTTGCCGTTCTCATCGAGGACGCGAACCTCGTACGCGCCGCCGTCTTGGCCGGGACGGACATAGAGCCGCGTGCTCGACGGCTTGCCGGCGAAGATCCCGACGGGCCGGTCAGGCGCACTGAAGACGGACGTCGGCACTCCTTCGGAATCGGGCGTGATGAGTTGAATCGCGCCAGTGAAGTCTTCCTCGCCCCCTTGGAGCGTTACCTCGGCCGGGGTCCAGCAGCCGAGTTTGTAGGCGCCGTTGAAGCCTAGCTTGAGGGAAGGGATGGTGAGCTTGGGCGGCTCTTGGGCGTGAGTCGTCTGATACCCGCTCACAAATGTAGAGAACGCGATCAGCAGAATCGCGAAGTCATATACCCTGATGGCTCCTCTCCCCCGAGGGGAGAGGTTGGGTGAGGGGTTTGCGGTTGTGGGGGCGTCGGCTGTCATTCGATATAGCACTGGGGGACAAATCCCTCCCCTAGCCCCTCCCTTCGAGGGAGGAGGATTTTGTTACGGCTTCTCCGCATCGTCGCAGGTGCAAACGAGGTGGCCGCAACCGGGGCAACCGCCGCCATACTTCTTCGCCACCGCCGCCGAGAGATCGACCCCCGCTACATTGGCGATCGTCGTGAGCCACGCCAACACGTCGGCGAACTCCAGCGCCTGTTCCTCAAGCGTCCCTTCGCGGAGGGCCGCGGCCAGTTCGCCGACCTCTTCCATCAGCCACATGAAGGTGCCGTCGACGCCGCGGGCGACGTCCTTTTCGTGATACATCCCGCGGATGAGCTGCTGGAACTCGCGGAGCGATATATCGGCTGGCATGGCGATGGAGATTGATGACGAATGACGAAATCCGAATGACGAACTGCCCATTGTACCGGCAATCGGTCGCGGGGCGAATCGGGTAGCCGCCGGTCAACGACCGGCCGGAGCGGCGACCGGGAGAATGCTGAAGGATGAATGCGGAATGCTGAGGGGAGCATTTCCTTCCGCATTCATCCTTCAGCATTCAGCATTTTTCCGTTCCGCTCCGGCGGGTCGTTGACCCGCGGCTACTTCTGGGCAGCGAACCGGAACGGCTGGCCGCCGGTCAGGTCGCTGCTGGTGATCGTCGGGCACCAGTATTTCTCGACGTGTTCGACCACCAGATCGGTCCCGGCGAAATGATCGACATGAGGCGCCATCTCATGGTTGTACATCGTGTCGGTCAGGTCGCGGACGAGCACGACGTTCTGGCCCATCTTCACGAGTTGCCGGATCGCGAACGGCCGGCCGAGGACGCACATGTTGAGATGGACGCCGCAGATGATGACGTTGTCGACGCCGCGCTCCGCAAAAAGATTGACCAGCTCCTGGCCGTTGTCGGTGACGGCGTCGCGCTCGTCGTCGATCTCGATCGCCGCGATCTGCCGTTTCCAAGGAGCGTTGATCGCGCACTTCTCGGCGCAATCGCAGCCCATGTCGGAGTCGTCGATCGGCATCGCCGGCTCGCGCGGCTCATCGGGATAATCCCAGGCGGTTCCCCAGCGCTGGTCGACGGCAAGCTCGATCGGCGGCTTGGCATACGGCGCCGCGATCGCACGGCGGCGCGCCGGCGTCTCTTTATAGAAGTCGACGCAGGTGCTGGGGGCGTGAACGACCAGCACGCCGGCGTCGCGAGCCTTCGAGACGAACTCGTTCAACGGGCCTGCCATCTCGACCACGCGCTCGGCGGCGCCACGGCACCAGTGATCGTCCCACATGTCGACGACGACGACCGCGGTCCGTTGCGGATCCCACTCCACCGTTGCTTCGATCGGCGCGTACTTCTCGCCTTCCGTAGCCGGCGGTTTCAGGCCGCGGGTGTGGAGTTTCAGCATCGGCGGTTCGACCGAAGTTTCAGCCCAGGCGATCGCGCCGAACGACGCGACGGCAAGGGCAAACATCATCCGTTTCATGGCGTCCCTGTTGTTCGAGCCGGGAGCGAGATAAGCTTAATGTAACACCTTTGGTCCAGCGATAGGCGCCATGTCCGAGTTTATCACCGTCGCCCGCGTCGGCGCCATTCCCGAGGGAAGCGGCGGCGCCTTCCCAGTCGGCGACCGGCTGGTGGCCGTCTTCAATCGCGGCGGCCAGTATTTCGCCATCGACGACCTCTGCCCCCACATGGGAGCGTCGCTCGGCGCCGGCTATATGGACGAGGAGGGGGTGGTGACCTGCCCCTGGCACGCCTGGCATTTCTCGGTCTGCGACGGCACCTGGTGCGACAACCCGCGGATCAAGATCGACGCATTCGAAACGCGCGTTGTGGGGGACGAGATTCAGGTTCGCTCGACGCCAACCAAGCCGTAGCCGCCGGTCAACGACCGGCCGGAGCGGGATTTATGATTGCTGATTTATGATTTCTGATGTGCTGGCGAGATGGAGTCGCCCATTTCAAATCAGAAATCATAAAGGCCTTGTCGAATAACTCCTTTTTTCCACAACATGTCGTGGCTAGCGTGGCCTTGCTAGCCACGACATGTTCGGATTGTGCGACAAGGCCAATCATAAATCCTAAATCATACATCTCTTCATTACCGCTCCGGCGGCTCGTTGAGCCGCGGCTCCGCATCAGTCAACGTTCGGCACCCACTTCACGCCGATCGTTTGCTCGATCTTTTGCTCGACGACTTGGCCGGCGGCGGCGATCTTGAGATTCGTCACCTGCGTGATTTTTGATTGCTCCAAACGGCCTTCGACGCCGTTGAACAGCACTTCGCCGTTCGATTCTTGGCTCGGCACTTCAACCGTCACCTCGCCGCCGGCGAAGCTGACTTCGACCTGGGCGCTGAACTTCTCGAGTTTCGTGCCCTCAGTCTCGACTGGGCCTTCGTACTTGTAGGTAGTGACGGCCGTTTGCGTCCCGACGACCGGGAGCTTCGCTTCGGTGGTGCTAGTCCATTCCTTGCCGACTTCGAGCGTTTCGGGGAGGACGAACGACGCTTGGCCGACCATCTTCTTGAAGCCCGCAGCGCTGGCCAACTCGCCCATTTGAGCGGCGCCAGGTTGGTTCTTGAGCGCTTCGGCCACCGCTTCGGGGACGACGACGTCGGTCACTTCGCCGCGCGGCGTCATCGTCACGATAAACGCATGGCCGGTGACCGCCTTCAGCAGCGGGGCGGCCATCGCGGCTTGGCCTTGCGGATCTTCCTTCGCGTCCGTGTCGATGTCGGACTTCATGCCGTCGGCCGTCGCAATGCTCATCCGCATCCGGTCGACCCGCTGTTCGAGAATGGCCGAGCCGTCGGGCTTCACTTCTTTGACGGTCCACGACATGTCGATCGTCAGCACCGAGTCGACCGACATATCGCCGCCGGCGCCAGTCTTGGTGACCTTCGTCTCTTGGCTCATCTGGAAGTGGTTGGTCAGCCCGGGCGTGAACTTCCAGACGACCGCATCCGCAGCGCGGGAGGTCGACGCCGCGGCGGTGAGCAGCAGGAGGGTGCAGGCCAGAATTTGCGGGCGGAAGAGCGTGACGAGCGACGACATAGGTTCTTGTTCCGTATGGTTGACTATTCAGCGAATTGGGTGCCACTGGCTGGGTGCCACTGGCGTGTCGCCAGTGGGAAGTGTCGCAATGGTATCGCTACAAATCGGTTTGCAAGCAGCCTGAAAAATAAGGCCGCCTGCTGCTTGTGGTTGATGGAGGCCGTGTACCCAGTCCCCACTGGCGACACGCCAGTGGCGCCCGTTCATCAATCTGAGCATTAAGAATCATACCACGAAGCTGCCGCCCGGTTCGACTACTATTGCTTCCGCCGCAGTTTGACGGTGAACATCCTCGGCCCAAGCCGCCGCATCCTGGGCGATCGGCGGCCAAGTGTTGTAATGGCAGGGAGTCGTCTTCTTGGGGTTCAAAAACTTCACCGCCTCGATAGCATCCTCGGGGCCCATCGTGAATTGGTCGCCGATCGGCAGCACCGCGAGGTCGATCCCGCCGAGGCCTATTAGCTTCATATCGAGAAAGAGCGCCGTGTCGCCGGCGAAGTAAAGTCGCTTCCCTGCTAGCTCCAGCAGGAACCCCCCGGGAACGCCGCCATAGGCGCCATCAGGAGTGCTGGAACTATGGTGGGCGATGGTGAACTTCGCGCGACCAAACGGCTGTTGAACGCCGCCGCCGGGGTTAATCTGGACGACCTTGTCTGCAGCGACCCCTTCGCGCTTGAGCCACTCGCCCACCTCGTAGTTAGCGAGCACCGTGGCGCCTGTCCGTTTCGCGATCGCCGGGGCGTCGGCCACATGATCGAAATGGCCATGGGTGAGCAGGATGAAATCGGCCTCGGCCTTGTCGGCCTTGATCGGGGCTGCGGGGTTGTCGTTGAGGTAGGGATCGATCAGCAGGCGGAGCCCGTCGGCTTCGACGGCGAAGCAGGAGTGGCCGAGCCAAGTGATTTTAACGGACATGCGGATTCTCGTGGGCAAGTGACGGTGGATGCGCTGCCTAGACTTGTACCCCGGTAGGTACAATGGAGGCAAGCGTCGGGGCCAATCGTGGCTTTGGGTGGAAGGGCATTTGAATGGGTGCCACTGGCGTGTCGCCAGTGGGAAGTGTCGCCATGGTATCGCTACAAATCGGTTTGCAAGCAGCCTGAAAAATAAGGCCGCCTGCTGCTTGTGGTTGATAGAGGCCGTGTACCCAGTTCCCACTGGCGACACGCCAGTGGCACCCTTCGAGACAGCGCGGGCTACCGCCCGCGGCTAAATGGTTCCAGCGGGATGGGACGTTTTTATTTGGGTTCATTCAGGTTCTTGATGCGATTGCGACGGCTGGCAATTTGTTTTTGTGCGCTGACGATCGCCTGCTTGGCGATCGGGGCTGTGAATGCGCCGCTCGCACACGCCGCCGATGCGCCGCCGCGCGAAGTCGACGCCCAACGCGCCGCCGCCGCCGGCATCCGCGAACTCACTGGCCAGCACCTTCGCCTCTTCACCGATCTGCCGTCGAGTCCCGCCATCGACGAGCTTCCTGCCGTGTTCGACGCCGCCGTGCCGCTGTGGGCGAAATACTTCGATCTCGACGAGAGTTCAATCCGCGGCAAGTTCGTCGGCTTCCTGATCAGCGATCGCGAGAAGTTTGCCGCCCTCGGTCTGCTGCCGGAAGAGAATCGCGACTTCGTCAACGGCTACGCCCGCAACCGCGAGTTCTGGCTCGTCGAGCAGCCAAGCGACTATTACCGCCGCCACCTGTTGCTGCACGAGGGAACGCACGCCTTCATGCAAACCCAACTCGGCGGCGCCGGACCGGGTTGGTACATGGAGGGAATGGCGGAACTGCTCGGCACGCATCGCTGGACCGACGGCAAGCTCGAACTCGGCGTGATGCCCGCGTCGAAAGAAGAGGTCCCGATGTGGGGCCGCATCAAGATCATCCGCGACGCCGTGAAGGCGGGGAAGCCGTGGCCGATCGAGGCGGTGCTGGATGTCGACAACCGCCGGCAGCTTGATACGGAGCACTACGCCTGGACCTGGGCGCTGACAGCGATGCTTGACGGGACGCCGGCCTTTCGCGAGGAGTTTAGGACGTTGAAGCAGCACGCCGCTGACCCAGCGTTCAACGAAAAGTTCAAAGAAATGTACGGCCCCAGGTGGCGATTGCTCAATCAGCAGTGGACCGCCTTCGTCGCCCAACTCGACTATGGGTATGACTTAGAGCGAATGGCGATCGTTTTGCAGCCTACAGCGAAGCGAAGCGCGGCGGAGGTTTCCATTGCCGGCGATCGCGGCTGGCAGGCGACCGGCTGGAAGCTTGAGGCAGGGAAGTCGTATCGCATCACGGCGCAGGGGCAATTTCAGATCGCCCACGACGGCGAACCCTGGCCCTGCGAACCGAACGGCGTGACGATCGAGTATCACGACGGCCGACCGATGGGGGCGCTGCTCGGCGCGATCGCGAGCATGAAGCCGAGCGCGGACGATCCGTCATTTGCCGAGCCAATGCTGATCGGCAGCGAAGCGGTCATTAGCCCCAAAAGCGAAGGCATTTTAGTGCTCCGCGTCAACGATTCGCCAGCGAAACTTGCCGACAATACAGGAACCGTCGAGGTGACTCTCGAGCCGACGTCTGCGACTAAGTGAGCTGCAGCGCCGCCTTCAACGCTTGATCCGCTTGATTCAATAGCGGCGGCGAAAGGTGACCAATCACCCGCAGCACGTCTTGCTGAGCAATCGTGAAGAGGTTGCCGCACTTGATCGACGAAGGACCATTCAATCCGGCGGAATGTCCCTCGGCTGTCGTCAGATCGACCAGCACTTGCGTCGTCTCGGCAACGTGACGGGTATTGCCGGTGATCATGGCGATCACCGTGTGGGTCAATCGCTGGTTGTCACGATCGTTCTGCACCACAAGCGCCGGGCGGTTTTTCCCGCGCGAACCGTCGACGTACGGAAACTGCACGATGACGACGTCGCCGCGCTTCATTGGTAGCTGTCGAGCAGAGGATCGTTCGCATCATCCTCGGCCATCACTTGTGCAATGGCAGGATATGACTCGCGTTGGTCCATCGTCCCCGCGGCGTTGATCGAGTGAAACTGTTCTGCCGACAGCAAATAGAAAACTTGATTCGTCGCCGAGTCGAAGAGTTCGACCGGCGTGCCGACTTGAATCGCTTGCTTCAAGTTTGGATCAAGTTCAGTTCGCATCATGCTTTAAGTATAGCTCACCGCCTACCAATAAACATACCGCTGGAACAACTCCCGCTCCTTCGGCGGCAGCGTCTGCACGTCGGGGACCAGGAAGCGGTTGTCGTCGAGGTCGAGCAGCATCTTGCCGCGCTCGCCGAAGTCTTGGACCTGGCTCTGGCTCCACCGCATCGTGAACCGTCGCGGGCCGTGCGGCGTGCGAACCTCGCAGTGGAGGTGGCCAAGTTCGAGGTTGATCGCATCGACGCCTTCGATTGTCTGCAGGAAGTAGCGGCGATCGAGCGCGGAGCGCACGAGCCGCTGGGCTTCTTCGGGCCACTCTTTCAAGTTTCGCAGGATGCCGACTTCCTGCTGCTCACCGTCGCGGGTCCAGATGCGGAGGCTGATGTAGTCTTCCGGGTTCGTGGCCGGGAACAAGTTCACCGCGAAAACGCCGCGGTAGATAGAACTAGAATTTGAATTTATGGCTCCCTCCCCCTGGAGGGGAGGGTTGGGGAGGGGGGATGTAGCGTCGAGCCGCTTCCCATCCGCAGTCACCCCTCCCCCGGCCCCTCCCCGTCGAGGGGAGGGGAGAGAACTGAGCGCGTGCAACGTTACCGTCATCGTGTCGCGAGCGCCGGCGCAGATCTCGCCGTCGCCCGGCAGCAGCCAATGCGGCAGAAACTTCTTGGCGTCGTTTGCCGCGGCGGCGTCGGCCGCCACCTTCGACTCGGCGGTGGCAGGCTCGTCGGTCTTCTCCAGCAAATCATCAATCGAAGCCTTCGGCGAAGTCTGCGACTGCAGCCGCACGAGCTTCGCGTAACGCCCGTTCTCGGCGATCAACTGCTCATGGCTTCCTTGCTCGACCAACCTGCCGCGATCGAACACTAAAATCCTGTGCGCATCGCGCAATGTCGACAAGCGGTGCGCAATCGCAATCGTCGTCCGCCCGCGGGTGAGCGCCTTGAGCGCCTGCTGGATCGCCTGCTCGCTCTCGGCGTCGACGCTACTGGTCGCTTCGTCGAGCACTAAGATCGGCGGATCGTACAAAATCGCCCGCGCGATCGAGAGGCGTTGCCGCTCGCCGCCGGAGAGGCCCGTGCCGCGTTCGCCGAGCCAGGTGTCGTACCCGAGCGGCGAGTTGAGGATGAACTCGTGCGACTGGGCCGCCTTCGCCGCGGCGATCGCTTGTTCCGGACCGCTGGTCGGCAGGCCGTAGATGAGGTTGTCCCAGATCGTCCCGCGGAACATGAACGGCTCCTGCAACACGACGCCGACTTGGCGACGAAGTTGATTCGCCGCGAGTTGCCGCACGTCGACGCCGTCGACCATCACGCGGCCTTCGTTGACGTCGTAGAACCGGCAGAGCAAATTCACGAGCGTCGTTTTGCCGCTGCCGCTCTTGCCGACGATGCCGATCGTTTCGCCCGGTTCGATCGCGAAGTTCACGCCGCGGAGCACTGGCTGATGCCGTTCGTAACCGAAGGTGACGTTGTCGAACTCGATCCGCCCTTTCACGTCGGGCAGGTCGACCGGTTCGGCGGGGTCGGTCGATTCAACCGGCGTGTCGAGCAGTTCGAACACCCGCTGGCACCCCGTGAGGAAGTTGGTGAGCCACGTGGTGAACTGCGACAGCGTCGCCAGCGGCGTGTAGAACATCGCGAGATACGCCAAGAACGCCATCAGCGAACCGAGCGTCATCTTGCCCGCCAGCACGTCGCGGCCGCCGACGTACCAGACGATTAGGCCGCCGAGGCTGAAAATGAGCTGCATCGTCGCCGAGAACGCGGCAGTGGAGTAATCGACGCGGATCCGCGAGGTCCGCAGGTAATCGCTGATGCGGTTGAAGCGGTCGTACTCGCGATCTTCTTGGGCGAACGCCTTCACGACGCGGATGCCCGACAGCATGCCAGTCAGCATGCCGGCCTGCTTGCTGCTGCTATCCCAGTAGCGGTAATGTTTTGGGTGAACTCGCTTCCAGAAGAACCAGCTGCCGGCGATCACGAGCGGCGCCGGGATGAGCGTGTAGACCGCCAGCTTCGGGTTGAGCGTGAAGAGCATGAACCCTACGGCCGTCACCTGGACGATCTGCAGCAGGAAGCCGCCGGTGATCTGTTGGAGCAGGCTCTGGATCACTTCGCTGTCGTAGGCGACGCGGCTGGTAATCGAGCCGACCTGATGCTTGTCATAATAGCCGAGGCCGAGCGCGTGGAGTTTTTCAACGAGCTTCGCCCGCAGATCGAAAGTGAGGGCGACCCCGACGCGCGTCGCCAACCGCCCCTTGGCGAAGTTGACGATGCTCAACACGATGCGCGCCAGCGCCAGTGCCGAAACCACCGCCAGCAGCGCTGTCAGAAGCGACTGCGGATCGAGGGCTTGCTGCCCCCCTTTAAGAATGTCGTCGACCAAATACTGCTGCAGCTTCGGCGGCGCCAGTTCAGCGGCGACTGCCACGAGCATCAGGCCGCACATAATCGCAGCGGTCGCACGGTGTGGCCACAACATCTGGGCCAGCCGGCCAAAGATCGCCTTGCGCGGAATACAACGGGGGCACGCCTCGCCCGGCGTCGGCAGCCGCTGGTCGCACTTCTCGCAGTGGGTTTTCTGTAGCGTCTCGCCTTCGTGAATCTCGATGGCGCCGGTGGTTCGCAATTCTTCCAAGCTGCGAGCAACGCGGTGGAACCGATCGGCCTCGGCATTCGAATAGCGGGCTAGATCGACCCAGTGGTCGTCGACGTACGCCTGCAAGAAGCCCGAGCCGACGGCGCCCTGAGTACGAAACTCCTGCACGTCGGCCACCGGGACGTAGCTTTCGACGCGCGACGTCGAGTTGTCGTCGGCGCCCTCGGCCTGCTCAGCGACGGCCGCCACGTTCGCATGGGTGGCGACGATCCAATGCCGTCGCGGCCTCCCCGAGAGCGAAAGGTCGGTGCTGGTCGACAGCAGCACCGGGACCCCGTTGAGTCCCTGAACGTCGAGTTCCTTCTTGACGGCGAGCGGCAATTCTTCGTGAAGCATGGCAGTCGTGATAATCGTCTCCGGGCGAAACGTGCAAGACGAACCCCAGAAAGGGGCGCCTTTCGCTGCCAGCACGTTTCGATGGCGGCGGAAGGGGGAGGGAATGGGCAACCGCGTCCCCCTTTAGCCCCCGGTCACTGACCGGGGGTTCAACACGGGGACAGAACCCATCAAATTGGCCGGAAGTCGTTCATCGCAGGGGTCGCGAGAGGCCGCCGGCATCAGCGGCAAGGGAAAGCCCGCGGCCAAAGCCGAGCGGGAACATAGGATTATAGGAGTTCGCCCCGCGCCGACCATTCTTGCCGCGACGCCGGCACGACGCTCGCCGCCAGCGCACCAGGCGCGATTCGCGACGATTGACACCCTTCGCCCACGCTCTGACAATAACACTGTTGCGTCTAAATGGAGCAGCGATAGTCAGTTGCGATGGCGCCGCCATCGCCAACGTTCGCCCCGCCCATTTAGCCCCCGGTTCTTCAAACCGGGGGCCGCGCCCGCACAAAATTCTCGCCCCCAACTCGACACGTCGCTAAGTCCCCCAAAGAGCCCCCGATTGATGAGCAATCCCCTCGCCGCCGCCGATCCCGAAGTTTGGTCCGCCGTCGCCGACGAAATTCAGCGCCAGCAAGATGGCCTGGAAATGATCGCTAGCGAGAACTACACCAGCCCCGCCGTGATGGCGGCCGCTGGCAGCGTGCTGACGAACAAGTACGCCGAGGGATACCCCGGCAAGCGCTACTACGGCGGCTGTGAGTTCGTCGACGTCGTCGAGAACCTCGCCATCGACCGGGCGAAGCAGCTTTTTGGCGCCGAGTTCGCCAACGTCCAGCCCCACAGCGGCTCGCAGGCGAACACCGCCATCTACCTCGCCGCCCTCCAGCCGGGCGACACGGTCCTCGGTCTCGACCTGGCTCATGGCGGTCACCTCACGCATGGCATGCGGCTGAACATCTCCGGCATGCTCTACAACTTCATCAGCTA
>Ga0163144_10021495_pt1 | contig 12824 bp, 5 predicted proteins | sample OliLak19BULKMAT1_FD_123175 | JGI IMG/M metagenome (GOLD analysis project Ga0163144, IMG submission 123175) | Freshwater microbial mat bacterial communities from Lake Vanda, McMurdo Dry Valleys, Antarctica - Oligotrophic Lake LV.19.BULKMAT1 | ecosystem: Environmental > Aquatic > Freshwater > Lake...
ACAAGAGTGTCTCACCATGACGAAACATGCGCACCGTGTAAGCAATCTTGCCAATGAAGATGTCGATCTTGTTGGAAAACACAGAGCTATTTCTATGGTAGTCTGATGCTCATAACTTTCAAATTTGCGTGTAAAAGCATCTGTTCTTTTGATGAAACATTGGAGTAGGAAAGTTTCTTTTCTAAGGTGTTGTTCGCTGCATTTCGTCCTTTCGTTTGGTCGATTTGACGGTGAAGAATTGTCGTTTATCATTTCCTTTTTCCACCTGGAAGAATCTTGTTGTCTTTTCCACAATGGAGAGTGCGGTCATTGGATTTGCTGGACCACTTCTTCCACAATTCAGAAAACCTGTCAATGGAAACATCAACTGCATAAAAAAGGTTCAGTTCTTTGTCTGCTTGAATGACATTGTCTTTTTGCAATGTGGTAAAGACTTGCAGAAGACAAATGGTTGAGTGTCAATGCTTCAAAGAACCAACTTCACTTGTGGTCATGTGTGACACATGCACAACTTTGTGCCTTAACACAACCAGCATAGTCCATGTCAGGGGACTATGCAATGTTTTTTGTGTGGGATTTGATCCATCATGATTCAGAATGATGATTGTTTGTTGCTTCTGAGGTGACAACTTACTGCACTGTGCCATTTTGACCCGTTAGGCTATGGCTAAAGGATGATTGAACCAGGCCAATTCTGGTGTGTGAATTAGGGCACTGCATTTCCCCCATGCGTCATGGAGCAAGTAACGAGTGAGTGATGTGTCAATTAGTGAGTGGCACACGTGTTAATCACCAGAATTGTTGATGCTTAGGGTGTGGTGGGTGGGTTTCGAATTTTTGCATCTGCAGCTTCCACTGCTGTTTCACTGTGGACATGCTCCTCTTCTCTCTCTCCCCCACAATTCATGAGCATCGTGTAATGGTCGAGTGACTCATAATGGTATTAATTGACGCATGTGGGAGGATGGTGGGAGCAGATTGCACTGTGTTTCTGCACCGTTCCTGCTCGGAATTTCAAGTGGAGTTCGCTCTGAATCGCAGTGATTCAGCGCAAAATGACTGTCATCGACAGTTTCGTTAGACTGAGCAGTCGGAATTTCAAGCGGCACTCGCTTGTGAATGGTGCTGTTTTTGTGCACAATGACTATCACTTTGCTGTGACTAGTCGGAGTGCACCGCATTCACCGGTTGGCCAGACCATGTGCATTCGGTGGATTGTGTCGGAATCTTCCGTTTGATGTGTTGTTGCCATGGATCGTGTGTTGCGACCCTTGGTCGGTGCAGACCGCATAGTTAGTGACCGTTGATGCACTGTTGCTCGGCATGTGTGCTGGTTCTGAATAGATCGTTGGGCTGATTCCTTGTGGTCGTAGTGTGCTTTGCCTGCTGCAGCGTGGCAGCTTGAGGGCTTGCTGCAGTGACTGTTGACTGAATCTTTTCGACCGTTGAGTGTCGAACCCATGACCTTTCAGAAGCTTTCCACATACACAGTATCCACTGTGGTATGAATTCATAATGAACTATGCCATTTTAACCCATTAGGCTATGGCAAAAGGATGATTAAACCAGGCCAATTCTTGTGTGTGAATTAGGGTGCTGCATTGTCAATGCGTTCGAAACAAAATCTTGCTTTGTTGCACTGATCATGATGGTGACCCACAGACCCAGGGTTCATTTTTTGTGAAGCATGAGGATCTAAATGATGATTTGTGTTCCTGCTGTAGTGTCTCTGAACCTGTCAGCCATGCATCATGTTTTTTGTTGGACAAGTTGTCTTGGAGGCAACAATGTGCCAAACCGACCCAGTGATTTTGTCAGATCATTGAAAACAAACACACTCTCCAATGCAGGAGCATCAACACAACTGTGGTGCAGTAACTTGGAGCTCATGCCTGACCTAATTTTTTGAAATTGTCAATGGCTTAAAAGGTTTAACTTTCAAGTGCCTTCCAAGAAAGCAGTTCAGTTGCATTGGGGGGAATGAAGGAAAAACTGTGGGATCTTCTTTATCGAGCAAGTGTGCTTTTTGTTGCAAAAGAACAGAACCCAAAGTTTCGGCGAACCCTATCCTCGCTTGCCGGGAAGGAAGCAACGTGGTCTGTAACACGTCGTCGCCACGGATCGACCATAACATGTTGTTGTCGCGCCCCAGGAGAAAAATGAAACTTCAGAAGAAAATAGCTTGAAGATACTCCGACGACAAGAATAAGATGAATGGTAAAGCGTAGGCACCAAAATAAGAAGTATCCACCTGAGATCACGACGTCGACTACTAGTAGCAACTTTATATAGTGGTGTAGCTTCTCCGTTACAACAGCTGGCTGCATAGCAAGATAAAGCAGGGACGACAACAATTCCGTTGTTTCCGTTCGTCGTCTCCCAGCTTGACATTTTTTAAATGGCAGCACCAGTTTGACTTTAACATCAGATACCCCGTTATTTGGCAACCATAGTGCCGAGTCAGCTTGCAACTAACTAAGCAACCATGACACTGCTGACGGACTTTGCAAGCGCTCATCTAATGCAGCAGCAGCAGCCGAAACAGCGACAATCACAACAGCGACAACACCAGCACCAACAATTGCCGGCAGTTCAGAACAACAAAAAACAGGCGGCGTCTGCGGTGAACGACAATGGTGATAATGATGTAGCAGATGCAACGAAACAAAGTTTGGCATGGCTATGCCAACAATCCTTTCGTCCAACGCAATATCGGTACCGGCAAGAGTTAGTGGTCTACAACAAGCAAGGAAGAAGCCGCAAGCGAAGGAGGTGTGTGACCGGTACTACTAGTACTGCTAGTATAACCAACCAAAGGGAGGAGAAGGTGTCGGAGCAGGAGCAGCTATTGCAAGGTCTTGGAAAAGTAGTTGATAACCAACAGAATGAAGGGGAAGAGGAATTTTGCTGGGAGTATTCCTTTCGGCAGCAAGTGACCAAGCCTGCTTCTTTTTGCCAGCTGCAGCAGGAGGCAGAAGACGAACAAGATTTGGAATTTTGTTGGGAATCTGCGACCAAGTCGTTTTCTTCTTATTCCCATTTCCAGTTACAAATGGAGAGAGAATCACGCGCCGCCAGCACTACAACAATGGCAGACCCTACTACTACTATCGCATCGTTGGATCCTACTACCATGGCCGTGATTGCGTTGATTGGGCTCATGGTCACTCTAGGTTTTTATGTTACTCAACCTACAAAATCTATAAGACCTTCCAACAGCAGTGGTAGTAGCAGTTCGATTTATCGTGGCCATCCCACCGATTGTGAGGATGCGAGCGCTTATCGTGGAAGCCCCAGTCCGCCGGTTCGAGTTATTTCCTTGACGTCCTTGTCTTTGATGGATCATAGTCGTCACAGTGTCCATTCCTCTTCCATGCGAATGTCAATGAGGAGCACACAACAATACGGGACAAAGGAAGAAGAAGAAGATGATGATGATGGTAATGTTCCAGACGACGATAATGATGATGATCTTTCGAGCATGGAAGGTGATACAATAGGAAGTGACAATGCCAACAATCTCTGTGAGGAAGAGCAATCAGAGCCGGAAGAATTGGTCTCCACAACAATCAATTCACGAGGCACCAGTACCAGTGAATCGCAACAGGAACCCGGGAATGTCCACCATGCCCGTGACCCCCTGCCATCGACTCGTGCTGCCTCTTTGATTGCTGGTGCTGTTAGTGGCAAGTCCTTATTTGCCAGTGCACTGTTGGCAATATCCAATGACGATGACCACGGAGATGATGAAAATGACGACGAAGACTACGACGGCACAGATGTATCATCAGCACACAACACCAGCAAGGTTGATGCCGCTGTCACTACGACACCAATCCCCCTTTTAGCTGGGACAATGGGCAATGGCCATAATGAGGACAGCAACGCTGCCGCTGCTGTTAACACACCGCACAACAAACACGATGTCATGGCTCAACCGACTGCAGGTGCGATTCGTGGAAAAGTGTTACGGCTGGGCGAGGACGACGAGTCCATGGACAGCCATGGCAACCACCCCTCCCACCATAGTGGTTCCTCCTCGTCGTCTTCCTCCTCCGTGTCAACTCTATCTACATTCCAACCTCCCAAAACCACGGATTCTGCAGATATTGTTTCTGTTTCCAGTGAGATGTACGAGTCCGATGACGATGACGATGACGATGACGATGACGAGGACGAGGACGAAGACCAGGATGAAAACGAAGATGATGGAAACGAAGGTACGAAACGGGTGCGGTGTCTTGAGCCTTCTGCATCCATCTCCTCATCCTCGATTGTTTCTGGAAGTGGGTCGATACTGCGATTGGAAGAGGAGCATCTACACGAAAGCAAAAGCATGAATGACGTGTCACATGCGAAGGATAATGATGAGAAATCTGTTCCATGTATCACCTGGAATCGTCTTGTTTCGATAAGCAAGAGCAAAGTGGAGGAAGGACCATACGAAAGGGGGCAGGCTCTGCATAGGAATGACAAGACCCCTGCATCAAAAGCCTCCGCAGAGAGAACAAGTTCACTTTCACAGGCTCATTCGGAAAATGCCCCTTCTCTTCCGGTCATACCTTCGAAGAGCCCCCTTCAAGGAACCGACAAAAAAGAAAAGCTTAAGGCTGAACTATCATTTGCAGTTATGACTGCTGAAGCTGTTGCAGCTTCAGTGGTTCCTATACAGGGTCTTTCACAGGAAACCGAAACACCAGAAGCGACAGAAAGCAGTCCCACTCCAGGGACCAAGGCGGCTGATGAAGCCTCTGTGGTGCAAGAGATCGCGAACGCACAGGAATCGGAGGCTTCTATTGACGCCACCGCTGTTCTTGTGTCACCTGCCAAGGATTCTCCTCAGCTGTCTACTAGCCTATATGAGCGAGTTCAGCCTGAAACGGAAGAATTGACTTCCTCTGAGCAAGCTGAGTCTGCAGCCCCTTTCAATACAGACTTACCTGCCCAGGATTCTTCTCCTTTGTACCTCCCATTCCAAGAGGAGCCCAACGCTGAAGCACCACATGTATCTGATGATGCAGTTACTTCCTCTCCGCTTGCTGCGTCGACAAGCCCATATGTTCCAGTGTCACCTGCCAATGATGCTCCTCAAGTTTGTACTAGCCTCCTGGAGCAAGCCCAGCCTGAAACAGAAGAATTGGCTTCCTCTGAGCAAGCTGAGCCTGCAGCCCCTGTTACAGTTTCGACTGCCAAGGACTCTCTTAATCTGCCCGTCACATCCCGAGAGGGACCCAAGGAGGGGCCAAAGGCTGAAACACTAGCTGCATTAGAGGACGCATTGATTTCCTCTCCCTATGCGGAATCTACGACCCCTTTTGTGTCAACTTCCACCGATACTCATCAATGGTCCAACACCTTCCAAGACAAAGCCCTGACTGAATCACTTCTAAAACAAGCCCCATCTCCAGAAGCATTTGCTTTGTCTAAGATAACAAAATGTATGGGGGAGAAGCAGGGTGCGTCAATGACAGACAGAAGTAGTAATGACGAGAGCAACACTTTGTTGCCTGAGACGGGGGAGCAAGTAGCTGTTGAAGTATACAAGGCCTCGTGCATTGACAAGGACAACGGAGGTCGATGCAGTGCCGTATCATCGGAGATGACTGTTGTTTGGATCCGTAATGTGTCAAAGATTGTTCCTGGGAGCCGTTCTTGCGATATTATTGCAGAACTACATGATGGTCAACTTGATAGTGATTCAAAAAGTAGTGTCGGAAACTCGTTTGAGATGGAAATTATTTGTGCAAGGCCTAGTGCTCGGCATCATCCGACGACCAAATCTAATGAATCAAGCGACGAGTCAAAATGTGGTGAGGACTACAACAGCCCAGTGGCCGTATCGACTTCGAGTTCGTTCGAGATGGAAGTAAGTTGGGTGAGAAATAATATTCGGCAACATGCGAGAGCCAAATCTCAACAATCGAGCAACGGCGGCTGTTCTTCGTCTACGTTGAACTGTGGTTGGGGCGATAAACATCATAATTCCAAGGATAGTCATAAAACCGGCGTCCTGGATTCGCCCTTGGCGCTAAGTGAGGATCTTTCTTCCGCGGCCGCCTTTCTTACTACAGTACCTAGCAGTGCCTCTGCAGCGCGCAGCGAGCCGAGAGAGCGGGCAATTACCTCACTAGACTCGACCGACACGGATACAGTGATGAATGCTACGTGCCTGGAAGAGTCTCAAGAGGCCACAGCAACGGACAAGCTAGACGGTTTGCGGGATGCTGCCAATGCAACTACGTCGCACGATATCACTGAAACCAGCCCCTTGGTCGATTCAACTTGTGTGGCAGACTCTGGGGAGAGGACAACATTCGGCCAGCGATACGATTTGCAGGATTTTGTTGCAGATTCAAAAGACACGCATGAGGTTGCCTCTGCGAATGAGCATGCTAACATCTTTCAGATAAAACGCCAGCTTTCAGCTGACAGAGAACAACCCGATCTGTCGATAGTGGAGACGACCAGCAACCTGCTGATGCGAAGAAGCAGCACCAGATCGGACCACGTGGATGTAGAGTATCCAGGCTATGAGCTTCTGGGAAGAATGAGCTTCGATTCTAGCCATATCTTTGAAGACGACGATAAAGAAGATCACCCAGTGCTGGAAAAAGGATTTTTCCCGACAAGAAACATACCGGATGCTGTGACTGAGGGGCGCGGTAGCGATACCGTGGATACCGCTGAACCATCAGATTCCTTGCCTTCTGCTACTGATCATGTCGCCCCTTCAATGGCAATTGACCATCGGGATTCAGCTCAGGAACAAGTCCTTGGTGGCAATAGCACAAAATCGTCCGCCGCAGAATTACCAACACCGGGTACACCGGAACGGATGGAATGGCAGGGCACTTCATCTGCTCTTCAATATGATACTCCCTGCGCCGAAGCTCGAGAAGGAACTGCCGAGCCATCTCCCACTTGTGTGAGTGCGCTCTTTCTGCCGGACAACGACAAGCTAGATAAAGATAGCCATCACCATGGCAGTGGCAATACTGACACGGAGCAACTCGAATACCCAGATTTCGAGGATGATAGCGAAGACGATGAACCCTATGAACATGGTTATTGTTCCAGCAGAAACCCACTTTTACCCCCAACAATCCATAGAACAAGATGGAATGATGCCTTGATGAAGAATGTTGCGGCATCTTACGGACTCCTCGGTTTTCAAGACGAGGATAGCGAGGAGGAGGAGGACGACGAAATCCTCCTATTCGGTGAAGATTCCTGTCCTTCAAGCCCGAAAACGACGAAAGGACCGAAACCGACCATGGCGCAGAAGAGACCAAAAGAAGGCCTCCATTTCGCGTTGGACCCAGTCCGTCCCGAAATGGCAAAGTCGCATCGATGTATACTAAGGAGGGCTCGCTTACTGGTCCGAGTCATTCTCGGCACGAATGATCGTTTTGGTATGGAATACAAGACAACATCAGCTTGTTTTGCAGCATTGGATCGCATCGCGTCATTTCGAACAAATTTGGAGCAGGCTATCCAAGACGTTTCTACTGTTGACGAATTCCTACGGGAGGTATCCACTGCTTGGGCCAAAGTTTGGCAGTGCACCGATGGCAGCCGAGCTAGGTTGACATTTCCGGGTCTGACAACATCTGGTGGCGACGATTTCGATGATCCATACGTAGCCATTGTCACTCTGCTGGAAAAAATCTTCAAGCTGCTACATCCTGACCGTGTGATGGCGACTAGAAATGATTGCTTTAAAATCTTTTCTAAATTTTCGAAGTCAGTATCCAAACAGACTACACCTTTTCACCTGGAGGCTGTTGGCGGCGTGCCCGTGTCATTTGCGTTGAAACCGGTGGAAGGCGATCCGTCAAAACGCCTTCGGATGACTCCCTACCGTTGCGATAGGCATCTGCCGCTGGCGCTTCAAGATGCTCTGAGAGTTGTTCGATGCATCCTAGGTCCCGAGCATAAGAGAGTGTCCCGAAACGATTGTTTACGGGCCATCCAAATTTACAGTCTGATGCAGGTTCAATTCAAAACCCTCTGCTGCCATTTGAGGAAACAAAGGAAAACGATGACAGAGCTCTGCAAGGAGCTGGGCTTTCTACACAAATTGGTAGAGGCTACGTCGCTTCTTCCAGACTCAGTCAACTTTACGGCCTGCTTGCTCAACTCGGTAAATAATCGCAGGGCATCCTCCAAGGTAGATGAATCCCGGAGAAGAACATCTAAATTGGCCTATTTTGTCGGCAGCCTGCGCAAATCTGTTCACGATCGTGGGGCATCATCAAGGGTACAAGACCCCGTGGAAGAAACTATAATATCGTTTGTCGACTACATTTCGCATCTATTGCGCCACTGGGACAAGGCTACACAGAAACCTTGACATCAAGTCCTGCCGAACTCGAAGCTCGTTTTCAAATTTTGAATGTATAAAACTGTAGTAGTAATTATTATTATTATTTTCTCCAACATCTGTTTTGTAGCTGATTGAAAATTCAAAGAGCTACTGAGAGCCCACCCGTATTGCCAATCCAGTCCAATACTGTTGTTGTGTCTTTCATTCTTTCGCCAAGAAGGCTTCATCTCCTCTTCCGTCCTCCGTTTTTCACCATTCTCCGCAATCCATTAGTCACACCTAGCTAGCTAGGCATGATAATGATGGCATGCCCTGTCATTCCAAGCATTTCCTGGACCGTTTCTCTGTATTGAACTATACCATTTTGCTCGGCTTTACTTTCTTCGACGTCGCCTCATGGATTGTGGCCGAATGAGCATACTATCAATCAACCAACACGATTCATCGGACGTACCCCCGGTAGAACTCAAAATAAAATTGACGGGAATAACATCAAAGGTTGCAGGCCCCGTGCGCAATCGTGCGGTAAAAAATGCCTTCATACCATCAAAGGAATAATCGCCCTTGTCAATGCTCTGTATGAATAGCAACAGAAGGAAAGGATCCGTATTTTGTAGTTTGGTTTGGATTGACCATGATTTCGATACAGCGGAACAGAAATTATTGTTGATGGGCATACAGCACCATGAAAATGGTTTCGCAATTATCGGAAGAAAAAGGAAGTGAGCATATTATAATTATGTTGGTTTGTTTTTAGGACTAAATCCATCCAACCAAATCGACAGAAAAAATTAAATCAAATACATAAATAAATAAGTAAAACACAAATCCGTCGTACGTACCACAGATTGATGATCAAAGCACACTTTGTACTCGGAGTCTTTCAAAAAGTCGAAATATTCTGCCGGCGTCAATCCTTTTTCGGTTTTGATGGTCGATCCTGGACTGCTATATCCAAACAAAATTTCGACACCTCTATTGGGCGCAGGAGTATCATTGTTGTTCAAAGCTTCCAACACTAAAAGGACGACTTCACCGGCTGTCAATTCGGGATCGGGAACCATAGTGGGAGGGACATAGGGTTTGGGACCCGCTTCTTCAAAGGCTTCGTCCTCGTCCGAATCCTCGTCTTCGTCGTCATCATCGGTATCTTGAGCTCCCTTGACGAAATCCACAAATCCACCTGCCGTGTCGAGAACGCGTTCCTTGACTTCACTGTACAATTGGTCGTTGGTCAAACTGACATTGCCCGCCAAGTACTCGCCGGGATCATTGGCATCATAACCCAAAAAGGCATTAATGGCACCCTGAGGATAATTGGCTTCTTCTTCGTCATCTTCTTCGTCATCTTCTTCCTCTTCATCCTCTTCCTCTTCATCATCCTCGTCCGAGTCCATAAAGTCGCTGTCGTCGACACCAATGCCTTTTTCTTGGGCCATGCGAAAGAGTTCGGCGGCCAAATTGGCCCCCTCACTTTCATCGGGCTTGTCGTCTTCTGCTTCGGGTGGTGTGGACGTGTACAGCTTGCTATTACTGCTGCGACTGCTGCGACTGCTACAAAAAGGCAAGGATTGACGTGTCAAACCAAAGGCCGGCGTGACAGCCGGTACAAAGGCCAAGGCACTGCCGCCCATAATGGCGACCACGACCATGAGAAGCAATGCCAAGGCACGAGAATTGTTGTGTGGCATCGCCATGATGTTTCGTTGTCGTTGGTTGGTGCAAGTATCACTCGAATGATTTCTCTTCCTTTATCTTTTTCTGGTTGTCTCTCTAGTACTAGCTAGCTAGCTTATAGCAAGTTTGTAGTAGCTACTTTGTAGTGACTATTGGCTCCTTTGGTGGTTGTAGCAATTGGTGCTTGACAATAGTAGACACCTCTACCGTGATATAGCTGATGGAAGATGGTGTCGCCAACAAGTACTTATTGCATCATGGCGTTTAGTAAATCATGGCGGCAGATCGATGTGCCTTCGCAAACACTCGTTGCGTATCTTTCGGCCTACATGTGTTATGGAGCAGCTGTGCGTGTGGTCATGGTAGGTGGATACTCGGAGTACAAAATTAATCAATGCTTCCCACTGTTTTGATTGGTTTATTGTCAACGTCTGCGGCCAAATCAAAAAAAAAAGATCGGCCCAACTCAAGACTCAATCCCTAAAAATAACCCCTAACAAGGTCACACGCATGATTGGGATGCAGTTGAATGGCAAAGAATGAACCCTGACTCATTCCAATCATTTCTCATGATGGATGGCACATTTGAAGGATAGATTAAACTACAACTAAATGGACATCAACAGCTTTTTGTTTGATTTTGTTTGTGTCATTGCACGTTGCCATCATGTAGTGCTTGCAAGAGAACACATTTTGAAGTGAAGACAGTGGCATTGCCTTGATGAGTGTGACCCAAAGGCAATCACAAAAACAGGAATAAAAAGTGATGGCATCTGGAGCTGCAAAAATGCATTGTCCAGAACACTAGGGTGAACATTTTGCTACATGAACATGTGCTCCACATCGATTTTTTTTTAACTCTCCTTTTGGCATGACATGTGTGAACATTTCAAAATTGTTTCGCTTTTTTACATGAGCAATTATGCTGCATCTTCTGATCGAATCAAACTTCCATGTGGTTGAATGTCACATTCATTGTTTCTTCAAAACAAATTCTCATGCTAGAGACTCTGGTCTTTTGAAATTTTGATTGACATTAAAAAAAATTGATGAAATGTACACATGCAAGCTCTTAAAACTTGATTTTAGACGCTGCCAAATGTTGTACTAAACAGCAAAGAGTGACTGATTTACAGTAAATTATTGGAATTGTTTCTAAGGTTGGTGCTCTGGAAACAAATAGAAAATAATTCATTTTTCTGGTCCTCACAGTGCCTCCAGGTAGACATCAGCTAGACAAATGTTGCACCTAGTAAAATCTGTGGTTTCTTTGTGTGTTGGGCTGACTCTTTCATCATTGATTGACTCATCACTGCTCGGGGTGGTCTTTTTTACATGCTTGTGGAATCATGGCATGTGTCTACAAACACCGTAGATTTCGTTGTTGGAGTTAATAATAAGTTGTGGGTTGGATCTGGATTGTTTGAGACTTGCAGTTCTCTCTTTAGCACACAGGGGGCAGTTTTTGGTGTTGGCAGCAACTATGAAAGTTGCATTTTCAAAATGACCAACTGAGGACAGCTCTGAAGAAATGGGACCTCATGATGTCTGTTCATCTTCTAGCAACCACTAGTCGACAGCCATTTGCCACGGCACCAGAGGCAGGTCTTCCAAATGCATAAAATCAAACTGAACAGCAAACAAAAAGAAGGCAACATGGAAAAAAGATTTGCTAGAATGTCCGCTTTGAACAGGATCATGATCAAACACCATGGTGCAAGCACTGATTGAATCAAAGCATTGTCTAGATAACAACCAATAACATGTACTTTGGAAAGCAGCAGGCATCCCCACCAAACCGAAGAATCTTCAGAAATTGCCCCCCCCCCCGTCATTTGAAATCTAACTAGCTAACAACTACAACAACAACAGCACACTGATAAGCTAATAGCTACAACAGTGGTTAACAATTATAGGACTCAAACGATTTTACCCCAGAGCCAACTGCCAGCAGTGTCAAAGTGACACCTACACAGATGTTAGATGCTGTCATTGCACTGCTGATGTGTTATTAACATGAAAAGGAGCAACTGTGCTACCTTTGGTAGTTTGGAGCAACTATTTCTGGATTGTCTAATGAAAACGAAAAACAAGAAAAACACCTCCCCTCCTCACATCCTCTCCCTCAGAATATGCTACTAAACTCTACTAAACTCTACTAGTAGAGTTTATTGGAATTTTGAATTGAGGACGAGGAAGCTGCGGATTCATTCGTCCAGGTAGTAGCGATAGTGAAAGCAGTGATGAAGTGGAGGAGGCATCCGATGAATTGGATGACGATTCCGCGAAGAAAGGAGGATTCCAAAGACAAAAAAAATAGACTCCTTAGCTATTACTTGGCTTTTCTCATTTGTTGATGGTTGTTCTAACATTTGGATTGATTTCGCGGACGGTGCTTTAGCGACGACGACGCCCATTTAAACCCCCGCCTCCCTGGCCACGATCATTCCCCCTATTGTCGTAAAAGCTACGCTTCTTGTGGTTGTGGTTGTGGTTGTGGTTGTGGTTGTGGTTGTGGTTGTGATTGTGGTTGGCATGAGGTCCTACTCCATCTGACCCAAGCAAAGGTGGAGATCCTTCTTCTTCAATGACATCTCTTGCCAGTCCCCACAAAACGATAGAAATGCGGCCTTTTCCGTCTTGTTCCTGAGGTGGCAAGGCATTGATGCCGTGCTTCCAACGAATGTTGACATCCCGACCAAACGTAAAGCCTCCATTGTTGGTCTGCGGAAAGTACAGGCGGACCGGTGCTTCAGCCGAACTATTAGGCGGAGCTTTCTCGTCCGATGCACGTATAAACGCCAACTCTCGCGTGGCGCCA
>Ga0163144_10021496_pt1 | contig 12823 bp, 18 predicted proteins | sample OliLak19BULKMAT1_FD_123175 | JGI IMG/M metagenome (GOLD analysis project Ga0163144, IMG submission 123175) | Freshwater microbial mat bacterial communities from Lake Vanda, McMurdo Dry Valleys, Antarctica - Oligotrophic Lake LV.19.BULKMAT1 | ecosystem: Environmental > Aquatic > Freshwater >...
CTTGACGCAGGGACAATCAGAAGTCAGATTTGATGGTTCGGCTGACTGCCCCAGGGCGGAGAGCCGAACGAGGGCGATTAGCTCAGTTGGTTAGAGCACTAGCTCGACAAGCTAGGGGTCACAGGTTCGAGTCCTGTATCGCCCACTTGAACTTACGTCAACACATCCGTAGGGTTGCAGAGGAGATTTGCAGACTACGGAGGTGGTCGGATGAAATTGAAGCGACCAAAAAGGAAGCAGAAGAAGGAACCGCGGCCCTTCTTTCGTGAGTTCAACAAGTGCTGGTATCTCCAGCTCGGCAAGCGGCAGATCAATCTCGGCCGCGACAAAGCCCTCGCCTTCGAGAAGTACCACCAGATCATGGGCGACCGCAAGGAGGTGGAGGCCACGGCCGACACCACCGTCGCCAACGTGCTCGACGACTTCCTGCAATGGCTCAAGGACTGGCGTGAGCACGGCACGTACCAGTTCTACAAAGCTCACTTGGAGAGCTTCTGGAGGCACACAGGCGACCGCTTGAAGCTGCTCGACTTGAAGGCGGATCACGTCACAAAGTGGGTCGACAAGAAGCACAAGGACTCCTCGCCCAACACGATCTACGGAGCGATCCGATCCGTGCAAGCCGCGATGAATTGGGCGGTGAAGCGTGGCTACCTGCCGAAGAGCCCGGTGAAGGGAATTGAGAAGCCGCAGTATGAGCCGCGGGACATCGTCATCAGTCCCGAGCAGTATGCGGAGATGATCGCGCGAGCCTCAGATCAGTCGGAGCGCGACTTCTTCACCGTCATGTGGGAGACGGGCTGCCGCGTGCAGGAAATCCGTAGCGTCGACGTGAAGCACTTTAACTGGGCGGAGCGTTGCTGGTCGTTCCCGCGAGCCAAGTCAAAAGGGAAGAAGGTTCCCCGTACCGTCTATCTGACTGACAAAGCATTCAGGATTTGCGAGCGACTTGTTGCGGAACATCGATCGAAGCCGCTGACCAAGGTAAGTACCTCGGGAAAGGAGGAAACCTGGTGCCCGATCTTCCGCAATAGGAACGGCCAGGCATGGACCAAGAACGCAATCCGCCTCCGCTTCCGAAAGCTGATCAAGCCGAAGCCGAAGAAGTGTGTGTTCTGTACCGGGCAGGCCATCGCGTTCGTGCGAGGCCCGTACCTGAAAGAACGCGAGAAGGACGGTCGCAAACGCCGCAACATCTGCGAACGCTGCATCAAGAAACGCAAGTTGACGCCCGAGATGCTCGGGCCAATCCCGCTGCCGATCGCTGGGCTGGAGGAAGGCACCTGTGCGACGTCGTTTCGGCACTCGTTTGCGACACGTGCTCTGAAGAACCGCGTCGCCGGATTGACGGTCAGCGTGCTCATGGGCCACCGAGATACACGTATGATTTCTCGCGTGTATGGGCATCTTGAAAAGGATCCTCAGTTCCTCCACGAAGAACTGAAACGTGCGTCGGCTGTAGGTCAGTGACACTCAACCAGGTGCCCACTCACGTGCCTAAATGACGATGCATTCCCGTCGATTTCGGGACGAGCTTCGGCTCAGCCTCCGCACAGCTTTCGACAAATTCGCGTAGGCTATCTTCACTGATTCGGCACGCCGTCCGACGGCCGAACCGATGAGCTTTCAGCTCGCCACGGTCGATCGCTCCATAGATCGTTCCGAGTGATACCCGCAGTAGTTCGGCAACTTCTTTGACCGTAAAGAATCGCATGACCTCACCTTCGTGAAGCCTTCCGTGGCAGTGATTCGATCCATCAAAGCCGACCCTATTTTCTCCGTAGGTACTGAACCTGATATTTCGCGGCGGGACGACGGCGCCACTACCGCTGCTTCAGCGTGAACTGCTCAAGGATCTCCTTTGCAGCTCCCTTGCTAACAATCTCAATCATTGATTGCCACTGTTCGCCGTCTTCGTAGCTCTCAACACGATCCCTGAGCGTCGTTCCATCATCCAGCTCTATCCCGTCAAGAATGCACCCCTCAATAATGGCGGGTAACATCGCTTCCGGCTTCACGCTGAATTTTGATTTCTTCGCCATTTCATTTCTCCCATTCTGGGTTTTCAATTTCGATCAACCGCTATTCGATGCAAACGTGCTCTACCGTCGCCGGCAATGCGCCAATGGACGTTCGAAGGAACTCTGGGAACATCCGCATCGATTCGATTTCGTCAATCGGCCACCAGTGCATTCGCTCCGCTTGCATCTTCTCGCCAGAAATTTCCTGGCCCGTTTCCATCTCATAGATGTTCAGCATTTGATGAACATGGATGCCTTGATGGTCGAAGACGTTTTCCACGATCCACAGCAACCGCCCGACCTCGATATGTACGCCTAGCTCCTCCCAGATTTCACGCGAGAGAGCCGAACGGGTGTGCTCAAGGAATTCCACACGGCCACCGGGAAGGATGAACCCGCCGGGCGCATGCTGAAGCAGGATATACCCCGAGCGCCGCAGCACTCCGGCCACACGCATGCAGAACACACATTTTCCGTCCCAGAATTCCAGCATGATGACTTGGCCGCTCATCGATACTGAGCGAGAGTTTCTTCTTCTTTTTCGAGCTGTTCAAATTCACGCCGCAACCATTTGCGATCGACAGATGTATCGAGACGGGCTCTCTCTAAACGTTCCCGTTTCCTCCTCACCACGTTTCGTACAAGTTTGTAGATAGGTGCCATCACACGGTCAAATTCATCATCGTTCATCATCATGCTTCTCCGAATGTGAACTGCCTTTGTCCTCACCGCTCTTTGCCTTTGTCTCCTGACCGAGCAGCTTCCACACATGCTCTTTGCACACAGAACCGCTCAACTCGCGCTCACCACGAATTCGAACATTCGCCGTATCCTTGCTGTTGCAGTACACGCACTGTTTTCCCGAGTAGCTCTTCAACGTAATCATTTTCCACCTCGCAGCGTTCTGCCGATCTGGCGGCCGACGCCCTCTTGCTTCAGCTTGATCGCCTGATCGACTTTGTACTCCAACCGTTTCAGCGGCCACGGCGGCTCCCGATTCGAATCGTTCCATTCCATGACGAGCGCTAACGCTGTATCACGGCCCAGATCGAAAATCTGAATTGGAGCGGAAGCGACTCGCAGAAGCGTCTTATCGCTCGTTCCCGACCCTGCTTTTGAGTAAATGTGAGACAGGTATCTCCGGCATTTCATGATCCGTTCCGCCACTGAATCCTCTCTCGGTTCAATACGGCGAACGGGGAACATTCGCAGCTCCTCCGTTTGAATCCATTTCGGATCGAACGACGGCACTTCGTCGAGCAATGCGGGGGTTAGTTCGTGCTCGGGACGATAGACATGGCCGGTGAAGTGCTCCGAACCTGGCCCCACTAAGTACGACCCCCAAAAGCGGCCATCGATATGCGCGCCGCCGATGCGCACTCTATTTGTGATTCGAAGCCCGATGTCTCTGAAATAGAAGTGGCGTCCCTTCGCCGTGATGACCTGGAACGGCGTATAGGAACACGTTGCTTTGATCAACTCCACCGCTTCTTTAGAGTCCGCGTCCAACGCGACAAACCCGGATACTGCACCCATCGCCACCGCGATGTTGAACTTAGGATTCTTGCGCCACCAGGCTTCCACCTGGCATTCATTAGGCCGAAGCTTTTGATATGGCATCCATGGCACGGCAGGGCTTTTGCCAGTTTCGTGGTTGTATCGAACGGCAGGATGCAATGGGAAAACGCAAAGCCCCAATCGGTGTAGCGATAACGCCCACTCCGGTTTCGTCATCCGTTCCGCGGGTTCTGGTGACTCTTTCATTGCTCGCACTCAACGCGGTTCATGGTTCACGGCAAAAGGCCGGACTCCCGAAGGAATCCGGCCCGTGCCTCAACTCATACTCGTAACGGACGCATGGTCTCTTCGATGTTTGCGATGAACGATGCAATCTGCGGATCAGACGCTTTCATCGCATCGAGCGCCGCTGTCAGGTGCATCGAAATCTGATCGCGGTGGGGCGCCAACTGCTTCCGAGCATTCCGCCGCTCGGCACGATTGATGGCATCCGCCACGATGGTCGAAGAGTTGTTGTCGGCGTAGGCTTGCCCGATCTCGCTCTCTCGAACGAGTGAATCGAGTAGCCGAAGCGCCTCAAGGGTTGATATGTGCTTTTTTGCCGATGTTGGAGAAATCGAAGTATTCATGGTTGGATCAGGAAATATCGGAAAGGGGAGTTGGCTCGAATGCTCGATCACGTTCGATCTGCATCCCACAATGGCCGCTGTTTCGAAGCAACTCGCTGAGCGAGAAGTAGCCCAGCTCGCGGACGTCGCCGTCGACGAGGCCGAAGAACGTATCATCGCCGTCGAACTCGATGGCATACCACGTCCATGAGAAGTCGGGATAGAAGAGCTTCAGGACCGCTTTCGGGTCCCGGTGCCCGTCGGTCGACCCGAGGGGCGGGAGTGAGGAAAGCACTTTCTGCGGAAGCAGCTTGCTTTTCCGAATTGATTCAAGCACCGTATTCACGGCCTTGGCCTGATGTTGGAGAACTGATGGATCCATGGTTATGAGAGAAATGGCGAATAAAGCTGTTTCTCTTTGTCTGTGTGTTTCGCCAGTGGTGTCCATGTGGCTTGTCAGGCCGATTTGTGACGCACACGCCACAGCACCGCCAGGCAAGGTGGAGACGCGGAGCGTACGACCTTGCCAAGGTGCTACACTGGCGAAGTCACGAACGGCTCTCCCGCGTACTTGCAGGGCGGGCTTCTGGGTCTGCTTAGGGATGGAATTCATCGGAATTAGTCAGGCTCCCATCTCTCATCTCAGCTTCGACTTATCGTTCAAGGCGGAACGGCTTACGCTCCACCTTTTGCTCTAGGGGTGAGAGCGGTCAGGACGCTCTCGGTTGTGCCCTAGCCTCGCAACCACGACGGCAGCGGTGGCTTCGTCAACGCCAGCTCTTTCTCTTGTTTACGAATTCGCCGCTGGAACTTCCGATAGGCCTGAACAAACTTGCCGATCACAAGTGGATCAACGACGACTCGTGCACGAGTGGGACTGACGAGGACGATCATGGTGTAATTGTCCATAACGCACATGGGGTAAATAACTAAGCGTGGACGGGCTTGAAACTGCCGCAGCCTGGGCATTTCCTGAAGACAGGCCCTTTCGATCTCGACTCAGCGCCGAAAACAATCTGGACAAATCCCAGGATGAGCTGACAGACTACGAGCAGCATTCGACATGCACCTCGCACGACAACCCAAGAAATCTTCTTCATAGGTTTTTGGGGAACAAGTGCCGCCAATTCGCGGCTAAAACACAACGCAAGGGTTCCCAACGAATCCTGACTCGTCGAGAAATAACAAGACGTTGTAGGCTTAAATCTGGGTATTGATTCCAAGTACATCCTCAAACCACGTATCGATTCCATCCCGTGCTCTATCAACGGTTGTAAAGAGGATGTCTTTGCACACACGAGCGCACTCTCGACGAATTGCCGCAATGCGCTGACTATTCAACGTGATGAATAGCACGGCATCCGATTGGACCGAGTAAACCGACAGCCGCCTCTCGACTTGCCAAAGCGGCTCGGTAATCCGATCTATCTCTCCGAAGAACATTTTCCCATTCCACAGCATTTCAAAATCTGCCCGGAATCGCTTATCGACGTCAGCTCCACGCTTTGCCTCAGCACCGTTTTTCAAGAAGGCCTCAAGAAACCGGCTTCCGAGGTATTCGTGCATCAATTGACGCTTGTGAACCATCCGCGTGCAGTACAGATCGTGCGGACGACCGTGTCCGAGTAAAACTCTCCCGACACGGAGAATGTGTTTTTGCTTTTCCAGCGTGCGCAAGTATCTTTTGGCAACTTTCACACTCTTGAACCATGGCCTGATGTGTTCGACCGTCCATGGGTGGTACAGCCAGGCTATGACCTGCGCTTTCCTTTCCTCCCATGCCTCGCCGCCGCCGCCGGTATCCACGGTGCCTGATCCGCCGGGCGGTATACCGGCTTCTCCCGAAGTTGCCGAAGAAACCTTTTCCAGCGTCGCTTCGAAAGCCCCGGCATGCACGGATACAGATTTTTCGGGAGGGGATACACGTACTGCTTCCTGCATCCATACTTGTCCCGCACGAATCTCTCCCCATCGCCCAAAGCCGAGATTTCCTGCTGAAGCCATATAAGCTGCGATTGAGGGCTTTCGTAATGTGGAATCCTTTGATGAATTGTCTCCCATAGCACTCGCTCCCGCGTCGTTACGCTTTCGCCCTTTGTGGTTCTCGTCCTTCCGTCCTCGTCCTCAGATTCGCTCGAATTCTTGGTTATCGCGTCGTATTCGACAGTCGGTCCGCGGACACTCACGAACCGATCTTCGTAGTGATGGACTCTGTTTCGATCCAGCATGCCGATCAGATCGCAAGCCGCTTCCTCTCGCACCGTGCGAGACGCACAGCGATACCAGGCGTGCCGAGTGCATCCCTGGAAAATGGTTTCTTTGAACTCCAAGGGAAAACTCACGTCCTGGCACATGAGCGTCACGGAACAATCGAACCCGCGGATTTGAACGAGCTGCTCTGCGAGATACGGCGTAATGAATCCGCGCTGGGCTTCATCGATCCAGACGTCCAGGGCAAAGTCTTGTTCTTTGGCGCACTCGATCGCATGTACCAAAAGTAAGTTTCCGAACGTCCGCATCTTGTCCGGAGAAACCCCCAGTCCGTTTACCAGATGAATTCCGCCCTTCCGCAGATGTTCGATGAAATCCCAACCACCATCCAAGCGACTGCTGACGGTCACGCTGTCGAAGATGGATTCGAGCACTCGATTGCCCGGCTCGATCTGTCGTTCTCGCTCGCCTTTCGTCAGCCGCTCGTATCGCTGAAAAGCCAGCCACGTTTCCATGTCAGCGTTTTCAAGCAGTCCACCGTAGTCTGGACCTTGGAGGGCGTATCGAAAACTGTTCAGTGGAGCGCTCTGCCGCAGTACGAGTCTGCTGGCCCATTTGAATGCTTTATCTAAGTACGGGTGATCGAAGCCATCCTTGTACCCGCGCTTCACGAGAAATGATTGACTAAGGCCGTCAACCAGCCTCTCTTCATGGCCGCGGCTCTTTGCCTTGAAATCGAGTTTGTAGCCGAGGACGTATTTCTCGGCCGACAGCTTGTCGTACATGATTTTGTCCGCGTGCCCATCCACCACCGCGACTTCACCGCAGAGGTCCGTGAATTGGCCGTGAAAATCGAATACGAGCTTACCGCTCTTCTCTTTCAACTTGTGTCGAAACCACGGCAACTCGCTCAAGCTTTTTCCGGCTCCCGTTTCTCCAACGATCAGCGTGCTCATAGCAGTTCCTCCAGCCGAGCAAAGAAAGACTCCTCGACCATCTTCTGGTACCGGAAATACTTGTCTTGCTCTCCTCGGTATTCCCTCCACGGATTTATTTGTCGCAACTGATGAAACTCGCTGACGAGCTGTTTCGCGGCATCCATATTCCCCGGCGGCAACAGCACTTTCGTTTGAGCAATCTTTGACAACTGCATGATCTCCCCCTCCTGCTTTTAAAGCGTTCCGCGCATGTATGCCATGAGACAATCAAATATTTCCTTCCTCAGCTCCGCTCGCTGTCGCCAGGAGGCATGTTGCATCTGCGAGACCGCTCCGAGCATCTGATCCGCACCGCTGACCAGATGCGCGATCTCCTGCGGCTTAGACGAAGTCTTCATCATCTCCTGAATCTCCCTCGCCATTTGCGTTTTGGAAAGTTCGTTCATGGGTTTCTCCTCGTCTTTGACGGATGTACTGAATCAAAGCATCACGCTCTTCTGCCGGAATGCTCGAAAGCTTCCCGACGAGGATCCCGATCGATGCCTCGTCATCGACCGGAACCGGGACAACGACGACTCGCTCTTGAACTACAACCTCGCGCTCGATCCGTATTGGCCGGACCCTGTCCCACCACTGCTTTGCGTCCTTTTCAAGTCGGGGTCCGCATCTCCATCCGAGAAGGAAGAACGCGCAGAGCAGGTACACAAGGATGACGATCATTGCTTCTGCACCCACCCGAACAGGATTGCGAACCAACCGAGGCATGCGAAACACACAACAACAAGATCCATGTGTCCTTCTTGAAAGCCGACAATCATTCCGCCGGCCACGCCGACCATTGCCACAACGACGAATGCGATGAGTGCCGTGCCGATCACGACGCCGCCGACCGTCTCCACGGCCTTGCCATTCACAAGAAGCACCCACAGCCACGGATAGACCAACGCGAATAGCAAACGGACGCCTGGTTTCGACACGCGATACTGCGTTGCCAGTGCAATCCCCATCACGACGTATATCACCACCATGAAAGTCGACAGGAAGGAAAAGTCTTTTGCCAAGAACTCAAGCATCGCGCACCTCGCTTTCTTCATCGCGTTCATGGATCGGGCAACCGTCGTCCGCAAGTCGGTCTAGAGCACGCTTTCCACGTTGTCACCTACGATGGCTGATAACTACCGGCAACAATCCGAATCGGTGATCGACCGAAGGGCCTCATTTCGAGCCACTTGTGCCATCAGCCGTCCTCCTTCGGGATAAGGGAATGGATCATAAACGCCGCCCGAATTTGTTGCTGCACTTCAGACAGATTGCTTGATAGTCGGCAACCGCGACCCATACGCGAGTGCAGCCGCAACTCCATGGTTTGAGTTTCGAAGTGCCGAGGCGATCGGTTTGTCGCGCCGGCAATGGCGGCAGTTGTGTATCGTTTATGCTGTATCGCGCCAATAATTGCGTGAACAGACTATGTGATTCGTATCCGGTGTGGCCGCGCTCATCGATCAGGAGTCCAAATTCGCGGGCCTTGGCCCGAAATTCCTTGTTGTGGAAGTTGTTCTTGCCTGGTTTTCCATGCGCTTGCTGCCACGCGTGCAAAAGCTCATGCAGGAGCGTACCGAGGATCTGCGAAAACGCACGGCCAGCCAGATGGCGACGATTGATAGCGATCTCGCCGCGTAGACCAAATCCGTTATGGCCATAACGAAAATGGCCGAGCCGACGACGATTCAGCCATTCCACAGACAGCGCAATCTCGGGAACACGAAGATGGAACTCTTGATTCATGCGCAGCGCCCAGATTTGCAACTCGTGCAACAGGTGCTGCAATTCCCAGTTCTCATTGACTTGATGGTCGGCCAGGGCATGGTAGATTGATCCGTCCGTGGTCGTACCAATTAATTTGGGGTTTAAACTGGAATCGCCTTCCCCATCGGCGTCGCTGATGGCTCCACCGTCCGTCTCCTCTTCTTCCGGCGCGTCGTGAATCGGACAGCCGTCATCGAATAAGATCGCCAAGGCCAATTCGAGCTCGTTCATTGTCAAGTTCTCTGTATGCGCGCACCGCGACCGAGCGAAAGCAAGGGTTTGTCACAACGCCGTTGAGTCAAATGCTTGGCTCGGCGCCAAAAAAAGAAGCTCTGCGATCAGCCATCGGCCAATCCAGAGCTTGCGCGTCTACAGCAACAGTGATCTACTAGCTGCGGACGAGTCACCTAGATTGGCTCGATCCAGCCTGAGACAACCCTGGCAGGTTGCTCGGGATGGGCCGCCCTTTCGGGGGCGGTCTTTTCCATGAGGTATACAGGTGTCCGTAAAATGGTCGGTTGGTCAGCTCAAACGCGATTGTCGATGTCCTGGCTTGAACTCTCGCTAATCGAAATAGTCTTCGATGACCTGATTCTCGATCTCTGCATCAGCGATCGGGATTATGCCGCGACAAATACTTACCTGTTCATTTACATATGATCCCTGCGGCACTGGCGGGCAACGTTCAACCATTCTGAGTGCCTCGACAGCCGAGGCCCGAGCGTCCACGAAGTATTCGGCCGCGAGTTCAACGCTTGCCTGCCACGTTAGTGCTTCGAAAGTTAACTGATCGTGGCCAATGGTACGGAATAGCGATGTCCCGAGTCGCAGTTTGTGCCAAGCATCACAATCAGGGCATTCGCGCCATCGTCCGACTAGACTGTCAGAAGAAACACCGGTCACGAATGAGGTTAGTCCGCTTTCGAGCAAATCATACGCTGTTCGGACACAACGATTCCCCCATCGTGCCGCATGCCCGATCAAGTCGACTCTACGAATTCTCATTGACTCATCAGAAAACCCTTCGCTATCGATGCCCAGCCATAACAGTCCATCATGGTCAAATTGTTGCTGCTCGTCATCTCCACGACGAACTTCATAGCAACCGCTCAGCGCAATATCTCGGATGCGCCCAATCGCCTTCCGCACCGCGCCGCGGGAAATTCCTAATGCCCTAGCGACGAACGAATCGCAGCATGGCTGGCCGCGCGTAATGATGTGATAGACTTCGGCCAGACGTCCCTCAAGAAAAGTTCCGAGCCCGTTCCGTTCGTCGTCACTCAACGTCTCTAGCTCATCCGCGGTATAGGTCGCCGCGCCTTCCACGTCCCATGCCAATTGCACATTGCTCCTTCGTCGGTAACCTTTAAGAAAAACACGTTGGGCGATAGTCCAGAGTAGTGCAATTGGATGTGTAGCGTCGTTGCATTGTTGTGCCTTCCAGAATTCAAAAGCAGTATCCAGCGCCTCGTCCTCGTGGGTACGGCCGCCATGCAACCTCGATAATGGGACGCCGTATCGTCGTCGAATTCTGGCTGATACTTCAAGCGCTAAGTCCATTATGTGTCTGTCCAACCAGCCGCCTCCCACGCTCATAAGTGCTTCTTGACTCAAGCTGCCAAGGGCAAGGAATGCGGCGAGGGATTTGTTTTCGAGCGAAAATGGCGACTCACTCTTCGGCGTCGGATCACTCTTGAATTCAACCATGTCGTCAACCTCCACCCATAAGTGCCACGTCACGCCGAATTATGGACGAATCGGCGAGGATTTTCGGTTGTTTTTTCTCAACCGGTCGTGTGGCATTGGCAGAGCAGTGCCTAACGCTTGTCTCCTAAGGCACTTAGAGTAAGGCGACATGAGGCCGTTCATCGACGAAAATACAGCCCGCACAACTGAGAGTCATCGAATCTGAATGTGCCTTGCTGCGTTTTCAGCGTCGCTCTCGCGCGGCTCATAGTAGAGCTGAGTGGTGCGAATATCGCTGTGGCCGGCAAGCTGTTGCACCTGCTCGATCTTGGCACCGTGCTCCAGGGCGTTGGTCAACGCAGTTTTCCGCAGCGAATGGACGGCAACGCCTCTTCCGCTGAGTCGATCAACATCAATGCCGGCCTGGCGGGCGTGCCCCTTCACGATTTTCCAGATAGTTGCACGGCCGAGGTGCCGACGGAGTAAGGTCGATCGGTCCTTCGCAATCGGCCGAAACAGTGGCCCTTCGATGTCGTCGCGAATGCCGGCAGCTTCCAGGTATTCGAGCACCGCTGGTGCCGCTTCAAGCAGCGCTTTCCGCTGACGCTTGTTTCCCTTCTCGCGTACCGACAGATAATAGTCGGTGTCGGTTCGCTCGATGCTGCCGACGCATGCACTCGCTACGGCCGAACATCGCGCGGCGGTTTTGAAGAACACGAACAGCATCGCATGATCGCGCATTCCCTGAATCGTTGATCGATCGGGTGCATGCAGGAGCTTCTTGGCCTCGATCTCACTGAGCGCCGGCGTCGTGTTCTTCTCGATGCGTGGAGATTCGATCGCTTGAATATCTCGAACGCGCTCCCACGGGAGCAGTCCGTGGCTGCCGAATTGCTGATAGGCGCCGCGGAGCACGGACAGCACGCGGGCGATAGTCGTCGCACTTTGGCCGGCGCCGAGCAGCGCAGCCTTATACATCCGGACGTGATCTCCCGTCACTTGAAGTGGGCCGATGCCTTGTTCCTGCATCGTTCGCAGAAACGCTGTAAGATCGTGGCCGTATGCCTGACGACTGTGCGGCGATAAGAGCCGATCGCAAAACCACGGCAGCAGTGCCGCCGCCGGATCGCCTCGACTTCCCTTCGTCTGCGCGATCGCCTTCGTGAGGAATTCTCGGATCGTTGCCTCGGTCGAAAGTCGAACGGGCAATTTCGGAACGGCCGAAAGATTGACGGGTAGGTTTTCTATGGGGGGACGAACGATCGGATTCTACGTCACGAAAGAGGAAGCATAAAGCACATTATGTTGACTCATGTTGCTCATTCGACGCGATTGTGTCGTGGCATGCGGCGATGAACTGCCGGACAATAAATGAGCGGTTCAGGCAAGAGGGGGCCACCAAATTGACCAAACTAGTCCAAGTCTAAAAGAAGAATTCGCTGCTCGGCGACGAACGGGAGTTACCGTAGGGTTTTGAATTCCGCCGGTCGTCAGGCGGTGCGTTATTCCGATCCCACGTCAACCGTTTCTGGGTCGGGAAGCATCTTTATTGGCGCGGCCAATTCCGACCCCGCCTTAATACCCCAAATTCCAAAAATGACTTGACATCCTCTCGCCACCTATTAAGGTGGTGCGAAGAGGACGACTATTCGCCCCAGAATCTTATTCTCACCGGAGCCGCTACTGACAGATTGCGAGTTTGATTCGGCACGCGGTCGTCCTGAACAACGCGGCCGCTATCGCAACCTGAGGAGCCGGCGGCTTCGAGTGTCTTTGTCTCCACGCGTTACCCTTCGGATTTAATGCACTTTCGCTTAGCGCGCGATTGGCGTGTTGTGAGTTCGGTTGATTTTGGGCGATTCGCTAGATAGTCGCCACCATCATGGCGGAGCCGAGCTACGACACTTGCGCATCCGATTTGTGTGAGCTACCCTCGACACGTGCAGGCGACACAGTTTTCTCACAGGGCCCTGTTGCTTACAGCCTTGGTTTCGGGCCTGGGGTTAGCAGCATGCAGTTTGACAACTGTGCATCC
>Ga0163144_10021498_pt1 | contig 12822 bp, 5 predicted proteins | sample OliLak19BULKMAT1_FD_123175 | JGI IMG/M metagenome (GOLD analysis project Ga0163144, IMG submission 123175) | Freshwater microbial mat bacterial communities from Lake Vanda, McMurdo Dry Valleys, Antarctica - Oligotrophic Lake LV.19.BULKMAT1 | ecosystem: Environmental > Aquatic > Freshwater > Lake...
CGGCAAGCTCGAAGGCCCCACCGAATACCGTTTCAGCACCGGTGGCCCCGGCGTGCTGGCGGTGCAGCCGTATCCCGGATCGCAGATCGAGGAAGACCAGCACTTCCTGCTCCATCTGAACGGCGTGGCGCTGCCGGCCAGCGTCGTGCGTGGCGCCTGGTGCGAGGTGGAGGGCGTGGGCGAACGCATCGCGGTGCGCTTCGTCGAAGGGCCGGCGCGCGATGAACTGCTGCGCCAGCGCCGCATCAAGCCGGCTGCGGCGCCGACCTGGCTGCTGCTGGCCTGCGAGCGGCCGTTTCCGGCGGAGGCCGGCGTGCGGCTGGTCTGGGGCCCGGGTATCGCGGCGGCAGCAAATCCGAAAGTGGTGACACGCGGCGAGCGCCCGTTCCAGTGGCGGGTGCGGCCGCGCTTCACCGCCGAGTTCAGCTGCGAGCGCGAGCGCGCCAACGCCGCCTGCATGCCGCTGCGCCCGGTGCTCGTGCGCTTCTCGTCGCCGCTGTCGCAGGCGGCGGCCATGGCGGCCCGTCTGCAGCCGGCGGCCGGCGCGGCCATTGCGCCGCAAGCCCCGTCGCAGCCGCCAGCGCTGGGCCGCGACACCATGGTCAGCGAGTTGCGCTTCGCCGCGCCGCTGCCGGAAAACATGCATTTCACGCTCACGCTGCCCACCGGGCTGCGCGACGAAGGGGGCCGCCCGCTGGCCAACGCGGCCAGCTTTCCGGTGGAGGTGGCCACCGCCGCGATGCCGCCGCTGGCGAAGTTTTCCGGCGCGCCCTTCGGCATCGTCGAGGCGGGTCCGCAGGCCATGCTGCCGCTGACGCTGCGCCATGTGCAGGCCGATCTGCAGGGCGCGTCGACCGGCGGCCGGGTGGCCATCAAGCGGCTGGACGCCAGCACCAGCGACCTGACGCTGTTGCAGTGGATCGCCCGGCTGGAGCGTTTTGACGAGCAGCAGATCAGCGCGCGCGACGCCGGCCGGCCGGCCGCCGACTGGACCGTGGTGGAGAAAGAGGCCGACGAACGCGGCAAGCTTCGGGAAGTCAAGCGCGAGCGGATGATCGGGACCCGCGAAATCTCGCTTCTCGCCTCCGAGCCTGACACGCGCCGCAGCGAGCTGCCACAGGTGTTGAGCGACAAGCCGGCCGAAAAACCCGGCGAAAAGCCAGGAGCCACCGAGGTGCTGGGCGTGCCGCTCGCGCAGACCGGCTACCACGTCGTCGAGGTCGAGTCGCGCATTCTCGGCAGTTCGCTGCTGGCGTCGCGCGCGCCGATGTACGTGCGCACCGGCGCCCTGGTCACCAACCTCGGCGTGCACTTCAAGCGCGGGCGCACGTCGAGCCTGGTTTGGGTGACGACGCTGGACCGCGCCCGGCCGGCCGCCGGCGCGCGTGTGGCCGTCAGCGACTGCCATGGCAAGCCGCTGTGGAGCGGCCTCACCGACGCCCGCGGCATCGCCACCATTCCGCGCGGTTTCGACGATGTGTACGACGAAAAGTGCCTGGGCAGTGGCGGTTTTTTCGTCACTGCGCGCCAAGCCGACGCCAGCGGGCGCGACGACCTGTCCTTCGTCTTCAGCCGCTGGAACCGCGGTATCGAGCCCTGGCGCTTCAACCTGCCCACCGCCTCGGGCGCCAGTGCCGACCGCCGCGCCCACACGGTGTTCGACCGCACGCTGCTGCGCACCGGCGAAGTGGTCAGCATGAAACATTTCCTGCGCGAGGAGACCGAGCGAGGCCTGGCCTGGCCGACGGCCGTCACCCTGCCAGACCAACTGGTGCTCAGCCACGTCGGCAGCGGCGAGGAGATCGAACTGCCGCTGGTCTGGCGCAGCGGCGCGCGTTCGGCGGAGAGCCGCTGGGAGATCCCGCGCGCGGCCCGGCTCGGCCTCTATGAGACGGCGCTGCGGCGGGGCGACAAACGCTGGCCCAGCGGCAGCCTGCGTGTCGAGGCCTTCCGCGTGCCGCTGGTCGACGCCCGGCTGTCCGGGCCCGCCGGCACGCTGGTAGCGCCGAAGGAGCTGCCGCTGTCGGTGCAGCTCAACATGCTGGCCGGCGGGCCGTTGGCGAAGGCGCCGCTGCAGGTGTCGGCCATGCTGCGCGACCGCACGCCCGAGTTCCCGGGTTTCGAGGACCACAGCTTCGCGCCGCCCTCGGCGGTCGACGCGGTGACGACCGCGGGCCACGACGAGGAGACACCGAACGACGGCGCACGCATCGTCGCCGACCGGTTGCCGGCGAGCACCGACGCGCAGGGCGCTGCCACCGTCGCGCTGAAGAATCTGCCGACTTTGAAGGGCCCTTCGGAGCTGGTGGCCGAGCTGGGTTTCAACGACCCGAACGGTGAGCTGCAGACGGCCACGCAGCGGCTGCGTCTGTGGCCGAGCGCGGTGGTGGTGGGCATCCGCTCGCGCAACTGGGCGGCCAGCCGGGGCGAGGCGCGTGTCAGTGCCGTGGTGCTCGACACCGCGGGCCGGTCGCTGAAAGGCCGCGAGGTCGAGGTGAGTGGCCGCCTGATCCAGACCTATTCGGCGCGCAAGCGCATCGTCGGCGGCTTCTATGCCTACGACAACCAGCGCGAGGTGCGCGAACTCGGCGTGCTCTGCCGCGCGACGAGCGACGCTGCGGGGCGCGTCAACTGCGACGCCGTCATCGACGTCGTCGGCGAGGTAGAACTGGTCGCACGCGCGAAGGACGACGCCGGGCGTGTCAGCGAAGCGGCCACCTCGGTGTGGCTGACCGGTGCGGGTGAGCTCTGGTTCGCCCAGGACAATGACGACCGCATCGACCTGCTGCCCGAGAAGCGCGAGGTCGAACCCGGTGACACGGCGCGGCTGCAGGTGCGCATGCCCTTCCACGAGGCCACCGCGCTTGTGACGGTGGAGCGCGAAGGCCTGATCGACAGCCGCGTCGTCACGCTGCGCGGGCGGCAGCCGGTGATCGAGCTGCCGATCCCGAAAGCCATCGATGGCAGCGCGTCCTGGGCGCCGAACGTGATCGTGTCGGTGCTCGTGTTGCGCGGGCGCGTGCGCGAGGTGCCCTGGCACTCGATCTTCAGCTGGGGCTGGCGCGACCCCGCCGACTGGTGGCGCGCCTGGCGCTACGAGGGTCGCGACTTCCGCGCGCCCACGGCGATGGTCGACCTCGCGAAACCCTCGTTCAAGCTCGGTGTGGCGCAGCTGAAGATCGGCTTGGCGGCACACCGGCTGGAAGTGCGAGTGACGCCCGAGCGCGCTCAGTACGGCGTGCGCGAGACCGTGCGCACCAAGGTCAGCGTGACGCAGGGCGGGCGGCCGCTGGCCGGCGCCGAAATCGCCTTTGCTGCCGTCGACGAAGGGCTGCTGGCGCTGCAGCCCAACCGCTCCTGGGACCTGCTCGAAGCGATGATGCAGCCACGCCACTGGGGTGTGGAGACGGCCACCGCGCAGGGCGAGATCATCGGCCGCCGCCACTACGGCCGCAAAGCACTGCCGCCGGGCGGCGGCGGCGGCCGCAACCCGACCCGCGAGCTGTTCGACACCCTGCTGCTGTGGCGCGGCACGGTGGCGCTGGACGCCCGCGGCGAGGCGCTGGTGGAGGTGCCGCTGAACGACTCGTTGACCAGTTTCAGGCTGGTGGCGATCGCCGACGTCGGCGTCGACCGCTTCGGCAGCGGCAGCGCGGTGGTGCGCGTCACGCAGGACTTGCAGCTCTTTTCCGGCCTGCCGCCGCTGGTGCGCGAGGGCGACCGTTTCGACGCCGGCTTCACGCTGCGCAACACGACGGCGCGGCCGGTCGAGGTCAAGTTGTCGCTGTCCGGCCAGGTGATGATGGGCGGGCAGCAGGTGGCGCTGACGCTGCCGGCCCCAACACGGGCGGTGAAGCTCGCGGCGGGCGCGGCCAGCGAACAGCGCTGGACCGCGGCCGTGCCGGCCGGCGCCGAGCGCATCGAATGGGAGGTGGCCGCGGAGTCACCTCTGGCCCGCGACCGGCTGCGTGTGACTCAGGCCGTGCTGCCCGCCGTGCCGGTGCGGGTGTGGCAGAGCACGCTGCAGCGGCTGGATGGCGCGCTCTCGCTGCCCGTGGCACCGCCCGCCGGCGCGCTGCCCGGCGGCGGCGTGATGGCCAGCCTGTTGCCGCGCCTCGGCGGCGCGCTGCCTGGCTTGCGGCGCTACTTCGAGACTTACCCGTACAGCTGCCTGGAGCAGAAGGCGTCGAAGGCGATCGCGCTGCACGACGCCGCGCTGTGGGCCACGGTCAGCGGCGATCTGGCGACCTATCTCGACCGCGACGGCCTGGCCAGCTTCTTCCCGCCGCGCGTCGAAGACGCGGCGCGCGGCAGCGACCGTCTGACCGCGCACCTCATTGCCGCCGCCCACGAGGCCGGGCTGGCCTGGCCAGACGTATCGCGCGAGGCCATGCTGCAGGGCCTGGCGGCCTTCGTCGAAGGGCGGGTGATGCGCAGCTTCGCAGCGCCGCGCGCCGATCTCGACGTTCGCAAACTCGCCGCGCTGGAGGCCTTGTCGCGCCATGGCCGCGCCACGCCTGACATGCTGGGCTCGATCACGCTGGCGCCGGCCACCTGGCCGACCTCGGCGCTGCTCGACTGGTGGGCGGTGCTGCGGCGCGTCGAAGGCATTCCCGAGCGTGCGGCTCGGCTCGACGAGGTGCAACGGCTGCTGCGCTCGCGGCTCGTGCTGGGCGGCGGGAGCCTGCGTTTTTCGACCGAGGACAGCGACGACTGGTGGTGGCTGATGGACGGCCCAGACGGCAACGCCGCCCGCCTGCTGCTGGCCGCCAGCGAGGTGCCGGGCTGGAAGGACGAGGCGCCGCGCCTGATGACTGGCCTGCTCGGCCGCCAGCAGCGCGGCGCCTGGGCCACGACGACGGCCAACCTGTGGGGCGTGCTGGCGCTGGAAAAGTTCGCCCAGCGCTTCGAGAGCGTGGCGGTGGGCGGGCGCAGCAGCCTGCAATTGGGCCGGACGCAGCATTCGGTGGACTGGGTGCAGGCCCCGACGGGTGCGTCCGCCTTGCTGCCCTGGCCCGTCGAGCCGGCCCCCTTGACGGCCAGCCACAGCGGCCCGGGACAACCGTGGCTGGCGGTGCAGGCCCTGGCCGCCGTGCCGCTGCAGGCGCCACTGGCGGCCGGCTACCGGATCACGCGCACATTGACGGCGGTGCAGCGCCAGCGGCCCGAGGCCTGGTCGCGCGGCGACGTGCTGCGGGTGCGCATCGAGGTCGAGGCGGCGGCCGACATGGCCTGGGTGGTCGTCAGCGACCCGCTGCCGGCCGGCGCCGCACTGATGGGCGGCGGCCTCGGCCGCGACTCGGCGATGGCGGTGCGCGGCGAGCGCCGCGGAGGCAGTGGCTGGCTGGCCTATGAAGAACGGGCCACGGATGCCTGGCGCGCCTATTTCGAGTGGCTGCCGCGCGGCCGCCATGTCGTCGAGTACACGCTGCGCCTGAACGCCAGCGGCAGCTTCGGCTTGCCGCCCACGCGGGTGGAGGCCATGTACACACCCGCCATGTTCGGCGAGCGGCCGAATACGCTGCTGGAGGTGCAGCGTTGAGTCGCCTGCTGCTCGCTATGGCCCTGCTGCTGGCCGGCACATCGCCGGCCTGGGCGTTGCCCGGATTTGCCGAGTACCGGGCGGCGCATCAGCCCTCGGACGTCGTCCTGCTCGACCGCCACGGCGCGCCAGTGCAGACCGTGCGGGTCGACTTCAGGGCGCGTCGCGGGCCCTGGGTCGCGCTGGATGAGTTGTCTCCGGCCTTGCGCGAGGCTATCGTGCTCGGCGAAGACCGCCGCTTCTGGGAGCATGCCGGAGTCGACTGGCCGGCGCTGGCCTCGAGCGCCTGGGCGAACGCCTGGAACACGCGCAGCCGCGGTGCGTCGACCGTCACCATGCAGCTGGCCGGCCTGCTGGACGCCGGCGCCGCGCGGCCGGCCGGCGGCCGCGACGTGGCGCGCAAGCTGACGCAGATCGTCCTGGCCAGCGAACTCGAGCAGCGCTGGCGCAAGAGCGAGATCCTCGAGGCCTACCTGAACCGGGTGCCGCTGCGCGGTGAACTGGTCGGCGTGCCGGCTGCCGCGCAGGCGCTGTTCGGCAAACATCCGAGCGGGCTGGATGCGACGGAATCGGCCGTGCTGGCGGCGCTGGTGAGGGCGCCGAACGCGGCGCAGGCGGATGTGGCGCGCCGTGCATGCGCCTTGCTGGCGCTGCAGGAACGAGACTGCACCGGCGTGGCCTGGCGGGTCGAACAGGCTTTTGCCAGACCGCCCGGGCCGTGGCCCGGCGAGGCGCTGGCGCCGCACTTCGCGCGCCTGTTCAAGGGCCGGACTCCGAGCGGCGGCGTGTGGCGCTCGACACTCGACGCAGGCATGCAACGCGCTGCCGTGGCGACCTTGCGACAGCAGATCGCCGAACTGCAGGGCCGGCAGGTCGAGGACGGCGCCGTGGTGGTGCTCGACAACCGCAGCGGCGAGGTGCTGGCCTGGGTCGGCTCGTCGGGGCCGGGATCGCAGGCCGAAGAGGTGGACGCCGTGGTGGCGCGGCGCCAGCCGGGCTCGACGCTGAAGCCCCTCGTCTACGCGCTGGCCTTCGAGCGCGGCTACATCGGCCCCGACAGCCTGCTGCAGGACGCGCCTTTGCAGATGCATGCCGGCGACGGCCTCTACCAGCCGCAGAACTACGATCATGCCTACAAAGGCTGGGTGCCGGCCCGCGTAGCCTTGGCGTCCAGTCTGAACGTTCCGGCCGTGTGGCTGGCGCGCGCCGTCGGCGTCGACGATCTGTTTCTGCGCCTGAATTCGGCCGGGCTGCGGCTGCGCGAGAACGGCGGCTTCCACGGCCCGTCGCTTGCGCTCGGCAGCGCCGAGGTGACGCTGCTCGACCTGACGAACGCTTATCGCATGCTCGCCAACGGCGGCGTCTGGAGCCCCGTGCGCTGGCAGTCCGGCACACCGGTCGGCCCGGAGCGGCGCGTCTTCGCGGCCGGCGCGGCGCAGCAGGTGTCGGCCATCCTGGCCGATGGCACGTCGAGGGCACCGACTTTCGGGTTCGACAGTCCGTTGGTGACGCGGCGGCTGGCGTCAGTGAAGACCGGCACCAGCAAGGACATGCGCGACAACTGGTGCGTAGGCTATGACGGGGAGTACACGGTCGGGGTCTGGGTCGGCAATGCACGAGGCGGCCCGATGCAAGCGGTCAACGGTGTGACCGGCGCCGCACCGGTATGGCACCGGATGATCGAACAGCTTGGCAACGCCCGGACGACAATTCAGGTCATGCCAGGCGCGACGCCGGAACCCTGGGTTGCGGCGTCGGCGCCGCGAGGGAATGTGCAGACTGCGGGCCGGGCCCATGGCATCGTGTCACCTTCCGAAGGCAGCGTCTGGATGTTCGATCCGACCATCCCGGCCTCTGCGCAGCGCCTGGTGTTCGAGGGGCCCGCGGGTCGGTGGCTGCTCGGCGGGCAAATGATCGGCCTGGGGTCACGGGTGGTCTGGAATCCTCGCCCCGGCCGGCACATTCTGGAACTGCGTCCGCTTGAGGGCGGAATGCCGGCCCGCGTCATGTTCGAGGTGCGTGCCATTCGCCTTTTGTCGGCAATATGACCCGGAGCGCGTCTCCGCTTCCGCCAGTGGGTAACGCTGCTCAGCGAATGGCGGGACTGAAAAGCCTCTCGACAACCACGTCGATGAACATCCCGCACAGGCTGTAGATCAATGACCCGACCAGCGCGGCACCGAAGCTGGCAACCTGAAAGCCGCTGAGCACGGACCCGGCCATCCAGAACATCAGCGCATTGATCACGAACAGGAAGAGACCCAGCGTGAGCAGCGTCACCGGAAGAGTCAGCAATACCAGAAGCGGCCGCACGAGCGTGTTCAGAAGACCGAGGACGAGCGCCCCGATCATCGCGGCACCGAAACTCGCGACCTGAACCCCCGGATACAGGTGGGCGACCAGCAGCAGCGCGGCGGCAAGCAGGAACCAGCGGAGGAGGACTTTCATGTCCGACAGGATAACAATCGAGGCGGCGGACAGGAAGCCACCGACACGCGGCTGTTGCACCCGGTGGTCAACCGCCCAGGCCGGGTAGAAAACCGCTACTCTCGGCATCGGGCACGCATTACCATACGAGAAGGCCGGAAGCCCGCTGAATCGAAAACGTGTCAAGACTCGCGCGGCCCGGCACATCACTTCACATGAAACTGACGGAGAATGCACAAATGGCAACTGCGAAGAAGGCACCGGTTAAGAAAGCAGCGGTTAAGAAGACAGCTGCGAAGACTTCGACAGCTCGACCTATTGCAAAGACAGCAACGGCCAAGAAAGCCACGCCTGCCGCCAAGAAGCGGGCGCCCAATGCGGCGTTCATGAAGGCCATGACGCCGAGTGCGGCATTGGCAGCGATCATCGGCGACAAGGCGATGCCGAGAACAGAGGTGACCAAGAAGGTATGGGAATACATCAAGAAGAATGAGCTTCAGGACCAAGCCAAGCGCACGATGATCAACGCTGATGCTAAGTTGAAGGACATCTTCAAGAAGGATCAGGTGTCGATGTTCGAGATGACGAAGTTGATAAGTTCTCACCTCAAGTGACCTGACGCTTGCCTGTTGGAGCGGTGGCATGCCGATTTTGGTGGAAGTGCCACTTCCAAGCTCTGCTTTGAAAACGTGCAGGGTTCCGCGCGTCAGATGGCGCGCATCGTCAATTATGATTATTACCGTCGCTGCGTCGGGTGGAAATCGTAGAGATCCTCGCCTTTTCGCGATGAAATCGTGATGTGAATGCGGCCGCCTTGGTCGCATTGCTGGTTCCCTGTGAACGGCTACCCCCAGAAGCAGACCGCCTCTTCGCGTCGAAGCGGCCGTATGGCCAACGCACGAGCAGTCTCGCCGCCGCCACTCCGATCAGCGCGAACCTGGTGCCAGCAATGGTCGCAAAAAGCGCCCGGTATGGCTGCCCAGGTGCACCGCGACCGTCTCAGGGGTTCCTGCCACGATCACCAGACCGCCGCCCGCGCCGCCCTCAGGGCCCATGTCGATGAGCCAGTCGGCCGTTTTGATGACGTCGAGATTGTGTTCGATCACCACGATCGTATTGCCAGCATCACGCAACTGGTGCAGCACCTTGAGCAACAGGCCAATATCGTGAAAGTGCAGACCGGTCGTCGGCTCGTCCAGGATGTAGAGCGTGCGCCCGGTGTCGCGCTTGCTCAGTTCCAGGGCGAGCTTGACACGTTGCGCCTCGCCGCCCGACAGCGTGGTGGCGCTTTGCCCAAGCCGCACATAGCCCAGCCCGACGTCGAGCAGGGTCTGCAGCTTTCGCGCCAGAGTGGGCACTGCGGCGAAGAAGGCATGTGCTTCCTCGACCGTCATCTCGAGTACCTGCGTGATGTTGCGGCCCTTGTAGTGCACGGCCAGCGTCTCGCGGTTGTAGCGTGCACCGTGGCAGACATCGCACTGCACATAGACGTCGGGCAGGAAATGCATCTCGACCTTGATGACGCCGTCGCCCTCGCAACTCTCGCAGCGGCCACCACCCGCCGCCGAACCGACGTTGAAGCTGAATCGGCCGGCGCCGTAGCCGCGTTCGCGCGCCATCGGCACTTCGGAAAACAATTCGCGGATCGGCGTGAACAGGCCCGTGTAGGTGGCCGGGTTGCTGCGCGGCGTGCGGCCGATCGGCGACTGGTCGACGTTGATCACCTTGTCGAAGGCCTCCAGACCTTCGATGCGGTCGTGTGGCGCCGGTTCCTGGTGGCTCTGGTACAGCTTGCGCGCCACCGCGGCGTACAGCGTGTCGTTGACCAGCGTGCTCTTGCCCGAGCCCGAGACGCCCGTCACGCAGGTCAGCAGGCCGACCGGAATGTCGGCGTCCACCGCCCTGAGGTTGTTGCCGCGTGCACCGACGATGCGCAGCACCTTCGACTCTGCGATGTCGGCCAGTCGCCGCCGCACCGGCACCTCGATGCGCAGCGCACCCGAGAGATAACGGCCGGTCAGCGACTCGCTGCTGCACTCCAGTTCGGCGGGCGTGCCCTGCGCAATGACGCGCCCGCCATGCACGCCGGCGCCCAGTCCCATGTCGACCACATGGTCGGCGGCGCGGATCATGTCTTCGTCGTGCTCGACCACCAGCACCGAATTGCCGAGGTCGCGCAGGTGCCGCAGAGTGCCGATCAGACGCTCGTTGTCGCGCTGGTGCAGGCCGATGCTCGGCTCGTCGAGCACATACATCACGCCTGAAAGCCCGCTGCCGATCTGCGAGGCCAGACGGATGCGCTGCGCCTCGCCGCCCGAGAGCGTGTCGGCGCCACGGTCCAGACTCAGATAGGTCAGGCCGACGTCGTTGAGGAACTTCAGCCGGGCGCGGATCTCGCGCACGATCTTGTCGGCAATCTCGGCTTTCGCACCGACCAGCCGCAGGCCGTCGAAATAGGTCAGCGCATCTGCCAGTGTCGCATGCTCCACCTCGTAGATGGGCCGCCCGCGTTGCGCCGGACTGCTGGCGCTGGCCGCATGCTGCAGGAAGACGTGCCGCGCCTCGCGCCGCAGCCGCGCGCCGTGGCATTCCTGGCAGGGCTTGACGGCCTGGTAGCGTGCCAGTTCCTCGCGCACCGCCGCCGAGTCGGTCTCGCGGTAGCGGCGCTCCAGGTTCGGCAGAATGCCTTCGAACGGGTGGCGACGTTTCACGCTGCGGCTGCGACCGCGAGCACCTTCGGCCTCGTAGACAAACTCGATGTCTTCGGTGCCCGAGCCGCGCAGCAGCACCTGGCGCGCCACCGCTGGCAGCGACTCAAAGGGCGCGTCGATGTCGAAGGCGCAGTGCCGCGCGACGCTTTCCAGCAGCGAGAAGGTGTACGCATTGCGCCGGTCCCAGCCCTTCACCGCGCCGGCCGCCAGGCTCAAACCGGGGAAAGCCACCACCCGGTCGGCATCGAACACCGTCACTTGCCCCAGGCCGTCGCAGGCCGGGCAGGCGCCCGCTGGCGAGTTGAACGAAAACAGCCGCGGCTCCAGTTCGGGCAGTGAGTAATTGCACACCGGGCAGCCGAACTTGCTGCTGAAGAGGTGCTCTCGCGGCGCCAGTGGCCGGCCGGCGTCGTCGCTGCCGCGACTGTCGATTTCCAGCCCGATAGCTCGCCCGTCGGCGATGCGCAGCGCGGCCTCGAAGCTCTCGGCCAGCCGCTGCTTCATGTCGGGCCGTGTGCGCAGTCGGTCGACGACGACGTCGATGTCGTGTTTTTCGGTCTTTTTCAGCTTCGGCAGGGCGTCAGCCTCGACCACCTGGCCCGCATCGCCGTTCGCGCCGATGCGGAAACGCACGTAGCCGCGCGCCTGCATGTCGGCGAACAGGTCGGTGAACTCGCCCTTGCGCTCGCGCGCCACCGGCGCCAGCACCATCAACTTCGTGTCCTCGGGCAGCGCCAGCACGGCGTCGACCATCTGGCTCACGCTCTGCGCCTGCAGCGGCAAGCCATGCTCGGGGCAGTACGGCGTGCCGGCGCGGGCATAGAGCAGGCGCAAGTAATCGTGGATCTCGGTGATCGTGCCGACGGTCGAGCGCGGGTTGTGGCTGGTCGCCTTCTGCTCGATGCTGATGGCCGGGCTCAGGCCTTCGATGACATCGACATCGGGCTTGTCCATCAGCTGCAGAAACTGCCGCGCGTACGCCGACAGGCTTTCGACGTAACGCCGCTGGCCTTCGGCGTACAGCGTGTCGAACGCCAGACTCGACTTGCCCGAGCCCGACAGCCCGGTGATCACCACCAGCGCATGCTTCGGAATGTCGAGGTCGATATTCTTCAGATTGTGGGTGCGCGCACCGCGCACCCTGATCGCGGGACGCTCTTGCCAGCTCGGTGGATTGGGCTGATTCGGCTGTTCTGGCGTGGCTGCGTCAGGCGGCATGGGCTCCCACAGGCAAAGTTCTGGATGATAGCGACTGGCCCCGGGCGGGCGGCTCGGCGTAACATTCCGCCCATGAGCCCGAACTTCCTCCATCGCCTGCATTCGGCCCTGCTCGCGCTGCCCGTTCTGGCGCTGGTGGCCTGTGGCGGCGGCCTGCTCGGCGGTGCCGACGAACCGCCATCCGTGTCGCTGGCCATCGGTGCCAGCAGCGCAGCACCAGAGGCGGTCGTTCGTCTGGCAGCGGCCGCCATCGACGACAAGGGTGTCGATCAGGTGGCCTTCTACCGCGTCGAGACGAGCGGCGAAAATATCCGACTCGGCGTCGACATCACCGAACCCTACGAGATCGACACCGTGGTGCCCAGGACGGCCACCGGCACGCTGCGCTACTTCGCGCGTGCCACCGACACGACAAATCAGAGCACCGACAGCGCCACCGTCTCGCTCACCGTGCGCTGAAGGCTGGCGCGCGGCGGTTCCCGCACCGCGGTCAACCCGGGCTTTGCAGAACGCGCAGGATGTCGTTGCCGTAGGCCTCCAGCTTCTTCGCACCGACGCCGCTGATGCCGGCCAGCGTTTCGAGGTCGGCCGGGCATTCGCGTGCCATCTCGGCCAGCGTGGAGTCATGGAACACCACGTAGGCCGGCAGGTTGTGCTCGCGTGCCACCTCGCCGCGCCAGGCCTTGAGCGCCGTGAATCGTTGCAGGCCGTCCTCGTCCAGCGGCAGCGGCGGCGGTTTGTCGCGCCGGCTGACGCGTTCCGCCTTTCCCGCCTTTCCCGCCTTTCCCGCCTTTCCCGCCTTGCCCGCCTTGCCTCGACTGGGCGCGTCGGCCGGCACGCGCAACAGCAGTTCGACCTCTCCGCGCAGCACCTCGCGCGCACTGGCCGTCAGTTCGAGCGTGTTGTATTCACCCTCGGTGCGCA
>Ga0163144_10021499_pt1 | contig 12822 bp, 17 predicted proteins | sample OliLak19BULKMAT1_FD_123175 | JGI IMG/M metagenome (GOLD analysis project Ga0163144, IMG submission 123175) | Freshwater microbial mat bacterial communities from Lake Vanda, McMurdo Dry Valleys, Antarctica - Oligotrophic Lake LV.19.BULKMAT1 | ecosystem: Environmental > Aquatic > Freshwater >...
GGCACTGACGAAGATACGGAAGCCACCCGTGTTGATGAAGGCACCTGTGTTGACCGTAAGGTTTCGGTAGTACATGTCGCGCGTCAGCGTGACGCCGCTGCCGATGGTTCTGTCACCGTCCGTGCCGAATCCGAAGACCAGCCCCTCAACCGCTGAAGCGGACATGAGCGTTGTGTCGATAAGGCCGCTGGAGTTCAGTAGTGGCACGTTCCCTGCGTACGTCACGCCACCCGTCATGGTGAGGTTCTTCACCTGCACGGCGAGGTTGGCCGCCGTGGCTCCTGTCTGTGCCCTTCTGTAGTGCTCTGCCACCGTTCCAAGCTCCACCTTGCCAGCGAGAGTCTCCGTGGCGTTCACGGTTCCTGATCCGCTGATGATGTTCCATGTGCCGCCTGTCCGCAGGTAGCAGGCACCCGTTGACGTCACACATGCCATGCGGATGGTTGATCCAATAGCTCCGAGCTGTCGGTCCCGTTCAGCAGTGGTCACAAACGTCGGCGGGGTGAATGAGCCGGAGCCTGTAAACCTGATCGCGCCGGATGCGGTAAACGTGTTGGCGCGGTCCCTGTTGGCCTTCCTATTAAGCAGGCGGGCGTCGATGTTCAGCTCCACGATGGACCCCTTGCCGAATGCCTGGCCGTTGCCGCATCCGAGGAAGGAATTGCCCTGATTCCAGCACAGGTCGCGCGTCACGCCCTGAAGAGTGACGACTTTGGTGGTTGCGTTCACCGTGGCACCCGTAAAGCTCAGGTCTTCCACCCGTGTGCCCTGCTTAATGCGAAGGATGCCGCCTGTCTGGTTGGCGAATGTGACGCTTTGCCCGTTGCGCTGGGGAGCGGACAGTCTGATGCTCGTCGTCTGTGACGTGTTGATAGAAGCGTCGAGGAACATCTGCGGGCTGTTGGTCACGTCGTAGGACGTGATTTGGTTGGCAGAGGCGGCAGCGACACCCAAGACGAGGATACCGAGAGCCACATAGGTTCGGGCCATACTGTCAAACAACCAATGGAAGGCTGTGCGCATCATAAGCGAGGGGAGAAGGACGAGCCGTACTGACGACCTGAAATCTGATAAGAAGAGATGGAGAAGTACCCGCCCTCTTGATCGTTCTCAGCGGTAATCTGGCAGCGGATGGCCTCGGATGGAACGATGTCAAACTCCTTGCCCCAGTCGGCCACTTCGGTTGTCTCCCCGATCCCACCATCCCCCACCGGAACCGCGCCCACACTGTTGTCCTCGCTGTAGCTGTACTCAGACCCGTTAATCACCTTAGGAGAGCCGGAACGCTTGCCTGCCGTGTTGTTCCAGACGTAGCAGAGGAGGCTGACGAGAGACGGCTGATTGACGGTCCCCTGGAAGCGAGCGGTTTTGAGCATAGAGTTTCCGACGTTAAAGATGCCCGTGGCAAAGAGGGCATAAATAGGAATCTGATTGTCCGTAAACGTGGTGAAGAAGCTGTACACCGCGTCTGTGTCCGGGTCTGTGCCGTAGAGCACGCCATTACGCTCAAAGAATGAGCGCACAGGCGTGATCTGCTGTGGTGGCTGCCATGCACCCTTGAAGGCTCGCCCGCCGATGTTGCGGATGATGTTGTCGTCCCAGATGAACCACTTCCACTGCCCCGCTTCCTTGAGCTGGCAGATAGTTTGGCGTCCTCCACGGTAGTGATAGACGATTGCGCCCGTCTGATCCTTGTCGAGGTTCTTTAAGTGGCCACGGATGTCCACATCGAAGTCCTCCTCAGGACGATCCAAAGGCGTGCCCGTGTCAGGGTCGATCCTCTGGCGCATGACTCTCTTGTCAGAGGTGGCGTAGATCAACGCCTCGTTGCCCGCTAAGGCCGCACAGTCCTCGTTGATGCAGCCGTGCAGCCCGTCCTTCTCGTCAGGGATAGTAAGACCTACTGCTGCACCGGAGGTGGTGATGTTCGCAGAGGCCGCGCTGTGTGTTTTTCGCTCATTGAGGAAGTACAGGTTGTCCGCAACGCCGATGATGTTCTTCACGGACCCACCTGAGCCGACGGTGATCTTGGTCGATCCGGCTGTTCCATAGGTGAAGTCAATAATCAGCTCAATGCCTGCCGCTCCCGTCTGTCCGATGACAAACTGTCCGGCCATGACCGTGTTGTTGGGAGCATCCGCGTTGGCGGCATTGGGATAACCCATCCCGTGAAGGCGGCTCTTCCAAATGACGATCTTGGAAAACTTCTCACGGCCCGATGAGATGTTCGAGGCCACGAGACAGAACCTATTGTCTGGGTATGTAGCGGGAAGGGTGCCATCAAGCGTCACAACGCCCGTGGAGACGACGAGAGAGGCCATGCCGTGGGCTGTCCCGCCGATGACGAGGTTACCGGAAGCGATAGAGGTGATCGTGTCAAAGGCCGTCAGTCGCCCTGCCATATCCTGGTCGATGGTGACGTGGGCATCCCCAGAGGTAGCAGCCGCGTCGTTCAGCCGTCCCATCGTTATCATCCGCAAGCCGTCCGTCGCGTTGGTCAGAAAGAGGAAGCCAAACCACTCCTCAAACCGAGTGATCGTGCCGTCCGTGAGCGTCATGCCCGTGTCGTGCGTCGTCCCCGTCTCATAGTCACGATAGAACAGCTTAGTCCCCAGCGCGAAGAATGTGACGTCGTACGTTTCGCTGTAAAAGGATGTTGCTGGCTTGTTGGCCACGCCGATGGAGAACTCCAACATGTAGCCCTTGCGGCTCTCAGCCTTGCCATCCTCCGTCACAATCATGTTCTGGCACGGATAGGAGAGCATGTCCAAAGGGGCACTGTTCGGGTCTGACGTGTAGCCAGAGAACCCACCAGAGCCGAGTGGCAATCTTTGGAAAGCGTTAGTCATTCTGAATCTCAGGAATGCGGCGGGTTCCTATCATCATGAGCGGGCGCACACGGACACGGCGTCCGATGTTCCGATCCTTGAGGATTTCAAGCTGGGCAGCATCGCCCATGGACTTTGCGAGTGAGATCAATTCAAAGTCACCCCTGCCAAACATTCCAAGCTCAATACACCGCCATGCGTAGACGAACTGCCAGTCATCGGAAAGGCTTACCAAGTCATCAGTGCTGTCGATGGTGTTGGAGTCACTATTGAAGAGCGCGGCGACGATTCCACCGGAACCCTGAGGCAGCCACAGGAACTTGTTCGTCCCGTTATCCCTCAAAGAGAAGTGGCCGGGCGTGGGCGGGCCTTCCATGTACGTCAGCGGGGTGCCGTTGAGCATGACGCCATCGCCATACTCTTCAGACCTTCGGAACTGGCCGAAGTTGGAAGGCAGCTTCGGGAGAGCTTGCACCGCGTCGTTGTCCACATGGTCAAAGCCAATTCCCGTCACGCCGGAGAAGAGCAAAGATGTCTTGCTCGCGTAGTACACAACATCCGGCATACCCCGCGTCCAGATGGAGAGAGCACCGGACGCATCGAGGAACGTTTGGGCGTCCACGGTGATGGTCGTGTCGGTCGTTTGGACGCCCGTAGCGTCGTTTACAGTGGTTTCTGGGGCTAAGGTAGCTCCCCACTCCAATGCGCGGTCTACAGGGACGTTCCCGCCTCCCCTGCGGTACATACGCAGGAGCCTCTTGTCTACGTCCGCAACAACCTTGAGCAGGAACGGATCAGAGAGAGCAGTGACATCTGTGCCGGACTCAGAACGCATGAGATCCCGTGCGATGCCGATGATTTGCTCCGCTGAAGGATTCATGATGTTAAGCGAGGTCGAGGTTCAAAGGACTGACCGAGGCGGGGGCAGTGCTGCCACCTGCTGTCGTCGTCACCGCATACACCAAGCCGTTGTTGAAACGCGGGGCCTTAACGAACAAGACGTCCTTCTCCACGCTCGCCTCGCACTTGATAACCTTGTTAGGCACCGTGGTACCAAGAGTCACATTCGCCACGGCAGCAGCGTCAAAGAGCTGTAGGAACACGATGGCAGCGTTCCCGTTGAGGAGCTGAATACCGCTAAGGCGCGTGTAGCCAGCTTGAGCAAGGACGAGCGTGTTGGTAGCGGCTGCGTTATAGAGGGGGCGAGATTCCATGGGGAGGAAGGGGGGAGATTATTTCGTCTTACCGTACTTCTTAGGCTCAGCCTTCTTCTCCTCTTTCTTCTCCTCCTCCTTGGGTGCCTCCGGTGCAGCCTTCACTCTCTCCATCTCCTCGTCAAAAGCGATGAGAGCCTTCAGGGACGCCTTCAGCTCCTTGACCTTTTCCTCGTCCTTGAGGTCTTTTACGAACTCATTGAAGAACTCCTCATGCTCAGGCTTGGCGAACATCGGGACGTAGTGCTTGAGATACTTCTGATAGGAAGCCTCGTCGCCTTGGTTGAAACGCAAGCGGCTCACGATTTCCTTCAGGTTGGAATCAGCGTTGAGGCACTTGCATCCATTGAATAGTTGCTCATAGTTCGGTCCGTCAGCCATGGGAGAGGTGGGAAGGAAGGCTTGAATTAAATCCGCTCATCCCTACGAACCCCCGAAGGGATTCGTAGAGGGAATGGACTCAGCTACCGTACTTGTCGAGGTAGACGGGCCACATCTGGCAATTGTAGCGGGTTGTATTCAGGGTGCCGGTCGGCGTGGCCCTCGTGGAGAACGTCAGCAGGTCTGCCGGGTTCCAAGAGACGCCAACGGCGAGCTGGGAGAAGACGTTAGAACCTGTGCCGAGCGTCACGCCGTCGAGGTTTGTAAGGGCGGTGCCGGTCGCGGAACCTGCGGACTTCTTGAAGCTCACGTCTCCCTGGAGCGCCCTGGCCACGTTCCCGCACTCCAGGCCGACGCCCAGTAGGGTGCCGGTTGTGGTGAACGGGGAGACGGTGGAACACGTCTCGTACACGCCCGTCAGGCCGCCGGTGGCGGTGCAAGTGACGGGGAACGTGCCAGCGCGGGCCAGCGTGTTGACGTAGATCGCCGGTCTCGTGTTGGTCGTGGTGTCGAAGAACAGGTTTCCCTGAAGGATGGCGGACCCGTTGACCCACGATGTCAGGGCCATGATTGCCGCGACAGTGGCCGTGATCGTCCCCAGTGCCAGTGATGAGAAGAAAGTTGGGATCATGAGCTAGGGTGGGGAAGAATCAGCCGAGCGTCGGCTTCGTCGTCGAAAGCGAGTAGATCGTGCCCTGAGGCTGAACAATCGCGAACGAGGCGAACTGCGTGACCAAAATCTTGGCGAGCAGGTTGTCGCTGTCCGTGAACTTCTGCTCCGGGGTCGGCTCCTCAGCCATCATGAACTGCCAGGACTCACGGCACATCGTGCTATCCATGAGCATCCAGCGATACTGATTGGCGTTAGATGTATCGACTGCACCAGTGGGCAGGCGGTTTCCGAACTTGAGCTGCACAACTTTCATCGTGCCCGGTCCGTTGAAGTAGTTGACCGCGTTATTGCCCGTCGAAGGCGTGAGGCTGGAACCGAACAGCTCGTGGCACATGACCACCATGTCCATGTCCGGGCCAATCACAATCGTGTCGAAGTTAGGCGCGTAGAAGGTACCGAAGTCATCAGGCGTGCCGTTGATACCTTGGTTCAGAGCAGCGTTCATGTTGCCCTTGGACAGGGCAGGACCGCCAGAGAGGATGTTCGAGAACGTGACACCGCCGTAGTTATGCGATGCGGAGGCAACTGCCTGAGCGTCGGACGTGGCGATGTTGGTGCCTGCGCCACCGGGGAAGTTGACGGTGGTCTGATCGGCCTCAGCTAATGCCTGCATCGTCATCTCGTTGTCGAGAGTGTCGCGAAGGCGCGAGACGAGGCTGGTGGCCGATGTGACCATCTTGGCCTCAGCGTAGCGCGTGTTGAACTTCATCATGCTCCGCGTGATCTCCAGCTTGTCGCCGTACTGGATCTGCGTCTTGGTAAGCTCGTTGCCCTTCTTGGGGTTCACAACCTCGTAGTCCTCGTTCTCTGTCACGCGCTTGGCGAAGCCAGACAGACAGACGGAGTTGAACGTCACCTTCTCGCTGTCGCCCTCATTCCAGGGGACGGAAGTGAAGAGGGAACGCACGAGGTTAGGCTGAATGTTCTTGATCTGTTCGAGGACGGTGCGCTCCACGTTGTCCACGAACTCATTGAAGGCAAGTGTGTTGTAAGCCATAAGGCAGGGGGATAGATAGGTGAGAAGTAAAGATTACTCAAGACCAACGACGGTCTTGCTGAGGCCACCCTGGTTGAACACGATGTCAACGTAAGCCTGCCCGGCGACGTCTCCGCCGACGACAGTGCAGTCATTGTTTGTCGTGGTGCCGAGAGTGACGGTCAGACCTGCCGCAATATCAACCTGCTGGCCGATGTACGTTGCCGCATAGGTGCCGGTGAAGGTGTTGCAGCGCCAGATGGAGCCGACGTCGATGATGTCGAGATGTGCGTCTGTAGAAGCCGTGGCAGCCGCGATGTTCACACCGACGTTCTGCTTGTTGGTCGCTGCGATAACGACCTCGCCGTTCTCATCAAACTGTGCAGACGAACCTGCTGCGATGGTGCCAGCCGACGGGAAGCGCTTGTAGGCGCTCTTACCGGTCAAACGAGTGAAAGCCATGATAGTGGAAGGGAAAGGGTTACTGACCCCTCGCCTTCTTCAACTGTTGCTGCTTAAGCCACGTCTCTTTGCTGTAGTTCCACCTCTTGGCATCCTCCTCGTTGAAGCCTTCCAAATTGGCTGCTTCAAGATTGCGGACACCCGAAGATGATCCTGTAGACATGGACTTCTGGCGGTCGAGACGCGCTTTATCGGGGTTAGCTTGGAAGCGCAACTTTGCGTTTTCCAGAGCGTAGTCCCTAGGGATTCCTGCCTCAATGTCGCCCTTGTACTTGTCGTCGGCGTAGACATCTAGGTCTTTCGCGTTGCGAATTTCCCAGAGTTCCTCCTTCGTCGCGTACGGGCTATCGTCCTTCTTGGGCTGTGGCTTTACTTCCTCGTCTTCGCTAAAGCCCTTCTGAACTTTTTCAAGGCGTCCTTTATAGCGCAATTTGTCTCGTTCCTCGGCTGAGTGCTTCCCTTCCAGCTCTTTGTAGAGGGGGTGGTTCTTAACGACATCCTCAGAGAGAGCTTCAGATGGGGCCGCTTGCGCGGGGGTCTGATCCTGGCTGGACTCAGTGGGGGCAGTTTCCTGCGGGGTGAGGTCCGACATGGTAGTAGGGTGATGAATAATGAATACGGTCTAGCAAGCAGCTAGGTTTTGAGTGCGGGAGTGTGGACGCACCCAAGACTCAGCCGCTTGTGACCATTGCAGTTGTTGAGAAAGGGCGGGTCTGCCTGAAACGTAGCACCGATGATGCAAACTCTTACTAATCTTGCACCTCTATAGAGGCGACAGACGAGACGCGGTACATGCGCACAATCTTGCGGACATAACTCTGCGTCTTGTAAGGTACGCCAGTAAGGACTCCCAGAGCCTTTACGGTCCGTGGAACGGTGCGCTCCTTCAGGAAGACGTTGATGATAAGCCTTTGCTGACGGGTAAACTCAGGAGGGTTCACCATTGGCTTGGTCTGGGTTTGGAACGGTGAGCGTGCGGAGCTTGGTTTCCTGCTCAAGACGGTTGGTCTTGCTGAGCGTGTCGCGCATGAGGAAGTTGCGGATACGCAGAGACGCCGCACGATCATCGTCGTTTGAGTAGGCGTAGGCCCGGCACGTCAGCCAGTTATAGACCGCCTGTCGCTGACGCCTGGAGAGGGTTCGCATTGCCTCCCGGTCCTCCTGGCTGAGTTGCAGGCGCTCTAGGGATAGCCGGAGCAGCCATCTGTTGAGGTACTGGCGCATTGGGGTTTGGGGGAGGTTGGCTGGCATTCTGCATCTGGTCGAGCAAGGTCTTTACCTTTGTGAGAGCCTCCGATCCTTCCTCATCGCCCTTGAGCACACGCTTAGGATCAACACCGGCGAATTGCAGGATTTCCGAGGCATACTTGTCTAGGTCCATGTTGGTAAAGCCTGCTTCCATGAGGGCCAAGAGGGCATCGGTTGCCATCTTGAAGTTCGCAGCATCTTGGTTCTTCATGTCACCCAACATGCGTTTGGAGTCTACGATGCAATCAGGGAGCAAGCCAGACTCCACATACTCTGCCGGATAGACGTATTCCTCCACCATGGGGATGTAGCTGGTTTCCACCTTCATGCTCTTGTCGATGATGAGCGTTCTCTCCATGGAGTTGTAGTCGAGCTGCCGCTTCTTGGTGACTGAGAAGTCTTCGCGCATCTTCTCTCCCTTCATGGGGATGTATTGCATGGTTCTCTTTTCGGGTTTCTCTCCTTTAAGATCCTTATAATCGTCCTTTGGGCGTTTGCCGGACTTGATAGATTCACGAGCAGATTCCACCTCCTGTTCCGTCATTGACTCGTATTCCTTTACCGTCAGCATCGTCAGAGCGTTGGCCAAGAGAAGGGAGCCAACGGGCTTGAATACCTCCACCTCAAGGCGTGACAGCCTCATCTCCGCGCTGCGGTTGGCGAGACGGATGCGCTGGGCGAACTCGAAGGCTGTCTTGCTGGTGTCTCCCACCATCTGCTGGTGGTTGATCCCTGTGCTGGGGATCGTGTTGCGGTCGATCATGGCCATCATGTTGTCCGTGTCTGAGATGCGAGAGATGCCAAGAGGCATGGGCGTGATTTCACCGTCAATCAACTCACCCCCGTAGAGGCGGTTGGCGTCCACATCCATGTAGCTGCCTGCATCTGAGCCGCGATAGTTCAGGGCCACCGTGCTGCTCCATCGGTAGTTGTCGATGCTCATGTTGAATATCGTTTGCAACACCGTGTCCTCGCCCTCAATGCGTTGCGGCAGACCCATTCCATACACGCAATGATCTCCTGCAAAGCCCTTGTCGTAGGCATCGAAGAACGTGCCCCAGCGCAGGGAGCAGATGCCGGGGATGTTGAGTCCCGTGGAGCGCGTCACAATGCCGTCCTTCTTCTCTTCGTGGAGCTTTAATGGCTGATCGAAGATAAGGATGCCTAACTCCGTCTCAGAGGGAGTAGTTGCCTTGCCGTCTGACTCATTGCCAAACGAGCTGGCATAGATGCGATAGATGTCACGCAGCTCATCCTGGTAGTACCAGAGACAAACGTGTGAGCCTTTGCCGATAAGTTCAAGATTGCGATACTTGCCGGGGATTCCACACCGTCCGATCTCCTGCGCGAATTGGTTCCATGAGATGATGCGGCGGCGCAGACAGGAGGGGACTTGGGAGGGTGTATCAATGTTCGGGTTCCTCCAGCAGTTCATGGGGTTTACAGCTCTGACACCCACCTTAGGGCGACGCTTGTCCGGCACCACGACGTTATCAAACGTTCCGTCCCCCGTAGGGATGCGCAGCGTGCGCGTCGGGTAGTCGATGAACACCTCAAAGACACCGGAACCCATGAAGAAGTAGTCCCTTGCAAACATCTCCTGATGCAGTTTGTAGTCACACTGCGATAGGATCATCTTGATAAGGTGCTTCCAAATGACGGTCTTGGTGTGGTCAGAAGGGCCGAACGGCTCAAAGCTGAAGTCAGGCTCACCCTCCGTCATCTGCTCAATGCCCTTGTCGCCGATCATGCGCGTATAGCCGAGGAAGATGCGCGATACCTCATCGTCGGGCTTGAACGTCTGCACCACGTTGTAGATAAGCATTCCCCGCTTGGCCATGGCATCCCATCCCGTGTTCCTGCGGTAGTCGATCTGATAGCGGCTGTCCTCCCAGTCCTGATCTCGTAGCTTGCGGTCTTCTATTGGCATCTGCTGATTCGCCAAACGATCCTTCGGGTCGATCTCGTGTAAGAAGGGAAAGTTGGAGGGCATGGAAGGGGTAGCTCACTCCTACGGTCAAGCGTAGCAGCCTATCTTATTCTGTAAATAGGAACGCGAAGGCTCCGCTTGATCTCACCTGCCTTGCGTGCCTCCATGCGTTCCCTTGCGCCTCTTGCTTCCGGCTCAGGCTCAGGACGCTCAGGCTCCCTGTCCTCTTCGGCAGGGTCCATGCGCCGAAGCTTGAGAAATTGCCAGAGCTTCATTCAGTGTTGGCAATCCTCAGCAGCATCTATTTCCTCGGAGTAGTAGCAAATCCTTGAGGGATCGACGTAAAGGATTGAGTCCTGGCAGTCTCCAAACATCCGTGTCAGCTGAAGATGCTCGCCCTTTTCCTTGGCTTGCACTAGCGCGGCTTGGAACTCAGCGAGCGACATATCAATGTGCCAGTCTGAATTTCCGCAGTTGATGCGTAGCTTTCCCATGCACGGACTCTATCACCTCGCCTGCCCTGCGTAAATCGACCGAGTCCGCTTAGCCATCTTGGGCTTCGTTGTAAGCTCTGCGGCCATACCCGCCCCTTGGTATGCGTCTGCGCCGTGTGACCAAGGGGTGTCATGCTCCGGCTCTGCTGAGGTCTTCTTCGTCTCTGGGTCCACCTTGAAGGCGTAACGCTGAAGGCACACAATCCCATCCGCGCAGTAGTTCTTGTCCCACACGGAGTTGACCATGATCGCTCTCGCCGCGTCGATGGACAAGACCTTCTTCTGCGTGCGCTTGATAGGATCGGCAACACCAGAGAAGGCAGCACGCATCTGAGACAGGATCGTCTTCTCTGCCGACTGGTACTCATTGTCCGCATCGTGGGGCAGATAGTGGTTCCCGTAAGCATACGGCAGCTCTTTCAAGTGCTTGATGTAGTGGCTGATATGCTCGCCCCTGTTCTCGTAGTACCTGATCCAGCGGAATTGCATGTTGATCGTCTGGCCGAACCAGATGGCGCACTTGTCGTTGCGGCCTAAGTCCCAGTAGGTGTTGACGGGCTTCGTCGGGTCATAGGGCACGTCCTTGATCCTTCCCTCCTCCACGGCCCTTGCCATCTCCTTTGCGAACACAGCACCCTCCACGGCAGCCCTACACTCGCCCAGCCAGACGTTACGATAGTCCTGCGGCCACTTCTCCTCACACTCCTTGCGCTCTTGCTCTAGGACGGCGGGGAAGTAGGGGTTTTCGTCATAGTTCACCTTCCGCACCATGGCGTAGCTTGGCGGGTTGGCCACAAGACGCTGGTATGTCGGGCTGTCCGGCAGGACAGGGTTGAACGTCACGATGATCTCAGAACCCTCAGCACGGATGGTTGGAAAGATGACCCTCCACGAGGCGTCAGAGACGGTTTCGGCCTCCTCAATCCATAACCGATCCACGTCGTACATGGATTTGATGTTGCTGATATTGTGATGCAGACCGACGAATGCGAAGCTCGTGCCGTTCTTGCCCCGGATCTCTGTCTTCAGGACTTCATAGAAGTCTGAGAGATCGTGCAATTCAATAAAGCTGGCCAACATCTCATGCACGGAGTCCTTGATGGAGTTCTGAAATTCACGAGCGCAGACGATCTTGAGCGGCTTCTCCATGCCAGCCACGAGGAGATAGCGGCCCACACTCTCGCTCTTTGCTCCACCGCGTCCACCGTGATAGACCTTCAGGCGGCAGGGTGTGAAGAGTCCTTGGAAGGCATAGGGGATTTCAATGTTGGGCATTGCTCAGGAGGAACCGGCCCAGCCTGGACCGACGAACTGGACAAGGGGATGAGAGATCAAGCGTCGCATGAGGCCTCCGCACTTGCAAGGGACACGCCGAGCTGGACCCATCGGATGGTCGACGGCCCGCCGCTTGCCGCAAGAGCAGCGGTAGCGATACCTCACGACTGGGGGAGATAGTAGCTGCTCTTCTGCCAGATGGCCCTCTTCCTGGCATCCTGAATATCAGTGGGGAAGAGCCAGCCACCTTGATGGCGCATTGCTTGCCCTGTCAGGCACATCATCTTCCAGCGCACCCTGTCCGTGAGTTCATGCCCCTTCACTTCTATGCCATGTGAGGCCACGCAGTCCTTGCACAAATACGCTTCCTTGTTGGAAGCCATCTTGTACCACGCATCCGACGCCCAGCAATCATCGCAGTGCCTTGGTAGAAGTGAGCGGCGAACGTAGTCAAGAATCATAGCGTGAAACGCGGGAACTCTTTCAAAGGATCTTGACGAATTTTGATACCTATGCCTGTGTCTGTTTGTGAAAGCATTTCCAAAGCGCCTTTCTTCTCTTGGTCAGTTGCGTCATCAGGAAAATATCCTCCAATATGTTTTACCACCCTTCCGGAATTGGCGAAGCTCTCGTTGATCGTCTCTATGCTGTCAGCGAGCTGGTGGTTCGGGCAGAACTGCTCGAAGAGGATGCCATTGAACCGGACACGGAATCGCCAGTTGTCCCCGAAGCGTTCCATGGAGCGGTCAGTGGTGTTGAGTATTCTACGCTGCATCGGGTTTGACGAGGGAAGGGGAATCCGCGAACCATCCATGTGAGCACTGGTAGACCGTCACCATGTCATCTAGGTCTTTGATTTGTGCCTTTCGCCATTCCCCACAGGCGCAAGGGAGAGGAAGCGCGAACCAGTTGCGCCCGACCTTGCCCTGCTTCAAGGGCATAGGAGTCCATGACTTGTGGGTGAAGAGGGTCATTCAGGCTTCACGAAGGTGACGGTGACATTGTTGGCGATCTTCTCTCCGCCGCTTGTCATATCGAGTGTGCCGTCTTGCTTTGGCATCCCATCTACATAGTTAAAAATGAGCTTCATGGCTTGCATGTCGCCCTCCTTCGCTTTCTTCAAAAGAGTCTTCACAAGTTGTACGTCTTCGGGAGTGCCATCGTCATCAGAAACTTTACTAATTGCCTCCATGATCTTTGTTGTCATGTGCCTAGCGCCTACTGGCTTCCCAGGATTACCTGGAAGAAACTGCCCTGAAGTAGCATCCCGTATTGCTGCCGTTTTTTCGGGTTCCGTACTAATAGTAGTTTTCTTCGGTGCTTCCATCCCTTACACCCTAC
>Ga0163144_10021500_pt1 | contig 12822 bp, 10 predicted proteins | sample OliLak19BULKMAT1_FD_123175 | JGI IMG/M metagenome (GOLD analysis project Ga0163144, IMG submission 123175) | Freshwater microbial mat bacterial communities from Lake Vanda, McMurdo Dry Valleys, Antarctica - Oligotrophic Lake LV.19.BULKMAT1 | ecosystem: Environmental > Aquatic > Freshwater >...
AGAACCTGGAATTATATGGAACTAATAAAAATTTTTTTATAAATTTAATTTGTTTACTTTCGATCATTGGCATAATATTTACTGGCTCATTCTCCGTCCAAGCTCAAGCGTTAGATAATCCTCGTGCTGCAACCCCAGAACAAATTAGTGCTGCACAAGCTCAAGGAGAAGCGGGAAACGGGACAGCTCTCACCGAAGCCCAAGTTCAACAAGCTTTAAGCAACAACGGTCAACCACAAGGTTTACAAGGCTCACAAGGAGCTTCGACTATTACTGGTCAAACACAGACCGGTACAAACCAGACTGGTGCTCTCACGGCGGCTGCAACAAATATTACTTCGTGTGCGCTGGGGGGACTAGTGTCAGGAATCGTAAGTGGAGCATTGCAAACAATTTTTTCTGCAATTGATCTGATTATCACCGTGCCTGTGACAAGCGGTCAAAGCCTTAAGGAAACCGGAGGGCTTTTTGGTTGGCCACCGTCTCTCAACTCAATCGCTTACTGTATTATCAACGCAATGATCGAATATATTGCCAACGCAACCATTGACTGGATCAATTCAGGTTTTGATGGTAACCCAGCTTTCGTCGAGAACCCTCAGAAGTTCTTTAGTGATATTGCGAACGTTGAAACAGCCGGTTTCCTAAGTGAGGTTGTATACAACACTACAGGTCTTAACATCTGCCAGCCTTTCAGAGTGGAAATTGCAACAGGGTTGGCAGGAGGAGCTTCCGGGAGGAGAAATCCTCTGCAGTGTACTATGAGCAAAATACTTTCAAATGCAGGTGATTTTGATGTATATGTTTCAGGTCAAAGCCCTTCTTCAGGGTATCTTGAGAATTGGTCAGAGATGACACAGAACCCACAAAACAATATATATGGTGCAAGTTTTCTTGCCAACCAAGACTATATGCGACGTGTTGCTCTGCAACAAAACACTGCAAAGGTCGACATGCAGCTTGGAAGTGGGTTTCTTTCATTCAAGAAATGTAGCGAAGATAGTACAGTTCAGGATGCAAATGGGAACTCTCGTACGATCAAAGGAGCTTGTGGATACAGTACACCAGGTCAGGTGATAGAACAGCAGGTCAACTCCACTCTTAACATGGGACGGGAGCGTCTTGTCCTCGCAGAGAAGTTTGACCAAGTAGTTTCTAGTTTGGTTAATCAGCTTATCAAGACAGCTCTCGACCAGGTGTTGAGTAATACTGAATAAAATGAAAAGATTTATTACAAAAGGAATATTTCTGTGTATAATAGGTTTTTTTGTTTTTTTTAATGGGGTGTTTGCACAAGCACAAGCACAAGCACAAGCACCAGATCCTAATCTAATAACTGGTTGGGGTGCGTATACTCCATCGGGTGCTTTAATTAATTCAATTGCTCGTGCAGCTCGGGAGGGTGCAGCTAACGCTGTAGGAAATATTCTCGTCGATCTTCAAAAATGGTCTCTTGATTTTGTATTGCCAGTAATCGCTAATACTATACTGTGGCTATCAAGTTGGTTGCTTTGGGCTGCAGTAGCACTCTTCAACATTTCTCTCAACTACAGTCTTAATTTTGGGAAGTTCTTGGATAGCATGCCTATCATAGAGACGGGGTGGGATATTTTTAGAGATATTGCAAACATTGGTTTTATTTTTATACTCCTTTATATAGCTATCAGCACAATTGTACAAGCAAGTACTGCAAATACTAAGAAGCTTCTTGTCCGGGTAGTCATGATAGCGCTTGTTCTTAATTTCAGTTTGTTTTTTACAAGGGTCATAATAGATGCAGGGAATATCCTTGCACTCAGTGTGTATCAGCAAATGGGAGTAGAAGGTAAGCCGATCACAGGCAATCCTTTCACTGATGCGGCTAACGGTGCCGACCAAGGTATTTCTGCTGCTATTATCAAAGGTCTTGCACTCACCACTATATTTCAATTACCCAAAGATAATCCTGATTTAGAAGGAACAGCACTAGCTGAGGCTCTTGTGGAGAACCGCACAACAGGAATTAATATTTTGATTATTGGTGTCGCAGGTTCTATCTTTATTCTTGTAACCGCTTTCGTCTTTCTGGTTGCAGCAATTCTTTTCTTAATTCGTACTGTGACACTCATCTTCCTTATGATACTCTCCCCACTCGCTTTCGCAGCAAATATTCTTCCTCAAACCCAAAAGCACTTTTCTACTTGGTTTAGTACTTTAATAAACCAAACTTTCTTTCCTTTTTTCTTCTTACTTCTTATGTTGATGGTAATACAAATGATTACAAATCCTGTTTGGAATCAACAAACTGGTGGGGTAAAGAGTTTTGGTGATGTACTCAAAGGCGGTTCTGACGGAATAGGTACATTATTTACCTTCGTAATACTTATCGGTCTTATGCTCGGTTCGCTTGTTGTATCAAAGCAAATGGGTGCAAAAGGAGGAGACTTTGCGAGAAATGTGGCAGGGAAGACGACGTTTGGAGCAGGCGCATTTTTGGGGAGGCAAATAGGTGGACGAACCGCTTCGAACTATGTAAATAGTGATCAAGGGAAACTTGATAAGAATGGAAACATACTCCAACGAGGAAGATATAACCTTATTAGTAAAGGAGCTGCGGGCACTTGGGATATGCGTAATGCTGGTGGTTTTGGGAAAATGGCAGGAGGACTTGGAACTACTGGAGGGACCGGAGGGTTTCAAGCTCAATATGATGCCGAAAAGAAAAGAAAGACCGATCTTCGTGCAACACAAACCGAGATTCAAAAATCAACCCTTCTTGATGGTAAGAAAGAGGATCTTAAAGAAGCACTTGGGAATAAAGACGAGGCTCAAATCGAGAAGGCTGTATATGCATTCAATGATAGTGAATTTGCTCAACTTAAAAAGGGCGAACTCGAAAATGAAGCAGTTATCCGTAATGCTCGACCAAGCCAGATTTCTAGTGTTCTTGATGACAAGAACGACAATCATACGTATGACCAAAAAGAGAATATTCGTCGTCTTCGTAACCTTCCTCTGGAATCAGCCCTGGATTCTTCAAATGATTCTGGTACCGATGAGAGTATTCATCAGCTTACTTCTCGCTACCACGCACTTTCAGTTGATGAAAGAAATAAAATTAAAGGTGATGCAACTCATGGAACAGCGGGAACAAACACGTGGGGAGCTGTTGCTACTGCTCTTGATGCTAAAGATCATGCTGCCGCAAAAATTGCATTCAACAGCTTAAAAGCCTCAAACCCAACTGCGTTTAAAGAGCTACTTTCAACTAATCACCATAAGAATATTAAGACTCAGCTTGGCAAATTAGGAACGGACGAGAAAGCAAACCTTCCTCTTTCAAAAATAATGGCAAATGATGATTTCCTTAGACATCTTGATGATAAAACTTTGAAAGCAATCGCAGATAAAAAGGATCTTAGCCCTACAGAGAAGGATGGTTTGAAAGCAGCACGTGAAGGGTTAATAGTTCGAAGTATTCAAGGTGGTGATGTAGGTGTAGTGAAAGATATGATGAAGGGAATGGATGCGGAAGGGGTAGCAAAACTTGCAAACAAACTTGAACCTTCTGAGATTAAAAAAGATATATTTATTAAGCAGCTTAAGGTCTCACACATGAAAGAAATGGAAAAACACACTGATGAAGCAAGACGAATAATTATAGGAAATGAGATCAGATCATCTCATACTTCAGGGGAGAAATTAAAATACATTAATGGTAAAGGGGTAGATATGTGGAGTTAAAATAAAATAATGATTCAACCATTAATTGAAAAAATAAAAAAGTTTGTTATCTCAGATGCATATTTTGTTGATGTGGAAGCGGTAGCGCACGCCCAGGGACTTGATGAAGATCAGACAGATATGCTTGCTAGTGTAACTTCTTCACTTCTTCTCGGAGAAATAACAGAGAAGGCTTTGGATTGGCATATTGCGGATAGGTGCGATATTGAGCTTGTTGCGGGAAATTTACTTGCTCGTGGTATCCATGCTCGAATTCTTACGCCTTTTAAGAAGGAACTTGCAACAGAATTTGGATATAGTGCTTTGGTGACTGAGCAGGCTAAACCGACACCCATCATACAGCCCGCCCCCACCCTTGTTTCTACCCCTAATGTTATTGGCGCCGACAAGCTTCGACCAATTGTTTCTCCTCGTCACCCACACATCGAGAATCCACCACGAAGAATTACTGATACCTCACACCTTATTGACGATACTATCGAAGAAAGACCAAAGCTTCAAGATCACTACAACGACTAAAATGATATACTAATTGCAATGCAATTTAGTTACAAAGCCAAAAAAACGAGTGGAGAAACGTATCAAGGTGAGCGTGAAGCTCCTGATAAATTTTCTTTGTTTCGAGATTTGCGCAAAGAAGGAGAGACTGTTCTTTCTTGTGTTGAAGTGAAGAAAGGAGGGTTGGCAGGAGTTCTTCGTCTTCCCTCAATCCTAGATAGGGTAAACATGCATGAGAAAATAATCTTTGCTCGTAACCTCGGTGGTATGATTGATGCAGGTCTTGCGCTATCTCGAGCACTTCAAGTCATGGAGAGACAAACAAAGAAAAAGAAGCTCAAGCACATCTTCTCAGAGCTCAACCGTTTTATTAGTGAAGGTAAATCATTTCATGAAGCTCTCGATAAGTTTCCAGATGTGTTTGGTTCTCTTTTTGTATCTATGACTAAGGCGGGTGAAGAGTCAGGTAACCTTGCTTCATCACTTAAACAAATAGCGGACCAATTGGAGAAGACATATCTTATCCAAAAGAAAGTGAAGGGAGCTATGGTGTACCCAGGGGTAATCATCTCACTCATGGTAGTTATTGGAATTCTTATGCTTACTTTTGTGGTTCCTCGTCTTATCGACACTTTTGCTGAGCTTGGAAGCGAGCTTCCTACAAGTACTAAGTTTGTTATTTGGTTGTCTGAAGTATTTCAACATCATTACATATTGGCTTTCCTAACGATCATCGGATTCATTACCGCTTTTTACTACGCTCTTCGCACTTCTGCTGGAAGAAAGGCTTTTGATTACAGCGTTCTCCGTTTGCCTGTTGTTGGTCTTATTATCAAAGAAACTAATTCAGCCCGTACTGCTCGCACTCTCTCATCACTCCTTTCTTCGGGGGTAGATTTGGTTCTTGCTATTCGTATTACAGGCGAAGTGCTTCAAAACTCTTATTATAAGAAGGTACTTGAACAAGCGTCTCTTCGTGTAGAAAAGGGACTACCTCTATCGGGAGTGTTTCTTGAGAATGAGAGATTGTACCCGATCTTTGTAGGTGAGATGGCAAGTGTGGGTGAAGAAACAGGGGAGCTCGCACACATGCTCTCTGGAGTAGCTGAGTTTTATGAGCAAGAAGTGGAACAAAAAACTAAAGACATGTCGACCATCATTGAGCCTGTGCTTATGATCATTATTGGTATTGGTGTAGGGTTCTTTGCTATTTCAATGATCTCGCCAATGTATTCAGTAATGAACGATCTGTAATTGGGGTCAGGAGCTATTTATTTGATATACTATTTGTATGAAGTTTTTTTATTCACGAGGGTTTACTCTTATGGAGTTGCTCATTGTGTTGGCAATCATTACTTTTCTTTCCGGTATTACTCTTTTTGCTTTCTCAGATAAGTTGCGCAGTGTCTCAGTTGAGAAGGAAGCCGAAATTTCTCTTTCATATATTGCAAAAGCACGCGCTCAGACAGTTGCTTCTCAAGATAATTCTTTGTTTGGAGTTCGGGTTTCCACGAGCTCTCTTAGTTTCTTTCAAGGAAGTTCATTTGCTTCAGGAAGTAATATTATTACCTACGATTTTCGTGACTCCGTAGCTAGTACTTCTTTGACGAGTGGAGTAAATGAGTTTTATTTTAGCCGTATTACAGGTATTCCGTCTGCAGTAGGAACGATTGTTTTTACAAGTAAGAAAGGAGCGTCGACCACTAAAACCATACTTATTCAAACAACAGGGCTTGCCGAAATACAATGAAGAACAAAACCAACAAAGGCGTAGCGATGGTCGAGATCTTGGTTGCAGCAGCAATCATCGCTTCTTCTTTTGTTGCAGTGCTTGGTGTATATGCAAGCCTCTCTTCTTTGTCTTTACGGTCTCTTCCTAAACTACAAGCAGCCCTTCTTGCAGAAGAAGGTGTTGAAGCACTTCACTCCATGCGAGATGAAGGATACAATGCCAACATTGGAAACCTTTCTACAGCTCAAACATACTATCTCGCATACATACAAAACATCGAAGCATATAGAGCAACTACAACCACCACTGTTATTGACTCTCGCTTCTATCGCACTTTTCAAATAGAAAACGTATATCGTGATGGTGCATACAACATTGCCTCTTCGGGGACACTTGATACAGACACCAAGAAGGCAACGGTGGTGGTGTCTTGGCAAAATAACAATGCAACTTCTACTCATACTTTGCAAACATATGTATTTAATATATTTGATAATTAATTATGAAAAATAAAGGCTTCACTCTTGTAGAGACACTAGTTTATGCAGCACTTTTTGTGATTCTTTTGGGCGCAATCATAAATTCAACATTTCTTCTTTCTACTTCGTATCGTCATGTAAAAGATGTGAAGAATGCACAAATGTCGGCACTTGTCGCAATGGACCGAATATCACGAGAGATACGCCAGGCAAGTACAATCAATGGTGCAGGAACTTCGTACAACATCCCATCAGGTTCGCTTCTTCTTGATACAGGAGCAGAGTTCTTTCTTGCAGACGGTAAGATAATGATGGAGCAGAACAATGTAAGTCAGGGAGCTCTTACTACCAACAACGTGCAAGTTGGCACACTGATGTTCCGCCGAATTGATACAGGTAATTCTCAAGGAGTAAAGATAGAGATGACCATTGAGAATAAAAATTTTTATAACACGGTAATGCTTCGCGGGTCGTACTAAATACTTATTATGAAAACTAAAATCACAACAAATAAATGTAGAAGATGCCCATCTACACAAAGTGGGCAGGTAGTCATAGGAGCAGTAATTTTCTTCCTGCTCATTACTCTTTCAATGATGATGGCTCTTGCGAGTCCTGTAGCGGAGCAGGTGAGAGCAAGTGGAAACTATATTAAGTCTGCACAAGGCTATATCACAGCCGAAGCTCAAAACAGCGACGCGCGGTATCGACTCAATCAAGGACTAGTACTTCCTTCTACTCTTACGCTCGCGCTCAATAATGCAACCTCAAGTGCAACCGTGGTGGATGTCGGTAATACCAAACAAGTTGTTTCTGAAGCAACAGCATACGGACGTTTTACCCGTACCGTGTCCTCTGTCTTTTCACAAGACGTGGGAGCCTCTTTTAGTTATGGTCTTCAAACAGGGAACGGAGGAGTGTCTCTTTCTGGTGGTGCGAGTATTCAAGGAAATGTATATTCAAATGGAAATATTGTAGGAAGTGGAGGAACTTCAATAACAGGAACAGCAATGTCTGCCAACCGTTCAAGTGCAGTGAGTGATCAGGTAAACACTGGTTCAAGTACTCCAACGTACAATATAACTATGGCAACAAGCTCTGCTACAGAAGACTTTGCTCAGTCTTTTACTGTGTCTACCACAAGCCCTTTGACCGAAGTGTGGCTCTACATGAGACAAAACGCTTCTCTTCCTAATATTACTGTGCGCATTACTACCAACAACGCAGGTAGACCATCTGGCACTACACTCTCTTCTGGTTCTATAAGTACTTCACAAATCACCAGTTCGTACGGGTGGGTGGCAACCAACCCTGTGAATGGTTCTGGTGCTAGTGTGTCTCTGACTCCAGGGACTACTTACTGGCTTGTTGTAGACACCGCTCCTTGGTGGAATGATCCAAATACTCACTTTCAGTGGGGAGGAAATACAAACGGATATGCCGGAGGAAGTATGATGAAAGGAAAGTATGGAGGAAGCTGGACTGCAACCTCACCAACTAATTTGGATAGTTATTTCTATATATATCTTGGAGGCGACTACGGTCTTATTAGCGGTACTGCTCCGAATAACGGCCCAATTATAGGAGGAAGTGCTCATTCTCACACGGTTGCTAACGCAACGATAAACGGTAGCTTGTACTGTCAGTCAGGTACAGGAAACAACAAAGCATGCAACACCTCCCAAGCAGATCCTGCACCAAATGCATATCCAATTTCTGATTCACAGATTCAAGGATGGAAAGATGAAGCCTCTGCTGGAGTTATTCGAAACAGTAATTTGACCCTCGGAAGTAATACTTCAACTTCAACTACAGGAGCAATGCGTATCAATGGTAATTTGACGGTTAGTTCAGGAGCAACACTTACTATTAACGGTACATTGTATGTTACAGGAAACATCAACATGAATGGAGCAGGAATAATCCGACTTGGGAATTCATATGGGACTACTGCGGGAGTAATCCTAGTGGACGGTACGACTGATCTTGGGGGAGGAGCCTTTATTACAGGCAACGGTCAATCGGGAAACTATGCATTCTTGGTATCCACCAACACCCTTTGCTCGACAGGAGTAAGTTGTGGTAACAACTATGCTATCGATGCTTCAGGAGGAACAGGTTCTGTGGTTCTTGTGGCACAAGATGGGGGAATTCGTTTCAGCGGAGGAGCAAGTGCTAAAGCTGCGGTAGCAAACTATATGACTTTGTCTGGCGGTACAACACTAATTTATGAAACAGGTCTCACAAATATAAATTTTAGCAACGGTCCAGGAGGAACTTGGGTAGTCGATGAGTGGCAGGAAATTTAATTGGGGTCAGGAGCTATTTTATAAAATAGCTCCTGACCCCAATTTATTGTTATACTGAATGTATGAAGAAACGAAAGATTGTGATTGGAAACTGGAAGATGAATCCCGAAACTTTCAAGAACGCCAAAATACTACATGACAACATCAAGAAACGCCTAATAAAAGTAAAGAGAACTATTCCTGTGGTGTGTCCTCCTTCTCTTTATGTATCAGCACTCCGAGGTAAAACAACTTCTCGTAAAATGGCATACGGTGTGCAAGATGTATCAAGTGAGAAGTCGGGCGCCCACACAGGTGAACTATCTGTGTCAATGCTAAAAAGTGTTGGTGTTTCGTACTGTATCGTGGGGCATTCAGAACGTCGCGCGAAAGGTGAGACTGATGAATTAGTTTCAAAGAAAGCAGCACTGCTTATCGAAGGGGGAATTATTCCAGTGGTGTGTATTGGAGAACTGAGTGTGGATGCTCGTGGGGATTATCTTATTTATATTAAGAATCAGCTTATCAAAAGTTTGGCAGGTATTTCGTCTGCACATATTAGTAAGGTAATAATTGCGTATGAGCCTGTGTTTGCTGTTGGTGCTTCTGAACCTGTGACTTCACACACCGTTCACCAACGAAACATCTTTATTCGCAAAGTGCTTGCAGATCTGTATGGTAAGAACAAAGCATTTGAAGTTTCGATTTTGTATGGAGGTTCGGTTACTTCGGTGAATGCTAGTGAATTAGTAAAAGGTGGTGATGTTGATGGTTTGCTTGTTGGACGATCTAGCTTGATGTCTGATGATTTTGTGGGAATTTTACAAGCACTTGATACACTATAAAAATGATACATTCAATAAACGAATTACAACAAACAGATCTTAAAGGAAAGAAAGTACTTGTTCGAGTAGATTTTAATGTTCCTGTTAAAGAGGGAAGAGTTGTTGATGACTACCGTATTATTCGTGCGCTTCCAACAATTATATACTTGAAAGAGAGAGGAGCAAAAATATTGCTTATAAGTCACATTGAAACAAAAGAGATAGAAGTACCAACCCTCGTTCCTGTGTTTGAATACTTCAGGGAGAATAGTAATACTGGTCTCCAGGATATTCACTTTGTTGAGGATTTGTTTAGTGATGATTCTTTGAATGTGTTAGCAAATTTACAGGATGGAGAAGTTGTATTGTTCGAAAATATTCGACGTTACGAAGAAGAGAAGAAGAATGACGCAGGGTTCGGCGAGCGCCTTGCGGCGCTCGCCGACATTTATGTAAATGATGCTTTTGCTGTATCGCATCGCGAACATGCATCTGTTGTTGGAGTTGCTCCACACCTTTCTGCATACGCAGGTCTTCTTCTTTCTGATGAGATTGCACATCTTAAGATTGATGAAAATGTTCCCCGACCGTTCCTTTTTATTATTGGGGGCGCCAAATTTGATACCAAACTTCCACTTATTCAGAAGTTTCTCGACAAGGCTGATACTGTTTTTGTTGGAGGAGCCCTTGCGAATGATATTTTTAAAGCAAGAGGGATAGATATAAAGGATTCTCTTGTCTCAGATGGTGTGGATATTTCTGGAGTTGCTAACAACCCGAAGCTTGTTATTCCTCTTGATGTTGTGTGGGATAACCGAGCAATTATGGATGCAGGGAAAGCGGGGATAGAGGAGTTGCGGCCACTTATTCAGAATGCAAAATATATTCTTTGGAATGGTCCACTTGGAAATTATGAAAAAGGTTTTAAAGAGGGAACTATTGCACTTGCTCAATTGTTTGGTGAAAGCTCCGCCGTGTCGGTAGTTGGTGGTGGTGATACTCTCGCTTCTATCAAAGAACTTGGATTAGTTGATAAGTTTAGTTTTATCTCCACCGGGGGTGGTGCCATGCTTGAACTTCTTCTGAAGGGGACTTTGCCGGGGATTGCGGTGCTTGATAAATAAATAGCTCCTGACCCCAATTAAATAAAAAAGCGGGGCGACCTTTGGTCGCCCCGCACTATTAAGATAACTTCTCATACTCCGGAATCTGTCGGCAGAACCACTCTCCGTGCTCCACTTCGCGAATACCGGTCACTTCATGTGACTGAATCCCTAAGTGATTAGCAATGAATGATTCAATACAGATCCGGTGTGAGACAAAAAGCACAGTTTTATACCGAAATTGTGAACGAGCTTCCTGCACAGCCTCTTCTGTGTTTTTTTGAATAGTATTTTGAGAATAATATTGTTTTGCTGAAGGTGTTAATTTAGACAAAGTAATAATCTCAGGAGATAACGCCTGCTTCGCCTGAACTATGCGGGCAGTATCCCACGCATAGGGTAAAGGTGATGTGAAAATTGCAGAGAACTGATACTTAGAAAGTTCGATAGCAGCATGAAATGCTTGATCGCAGCCTTTTTGACAAAGACTAAAGCAAGCCTTTGATAAGGGATTTCGACGTCCTGTTCGTAGAAGGAATATGGTTGTTAATTGCATCTGCCAACAAATCTACGCCTTGGTCAACTAAATGTCAATCGTACAATGGCGTTCATTGTACGGTATACTGTTACCCACATGAAAAATTACTCCGTGAGAGAATTCAAAGGTGACACACTTCTTGACCACTTTTTGCACCATCGCAACTTAACCGATCCTGCAGAACGTGAAGCTTTTCTCAATCCTTGTTATGAAACTGGTCTTCATGATCCGTTTCTTCTTTCTAATATGAAAAAAACAGTGGAGCGTATTGGAAAAGCAATCGATTCGAATGAGAAGATTGTCATCTTTAGTGACTATGATGCCGACGGAATTCCGGGGGCAGTGGTCTTCTCCGACTTTTTTAAAATGATTGGGTATACAAATGTGAGTGTGTACATTCCGCACCGACATGAAGAAGGGTTTGGACTTAACCTTGAAGCAATAGAAAAAATAGCAGAGAACGGTGCGAAGCTACTCATCACTATCGACTGTGGAATCACTGATGTCGCCGAAGTGGCTCGTGCCAACGAGTTTGGTCTTGATGTCATCATCACTGACCACCACCTTCCCGCAGAAGTTCTTCCTTCTGCGTATGCAGTTGTTGATCCAAAAATAAGCCCTGAGTATCCAGATCAAATGATCTGCGGTTCAGGGGTGATTTTCAAAGTAGTACAAGCACTACTTGCAGATGATAGAGCGCGCGCCTTCGGCGCGCGCTGGTCCGCTTCAGTCCCTGTTGGTAAAGAAAAGTGGCTTCTCGACATGGTGGGTATCGCAACTCTTTCCGACATGGTTCCTCTTGTAGGAGAAAACAGAGTGTTCGCAACATACGGACTCAAGGTTCTTCGCAAATCTCCCCGTGTTGGGCTTGTTGCGCTCCTTAAGTCTCTTAAAATAAATCAAACAAATTTAGTTGAGGATGATATCGGGTTTATGATTACCCCTCGTATCAATGTTGCCTCTCGTATGGGAAGTCCAAGTGATGCTTTTCGTCTTCTATCGACAGAAAATCTTGATGAAGCAAAAGAATTGGTTGAGAAACTAAATGGTCTCAACATCGAACGTAAGTCTGCGGTGGCAGGAATAGTAAAGGAAGTACAAGCTAAAATAGCCAAACGCGGACTCGAAGACAAGAAAGTGATTGTGCTGGGGAACCCGTCGTGGCGCCCCGCAGTCTTAGGTTTGGTGGCAAACTCCCTCATGAAGGAGCATCGTAAACCAGTTTTTCTATGGGGGCGTTCAGATGACGATACTCTCAAGGGCTCGTGTCGTTCTGAAGGCCAGACGGATGTGGTAGCACTGATGCATGGAGTGACAGAAGATGTGTTTATCGACCGCGGTGGACACAAGATGTCGGGAGGTTTCTCTGTGTCGAGCGAGAAGATTCATTTGATTGATGAAGCCCTACAACAGTCATATGAAAAAATAATGGGGTCAGGAGCTATTTCTTTCGAAGACGAACTCATTGCCGACCACTCTCTTTTTTCTGTTGATGAAATTAATTTTGGACTATGGGACACTGTCGACAAGCTTGCACCATTTGGAACGGGGAATACTAAGCCAGTATTTATACTGAAAGGTGTCGTACCAGCGGACGTTAAGCTTTTTGGCAAAACAAAAGAGCACCTCGAAATCAC
>Ga0163144_10021502_pt1 | contig 12822 bp, 10 predicted proteins | sample OliLak19BULKMAT1_FD_123175 | JGI IMG/M metagenome (GOLD analysis project Ga0163144, IMG submission 123175) | Freshwater microbial mat bacterial communities from Lake Vanda, McMurdo Dry Valleys, Antarctica - Oligotrophic Lake LV.19.BULKMAT1 | ecosystem: Environmental > Aquatic > Freshwater >...
CACTCGCGGTCCTTTGGGGGGGGGCGACATCCAATCGACTGCCCTGCGGACACTCCGGAGGTCGATCGAGCAGACCTTGCACAGGTCCTGCGTGATGATCACATCCGGCCGCAACGCGGCCAGCCGCTCAACATCAAGGTCATAAAGCGATTCGCCCGTCGCCAGTTGGGCCGAAACCGCCTGATCGATCTGGGCTGAGGACTCAAAGCGGGTTTTGGCCGTCGTCAGCACGGGGACGGCTTCAAGGGCGGACGAGGGCGGGTAATCGCACTCGTGTGACCGGCCGACGAGCCTCGCCCTGGAATTTTCCGGCGAGCCGGTGATCGCCAGGAGCGACTCGGTGGCCGAAGGCAGGAGGCTGACGACCCGCATGTGGCGGAGCGTAGTCGTTTTGGCGGTGCGGCACGCCCTGCAACCGATAAGACGGTGGTTGAGCCGCCGCGCGGCCGGTATTGCCGTGCGCCCGCCGCCGGTTGTGCATCCTTCGCCCCGCGCGAGTGGTAATGTGCATTGGCTTAGGGCGTCACGGCGTTGGCCGGGCGGTACAGTTGCGGATCGGCACCTCTTCGCGGGGGTGGCGATCCAGCGAGGGAGTTGCCGTGATGCCAGCCAAGTTGCGCGATCGTGTTGCCCGTCTTTCAGTGGGGCTGTCCGCTCGCCGGTCGCGCCGCGAGTGGCTTATCGCTTCGCTGATCATCGCGTGCGGTTCAGGGGCCGGGCTGGCGCAGGATGGCAAGCCCCCCACGCCGCCGCGCCCTTCGACAAGTCGTTTGCAGCCGCCGATACCGGTGCCCCCGCGACCCGGGCAGCCCGCAGCGCAGCCCACCGGCCAGCGCGGCACGGAGATGCTGGATGCGATGAAGAACGATGGCGGCCTTCAGGAGGACGGCACGTTCCGCTTCAGTCCCATTGCTGAGCCGGTTGACCTGTCGGTGCTTATCGAGTTGGTGCGCGACGAACTCGATCTGCAACTGCTCTACACGGACTCCGGGCTTAAAGGTCAGACGGTCGTCATCAACACCGCGATCACGCTTCAGAAGGATCAGGTCTTGCCGTTCCTTTTGACCCTGATGGAGCAGAAGGACTACACGATCATCCAGGACGCCTCGGGCGTCCACATGGTGCAGCCTAAAGGGGCGATCCAGGCGAACCTCGGCGCTGGAAGCACGGGCGTCTTTGCCCCGACACGGGTTCTTCGCACAACCGGCCTCAAGCCCAGTTCCCTTGGCCCGCTCATCCAGGGTCTGCTGGGAACCCGCGCGGCTGCTGGTGGAGGAGGAGGGGGAGCGAGCATCCAGTTTCTCGACGATCTTGGGGTGATCGTGATGACCGACACGCCGCGAAACACGCGCCTGGTCGAAGAGGCCATCGAGACCATCCTTGCCGAGCGTGCGGAGCAGAAGTTCCAGCGGTTCGAGATTCAGAACGTCGCCGCGAGTTCCGCGCGCGACCGCATCATCGAGTTGCTCGGCTCGACCGCGCCTCGGAGCACGCCCGCAGCGGGTGCGGGTGCAGGAAATGCCGCGGCGGCGGCGGGGGGTGGCGGCGGCGCAACATTCTCGAACCTTCCCGAGCGGCTCACCGTGGACCCGGGCGGGAACGCGCTGTTCTTCCGCGGCCGCGAGGATGAAGCGCGCCTTCTGGGCGACCTGCTCTCCATCGTCGATGTGCCCATCACGCTCGTCTCTCGCTTCTACCCCGTTGGCATCGAGACCGCTGAGACCGTCGCGACCGAGGGTACGCGACAGCAACTCGGCGAAGTGACAACCTTCGAGTCGCAATCCGGCGGCACGACGCCCGGGCGCACTGGGTTGGCGGGCAACCGCCAGAACCAGCAGAACCAGCAGAACCAACAACAGGGCAGCCTTTCGGGCAGCGGATTTGTGATCTACCCGGCCGCGGGCGGGTTCATCTACCGCGGCACCGAGGCCCAGCACGCGCGCGTGGATGCGCTGGTGCGGGAACTCGGCGACCTGATCGCGCGCGATGCCATCACAACCGAGTTCTACAAACTCAAGTACGCCAAGGCCGAGGAGGTCGCCGAGACGATCAACGGCCTGATCTCCGGGCAGGCCCCCACCGGCGGCGGCAACTCGCCACTGCTCGGGCGCGACCTGGGCTCTCGCGATGCCGCCGGGCGTCAGCGCCGCGTCACGCGCCCCCAGCCCAACCAGCCCGCGGACGTAAACGTGGACGCAAACAACCCCAACGCCGCGAGCGCAGCGGGCGATGGCGGCCTGGGCGAACTCGAAGGCGCGGACGTGTTCGTCCTCGCCGATGAGAATAACAACCAGGTGCTCATCAAGGCCCCCAAGCGACTGCAGCCCCAGATGAAGACGCTGATCGGACGCCTCGACCTGCTCCGCCCGCAGGTGTATATCGAGGCCAAGATCGTGACCGTGACCATCGGCGACGACTTCCGGTTCGCGGCCGAGGTCCAGACCATCATCGGCCAGTTCGCGCTCAACACCAACTTCGGGCTGAGCAGTTTCGGCACCGGGGGCGGCCTCGCCAGCCCCAAGGTGCCCGCGACCAACCTCGCCGGCCTCACCAGCGCGCTGATCCGCACCAAGGACGTTCCGTTCATCATCAACACCATCGCGCGGACCAACAACGCGCGCGTGGTCGCCTCGCCGCAACTGCTCATCGACGACAACTCCGAGGCGGAGATCTCCAGCCTCGATCAGCAGCCGACCCTGACGACGAGCATCGGCAACAACGGCGGCAACGACACGCAGAGTTTCGGCGGCTTCGAGCCCGCCGGTCCCAAACTCCGCGTCATCCCCCAGATCTCCGATGGCGGCAGCATCAAACTCGAATACGAGATCGAACTCTCCGCCTTCAGCGGCGAGTCGACTGTGCCCGGGGTTCCGCCGCCCAAGCGCGAGGACAAGGTCCGGGCCGACTCCGTGACCGTCCCCAGCGACACCACGATCGTTGTCGGCGGTCTGGTCTTTGACTCCTCGACCGAGACGCGTTCGGGTATCCCGCTCCTGATGGACATCCCCGTCATCGGGTTCATGTTCAGCGACACGCGCAAGAACTCCCGCAAGACGCTGCTCTACGTCTTTATGACGCCGAAGGTGATGCGCGATACCAGTTTCCAGGACCTGCGACTGCTCACGCGAGGCCCAATGAAAGACTCCGACCTCGATGCCGAGATCCCCGAGGCCGAGCCGATCCGCATGGAACTGCTCGATCAGAATGTCCGCAAGGTCCCCGAGCCCGATGAGGGCAGCCTCCGCCGCCCGCCGCCCCGCAAGGACCCGTGGGCATCCGAGTAAGCCTTCCAAAGTCGCAACGATTCCCCAACGCTCGGACGCCTGATGAAGATCGGTAAAAGTCTCGGAAAGATCGGCCGCAAAGATGCGACCACGACCGCGGAGCGGCGAGAGGGTTCTGCCGTCAACTGGGCGATAGTTGCGCGCAACTTCGGCGAACTCGAACTCAAGCCCGAGCAACTCCGGACGTTCCCGCAACTCCCCGGCAGCGACGATGAGCCGTGGGACGTGCTGCTCTCGATGCTCGCCGCCGATGAGCACACGGCCCTGGGTAAACTCGCCGCGCGCACTGGCCTGCCGCTGGACCACGAGCCGCGCCTCAACGATTCGGCAGCGCGCTTCTACGAGTTGGTCCCCGCCTCGGTCGCGCGCGAACGCCTCGTCGCGGGCATCGAGAGCGACGGCACGGTGATGACCTGCGCCACCGCCCAGCCCATGCAGCCCGCGGTCTTTAGCCTGCTCGAGGAGCGATTGGGGATGCCGGTGCGGCTGGTCCTGTCGCCGCGTGGCGCGGTCGTCAACCTCATCAACCGCGGCTACGAGCAGAAGACCGACCTTGTCACCGAGATCGTCGAGGAGATGCCCCTTGACGAGCGTGCGATCGAGTCCGCCGCGGGAAGCATCCGCAACGCGACCGACCTTCTGCAGTTGGCCCGCCAGACGCCGGTCATCCGCCTGGTGAACATGATCCTGTTCGAGGCGCTCCGTCGGCGCGCCAGCGACATCCACGTCCACCCGATGGAGAGCAAACTCGTTATCCGTTACCGGATCGACGGCATGTTGCTCGACGCCTTCAGCCCGCCGCTGTCGCTCGCGCCGGCGATCAGTTCACGCCTCAAGGTGATGACGGAACTGGATATCGCCAACCGGCACTCGCCCCAGGACGGCCACTCGACGGTGCGCGTCGGCAACCGCAAGATCGATATCCGCCTGTCGGTGATCCCGACCGTGTACGGCGAGCGCGTCGTGCTGCGCCTGCTCGACCAGTCGCAGACGCAGTTGTCGCTTGACGATGTCGGCATGACCAAGGGGATGCAGACCGACCTCTTGGAACTGCTCCGCAAGAACACGGGCATCATCCTCGTCACCGGCCCGACGGGCTCGGGTAAGACCACGACCCTCTACGGCGGCCTGGGCATGGTCGATCGCGCCAGCCGCAACGTGATGACGATCGAGGACCCGGTCGAGTACCACCTCGAGGGCATCAGCCAGACGCAGGTGAACGTGAAGCGGGGCGTGACCTTCGCCGCGGGCCTCCGCGCGCTGCTTCGCCAGGACCCGGACGTGATCCTCGTGGGCGAGATCCGCGATCAGGAGACAGCGCAACTGGCAGTGCAGGCGTCGCTGACGGGCCACCTGGTGCTGGCAACGCTGCACACCAACGACGCCCCGGGGGCGATCGCCCGGCTTATCGATATCGGCATCGAGCCTTACCTCATCACCTCGACCCTGCTGGCGAGCATGGCCCAGCGCCTGCTCCGCCGAACCTGCAAGGTCTGCGGCGGGAGCGGCAAGGGCGGTGTGTTCGTCTCGGGGAGCGGCGGCGGTGGGGGCCGGTGCGAGAAGTGCTTCGGCTCGGGCTACTTCGGGCGCATCGCGGTCTACGAGATCATGCGGATGACCGACCGGCTGCGTGAGCTGACCATCCAGGGGACCGACGCGGTGACGCTGGCGCGCGTCGCGCGCGAGGGCGGGATGCGGACGATGATCGACGATGCCCGCGACAAGATCGCCCAGCGGCTGACCGACGAGGCGGAGATCCGAAGGGTGCTGGATTGACCGTTCGCGTTCGCGCGGGCAGCATCGCGTCTTTGGCATATCATTCAAGCATGGGTCGCTTCGATCGAATCACGACTGATGCCAATCAGATGAGCGGGGTTCCCTGCGTGCGAAGGCTGCGGATCCCCGTGGCGACGATCGTTGGCCTGATTGCCCAGCGAATGACCCGAGAGCAGATTCTGCGGGATTACCCGGACCTCGAGGACGGGGATATCTCTCAGGCGCTTGAGTACGCTGCGGAAGCCGTGCGGGAGCGGCAGCTTCCTTTGGCGGGTTGATGCGACTGCTGATCGACAACAGTCTTTCTTACCGGCTCGCGGACTTGCTCCTCGGCATTGGGCACGACGCGGCTCATATGCGTGAGCATCTGCCCTTCGATTCCCCGGACGACGTGATCTTCGATTTCGCCGCGGTGCAGAGACGTGTCCTGCTCGCCCAGGACACCGATTTCGGAACCATCCTTGCCAAGCGGCGGTCAACCACGCCGTCGGTCGTGCTCTTTCGCGGCAGACGAAAGGCGGTCGCCGACGTCTTTGAACTGCTGACCGCGCACATCCCCATCATCAGCGAGGACCTCGAATCCGGTGCAATCGTGGTGTTCGATGACACCAGAATTCGGGTTCGACGCTTGCCGATTGGCTGATTTACCACAACATCCTCACCCGGATCGTCTCGGGGATCGCCCTGAGTCGATCAACGATCGTCGCCGCGTCGGTCGGATCGACGTCCAGCACCACATAGCCGACCTCGGCGTTGGTCTGCAGGTACTCCGCTGCGATGTTCGCGCCCACCTCGGCGATGATCGCGTGCATCTTGCTCAGCACCCCGGGGACGTTGCGGTGGAAGTGCAGGACGCGGTGGCGGCGGGCAGGAACTTCGCTTCCCTCTTCGCTCCCTTGGTCCCTTGATCCCTCGATCCCCTCCTGCCCCGGCAACTCCACCTGAGGCACATTCACGCTCCCGCTCGTGGACCCATTGTTGATGAAGCGGATCAGTTTCGTCGCGACATCCACCGCGATCGACTCCTGCGCCTCCTCGGTCGAGCCCGCGACGTGCGGCGTCAGGATCACGTTTCCCAAGCCGCGGAGTTCGCTCGCAAACGGCTCGGTGTTGCTCGACGGCTCCTCCGGAAAAACATCCAGCGCAGCGCCGGCCAACTTCTTCTCGCGCAGCGCCGCGGCCAGTGCGGCGATGTCCACGACGCTCCCCCGTGCGTTGTTGATGAGGTACGAGCCGGGACGCATCGTCGCGATCTGTCGGGCACCGATCATCCGCTCGGTTACGCGCGTCGCCGGGACGTGCAGCGACACAACATCCGCTTGCGCCAGCAACTCGTCCAGCGTCCGCATCGCGCGGGCGTTCCCATGCGGCAGCACGAGCGCGGTATCAAAGTACAGGACGCGCATCCCCATGGCCTCGGCGAGCACGGACACCTGCGAACCGATGCGCCCGTAGCCGACGATCCCCAGCGTCCGGCCACGCACCTCGTGGGCACCCGCGGCGGACTTGTCCCACACACCCGCGTGCATCTGCACCGCTTTGTCCACCAATCGCCGGTACAGGGCGACGATCTCGGCGATCGTCAGTTCCGCGACACTCCGCGTGTTGGAGAACGGCGAGTTGAACACCGGCACGCCCGCGAGGTTGGCCGCGCGAAGGTCCACCTGGTTGGTCCCGATGCAGAAGCACCCGATGGTGAGAAGGCGCGGGCACTGCGCAAGCGCCGGCGTGCGAAACTGCGAGGCCGATCGAATGCCCAGAACATGGGACTCTCGTGCCGCTTCCACCAGCGCCTCGCCCTCCAGCGCGCCGGCGTGCTGCTCCACCTGAAATCCCTCTGCCGCGAACAACTCCCCCGCGCGCGGATGGATGCGCTCCAGCAGGAGCACGCGAATCTTGTCCTTGGGGAATGAGGTAAGCACGGGTGAAGGTAGGCAGATGTGTGAGTGTGCTGTCGCGGCCATGTCTCTTCGCTCTCCCCCCAGACATTCCCCCCCCCCGGAGGCTCTATCGGCTCGTCGTGACTGGTTGCAAAGCGGCCTCGGCGGGGGGGGCCGCGGTGGTGGGGGCAGTGGGGGTTGGTGGTGGGGCATCGGGCGCGATGCGCACCACGCCCCCCAAGATCAGCCCGAGCAGGCCCAGCGCCAGAAGCAGGCGATACCAGCCGAACGGCGCAAGCCCGCGACGGTTCAGGAAGCCCACCAGCCACTTGATGGCCAGTGTCGCCGCGAGCGTGGCGACGGCGACGCCCAGCAGGACCGGCACAACGCCGAGCGACTTGAACATGCTGACGTGCCCGTCGTGCCCATCGCGAAGAAGATCTTTGGCGAGTTTGTACACACACGCCGCGCCGAGTGTCGGCAGGCCGAGCAGAAACGAGAACTCCGCCGCCGCGGCGGGCCGAAGCCGCACGAGGTATCCTGCGGTGATCGTCATCATCGAGCGGCTTGTGCCCGGCCACAGGGCCACGCACTGCATGAGGCCGATGACCAGGGCGCGAACCGGTGTTAGTTCCTCGATTCCGGTCTCCACGTTCGAGGCTTTCACTGCGGAAAACTTCCCGCTCCGCCATGCTTCGAGAGCGAGCATGTAGACCCCGCCGACCGCCAGCGCCGCAACGACCGGGCCGGGGCGAAAGAGCGCGGCCTCTATGGCTTCGTCGAGCATCAGCCCGAGCACCGCGGCAGGGATGAACGCAATCACCAAGTTGATGACAAGCCGCAGCCCGACGGGGTCTTTGCCCACGAGGCCGCGGAGCATCTGCGCGATGCGAGCGCGATACAGGCCGAGCACGGCCAGGATCGCCCCGCCCTGCACAACCACAAGGAACGCATCCACCGCGGCCTTGGTCTCGGGGGGGCGGTCGAGACCCAGGATCGCGGCCGCAATGATCAGGTGGCCAGTCGAAGAGACAGGCAGGTACTCGGTAATGCCCTCTACGAGCCCAAGAATGACGGCTTGCCACCAGTTCAGGGTAAATCCTATCGTTGGAGTGTGCTTGGCGTGTGAGGCTTCAACGGGATCATCGGCCAAGCCCACGCCCCAAGGCGCGGCTTTGCCCACTCTCCCCGTCCTGATTGATGGTGGCAGAGCAAACGCCTAGCATCCCCGCCCCACCGGGAACTCCCCCCAAGGGGCTTGCTTCCAGACCTTTAGCCGCGGGATAGATGCCATGGCCTCGAACGCTGTTGCCATTCTCAAGGGCCTGACCGATGCCCAGATCAAGACCGACCTGCCCCGCCTCGAGGTGGGCGACACGCTGAACGTGCACTGCCGGATCGTGGAGGGCGCGAAGGAGCGCATCCAGATCTTTCAGGGCGTCCTGATCGGGCGTGCGGGTGGCGGGATCACCGAGATGATCACCGTCCGCCGCATCGTGGACAACATGGGCGTCGAGCGCGTCTTCCCGATGAACTCCCCCAAAATCGCCAAAATCGAGGTCATCCGCAAGGCCGATGCCCGGCGCGCCAAGTTGTACTTCCTGCGGGACCGTGCCGGCAAGTCCCGCCGGCTCCGCGACAAGCGCCGCGGCCTCGAAGTCCAAGCCAAGACCCAGGGCGCTGCCGCCTGATCGCGGGCTCCCGAAGTTCTCTGTACAATCGAAGGACCGACTCCTGCCCGCTCCCCCCTCGGAGGCGGGCAGTTTTCTTGGGTCGGCACACCGACGGAAGGTTGTGCATGCGCGCGATCATTGTAAAGCAACCAGTGCAGGGGTCCAAGATCGAGCAGCAGTTGGCCTTTGTGCAGGACTGGCCGGACCCAGCGCCGCCCGCCGCGGGCGAGGCGCTCATCCGCACGCTCGCCTCATCGCTCAACCACCTGGACCTGTGGGTGGTCCGCGGCGTGCCGGGGCTGGACCTGGCCTACCCGCGCGTGGGCGGCTCCGATGCCTGCGGGGTCGTGGAAGCGGTCGGCCCGGGCGTCGATGCAGCGTGGGTGGGTCGGCGGGTGATCTTGAACGGTGCGTTGCTGAAGCCACAAACGTCCAGGCCCGATGACGGGCCGGGCTCGACCATCGCGCCCGAGTACGAACTTCTGGGAGAGCATCACAATGGCACGAACCGCGAGCGGTTTGTCGCGCCCATCACCGGCCTGCAGTGTGTGCCCGACAATGTTGATGCCAAGGAGGCAAGCGCGTTTGGCCTGACCTTTCTCACGGCTTACTCAATGGTCGCGTCCAAGGCGCAACTTCGCGCCGGTCAATGGGTCCTCGTCACGGGCATCGGAGGCGGCGTGGCCCTCGCGGCCATGGCCATCGCACGCCACTTTGGTTGCAAGGTGATCGTCACCAGCCGCCACCAATGGAAACTCGACAAGGCAACTGAACTGGGCGCGGCCGTCGCGATTCTGGATCAGGGCCAGGACTGGTCCAAGCAGGTGCGCGAGGCGACCGGCAAGCGGGGCGCGGATGTCGCAGTGGATTCCTCCGGCAAGGCCACGCACATCAAGTGCATCAAGTCGCTTGCGAGGGGCGGGACGTATGTGACGCCCGGATGCACATCAGGCCCTGATGCGGTGACCGACCTTGCTCGGATATTCTGGAATCAACTCCGGATCCTGGGCTCGACAATGGGGAGCGCGGACGAGTTCGCGGAGGTCGCCGCGCTCTACCGCGGCGGGAGCGTGCGCCCCGTCATCGACAAGGTCTTTGCCCCCGAGCAGTGCGGCGAGGCCTACTCGCGCCTCGAGGCGGGCGAGCAGTTCGGCAAAATTGTCATCAACTGGGTGTAGCGTCCCACCCAGCACACATAAAAACAAGAACAGGGGCGGCGCCGAAAGCGCCGACCCCTGGGATGTGCTTGATCTCGCGATCATCAGGCCCGGCGGCGGCGCGAGCCCAGGGCAAGCAGGCCCATGCCCGCGAGCACGCCCGTGGCCGGCGCGGGCACTACGGTGATCTGGTCCTGTGCGGAGGACGATTCCAGCACCACCAACCGCGGGATGGGGTTGATGGTCGTGTATCCCGCCGAACTCACGTTCCCGAGCCAGCCCGTGGCGAGGGCAACGGCCGTCGCTGCGTTGTTCACCTTGAACGTGCCTGCCGAGAGGCTCAAACTGGTGTCGTGGATGATCTCCCAAATCGCCATCTGGAACGCCGCGGACTTGTCACTGTTATCGATCGTGGGGAAGTAGTCCGCCCACAGACGCTCAAGCATGGTGGTCTGGGTGAGTGAGAAGCCGTGGGCCGCGGGCGTCACGACGTTATAGGCGTATTCGTTGTTGGCGGACACGACCTGGGCCAGGTCCACGCAGTAGGTGTTGAAGGCGCTGGCGATCTGCGAGTCGACGCCGGGGCCGGGGGAGTCCTGGCGCGTCCAGTTGAACTTCACGGTGTTGACATCACCGCTTCGGGTCGGCGAGGTGATGTTGATCGACTTCAGGTGGGTGTAGTTGAACTGGCCGGTGATCGTGTCGGCGCTCGCGGCAGCGGACAGGCCCAGCACGGCGGCGGCAACGACACATTTGGCGGAGAGGATCTTCATGGTGGTTCCCTTTCTGTTCTGGCCGTGGCCGGCTCGTCCTCCGGGGCACAAACACCCGGAGACGCCCAAGCCCGCTGACCGGGTTTTCAATCCGGCCAACTCCTGCGGCAGCACGACAAGGGTCGAATTCAACGCAACGCCACGCACCCGTCATGGCTCGCGAATCCGTGCGGGGCGTCGCTCTGGAACGCCCACGGAATCTGGGAAGGCTTTGCGCCACCGGAGGGATTGCCCTGTTTCACCAGCCGGCGCGGCCGAAAGTGCCCGCACCCGCCAAGGTCCGATTACCGGCTTTGCGTATCGAGCAGACACCCGGCGTTTTCCTGTACACTGCCGCCCCATGCCCACCGACTGGTCCGATGGCATCGTTCTCGCCGAACTCGCCGATGAGCCCGAGTTGTCCGAGGAGTTCGCGGCGGTCTTCGCCAGGCTTCGCGGACCGGGTGACGCCGACGAGGGCGGTGCCCCAGAGTTTGGTTCAGCCCGGCAGGGGGCACGGGGAGAGGAGCCCCTGTCCCCGGCGGACCATGTCCCGCATGTGGTGCTGAACTTCTCAGGGGTGTCCTATGTCAACTCCACGCACATCGCCGCGCTGCTCCGCATGCGCAAGCGCCTCGCCGAGGCGGGCAAGTTGCTGATGCTCTGCTCGGTCGGGGAAACGGTGTGGTCGACGCTCATGCTGACCGGACTGGACAAGGTGTTCCAGTTCGCCCCCGACCCGATGACGGCGCTGGCGAGCATCCAACTGCGGCAGGAGCAGGGCGACCTTGGGGACTGACTGTCGACCCCGCAGCGCAGCGCGGGCTGGGCGGTACGATGCGAAGATGACGACCACGTCCCACGAGCACGCCCACATGCACGTGAACCCGCGCTGGGGCGCGCCGATTGCCGAACTGCTGGGAGTCACCAAGACCTACTACAAGCCCGATGGCAGCGTGCTCGTGGAGGCCGTGGGCCGCAACGGCAGGGGCGTGGACCTGTCCGTCCCTCGCGGCCAATACCTTGCCATCATGGGCGCCTCCGGCTCGGGCAAGTCCACCCTCATGAACATGCTCGGCTGCCTGGACCGCCCGAGCACCGGCAGTTACCTTCTCGACGGCGAGGACGTGTCGGTGATGGCCGACGAACTGCTCTCGTCGTACCGGGGCCGCAAGATCGGCTTTGTCTTCCAGGCGTTCAACCTCATCCCGGAACTGACAGTCGTCGAGAACGTCGAGGTTCCTCTGCTGTACCAGAGCGTCTCTCGCTCGGAACGGCGTGCTCGCGCTGTTGAGACGCTCAATCTTGTCGGCCTGGCGGACCGCATGGGCCACCGGCCGCGGGAACTCTCCGGCGGGCAGCAGCAGCGCACGGCGATCGCCCGCGCGCTGGTGACCAACCCGGTCGTGCTGATGGCCGATGAGCCCACCGGCAACCTCGATTCCCACACCGGCGAGGCGATCCTCACCGTGATCGAGGACCTGCACAACCGGGGGATGACCATCATCATGGTGACGCACGATGATCGCATCAGCCGGCGCTGCGAACGGATCTTCAGGCTGAAGGACGGCGCGGTCGAGCACGACCGCTTCGTCCATGTACGAACGTAGCGTTCATTCTACTCGGTGTGAATCCACCGAGAACTCACAGCGAGATGCACCCGCCCCACGCTCGAGCACGCTGGTTGTCTGGAACGTCAGCACCGTGACATCGTCATCCTGGTGCAGCGAGCCGCTCTGAGCGTCGAGATCATCGACCAGGCAGTCCATCGCCGCCCCAAGACTTCCCAGCGCCTCGCCCTGTCGCATCCGCGCCAAATGCGCGAAGTGTGCCGGGATCGGTCGCGCGCCCGTTTCGCTTGGAGCGATGTTCCGCCCGAACGCGGCCTCAATCCCGTCGGAATGAATCACGAGAAGTTCGTCTTCCTCGAGGCGCACTGTCACCTGCTTGTACTCAAAGTCGGGCACGACGCCGAGCAGCATCCCCGAAGCATTGACCGGTCGCACGCCGTGCGGCCCGATGCGCAGCGGCGGTGGATGCCCCGCCGCCGCCAGCGTGATCAGGCCTGTGCGGATATCGATCAGCCCACAGACCGCGGTGGCAAACCGCGCCGGCCCGGCGATCGACTGGGCGAGTTCGGCGTTGAGGCGCTGGAGCGATTCGGCGGGAGGAATGAGCCGGTACCCCGCGCTGCCGCCCCCGAGCCCGATGCCGATCTCCTTGCGCGGGATCGAACCGGCGATGTACAGTGTCATCAGGGCAGCCGGAACTCCGTGCCCCATCGCATCGGCGAGGAAGAA
>Ga0163144_10021506_pt1 | contig 12819 bp, 11 predicted proteins | sample OliLak19BULKMAT1_FD_123175 | JGI IMG/M metagenome (GOLD analysis project Ga0163144, IMG submission 123175) | Freshwater microbial mat bacterial communities from Lake Vanda, McMurdo Dry Valleys, Antarctica - Oligotrophic Lake LV.19.BULKMAT1 | ecosystem: Environmental > Aquatic > Freshwater >...
GCTTTCTTTGCAGCGGCTTTCTTTGCAGCGGCTTTCTTTGCAGCCGCCTTCTTGGGCGCCGCTTTCTTGGCAGCAGGCTGGCGCATGGACGCAACCTTGTCCTTGACCGCTTTCATGCCGCGGGCGACGGCCTTGCCGGCGTCGGAATTTTCCGCCTTGGTGATTTCGGCCTGGACCTTCTTGATGGCCGGCGCGGCTTTCTTTTTCGCGGCGGCGATCATCGGTTCAGCCTTGTGGGCGATGGCGGCGCCGATTTCCGAGACCTTCTCGCTGACGCTGTCCATGGCGCTGGACAGGGCGCTGCTGGAACTTTTGCCTTTTTTCATGTTGGTGCTCCTGGTCATGGTGTGTGACAGCGTTGCGGGTGAATTTTTCTGGTGTTTGTGTGGGAGGAAGCAGAATCAAGAGCCCCTCACCCTGCCCTCTCCCACTTCACGGGAGAGGGGAAAAGCACGAGGATCAGAACTTGCCGTGAACCTTCCTCAGAATTTCCCGTAATAACCCTCTTTCAATGCGTCGAACAGGTTGGCGGCGCTGTGCAGCTCGCCGTCGTATTCGATTTCTTCGTTGCCGCGTGCTTCCACCACGCTGCCGTCTTCGAGTTCGAAGCGGTAGGTGGTGTTTTCCAGATCGGCTTCCTTCACCAGCACGCCCTGGAAGGCGGCGGGGTTGAAGCGGAAGGTGGTGCAGCCCTTGAGCCCTTGCTTGTGGGCGTAGAGGTAGATGTCCTTGAAGTCTTCATACGGATAGTCGGTCGGGACGTTGGCCGTCTTGGAAATGGACGAGTCGATCCACTTCTGCGAGGCGGCCTGGATGTCCACGTGCGCCTTGGGCGTGATGTCGTCGGCGGCGATGAAGTACTCGGGCAGCCTGGCCTTGTCATCGGTGGCGTAGGGCATGGCGTCGGCGTTGACCAAGGTGCGGTAGGCGAGCAGCTCGTAGCTGTAGACCTCGACCTTTTCCTTGGACTTCTTGCCTTCGCGGATCACGTTGCGCGAGTAGTGGTGGGCGAAGCTGGGCTCGATGCCGTTGCTGGCGTTGTTGGCCAGGCTCAGCGAGATGGTGCCGGTGGGCGCGATCGAGCTGTGGTGGGTGAAGCGGGCGCCGATTTCGCTGATTTCCTTCACCAGTTCCGGGGCCACCGAGGCTATGCGCTGCATGTAACGCGAGTATCGGGCGTGCAGCTCGCGGCCCTTGATGGCCTGGCCGAGCTTCCAGCCGTCGGCATTCATTTCCGGGCGCTGGCGAAGCATGGCAGCGGTGACGGTGAAGTCCTCGTCCATGATCGGCGCCGGACCTTTTTCTTTCGCCAGTGACACCGCCACTTCCCAGCCGGCCAGCGCCATCTCGCGCGACACGTCTTCGGTGAAGGCGCAGCTCTCGGGCGAGCCGTATTTCATTTTCAGCATGGTGACGGTGCTGCCGAGGCCAAGGAAGCCCATGCCGTGGCGGCGCTTGCGCATGATATCGTCGCGTTGCTGCGGCAGCGGCAGGCCGTTCACATCAACCACGTTGTCTAGCATGCGGGTGAACACACGCACGACTTCCTTGTATTCCTCCCAGTCGAAGGTGGCCTTGTCGGTGAAGGCGTCGCGCACGAACGTGGTGAGGTTGACCGAGCCGAGCAGGCAGGCGCCGTAGGGCGGCAGCGGCTGCTCGCCGCAGGGATTGGTGGCGCGGATGTTTTCGCACCACCAGTTGTTGTTCATCTCGTTGACGCGGTCGATCAGGATGAAGCCGGGCTCGGCGTAGTCGTAGGTGGCCGCCATGATGCGGTTCCACAGCAGCTGGGCGCGGATGTGGCCGTAGATCTTGCAGGCGACCAGACCGTCTTCGCGGCTGACGTAGTTCTCGGCGTGCGGCCAGTCGCGCCAGACCACCTGTTTGGTGTCGTCAAGGTTGACCTCGTGCTTTTCCTTGACGTTGACCGGAAACACCAGCGGCCAGTCGGCGTCCTTCTCGACCGCCTCGATGAAGCCGTCGGTGATCAGCAGCGAGAGGTTGAACTGGCGCAGGCGACCGTCTTCGCGCTTGGCGCCGATGAATTCCTTCACGTCCGGGTGGGAGACGTCGAACGTGCCCATCTGGGCGCCGCGACGGCCGCCGGCCGAGGACACGGTGAAGCACATCTTGTCGTAGATATCCATGAACGACAGCGGGCCCGACGTGTACGCGCCAGCGCCGCTGACGTAGGCGCCGCGCGGGCGCAGCGTCGAGAACTCATAGCCGATGCCGCAGCCGGCCTTGAGCGTCAGCCCGGCCTCGTGGACCTTGCCGAGGATGTCGTCCATCGAGTCGGTGATGATGCCCGACACCGTGCAGTTGATCGTGCTGGTGGCCGGCTTGTGCTCAAGCGCGCCGGCATTCGAGGTGATGCGGCCGGCCGGGATGGCACCACGGCGCAGCGCCCACAAAAAGCGCTCGTGCCAGTAGGCCTGCTTTTCGGGCGTGGCCTCGGCGTCGGCCAGGGCGCGGGCAACACGTTGGTAGGTGTGGTCGATGGTGACATCGACCGGATCGCCCTTCTTGCTCTTGAGGCGGTACTTCTTGTCCCAAATGTCCTGGGACGCCGGCTGCAGGGCAATACCCTGCTCGGAACCTTCCCTGTTTACCGCCGTTACCACCGCCTCCAGGCGAACCGTGCTCATCGTCCCTACTTCCTCCCGCGCTGCGGCCGGGGGGCCGCGCACATAGTTGTTTTTTAGTGATTTCAGTGATTCAGGGACGCCGGTTTGGGCGAGCGCGCCTGCGGGAGGGGTCCCGTTGCGCCTTGCCTGTTGCCAACGTCTGCTGCATGCCGTATCGCTCTGTGTGCCTTTGGCGTCGCGCAAGTCCTGCGGCCCCAAGTGTTGGGGCCTCTCCCCGCCGCTCACCCAACATGTTGTGTGATGGCGGGGTTCAAAACTACGCCGGGCCGGGGAGACTGTCAACCGCCCGGCACCATGCGGTCTGCGAAAAAATGTGAGCCATGGCAAGGGTTTGCCGGCCAGTTTAAAGCTGAAAAATAAATGAAGAAAATTTCCACCCCGACCTTTTGCACGGGCCGGCCCCGCCCCACTTTGTTAGTCTCGCAGCGCCTTTCCCGCTTCCAGGACCCGCCATGCGCCCGGTCACCCTCGTTTCCTGCCTGTTCCTGACCGCCCTCGGCGGCGGCGTCACCGCGCGCATGCTGACCACCCAGCCGAACGAGCCGACGCCGGCCGAACTGGCCCAGAAAGCCGCCGACGCGGCCCTGCCGCCGGCCTATGCCGCCCTGCCGCTGCAGGCCGACGGCACGCCCCTGCCCTCGCTGGCGCCGATGCTGGAAAAGGTCACCCCGGCGGTGGTCAACATCTACACCAAGCAGATGGTGCGGGTGCGTAATCCATTGGCCGAGTTCTTCGGCGGCAACCGCTTCCCGCAGGAGCGGGTGTCGCAGTCGCTGGGCTCGGGCGTGATCGTGGACGCCGCGCGCGGCCTGATCCTGACCAACAACCATGTGATCGAGGGTGCCGATGAGGTCTCGGTGACGCTGTCGGACGGCCGCACCCTGGAAGCACAGCCGATCGGCTCGGACCCGGACACCGATATCGCGGTGATCCGCATCGCCGCCGAACGCCTGACCGCGATCCCGGTCGCGGATTCGGACAAGCTGCGCGTGGGCGACTTCGTGGTGGCGGTGGGCAATCCCTTCGGCCTTGGGCAGACGGTCACCTCGGGCATCGTCTCGGCGGTCGGTCGCAGCGGCCTGCGCGGGCTGGGCTACCAGAATTTCATCCAGACCGACGCGTCGATCAACCCGGGCAATTCCGGCGGCGCCCTGGTCAACCTGCGCGGCGAGCTGATTGGCATCAATGCCGCCAGCTTCAATCCGCAGGGCAGCAACGCCGGCAACATCGGCCTGGGCTTCGCCATTCCCTCGACGCTCGCGCGCGAGGTTATGCGCCAGCTGATGGCCTACGGCGAGGTGCGCCGCGGTTCGCTGGGCATCGACAGCGAGGATCCGTCCGAGCGCAACGGCGCGTTGGACGCTTCCTCGGGCCAGCGCGGCGCCCTGGTGACTCGCGTGCTGCGCGGCTCGCCAGCGGAGCTGGCGGGCATCCGTCCGGGCGACCTGGTCGTCACCGCCAACGGTCAGCGCATCGACAGCTCGGACGCCCTGCACAACATCGAAGGCCTGCTGCCGGTCGGCCAGCCGGTGCGGCTGGAGCTGCTGCGCGCCGGCTCCCGCCTCAGCGTGGCGGCGACGCTCAAGGCCCTGCCCAAGGACCTGGACGCCGGCGAGCTCGACGCCCGCCTCAAGGGTGCGGTGCTCGTCGACCTGCCCGAACGCCTGCGCCAAGCCGGCTATCGCGGCGTGATCATCAGCAAGGTCACGGCCAACAGCCGCGCCGCCAGTAACGGATTGGAAGCCGGCGACCGCATCGCCGTTGTCAACCGCCGCCAGGTCAACGACCTGCAGGCGCTGCGCGCGGCGCTGGCCGGCGCACCCAAGAGCTTGGAGCTGGGCCTGCAGCGTGGGCGGCAGGCGGGTTATTTGCAGATGCGTTGAGTGTCGCAGGAGCGATGGCAATTGCGACCGCCCGGTTTGCCGGCAATCTCGGTCGCGATTGCCATCGCTCCTACATGCGCTGGTTTCACGCGGCGCCTGCTGCGGCCCGCGCTAGACTGTGGCGGTGAATTTTTATCCCAAAGCCCTCAGCCTCGACCTCGACGACACCCTGTGGCCGATCTGGCCGGCGATCGAGCGGGCTGAGGCCGCGCTCGATGCCTTCCTGCGCGAGAGCTGCCCGCGCACCGCCGACAAATATCCGGTGTCGGCCATGCGCGAGCTGCGCGAGCGCATTGCCGCCGAATATCCGCAGCATGCCCACGACTACACCCGCCAGCGGATGCTGTCGCTGCAGCACGCGCTACGCGATTGCGGCGATGACGAGGGTCACGCCACGGGCGCTTTCGACACTTTCTACGCCGCACGCAACCGGATCGAGTTTTATCCCGATGCGCTGCCGGCCCTGCATCGGCTGGCGGCGCGCTGGCCGATCGCGGCGCTGACCAATGGCAATGCCGACTTGGAACGGATCGGCATTGCCCAGCATTTCCGCATCTTCGTGGCCGCGCGCAACGAAGGCCATGCCAAACCCGACGCGCCGATCTTCCACGCCACCTGCGCGCGTTTGGCCGTGGCCCCGCACGAGTTGCTGCACATCGGCGATGATCCGCTGCTGGACGTGGCCGGTGCCCACTGGGCCGGCCTGCGCAGCTGCTGGATCAACCGCCGCAACGAGCGCTGGCCGGAGCACTTGCCGGCGCCCGACCTCGAATTCACCACGCTGGCCGCGCTGGCCGACTGGCTGGACGAACACCACCCGACCCCGCAGCACCCGACCCCGCAGCATTAGCCCTGGACCGCGCATGAGCCTGCCCCCCTGTTTCGCCCTCGCCACCGAAGCCGCCGCGGCTTGCCCGCTGGTAGTGCTCGATCGCAGCCATTACCCGGCTTGGCGCGATGCACAGACGCCGGCGGTGCAGGCTTGGCTCGACGCACACCATTTCAACGGCAGCGGCGGCAGTTTCCTGATGGTGCCCAGCCGCGACGGAACGCCGGCTTTCGTGGTGGTCGCCATCAACGACGCCGGCGATCCACTGGCTCTGGCGCATCTGCCTACCTTGCTGCCAGCAGGCGTGTACGGCCTGTCGCCAGACTCGCCAGTCGCCGTCGATGCTTCCCTGCTGCTGCTCGGCTGGGGCCTCGGCGCCTACCGCTTTGACCGCTACCTTAAATCGCCCAAGCCGCTGGCACGATTGGCATTGGAAAGCGCCGACTTTGAAAACGTCGCGGCTTTCGCCCTGCTCAAGGCCAGCATTCTGGTACGCGACTTGGTGAACACGCCGACCGAGCACATGGGCCCGGAAGAACTCGAGGCCGTCGCCATCCGCCTGGCCCAGGCCTACGGCGGCCAGCTGCGCAGCATCGTCGGCGACGAGCTGCTGGCGCAGAATTTCCCGACCATCCACGCGGTCGGCCGCGCCAGCCATCGCGCGCCGCGCCTGATCGAGCTGAGCTGGGGCGACGAGGCGCATCCGCACGTGGTCATCGTCGGCAAGGGCGTGTGCTTCGACACCGGCGGCCTCGACATCAAGACCCACGACGGCATGCGCAACATGAAGAAGGACATGGGCGGCGGCGCCCATGCCCTGGCGTTGGCGCAGCTGGTGATGGCGCGCAAACTGCCGATCCGCATGACCGTGCTGGTGCCGGCGGTGGAGAACGCGATTTCCGGCAACGCCTTCCGCCCGGGCGAGGTCATCGTCACTCGCCAAGGCCTGAGCGTGGAGATCGACAACACCGATGCCGAGGGCCGGCTGGTGCTGTGCGACGCGCTGGCCTACGCGGCAGAAAAAAAACCGGCGCTGATCCTCGATTTCGCCACGCTCACCGGCGCCGCGCGTGTCGCCCTGGGCCCGGACCTGCCGGCACTGTTCTGCAACGACGAGGCGCTGGCCGCCGATTACCTCGCCGCCGGCGAGCGCCAGCGCGACCGGCTCTGGCGCATGCCGCTGTGGCGGCCTTATCTCAGCTACCTGCGCTCGGGCATCGCCGACCTCGCCAACGGCGGCCCCTCGCGCATGGCCGGCTGCATCACCGCCGCGCTCTACCTCGAGCGCTTCGTGCCCGATTCGCAGCCCTGGGCGCACGTGGATGTGTACGCCTGGAACGACAGCGAGCGCCCCGGCAAGCCGGCCGGCGGCGAGGCCCAAGGACTGCGGGCCGCGTTCGAACTGCTGAAGGTGAAATTTCCGGCCCATTGAGCGCAGGCCTGCGCATGACAAGCGTCAACTTCCGTGATGACGTGCTGCACTTCCGTGAAAGAATGCCGCCGGTCATGGTGGCGACCAACGCGATGAACATGACTCCAGTAACGGAAACCATGAATACCTGACTTCCGGCACCATGATCCGCGCACGGCTACGTCCACACTCTGCCCGCTGTCGTGAAATCCTGCCCGTTTTCGTAAAACCCCGTCTTCCAGAAACACCTGCCCGCCGAAGCGGGATTTGCCGGAGTGTCCATGTCCCAAGCCAATGACCTGCTGAACGAGCTACGCATCGATCGCAAGGCGCCGCCGGCGCCATCAACACGTCCGCGCTGGCTGCTGCCCGCTGGCGTCGTTGTGCTGGTCCTGTTGGTTGCAGGCGGCGTCTGGCTGGCGCGCGACAAACCCGTGCCAGTAAAGACAGCCACCGCCATGTCGGTGGACGGCGCGGCGACGGGCTCGACCTCCGTGCTGGACGCCTCCGGTTACATCACCGCGCGGCGCATCGCCACGGTGTCGTCCAAGATCACCGGCAAAGTCCGCGAAGTGCTGATCGAAGAAGGCCAGCGCGTCGAAGCCGGCCAGATACTCGCCACCCTGGACCGCACCGATGCCGATGCACAATCCAACTTGGCAGCTTCGCAGTTGGCGTCGACGCAGTCGCAGCTGGCCGAAGCGCAGGCGCAGCTAAGGCTGGCCGAACGCAACCTGCAGCGGCAGAAAGAGCTGGCCGCGAAGAAGCTGGTCGCCGCCTCGGCGCTCGATGCCGCGATCGCCGAGCGCGACTCCAGCGCTGCACGGCTCGACAGCCTGAAGCGCAACGTCACGGTGGCGCGCGACCGGCTGGCAATCGCCGGCATCGATGCCGACAACACGGTGATCCGCGCGCCGTTCGCGGGCGTCATCGTCGACAAGGCCGCGCAGCCGGGCGAGATGATCTCGCCCATCTCCGGCGGCGGCGGCTCTATCCGCACCGGCGTCGGCACCCTGGTGGACATGGATTCGCTGGAAGTGCAGGTCGACGTCAACGAGGCCTATATCGGCCGCGTGCAGTCGAAGATGCCGGTCGAGGCGGTGCTGAACGCGTATCCGGACTGGAAGATTCCGGCTGAAGTGATTGCCATCGTGCCCACCGCCGACCGCAGCAAGGCGACGGTGAAGGTGCGCATCGCGCTCAACGTGAAAGACAGCCGCATCGTGCCCGACATGGGCGTGCGCGTTAGTTTCCTGGAAGACTCGAAGAGCGCGCCCGCCGGCGCGGCCCCGGTCGCCGCCGGCGTGAGCGTGCCGGCCGAGGCGCTGGTGCGCCGCGACAACAAGGCGGTGGTGTTCGTGGTGCACGACGACCACGCCACCGTGCGCGAGGTGGAAGCCAGCGATGTCCGCGACGGCAATGTCCGCATCAAGCGCGGGCTGGCCATCGGCGAGCAGGTCGTAATCTCGCCGGCAGATGAACTCACCGATGGCGCGGCCGTCACCGTGTCAACCGACTGAATTCCTGCAAGACAACTTTTTTTGCAACAACGAACTTTTGCAATGACGAACGAGGCGACCATGTCCGAGACTCTGGTAACGATCCGGCAACTGAGCAAGAACTACACCCGCGGCAAGCAGTCGATCGAAGTGCTGCACGACATCAACCTGGACATCCCGCGCGGTGACTTCGTCGCCCTGATGGGCCCGTCGGGGTCGGGCAAGACCACCCTGCTGAACCTGATCGGTGGCCTCGACACGCCCACTGCCGGCAGCGTCAGCGTCGACGGCAAGCGCATCGACCAGCTCAAGGGCAGCGAGCTGTCGCGGTGGCGGGCCGAGAACGTCGGCTTCGTGTTCCAGTTCTACAACCTGCTGCCGGTGCTGACCGCGCAAAAGAATATCGAGTTGCCCCTGCTGCTGACCAAGATGAGCTCCGCCGAACGCGCCAAGCGCGCTCAGGTGGCGCTGACCCTGGTCGGCCTGGCTGATCGCGGTTCGCACAAGCCCAGCGAGCTGTCCGGCGGTCAGGAGCAACGCGTGGCTATCGCCCGCGCCTTGGTCACCGATCCGATGCTGCTGGTCTGCGACGAACCCACCGGCGATCTCGACCGCAAGACCGCAGATGAAGTCCTAGGCTTGCTGCAGGTGCTCAACCGCGAGCACGGCAAGACCATCATCATGGTCACCCACGACCCCAAGGCCGCCGAGTTCGCCAGCCGCACGGTGCACCTGGACAAGGGCCTGCTGGTCGACGACGCACCCGCTCACTGAGGAAGGCGCCATGACCCGTACTGGATTCATTCTCGCCAACCTGTTCCACAAGAAGACCCGCACCTGGCTGACTCTTCTGTCGATAGGGATGGCCTTCGTGCTGTTCGGCCTGCTGCAGTCCTTGAATCTGGTGTTCAGCGCCGGCGCCGATTTCGTCGGCGCCACCCGCCTGGTCACGCAGTCGCGGGTGTCGTTCACCCAGTCGCTGCCGATGCGCATGGTGCCGGAGATGGACGCCGTGCCCGGCGTGCAGCGGGTCATGTACCAGCAGTGGTTCGGCGCGGTGTTCCGCGAGGACCCGCAGATCTTCGCCTTCGCGGTCGAGCCGCAGCGCCTGCACGACGTCTATCCGGAATGGGTGATGCCGGAGGCGCAGTGGAAGGCTTTCATCGACAACCGCACCGGCATGATCGCCGGGCGCGGGCTGGCCGACAAATACGGCTGGAAGGTCGGCGACAAGATCCCGATGAAGTCGAACATCTTCCCGCAGAAGAACGGCAGCAAGGACTGGACCTTCGACCTGGTCGGCATCTACGACGGCAAGGACGAGGAGTGGCAGCGCAACACCGCCGGCGGCATGTACGTCAACCACGCCTACTTCGCCGAAGCCGCGCTGTTCGGCGGCGGCAACGCCGGCATCTTCGTGCTCAAGCTGGAAAAACCGGAGATGGCCGAATCGGTGGCCAGCACGGTCGACAAGCGCTACGAGAATTCGGCGGATGAAACCAAGACGCAGACCGAGAAGGATTTCCAGGTCGGCTTCGTCAAGCAACTCGGTGACATCGGCTTGATCGTGCGCTGGATCCTGTTCGCGGTGTTCTTCACGCTGCTGCTGGTGGTCGGAAATACGATGGCCCAGAGCGTGCGCGAGCGCGTGCCGCAGTTCGCCGTGCTCAAGACGCTGGGCTTCACCGACAACAACATCCTCGGCTTTGTGCTGGCCGAGACGATGGCGCTGTGCGTGATCGGCGGTGTGGTCGGCCTGGCCATTGCCACATCACTGGGCGCGGTGGTCGCCAAGTTCGCCGGGCCGATGCTGCCGCTGGCCGTGGACTGGCGCGTCTGGGTGGCAGGCGTAATCGCCATCGTGGTGCTCAGCCTGACCGTGGGTTTGCTGCCAGCCCTGCGCGCGCGCCGCCTGAAGATCGTTGACGCCCTCGCCGGGCGCTGATCAAACACGAATAGACCAAGGATTTCCCCATGCTCAGCCAGATCTTCGCCATCACCCGCCTGAACCTGCTCAGCGTGCCGCAGCGTTGGGGTCCGTCCCTGGTCATCATCATCGGCCTGGCTGGCGTGGTGGCGGTGTTCACCGCCCTGCTGGCCATGGCTCAGGGCTTCCAGGCCACGCTCAAGGACTCTGGCCGCACCGACAACGCCATCATCCTGCGCGGCGGCTCCGGCGCCGAGCTCAACTCCGGCTTCGGCGGCGACACCGCCAACCTGATCAGGCTCGGCCCCGGCATCCGCAAGGGCAGCAACGGCAAGCCGTTGGCCTCGGGCGAGCTGATCGTGATCACTGAACTGATGAAGAAGGGCGAGAAGGTCAACGGCGCCAACGTGACGCTGCGCGGCGTCGAAGCGCCTTCGTTCGAATTGCGTCCGCAGCTGCGCATCGTCGAGGGCCGCAAGTTCACGCCGGGCCTGCGCGAGATCATCGTCGGCGGCGGCGTGACGCGTTTGTTCGACGGTGTCGCGGTCGGCCAGACGATCCGCATGCGCGGGTCCGACTGGAAGGTCGTCGGCCGCTTCGAAGCCGGCGACGCCAACGACAGCGAGCTGTGGGCTGATGCCGGCTCGGCGCAGTCGGCCTTCAACCGCGGCAACGGCTTCAGCGCGATGCGCGTCGGCCTGGAATCGCCGGCGGCCCTGGAAACGCTGAAAACGACGCTGACCGCCGATCCGCGCCTGACCGTCGAGGTGCTGCAGGAACAGGCCTATTACAGCGCTCAGACCGGGCAGTTCCGGGGAATGATCTCGGTGCTGGCCGGCGTGGTCACCTTCATCATGGGCCTGGGCGCGATCTTCGCCGCGCTCAACACCATGTACGCCGCCGTCGCCAGCCGCACCCGCGAAATCGCCACGCTGCGCGCGATCGGCTTCGGCGCGCTGCCGGTGCTGGTGTCGGTGATGATCGAGGCGCTGGTGCTGTCGTTCATCGGCGGCGTCATTGGTGCGTTCCTGGCCTGGGCGCTGTTCGATAACCTTTCAGTGTCCACGCTGGGCCAGAGTTTCACCCAAGTGGTGTTCGCGTTCCGCGTCAGCTTCCAGCTCGTCCTGAACGGCCTGGTGATCGCCTTGGTGATCGGCTTCATCGGTGGCCTGCTGCCGGCGATCCGCGCCGCACGACTGCAGGTGACGACGGCGCTGCGCGGGCAATGAGCTGCGCCCGCAGCCAGACGAACCACAGGTGACCGACAGCCAGACGATAGACCGCCGCGGCCTCGCGGCGGCGATCTCCGCCTATGTGCTGTGGGGCGTTTTCCCGCTGTACTGGATCTTGCTCAAAGCGGTCCCTTCGCTGCAGATCATCGCCCACCGCGTGGTCTGGTGCGGCGTCTTCGTGGTCGGCTGGCTAGCGCTCAGCCAAGGCTTCGGCTGGCTGCGCAGCGTATTGGCGCGACCGCGCATCGCCGCCTTGTTGGCGTTGAGCAGCCTGCTGATCAGCAGCAACTGGGGCATCTATATCTGGGCGGTCACGCACGGCCACGTCGTCGATGCCAGCCTGGGCTATTTCATCAACCCTCTGGTCAGCGTGCTGCTGGCTGTTGTGGTGCTGCGCGAACGCCTGAACGCGGCGCAGTGGACGGCCGTGGCCATCGCCGCGCTCGGCGTGCTGTGGCTGGCCTTCGTGCACGGCGAGCCGCCGTGGATCGCGCTGGCGCTGGCGTTTTCCTTCGCCTTCTACGGTTTGATCCGCAAGCTGGTGGCGGTGGATGCGGTGCCGGGCCTGGCCATCGAAAGCCTGTTCCTGCTTTTGCCGGCGCTGGCCTGGCTGGCGTGGGCGGGCTCGCAAGGCGTCGGCGCCTTCGGCCATCAGGGCTGGGCCAGCGATGCGCTGCTGGTTTTCGGCGGCGCCCTCACCGCGCTGCCGCTGATCGGCTTCGCTTATGGCGCGCGACGCATCCCGTATTCGCTGGTCGGCATCCTGCAATACATCTCGCCCAGCCTGCAGTTGCTGTGCGGCGTGCTGCTGCTTGACGAAAGTTTCAGTCGTGACCAACTGCTCGGCTTCAGCTGTATATGGCTGGCGCTGGTGGTGTATGCGCTGGATGGCTGGCGCAGGTCGCGTTGATCGACTTCGCGCATCTACGGCCTAAGTGCGGGCTTTCGCCCGCGTGATAATCACCACACCCGCCAGGATCACTGCCATCGCGCCAATAACCGAGGCATCGACGCGCTTGAGCAGCAGCGCGCCCAGCAGCACGGCAATCGGTGGATTGACGTAGGCGTAGCTGGTGGCGAGCGCCGGACGGACGTGGTGCAGCAGCCAGACGTAGGCGCTGAAGCCGACGATGGAGCCGAACGCCGCGAGATAAGCGACGGCCAGGGTCGCCCGCATCGGTGGGACGTCATGGATGCGTTCGCCGAGCGCGAGACCGACCACCAGCATTGCGATGCCGCCGCAGAGCATCTGCGCGGCCGTGCTCATGAATGGCGCCGGCAGGTCGCGGTCGCGACTCCACACCGAGCCCCACGCTCAGGCGATGGGTGCCAACAGCAGGGCTAGCATTCCGGAAAGATTCGCCGAGATATCGCTGCCGGCGTTCAACCA
>Ga0163144_10021508_pt1 | contig 12819 bp, 10 predicted proteins | sample OliLak19BULKMAT1_FD_123175 | JGI IMG/M metagenome (GOLD analysis project Ga0163144, IMG submission 123175) | Freshwater microbial mat bacterial communities from Lake Vanda, McMurdo Dry Valleys, Antarctica - Oligotrophic Lake LV.19.BULKMAT1 | ecosystem: Environmental > Aquatic > Freshwater >...
ATAATCAGTGCTGCTATCACCGCAAAAAAGGCCAGCAGAATGCATTTATTTACCATACAAGATAGCTACCATTCCCACGAAAAAAGAACAAGGCAAAAATTTAACCCGGCCGGCCGGGCGGAGGCAGCGCGCGGATAGCCAGCCCCGCTTCCACGCTAATCGTTAACTTGTCCAGCTCGCGCCGTTGAACAGTCATGTAATTCACACCCAGGAGCGCGGCCACACCCTTCTGGGTTAGTCCGCGCTTTAATCGCTCCGCTTTGTATTGGGATGGAGTCATCTTATTTAGCCCTCCACTCGTCGGCGCTAGTGCCCTGGAACTCCCTGATCACCGCGCGGCGGATAATGATATCCTTCCCGGAGTCGTCATCGTCCGAGTCGTAAGTTGCCTCCGTCAGGATTAACTCGTTCGAGATGCATCCCCAGCCCTGTGCCAGGAGCACGTCAAATTCTTTGAGCGCGGTGGCGGCGGAGTCGGTAATCCACTCGTCCCACTGTTCGCGAAATTCCCCATCGCCCGTGTAACTAGTCTGACCTCTGCTCGTGACAATTTTGATTCTGTAATTTTTCATAGTGTTTCTTTCTTTCTTTTTTTAGTTTTCGTCGCCTGCAAACTCGATCTCATAATCTCCGGCTTCCCCGTCTAGGCCGGCCAGAATGTCCTCTTCCGTCCAATCAGGTTTCTCGCCAGGCATTAGGCAAGCTGTAAGTCCGTGCACCAGCTTGCCATCTAGGATTGCGGTGACGCTGTAGCTTACAACTGTACGCTGGTAATCACCAAGCCACTCCAAGTTCTCATCGTACTCCTCTTGGAGTTCGGTACATTTAATATCTAGTTCTTTCTCGGCTTCTTCTTCTGTGTCCCAACAGCCAATCACCTCAGCTAATTTCGTGGCCCGGCTTCCGTTGTAGCCCTCAACAATCGCGGAAAAGTAACGGTACGTTACGATGATTTTTGTAGTGTTCATAATGTTTTTCTTTCTTTTTTTAGTTTTTAGGATTATGCGGATACCGGCTCAACAGTGACCGGTTCCTGTGCAATCGCGTCCCCACATTTATAAAAGAAAAAAAGCGGGGTGCCGTCACCTCCGCTAAACATATCATATTCCAGCTCATGCATGGCCGCACGGGCTGAAGTTTGTGATTGATCAGGTTGGATTGACGATTTATTTTGGCAGGTGTATTTGGTTTTCATAGTATCTTTTCTTTCAGTGTTTTTGAGTGGTTTAATTACCGCTCATGTAACAACAATACGACTATATGCCGTATTGTCAACGGTTTTTTTAATTTATTATTTTCGCTCCTAAACCTGCTATAAATTTTCCACCGGCGCAATAGGCCGGAGCAGCGTGGCGTAATGCCGGGAGGTGGTTTGATGATCCACGTGGCCTAGATGCTCCTGTGCCGCCAGCAGACCATCCCGAGTAGCTATCATCGATCCGTTATGTTTGCGTAGCTCGTACACCGTTTTCCGGCTCCTCCGTCCAGGTGGGAGCATCGATTTGAGCCAGCTCGAGAGATCCCGGTAGATCAGATCATACCGCTGACTGGCAGTGCGACCAGGAGCCACCACATATCCCGAGCCCGCTATCTCCGACGCCAAAAAATCCGGGACCGCGACCCACCGAGACCGGCCCTTGGGAGAAAAATCCACCCGCTCAATCACACCCAGGAACCAAGAATAAACAACCGCTCCGCTAACAATCCGCTCGCGCCTCTCCAGCCAGCTCCCCTTGCACGCCAGCACCTCGATGTTACGCAGCCCACACCTGGACACCAGCATGTACGCCAGCCAGAGATCCAGATCCGCAACACGCAAGGCACGCGCCGACTCCTCCACCGCATCGATGACAGCGCGATCCAAAGGCTGATATCCAATATCCCTCGACTCAGGCAGGTATTGACATCCCTCCAGCGGATTGCCGGCCGGCAGCCGCAAATCGGCGTATAACGGCAAAACATCACGAGCAAAAACAGAGCGAGCGCAGCGCAACGTGCTATTGGCCGAGACCGCCAACCGCCTCAGGGCCCAGGGATCCTGCACCAGCCGCCCCTCAGCTGCCAGCCTCGCCTTTGCGACGTACTTGAGAAACATCTCCGGACGTATCTCATCCACCCTAATAGCCCGCAGTTCGCAACCCTCGCCCCGCGCAGCCCGTATTACCCTCAGGAGGCTCCAGACATTACCCTGCCGGGTCCTGGGCCGCACTGTAGCCCCGGAGGTGTATCGATCCAGCACCTCGCCCAGAGTGGCGTGATCGTTGCGGTATTTAACAGCGTCCCCATTCCCCGCCAAAATTCCCCGCCAAATTTCCCTTGCCTTTTTAGCCGCCACAGACGCAACATCCGTTTTGGTGGACCGCCAAAAAGCCCGCCTCTTAAACTCAAACCTTGCCACATAAAACGGACTCCGATGTTTAAACGTTCTAACTTGCACTTCCCGGCCATCACAGTTAACCCGAAACTGATGATCCTCCGTATCCTCGCCGCCCGCAGACTTAATTTTAGTAATAGTAATTTTAGCCATGACCCCTTTAGTTGCTACGGACAATGCTACGGGGTCAGTCCCGTCCGCATTGTTCCTAGTTGTTGCCCATTGTCCAAAATTAAAGGACGGAGTCAAGGGCAAAACCGTAGCAACAACAGATTAGGGCCCGTGGTGAAACTGGCAGACACGACAGATTTAGGAGGCAATGTTTTCCCCTGTAAAACCGTAGCAGCAACGGGTTATGCTACGGTTTTATGAAAGCTGATGATCCCGACCGGATCATCTCCCGGACCTGGGACTTCTTCGCGGCATCATCAGATTCCGCTATAAAATCCCGGCCCGGCAAATAGTAAGCTTTATACCACAGGCTCAGCTCAGACAGCCTTAATTGCTGATCCACCGTTCGATTATCCCGCCGCAGCGAGGTAAGCCGATCGTACTCCACCACTAGCCGCTGGACATCCTTTGGCATGGCCGCCCGGATCTTTCTGTTTTCCTTGTCCGCCTCGTTTTCCGAGTCGAACTGCCTTGACCTGTACCCAGAATCCGTTATGCGCAGCACCCGGTTTAGCCCAGGTACAGCCGACGCAGTAAACTCAGTAAACGAGTCCGCCTGAGAATTAAATTTGACGAAATTCGTGGCTCCCGTTTGATCTAACGACCACGCAGCCATCGTTGTCCACGCCGAACCATCACGTAGCATTTGCTCCGATCTATTGAGGATATAACCGCCCCGGAAATCATCCACCGGATTCTGGCCACCCAAGAAAGTTTTCCACCCGCCAATTAACTTCAATATCGGATTGATGGACGGGATCTGGCCAGACGAAAACCTGATGCCATCATACACGTCACCCGCAACACTTTCACCACGCGCCGCAGCGAAGGCGCCCTTGATAGCATATCTCATAACGCCGTTTATTGTCCGGGCAGTCTCGTCTTGAGGCACGCGAAAATAAACAACTTTCTGGCCATACTCCCCGCCCGGAGTAAACCCGGCAGGAATGATGAGATTTTGTTCTCGGTCATACTTGCTCGTGCCGGCGAACCAGTTCCGCAACTCCTCCCCCAGCGCACCCTCTTCAGCCAGCGTTTGCATCAGCATGTACATGCCGCCACCGAACAACATCCAGGACATCCACCAATACCCTGATGAATTGCCTTTCACCTTGCCGGACGCCAGCTTGATATCGCTCTCCCAGCCATTCTGGAAAACCGTGAAGAACGGCAAAAATGAATTTGCGACCCAGGCGAACCGCCCCCGTTTCGTGAAGTTAGGCACGCCGATATGATTCCTCACATACATGGCCGACTTTGGCTCACTCCACCCCAAATCCTTCGTTAGCACTTTATAGGCAGTCATCTTGGGAAGAGCTTCAAACATTTGCCCAGCAAACTCGATCCGCAGAAAAAACTGACTGATTGGTTTTAATATCGCTGTGTTAAAAACAGATGTCTTTTCCGCCTCCGGAGCCAAATGGAACTGCTGCAGAATCATATCAAAACCGTCCACATCCGAAACCGAGCGGGCGAAAGAATCAAATGGTGACCATATCGCGGCCACATTTAACATCTCCATGTTAAGCTTCCACGCATACACCTCCTCCATACTTGCCCCCACTCCCGGCCTCTTCAGCCCGGGACCTTCCCCGAATTTCCCCAGCCGTTTCCGGACCATGGAATCAGGCGAGTTGACGAGAAATTTGTAAAAATTGGCAAAATATTCTTTGGTCATCTTCGCCCTTGAGCCGGGAGGAGCATTGACCATCAATCGCCGAAAATCACGAATAGGCGAAGTGACCAACTGGAAACTAGGGTTAAACCTGATAATTAGCGGATAGATATAAGATCGAAAAACAAGCGACATCATGCGAATGGAGGTAAACATTTGCTCCGGAGAAATCCTGTCAAATGCCCTAGCGATATCCTCCTCAACCACCCACGATTCAAGCTTGCCGTCTTTCTTCAGCTCCAGCAACGCCTTGCCTTTTTCCTTGGGTATCCGCGCACGCATCCCCTTGCCATCCCCCACCATCTCCGCCGCCTGAATCTCCCCAGGGAAATATTTCACCAGAAAATCACGGATCATCATTTTAGCCCGCTGTATCTGCGCGGCTTTCATCAACGCTATTGATTTTAACAGAGTCGCTTCAAACGGATTAGCGATGTCGGAAAACGTTCCAGTTTGCGCTTTAATCCCAGCCGGAACATAGGTATCCCAATATTTTAAGGGAACGAAAGCCGCATAAAAATCACGGTTAGGGGCGATAACATCTTCAAATAATTCCCGACTAATCAGCCCCGCCGCCGCCGCGTCTTTCATGATCAAAAAAACTTGATCGTGCATCCGCTTCGCAGCAGCCTCCAACGCCTCCCAACGCAGCGCACCTAACTGCCGTCTCATGCCTAATAGTTGAGTCGTGGCCGTGCCCGCAGTGTGTCCACCAGGATTCGCCAAATTCTTACGCCCGCCCTCCTCTACTCCTAGCGCACCCTCCACCTTGATGTCATACGATTCATTGGCGACGCGGGTGAAGTATAAAAATTCACCCAAAGTTTTCCTGTCCAAGTCCAGTTCTTGCAGGCCATTAATCACATCAGTCTGCACCTTCGTCAAAAAAAGATAGACCTGATTATCACCCAGCGGATGCGCGTCAAAAAACCAATCCAGCCGCTCCTTCACGTTCAGCGTTATCCCCGTCGCCTCCACCTGCCGCTGCTTCCGGATAATCGGAGCATAAATATTGTGCAACTCCGTCTTCAGCCCCGCCAGCAGCCCCTTCCAGGATAGGGCCCTTGCCCGCACTTCCGCCCACTTTGCCCTAAAAATTTCATCCCCTTTCAGGAAAGCACCCCGCATCCTCTCAGATCGACTGGCCATTAAGGCGCCCGCAGGCTTTTGTAACAACTCTTGCACAGCCAGTAGAGCCTCTTTAACTTCCGGCTTGCGGTCCAGATATCCAAAAAAAGTCTTGTAAAAAACTGGAGCCTTATCCTTCAATGTTGCCGGTGAATTAAGCAGCACGGAGAGGGCATCAGCATACAGCTCAACACCACTGAGCCGATACGCCAAATAGGAAGCAGACGATCCCTCCGGAATGGGTTTCCAGTATTCCGTTAACCCAACAAGCTCTTCCCGGATTTCCGCTTCACGCAACAGCCCCCGCGTTTTAATTTCGTCCTCCACCAGTCTGCCATACTCATCCCGCACATTCTCATTCCACATCTCCAGATCTTCCGGCTCATCCGAAGAAGGCCGGTTGCCGTGCTTCTCGGTCACTGTCTTCAAGGCCAGATACCGCAGCCGAGCCCGATCCTTTGGCGTCAATGCCTTACTGGGATTGTCAGGCAGATCCGGGAGCGTCGTACTCAGATGCTTCCGCAACGTCCCCAGTCTGCCCAGTAAATTGCCCCGTAGCATGGTCAGATCCGGCAGATAATCCACCAGATGCCCAATCTCATGGGCCAAAGTCTTGGCCGCAGAAATAGGATCCACAAAAATTCGCGGATCCAGCTTGATCATTCCGCGACCAATTCCGTAAAAAGCACCCCGGGCCGATTGAAATTTCTTCAGCATCGGGACATTGCCAGTCAGCACCCTAACCAGTTCCACCAGTTCCGGCATGGCCACGATATGTACATGCTCCATGCCCTTTAATTCCACTTGAACATAAGGATCTCCCTTGTCTTGATATACCAACGGAGCCGCAGCGTTAAAGGGTGGGTTAACCTCCACCGCCACCGCCTCCGCCGCCACTTGATCCTCTAAACCCTTGGCCGCCTGCTCCTCCCGCGGCCTCCAGACGGACAAATCCACAGGTTTCGGACCGTCAATCGCCTGAATAAAATTGTCGGCGCGGGCATCCGAAATAAAAGTGCCGTCCCTGGGCCGATACCACTTCCAGCCCTTAGACTCCTGCACCTCTCTGAATCCCGCCTCCCGCATGTACTCGTCCACCTCCGCCTGCTTTGGATGCGGCTTGGAAGTGTCGAAAGCCATGATATAACGTTGACGCGTCAAGATCCGCCCGTCTCGCGTCACCCCCAAAAACTCTAAATCATCCCCGAAGACTTCGTTCGTGAGACGCAGCCGGTCAAGGTATTGCAAAGGAGTCAAATACTGCATCACGGTTTGACCGCCCTCCTCAACAAACCTCGCCCCGAATTGGTGCGTCAACGTTGCCTTGATAACAAAACTCGTATCCCCAGGCGATATGTACACACCATGCTCCGCCCCCGCTTGTTGCGGCATGCCGGATGGAAGTTTTAAAAATCCGTTGACCTCAGCCCAGCGGATTAGAAGCTGACGTTGCAGCTCTACGGGATCTACGGGATCTACGCCTGACGTTTCGACGCCGCGAATTGCTTCAAGGCTTGATCGTAAGTAGGCTTCGGGAGATTCTCCCTGCGTTGCCGCTCGCGCTCGGAGAATGCTCTCGGAGACAGGGTCACGTCGCCGTTGAGCTTCGCTTTCGAGCTTGGCGAGGAAGTTGGGTTTTGCGCTGGCATTACCGGATCCTACACCCTTATTCACATTTTGTCCAGTGCCACCAGCGTCCCCATCGAACGCCTCTACCATCTCCGGATCGGACACCGGCGCGGACTCCACCGCGTTAATGTATAGGGTTGTATCCCCAGGAATCACCCTCATCCCCATCCTCTCGCCGCCATCCAACGTAATCTGCATCGTGTCCGGATCCACATCCACCACGACAGCCACCTCGTCGCCGGACAATAATCGATCCCCCACCACCACCTCCGCAGCTGACACCGGCAACCGGCCGGCGACCTGCTTCAACATCGAGGACTCAAACCGCATACCCTGCCGCTTGACCAACTGATCACTATCTTTAGCGTCCACCACCACCTGCTTGACCTCCGCAGTACGCTTCACGCGCCACTCTATGGCGGAATTAACTTCCGCCCAAAATCCGCCTACGGTGCCATCCCCAAAGCCCCTCTCTTGTCCGATTTGCGCCAACTGATCCGGAGCCATCACCCCGCCCAGCAATGCGCTGCGATACACGCCGGATAATTTAGGCGCATCATCCCACTCCGCCGCAGGCTCCCGTCCAGGATTTTTCAACCCACCGTTTTCTTGAATAAAATCCAGGACGTCATAGCCCTCTGGATTTGACGGTAACTTGGGCCCCTTCCACTTCGCCGGTGCAGATGGATTCGAAGGCGCCTCGATAGTCGCGCCCGCACCAGGAGCAGACGGATTCGAAGGCGCAAAGGCAGGCCCAGGGCCTGAACGATCAGACAGAGCATCACGCAGCCGTTGTAAGCCGGGAGCCTCATCCACTCGATCCACCGGCTCGCCCTTTTGTCCCCGCTTTTCAAGAGCCAGCGACAAATCAGCGAACCCTTTAAAGCCAATACCCAAAGCCATACCCGCCCCAAAATTAAACACCGCTCGCTCCGCAATATCTCGGTTGGATAATTCCTCTACCCCAGTCTCACGTGTCACCAAGTCCTGAAGGAACCCCTCCACCAGCTCCTCTACGCCCTCCGCCCCGCCTTGCTTTCCGTATTCCACCAGAGCCGTCCGGAATTTGAGGGATTGCGCCAGACCCAGTAACGCCTCCGGCCCCGTCTTACCCCCCGCCGCAGTCACCCCCGCCGTAATCGCCCCCTGAATGACAGCATACCCCTTGGCCTGGTCCTTTGGCAGCGTGCCATCTGCATCCCGGTAGCCTTGACCCGCCTGAAGCACCCCGCCACCCACCGCCGCCGCACCCAGCCCAGCCGGAGCGAACGCCACGTAAGGCAACGTTGAGCCCACCGCCCCGCCCGCCATCTGAGCGAAGTCCCCAGCCGCACCTCCCCCGAACTCCTGCCCCGCCCGATCCAGACCCCCCACCATCCTCTCCGCTTCATCCGCGTTTTGTCTGGAAAATTCAGCCAACTTCGCAAACGCCTTTTCTTGGATTCCGATTTCTCGACCTTGTAATACTTTCTCCGCACCCTCGCCGGAAGGCACCTCCGGCTTGTCCACGCCCAGCACATCACGCAGATTCCAATACGCAGCTTTCGCCACCTCCCCCTTGTCCTTACTTAAGTCAGCCAGAGAATCATAAGCCATCTCCAATGCACTCCACCCACCTTCACCCGTTGCCTTAAGAAATCCGGCCACCGCCCCGATTCCAGCCCGGGCCGGAACTGCCACCGCAAGCGATGCCTCCTCCAGCTCAGGCTCAGGATTCAAAACCTGACCACCGATAGAGACTTTACCCACCGGCACATCCTCGGCTTGCAGCTTCAGCATTTCCTCGTCAGAAAGAACATCCGGAAGCCCCGCGGCCCCTTCGCCTTGCAGTTTTTGCATTTCCTCATCGCTCAAAATGTCTGGTAATTCCATACTATTTAATTTTCACCCATTGGCCTTTTCCGTTTTTTTCGTAACTAACCCCGCGCACAGTCCGCGTTTCCGCCGCTCCGGTCGCCATGCGGCTCAATCCCGGGACACCGGCACCCATCGGCGCGATAGACCCCGGAGCAGCCTCCACCGCACCCCCGGCAGGCGCATTGATGGTCAGCCCAGGAGTCCCCGCCGCAGGTGCAGCAACACCAGACCCGCCCGCCATGCGGTTCAGCCCCGCCATCGGATCAGCCGGGGCGAACTTTGAGCCCTTTGGCATGGTGTACAGCACCTTGCCCGTAGTGCGATCCACCACCGGCGTTTGAGCAACTTCCGCCGCTCCGCGCTGCGCGGGATCAATTAGAAGCTCATACTTTCCTGTCTCCGGATTTAGCCGATACGGCCGGCCGTGTTCATAGATGATACCACTGGCCTTTCCAGCACCGCCGCCACCGCCACCGCCGCCGCTTCCACGGCCCCCGCCAGCGGGCGAGCGATCGGCCATCCGCTGCTTCCTGGATGCATCCGCTATCAGCGAGGTCATGTAACCCTTGGCTTTAGCGAACGGCATCTTAGAAATGCCGTCCAGGTCAGATTGGGAGATCGCGCCAGACTTAGTCATGTACTCGCCCATGCCCAGGAAGGCATCCAAATCATCCTTATTGGCCTGATTCCGCTCGTACTCCTTGGATATGGAGTCACCCAGCGCAGACCCCGCCTGTTGGATACCGTCCGCCAACATCCCCACCCCTTGCATATGCGTCCGATCCGCTGTGTATGGCACCCAGTTCATAATAATTTTCTCCGTTAAAGTTTCCCGCCCCCGAAATAATCCAACTGCGAAAGATCGACGTGCGTCACCTTGTCCCCCACGTTTGTAATCTGTAGCCCCAGCTTAGGACAATCCACCACCAGCTCGCCCCCGCGATTCAGGCACCTCATGCACGCCGGGAAGTAATCTGGATTCTCCGATTTATCATCCCGCTCCCGCCAGAAAGTTTCTTCCCCCTGCACCACCTGCTCATACCGCTCATGGTGAATAGGTATCCCGACCGTATCTGTGTACTCCCACACGTCCTCGTCCGTCCAATTCCTTAAAGGGAAAAACCAATCAGCCCCGCCAGGCATTTGACGGACATCAGTGTGTAGCGTGAGGTCTCCCCACATAGGATCATGATCGCTCGACTTGTGCCCTACTGCCGCTCCATCCCAAGGGAAATGGAACCCGCCTAAAGGCTTCCTCAATAAATCATCGCGACCGCATAAAAACTTTTCGCCCCGCGCAATACGTTCCTCTGAGTCAGGATCAATCCCAGTCGGGACTACGCCTTGGGAATTCCCTACTTGATAAAAATTCAAGAGCTCAAACAACCCACCCCGCCGACCTAGCGCAGTTGCGTTAGCAGGATAGTCATATACTGTCAATCCCCATTCCTCTATGACCTCGTTAGAGAAATGATATTTCTCTTGGTGAAACGGCTCCCGGTGAAAAAGGACCGGCCACATCGGGACCTTCCGCGTCTCGCAAAAAGTCTTCACTAAATGCAAGAGCACCATGGAGTCTTTGCCAAATGAGCACATCACCACCGGACGCCGACATTGCGCCTGCATGATTCCCAGCACCTCCGCCGCCCGGTGAATAAGTCTTTCCATATTACACCTTTTAAAAAGCCGCCGCTACCGCCCCGACGGCACCAATACCCGCACCAACCAGGCCCATCGTCCCCGCCTTACCAGCACCCTTCGCGTTCGCTTTCATAATCGCGAAATTATTTGCTTGCTCGAAATTGTCAGAATTGAGCTGCCCCGCATACTGCGCAGACTGCGCCTGATTCATACCGAACATTGTATTTTCAGAGTTTAGGCTGTAACCAGCATTCCCAAATGTCCCCTGGGCCGCCCCCGTGGTATTGACCTGTGTTCCAGGCCGCCCCAGCACGGCTAACCACGGATCTTGCTCCATGCTCGCCAGCCTGAGCGCGAAGTCTCGATCCTGAAACATCTTATTCCGCGTGACTGTGTCGCGGTTCATGAACTCGCCCACCACAGCCGGATTGCTCCGCACCATGCCGCGCTCAGAAAACTCCGCTCTTGTTGTTTGCTCCACGTCGCGAAGCTCCTCCGGACTCAGCCGCCCACGGAGTTTCACATCCGTCAAAGCCTGATCGGACAATTCGGCGATGATAGGATTTGCGCCACGGAACGCATCCCGGGCCCTGCCCCCCAACAATTCAATGTCTGTGATATCCGCCGTCCGCTGGGAAGTCTGGAGGCTTTGCTGAAGGGACTGATCCAACCCCGCTTGCTCCCGAGCAAACGGATAGATATCATCCTTGTACAGATCCAACAGGCCCCGCTGTGCATCCTGCCCCGCCCACGTGATAGACCTGGGCGCACCCGTGCTTGACACGCCAGACACTTGCTCAAGCTGCGCTTGACTCGTAATCCCTTGCAGATCGTTAAGGCCCAGTTGACCTAATTCTTTAGGAGTGGCAATCCGTCCGTTGACTCGCACAACAGCCTGAGCCCCCGCCTTGTCATTATTGGCCGGCCTTCCAGCACTGACCAACTGGATGCTGCTCACTATCTGCGTGTCCGCCTGAGTGGCAGCAGTGCCCATCAGCGTCCGCTCCAATGTCGCCGTGTCCAGATCTGCATACAACGGCTTGTACGTCGCCTCAGACTCGAAAACCTGAGGAGCCAAATCCACCTGGGCCTGCAGACTGTCCCTTGTTTCCTTCCCGATATCTCGGGGAGGTGGCTGTGAAGGTGCTGGAGGTGATGAACCCATATTTAAATCTCCTAATTTATGACCCGGCGCGTCATTGCATCAATCGGGAAGATCGATGTCCGGTTGCCATTCTTCTCTCGTTCCCACGCCACAAGCTTCGCGCCCTTGCATCGTGCCAATAAAATTGCCCATAAAACAGCCAGCCCGCTGCGGTCTTTATTTATCAATAATTCTACCCACGCTACGGCTCCATTTTCATTATGATAATATTCCGCAGGTCTTTCCGTAGCGTCAGCCTCCGCCACCCGCCGCACCAGTCCCACCGCCACTATCTTCCCTGCACGCTTCACCACCCCACACCGAGCGTCGTCGTAATACCACGCCACCCACGCCACCAGAGCCGCCCGCGGCCAGAACCGGCAAGGCTCCCAGTTGCGCTTCAGGAAAGCGGCCACACTTATACCATTTACGGGGATCATACTGACACGATCTCCATATAGCTCAGCGGCGGATTGCCCAGAGTCTCGAAATCATCCTCGCCCGCAATCCCCTTGGCAATCACCAGACTCATCCAGGCATATAAATCCGCCGCTTTCGGGTTGCCATGTAGGAGCAGCACCAGTAAATGATCGCGCTCGCCCAGGGTGAAAAACTTGCCGATGTAATTCTCTGCCAGACGGCGGGGATTAGCGGGATCTTTTAGCGTCAACGCCGCTAAATCGATCTCTTCAATCCGGTTGGTTTCTACCGTTGTCAAGATTGGTTTGATCGCATCCTCTACCGTAAAATAGATTACACCCTTATCATCGAATAAAGGATCGGCCCACTTCGCCGCCGTGTTGCCGAGCCAGTAAAAATATTCCAAAGCCCTGGCATTCAGCTGTAAGAATTCCGTTTGTGAACTGCACTTAATTATTTTCATATTCCTAATCCTAGATTATATTTTGTGTTTAAAAATTGCCTCACTAATAAACCATCCCCTGAGCCGAAAGTGTGAATTCCTGTGTAGATTAAAACTTCGGAAACTTTGCCATCAAGAAAGCCGTTACCCCCATTACCCGACCCGAAGAAAACGTCCTGCAAGGACGGGCTGGTAGGAAGCGAGCCTACCGTGGTGGATGTGGTATCGACTATTAATGTGCCTACCCCCGTAGTTGAATTGTAGCTAGAGCCTATCAGCCTCTTGCTTCCAAGAGTTGCATTTACATAAGCCCCTGGGCCGCCGTTGTAGTCAATACC
>Ga0163144_10021509_pt1 | contig 12818 bp, 14 predicted proteins | sample OliLak19BULKMAT1_FD_123175 | JGI IMG/M metagenome (GOLD analysis project Ga0163144, IMG submission 123175) | Freshwater microbial mat bacterial communities from Lake Vanda, McMurdo Dry Valleys, Antarctica - Oligotrophic Lake LV.19.BULKMAT1 | ecosystem: Environmental > Aquatic > Freshwater >...
CCTCGTTCACGACATCAGGCGCAATCAATTCATGGCCGACCGCGCCAAGAGCGAGTTGATCGAAGCCAACCTGCGCTTGGTCGTCAGCATCGCCAAGAAATACACCAATCGCGGCCTGCAGTTCCTCGACCTCATTCAGGAAGGCAATATCGGCCTCATGAAAGCGGTCGATAAGTTCGAATACCGCCGTGGCTATAAGTTCTCGACCTATGCGACATGGTGGATCCGTCAGGCCATCACGCGCTCCATCGCCGATCAGGCGCGCACCATCCGTATCCCGGTGCATATGATCGAAACCATCAACAAGATCGTCCGTACCTCGCGCCAGATGCTGCATGAAATGGGCCGCGAACCGACACCGGAAGAACTGGCTGAACGCCTCGTCATGCCGCTCGACAAGGTGCGCAAGGTAATGAAAATCGCCAAGGAACCGGTCTCGCTCGAAACCCCGATCGGTGACGAAGAAGATTCGCATCTCGGCGACTTTATCGAAGACAAGAACGCCATCCTCCCGCTGGATGCGGCGATTCAGTCCAACCTGCGCGAAACGACGACCCGTATCCTTGCATCGCTTACCCCGCGTGAAGAACGCGTGTTGCGCATGCGCTTCGGTATCGGCATGAACACCGACCATACGCTGGAAGAAGTAGGCCAGCAATTCTCGGTGACACGCGAACGTATCCGCCAGATCGAAGCCAAGGCGCTGCGTAAGCTCAAACATCCAAGCCGTTCACGCAAACTCAGAAGCTTTTTGGATTACTAAGCATGACGATTACCACCTGGTTACACACGTCTCTGCGCGGCAAGCTGGTTGGCTCCGACGAGTTCGGTAATCACTATTACACGGAACGCAAACAGGCTAAGACTGGGCGCACCAAGCGCTGGGTCATGTACAAGCCGAGCAAAAAAGCGTGGTGGCAGGTGGCGCTGGTGTTTCCACTGTTCCTTACCAATCGCCTGTCGAACGCCGAGCCATCCAAGGTTCCGCCGGAATGGCACGGCTGGCTGCATTACACACTGGACAAGCCACCGGCTGATCGTATGGCGGTGCGTCATGCCTGGGAAAAACCGCATCTGCCGAACCTGACCGGTACTACGGGCGCCTATGTTCCGCCCGGACATTTGCTGCGCGGCGGACAACGTGAGGCGAGCACGTCCGACTATCAGCCGTGGAAACCCTAATTTAGGCGATGCCTGAAAAGCCTGTCAGGAAAAACAAGAAAAGGTGACAGAATGTCGTATATGAATGAGATTATTTCCTTATCTGTGCTAGCCGTTATCGTTGGTGGTTTGGCTAATCGTTGTATTATAAAAAAGGGAATCGGTTGGCAGTTTATTAGGTTTACCGTGGTCGGTATGGGACTTCCTATCTGTTGTCTATTGGCACTTAACAATGCGCTAACTGAAGGCGCGGTTGCAATTATTTCTGGGGCAATGGGCTTCGCCTTCGGCAAAATAGGAAAAGACGACTAGCTATATTTAGCTATGGGTTCGCAAAGTATACACCCCCCCTAACTTAATTAGAAGTGATTACGCTTAGCGGTGGTCTTCCATTGCAGTGCCGTGGCCAGTGTGTGGCTGGCAAGCAGGGTGAGGGCGGGGAAAATATCGTAGAACACGCGATACTCGTTGCGATTTCCAAACATAAGCCAGGCTAATATCATAAAGGGAATGGTGCCCACCCAGCATTTAAGCAGCAGCGGTTTTTCTTCCCAGCGATAGGAAAATAAGGCCAGCGCTGCGCCGAGGCCCAGCAGCGTGTATACGCTGTAGCCATCAAGGTTGGCACGCAAATGGCCGTATATGCCGCGATATTCCAGCATAGCCCCGCCCGCACCCTCAAAATAAATGGCCAGCAGTAGTTTGATAATGGAAAAGATCACTAGCTGGATGGCGGTATAGAAGAGCCAGCTCTTGCGCGGCAGCTCGCGGTAACCATACAAGGCGAAGGCCATGAACACATAGAGCGTGGTTTCCTTGTTGAAGGTGGCCAGCGCAAAGACAAAGCAATACATAATCCAGCGTTGCTGGACGATCAGCAATGTCAGCCATGCGGTAAGGAACAGCACCGGGAAATCGTAAATATAGCCATATTTTCCGCAGAAGGGCGGCAGGGCCAGCAGGCCGAACAGCGGCGCCAGAATATGAATGGAAAAATGGTCGGGAAACAGGTTTTTAGCCAATTGCCAGAGCATGTAGGCGTAGCCGAGCAGAAACAGCCAGTCCAGTACGCAGATAATAAAGAAGGGATAGAGCTGGCTGTCTGCCAGTTCCAATGGGGTGCCGCCGCGGTGGCGTTGCTTGACGGCCTGGCTGAATAGTTTGTTATCCCATAACGATACGGACAAATCATCGGTGATCGCACGCTCCAGTGACGTGGGAGTAAAGGCGATGATACCGCGTGCCATCACCGGCACCAGCTGGCGGTAGACATGGGGCTTCAGGGCAAAGCCCTCCATCATGGCCTTGGGCGAACGTTCGCCCATGCCGAGGAAATCGCTGCTGAAGATGAACGTAATCATCACAAAGAGGGAAAGCGGCACCATCAGCAGCGCAAGCGCGGCAGTCCACCATGTTTTATAATCGTCGTTCTGCTGGGTATAGTAAGGGTGCATTTTAGTTCAGGAGCCACATGGTTACGACCAGCCATGCTACAAAGTTAACCAGCTGGAACTTGTCTTTGAGGATGATGTTTTCCGGCTCTCCGCCTTCGTTATAGACATAAATCGTCTGCAAATAGCGGAACAGGCCGAATGCCACAAAGGCCGTCGTATATACCACGGATACTCCTCCCAACTGCCGCGAAATTTCCGCGGTATAGATGGCATAGGTGATAAGGGCGGCACCGCCGGTGATGGTTACCAGGCGGTCGAGCAGGTTGCGGTTGTAATGCTGGAGGTTGGGTTTGTATTTGGCATAATCCTCAAAGCCCATTTCATGGTAGCGCTTACCGAAACCCAGAAAAAGCGCCAGTAAGAAGGTGGTCAGGATAATCCATGGCGACACGCTGACCTGCAGGGCATAGCACCCCATCAGCACGCGCAGCACATAACAGAACGAGATCAGGAACACATCGACAATGGCTATGCGCTTCAGGAAGAACGTATAGGCAAGGTTAATGGAGATGTAAATCGCGGCGATAATGCTGCACTGATAGGGCAGGGCCGTCATCACCAGTACCGCCAGCGCCGCAAACACACAGGCAATCAGGCCGGCATGGATGACGCTTACTTCGCCTGAGGCAATCGGACGGCGCTTCTTGACCGGATGGCGCTGGTCTTCTTTAATGTCGCGGATATCGTTGCATATATAGGCCATGCAGGAAATCAGCAAAAAGCAGAAGGCCGCCATGGTCACGTAATACCATGCGCTGAAGTTGGATACTTCATGCGCGAAGAAAAGCGGGGCAAAGACAAAACCGTTCTTAGTCCACTGTTTGGGCCGTAGTAGCTTGATGTATGGGCGCATATACTGTTGCTATAATGATGGCATGCTTCAGCGTCTTATCGGGGGATGCGCTTTTTTATTTCGGAGTTGACTCTTTTTTGCTATTGAATCGATGCTAAGACAAGTAAAAAAGCTTATATAAGGGTTTGGCATGCAAAAAAATCTTCTTGAAACACTGATGGGAGCCATAGTTCTGCTGGTAGCAGGCGCTTTTCTGGTATTTGCCTATGAGGGCAGCCAGATGCGTGTGGAAGAGGGATATACCATCAATGCCAAGTTCGGCAACGCGTCGGGCATTTCGCTGGGCAGTTCCGTGCGTATCGGGGGTATTAAGGTCGGTGTCGTGTCCAATATGACGCTCGACGACAATACCTATGAAGCGGTGGTCTCAATGCAGGTACGTCATAGCACCAAAGTGCCGAAGGATTCCTCGGCGGCCGTGGTCAGCAGCGGCCTTCTGGGCGAAAAATATATCCAGCTATCCCCCGGAAGCGATGAAAACATGCTCTCCGACGGCGGCAAGCTCCAGTTTACTCAATCGGCGGTCAATCTCGAAGAGCTGATCGGCAAGTTCATGTTCAGCGGTGGCGGTGTCGATAAAAATAGCGGCGGCGATAAAAAGTCCCCATCTTCTGTCGAGTAAATGCGCCTGCCATTCCTCATAACCCTGGCCATGATGCTCCTGACAGGGGCAAGCCCTGCGGTTGCACAGGAGATACCCGCCAGCGAAGAGGAGGCGGAAGGATCGGAGCCATCTTCCAAGCTGACCGTCACGCCGGTTGCGCCCCTAAAGCCCCCGAAGGAAGATTCCGGTAAAAAGATGCAGGATGAGGCCCAGCCGGAGTATAACACCGTTATATTGCAGGGGTTGAACAAGGTTACCGGCCATATATCCCGATTCGACGGCCCTACCGGTATCGTCCAGCGCTTCGGCAACCTTGAAATCATCCCCCGCCGCTGCTGGAAATCACCCCCTGAAGAACGGCCTGAAAATGCCGCATTGATGGAAATCCGCGAGCTGCAGCCGGGTGAAGATTCCAAGCGCATTTTTCTGGGGTGGATGTTCTCGTCGAGCCCCGGCCTCTCTGGTCTGGAGCATGCCGTGTATGACATCAGCATGGTAGCCTGCGAGTATCGCGCCGATCCTGAGAAAAAAGAACGCGTCGTCGAGAAAAAGGCCGAGAAAAAAGTTGAGAAAAAGGAACCGGTCGCCAAGAAAGAAGGCAAAACCGGCAAAAAGTCTTCCGGCACCAAGGCCAAAAAACCTCCCACACCCTGATTTTTATCTTTCCGGCGTAAGGCTGGCAGCCTTTTAATGGCTCTTTCTGGGCCACTTACCCTGTTCAGGGCAGTATTTCCGGGTGGAAATGATTGATTTTTTTACACATAAACGCATTTTTAATGATTCGCGGATTAATATGTTCTCATTCAGGAATTTTTAAATTTTACGCCTTACAACTAATGCTAAAGAAAAAAGTGCCACGCCTCGGGAATTCATGAAAAAACGGATACTAATTGTTGAAGATAATGACTTGAATCTCAAGTTGTTCCGCGATCTGTTGACCGCTCATGGTTATGAGACGATAGAAACCAAGGAAGGGCTTGAGGCCATCAATCTGACGCGCAGTGAGCGCCCCGATCTCATTCTCATGGATATTCAGCTACCCGAAATTTCCGGGCTGGATGTAACGCGCAGGCTTAAATCGGAAGAAATTCTCCGCGATATTCCCATCATTGCCGTCACCGCCTTTGCCATGAAGGACGATGAGGAAAAAATTCTCGCCGCCGGCTGTCAGGCCTATATTTCCAAGCCGATCTCGATTGTACCGTTCCTCAATACGGTAAGGCGTTTCCTCGGCGAAGAGGAGGTGGCGTAAGCTATGACCGCACAGATTCTCGTCGTCGACGACGTGCCTGCCAACGTCAAGCTGCTCGAAGCCAAGCTGGCGAACGAATATTACGACGTCATCTCGGCAAAGGACGGTTTTGAAGCCATTGCCAAGACCAAGGAGCATAAACCCGACCTGATCCTGCTCGACGTGATGATGCCCGGCATGGACGGTTTCGAGGTATGCCAGAAGCTCAAAGCCGATAATGAAGTGTCGCATATTCCGATCGTGATGGTCACGGCCCTGTCTGAAAAATCCGACCGCCTCAAGGGGCTGGATGCGGGCGCAGACGATTTCCTGACCAAGCCAATTAATGACATGGCGCTGTTTGCCCGTGTCAAATCGCTGATCCGCATTAAGCAGTTGCTCGATGAAGTCCGCTTGCGCGATATGACCAGTTCCGAAATGGGTATTGAGGGCGAAAAAAGCTCTTTCATTTCCGATGTGTCCGGCGCCAGCACGTTGCTGGTCGATGACGATACGGTGCAGGGCAAGCAGGTGATCGCCAAGCTGTCAGAAGTATATAAAACCGAATGGGTGCAGGAATCCGACCAAGCGCTGGCCAAGGCCATATCCGGCGATTTCGACGTGATTCTCATCAGCACATTGCTCAGCGATGCAGACGGGCTCCGCCTCGCATCACAGATCAAGAGCCAGGAAGAAATTCGCAACGTGCCGCTGCTCGTGCTGGTCGATGAAGACGATACCCGCGTCATGTTCAAGGCGCTGGAAATGGGCATCAACGATTACCTCACCGTGCCCGTTGATAAAAACGAAATGATGGCGCGCGTACGTTCGCAGATTCGCCGCAAGAAATATCAGGAAGCGCTCAAATCGACCTATCAGAAAAGTATTTCGATGGCGATCACCGACGCGCTGACCGGCCTGTATAACCGCCATTACCTGAACACGCACCTTGGCAACATGGTCAAGCAGTCGCTCAAAAACGGCAAGCATCTCGCACTGATGATCATGGACATGGATCATTTCAAAGCGGTCAATGATGGCTACGGCCATGATGTCGGCGATATGGTACTGAAACAACTCGCCAGCATGATTGTGAACGCTTCGCGTTCTGCTGAACTGGCAGCGCGTTTCGGGGGCGAGGAATTTGTAATACTGATGCCGGAAACCGATCCGGCGTCGGCGCTTGGCGCTGCTAACCGTATCCGTGAAATCATTGAAACCACACCGTTTAAAATCAACGATACAGACACTATTCAGAAAACCGTCAGCCTCGGTGTGGCCAGCCTGCACCCGGACGGTGACAGCGCGGAAAGCTTACTCAAACGTGCCGACGAGGCGCTCTATGAGGCTAAAAATAATGGCCGCAATCAGGTCAGGGTTGGCGCAGCGATGGCTCCCAAAGGATGGTAAGCCATGACCGACAATATTTTTTCGCCTGAAAACATACAGAAAGCCAAAGACGAAATTGCCGCCATGGCGGCGCAATGTTTGCGGCTGGAGCATGGCAATACCATGGGCATTCCTGAAACACCGCAAGGTGCTGCCCTGATTGACCGTGTGATGATCGTCTTGCATAATCTTGGCTATTCGCCCGAGGATTCTTCCCAGCTGTTAAGCGACGTACTGGAGAATATTCACGTCAACGGCTATAAAGGCAGTATGCCGGAAGATGACGCCGTGCCGACATTGCCGTCGCGTTCAGACAAGAACACCTTCTAGGCTACCGCAAACGCTCCGATGACCGGCGTATGGTCGGACGCTTTTTCCACAGAGCGCATATGCTTTTCAATAATGCATCCCTTCAGCTTGTCGGCGGCCTGCGGCGATAACAGCAAATGGTCGATGCGCAGCCCATCATCGCGCACAAAGGCATTGGCGCGGTAATCCCACCATGAATACTCAATGCTATCCGGGTGGTAGAGGCGGAAGGCATCCTGCAGCCCGAGATTGCGCAAGCGCCGGAACTGGCGGCGCACCTCGTCATGCGTCAGGACGCTTCCCGCCCACGCCTGCGGATTATGCACGTCCTTGTCGTCCGGTGCGATATTGTAATCACCCCCTATGGTGAGCATCTCGCCATAGGAAAGCAAGGTCTTCGCATGGTCATGCAGACGGTTCAGGAAACGCAGCTTGTACTGGAATTTGTCGGAATCGGCGTCCTGACCATTGGGTACATAGACCGACGCGACGCGCATGGCGCCGCCGGGCAGGTTTACCACAGCTTCGATATAGCGGGCGTGCAGGTCGCTGTCGTCGCCGGGAAAGCCGCGCGTGATGTCATCGAGTTTGAATTTGGATAGGATGGCCACGCCATTATAGGTTTTCTGGCCGTGTATGGCGATGTTGTAGCCAAGTTCCTCCACCTCCATGGCCGGAAAAGTTTCGGTGGTGCATTTCAGTTCCTGCAACAGCACAATGTCCGGGTTATCGCTTTTCAGCCAGCTCACAAGCTGCTGCAGGCGAACCTTGACGGAGTTGACATTCCATGTGGCGATGGTGACGGTCATGTGGGCTTGCGGTTCCATAAATGTTTGCGGCATAGCCAGTACACACATAGTATAGCTACCAGATTCACACCAATGCTTTTCATCAGGCCGATATCACTCTGTATCCATCCGAATATGCCGCCAAGCCGCGGCATCTGGCTCGGTGGCAATACGGCCAATGATGCTGCCTGAAACAGCACGGTGATGAAAAACCATTTGGGGCGCATGCAGGCCAGCACCAGCGAAAAAATATCGGCCATGAAGAAATAGCGGTCATGCATCAGCGGTAATATATAAGGCATCAGCCCGGCGAAGAATAACGCCGCCAGCAGGCAATTAACCGGCGTCAGTGGCGTATGCCAGCGGCGGTACATCTTCCACACGAAATAGCAGGCCACTAGGAATGCAAAGCAGCAGCCCAACTGAACGATAGGTGCGGTATCCGCCAGCGTGTATTTATGGTTGTTGACGTACAGGTACGGATTGCCGGCATTATAACTGAGGCGGTGCCCGCGGATTTGTATCCAGTACACCTTCAGGAGATTGATTAGCGGTCGCCCTTCCAGCCATGCCGGGATGCAGAGCAGGCTATAGACGGCGGGTATCATCCAGATGCGCTTCCACGGCATATCGCCGCGCATGATGAGTACCAGCAGCAGGGGCGACAGGAAAAGGGCCTGTGGCTTGAAAGACAGGGCAAGCCCGGCGAAGATCAGTGCGCGCGTGGGTTTGCGTTCAACAATACAACATAGTGACGCCAGCATGAACCCGGCAAGCATGATGTCGCACTGGCCGGTCGCCGCACCATTGGTAATGACGGATGGTGTGACAAAGATAAGCATGGCGGCGGTAATCGGCATCACCGAGTTGGGAACGTCTTTATAATGCAGGGCGGTAATGCGCCATGCCCAGTAGGCGGTGAATCCTTCCCACAGGAAGGTCAGGTATTTCACGACATAGAGTTGATTGGCATCCGGGAAAAAATGAATACCGAGACCAAGCATGTAGGAATAAAGCGGGCTGTAGTTGCTGAAGGGAAGCCCATATACCTTATCAATGCCGTAGCTGCGGATATATCGGATCCAGTCCGTCAGGAAGACGGTATAATCCTGCGATTCGAAATCCATGAAGTAGAATTTTGCGAAGAATGCCAGCAGTGCAAACGCCAGTACGATCAGGCAATGCTTCTTTTTATAGGATAACCATCTTGCTGCGTCCTCAATCGTCAGTGGAGCGATGAGGATTTGCCAGAAGTTTTTAGCGGTGTCAGAAGGCAACGGAGAAAGAATTGCCGCAGCCGCAGCGCGCGGTGGCATTGGGGTTTTTGATTTCAAACCCGGCCCGGGAGAGGTCTTCGATAAAATCCAGCGTCGATCCGTTCACGATGCCAAGCGATACGTCATCAATAATGACTTCCGCCCCGTCTTTGGCAATGAGGGTGTCGGCTTCGGAAGGAGCGGCGTCATCCAGAGAAAAATCATACTGGAAGCCTGAGCAGCCGCCGCCCTTAACGGTGATGCGGAAGCGAAGGTTCGGCTTTCCTTCCTCGGTTTTGAGCTTATTGATGCGTGCTGCCGCGCTTTCGGTCATGGAAAACGTCGCCGGGCCGGAGGGAGGGATATGCCCTGTCTGTTCATGTGTCTGCATACTCTAAATATGGCGTATTTTCCGGGCGTTCGCAAGGTATGGCATAAAAATTAGGCAATTTGGCAGAATTATATCTATTTTGGTTGTCATTTGAGCTACTTAAGGCTATTCCTTTTTCCCCTATGACGACATTCAAAACACAGAACCTCGAATTGGCGACCTATGCCTGCTCCCCTCTGGAGAGCCGTGGCCGCCTTTATCGTGAAGAAGAAAGCAATACGCGTACGGCCTTCCAGCGCGATCGCGATCGTATCATTCACTCCACGGCATTCCGCCGCCTGGAGTATAAAACGCAAGTTTTTGTCAACCATGAGGGCGATCACTACCGCACCCGGTTGACGCACAGCCTCGAAGTATCCCAGCTGGCCCGGTCCATCTGCCGGTCGCTGCGGTTGCAGGAAGACCTGGCGGAATCGCTGGCGCTGGCGCACGATATAGGCCATACGCCGTTTGGCCATGCCGGTGAAGATGCGCTTTCCGAAGTGATGGATCCGTTTGGCGGCTTTGATCATAACGCCCATACCCTGCGTATCGTCACCAGTCTTGAGCAGCGCTATGCCGAATTCGACGGGCTGAACCTGACATGGGAAACATTAGAAGGTATTACCAAGCATAACGGCCCGCTGGTCAAACGCACCACGGCCTCGATTCTGGGCAAGATACTGAACCGCGCCCAGAGCCCGAACCTGCCGCGCGCCGTGACCGAATATAATGCCAAGCACGACCTGATGCTGGAAACCTTCCCCGGCGGCGAAGCGCAGGTGGCGGCGCTGGCGGATGATATTGCCTATAACAATCACGATATCGATGACGGCCTGCGCGCCGGTCTGTTCACCATTGAACAGCTCGATGAGGTGGACGCGGTAGGAAAACTGTTCCGCGACGTGCGTTCACGCTATCCCGGTATCGACGAGCAGCGCCTGACCCATGAATCCATCCGCCGTCTCATCAACCGCATGGTGACCGACCTTATCATGCAGACGATGCAGAATATCAATGCCGAGCATATCGAAACCGTCGATGATATTCGCAAGCTCGGCAAGCCGTTGGTGGCGTTCTCACCGGCCATGCAGGAAATCAACCTCGCGCTTAAAGCGTTCCTGATGCAGAACATGTACCGCCATTATAAGGTCAATCGCATGGCCAGCAAGGCTAAGCGCGTCATAAAAGACCTGTTCATATTCTTCCTCAATGAACCGCAATGTCTGCCCACGAACTGGTGTAAAATTGCTGGAGCGCCCAAAAGTGCTACCACCGCCATGGTGGTTGCCGATTTCATTGCCGGTATGACCGACCGATTCGCACTCGATGAACACCGACGCATCTTTGATGTGCAGGCGCGTTCATGGCTGGGAAAATAACACTACTACATTTAATACATGCATATTTTTAGAAAAATAGAACGGGAGCTCCACATTGTGGTGGCGCAGCTTCAGGCAGAGGGCAAACTGCCGGAGGGTATTCTTGCGAGCAAAATCGAGGCGACCCCGCCGCGTGAAGCCTCGCACGGGGATATTGCCACCAACGCCGCCATGGTGCTGGCCGCCCAGATTTCCAGAAATCCCAAGGAAATTGCTGCATTGCTGGCGGAAAAGCTCGGCAATCTTGTCGGTGTGCTGAAAGCCGAAATCGCCGGGCCAGGCTTTATCAATCTTACGCTGGCCCCCAGTATCTGGCAGGAATCCCTGATGGAGATACTGGAAAGCAAGCGCGGCTACGGCAATTCTGAAATCGGCGCCGGGCAGCGCATTAACGTGGAATTCGTATCGGCGAACCCGACCGGGCCGATGCATGTGGGACACGCGCGCTATATTTATGGTGATGCGCTGTCGACCCTGCTTACCAAGGCCGGGTATGACGTTACCCGCGAATATTATATCAACGACGCCGGTGCGCAGGTCGAAAAAGTGGCCGATTCGGTGTATCTGCGCTACCGCGAAGCGTGCGGCGAAATCATCGACCATATCCCCGCAGGCCTCTATCCCGGCGACTATCTGATTCCCGTCGGTGGTGCGCTGCATAGTATTCATGGAAAAAAATTACTAACCCAGACGCGTGATGAATGGCTGCCGGTGGTGCGCGATTACGCTCTGGAAGCCATCATGATCATGATCAAGGGCGACCTTGAGGCGCTTGGCATCCATTTCGATGTATTTTCTTCCGAACGGGCGCTGACTGAATCGGGCAAAGTCGATGCCGCCATTGCTGCGCTTGAGCGCAAGGGCCTGATCTATGTCGGAGTGCTGGAACCCCCTAAGGGTAAAGCGCCGGAGGACTGGGAAGCCAAGCCGCAGACGCTGTTCCGCTCGACGCAATTTGGCGATGACATGGACAGGCCGGTCAAAAAATCCGATGGCAACTGGACTTATTTTGCGCCCGATATTGCCTACCAGCTTGATAAAATCAACCGCGGCTTTTCCAAGCTTGTGATGTTGCTCGGGGTTGACCATGGGGGGTATGTGAAACGCCTGCAGGCCGCAGTCAATGCGCTTTCCGACGGCAAGGTGGGACTTGAAGTCAAGCTCTGCCAGCTGGTCAAGTTCATGCGCGACGGCGAACCTTTGAAAATGTCCAAACGCGCCGGTACGTTTGTAACGGTCCGCGAGGTTATCGACGAGGTTGGCAAAGACGTATTCCGCTTCATCATGCTGACCCGCAAGAACGACGTGCCGCTGGACTTCGATTTTGCCAAAGTAACCGAGCAATCCAAGGATAACCCGGTCTTTTACGTGCAGTATGCCCATGCGCGCGCGCATTCAGTCATGCGCAATGCACGGGCCGAGCTGCCCGACTCCATTAAAATGGCCCTGTCGCCTAACCCGCGCCTGCTCGCACGCCTGTCCCATCCTGATGAGCTGGCGCTCATACGCCTGATGTGCAACTGGCCGAGACTGGTGGAATCCGCGGCTTTGGGCATGGAACCGCACCGTGTAGCTTTCTACCTGCAGGAACTCGCGGCGGCCTTTCATGGCTTGTGGAACCTCGGAAATGATGACTTAGAGCTTCGTTTTATTGTAAAACATGATATAGAGTTAACCGCAGCACGCATTACGCTTGCGCGTGCTGTATCGTTCGTTATTGCCTCAGGGCTTATGGTTCTGGGCGTCGAGCCGGTAGAAGAGATGCGTTAAAAAAATATGTCGGTGTCTGACAGGGGGAAGGCGTTGATGAAAAATGATTCAGATAAAAGAGATCTGATCATCGTGGACGAGATGAGCGGTATAACACGCTGGGCTCCACTGGCGGTCGTATTAAGTGTTGTCGGCGGATTCGTATCGCTGTCATGGTATGCTTACCATGCGGGCATGCAGTCGGTGAAAGAAGAAGACCTCGTGGTCGTCGAAGCCGATAAAAGCCCCATGAAAGAAAAACCTTCCGATCC
>Ga0163144_10021510_pt1 | contig 12818 bp, 10 predicted proteins | sample OliLak19BULKMAT1_FD_123175 | JGI IMG/M metagenome (GOLD analysis project Ga0163144, IMG submission 123175) | Freshwater microbial mat bacterial communities from Lake Vanda, McMurdo Dry Valleys, Antarctica - Oligotrophic Lake LV.19.BULKMAT1 | ecosystem: Environmental > Aquatic > Freshwater >...
AAAAAAGAGAGGGGACGGGCGCCGCCCCGAACCAGAAAGGGGGGGGGGGGGGGGGGGGGGGGGGGGGTGGGGGCAGTCGTGGTGGACGGGGTGGTGGCGGTGGAGGAGGAAACGTTCCGCCCCCGCCCGATGTCAAGAAGGAGCCGGTGCTCAACCGCCAGGCTCTTGAGCGCCAGGTCAACTCGCGCAATGAAGACCGCAAGCGGCTGGTCAAGCAGCTTGAAGACCTCGGGGAAAAGATGGCGCCCGATGCCAAGGCGGCGGCTGACAAGACCGTGGTCGTCGCGGCGCTTCCTCTTCTCGAAAACTCTGATGTGAAGCTCTTTTCCCATGACCTCACGGTCGAGCCCGGCGCACAGTATCGGTATCGCGCCCGCGTGGTGGTGAACAACCCTCTCTATGGCCGCAGTTTGCAGGAATCTCAGCGCACGCTCGCGGATCAATCGCTCATCGCCGGGGCGTGGTCGGAATGGTCGGGACCGGTGGATGTCGATCCCAGCGATTTCTTCTTTATCACCAGCGCCGAGCAGAGCAGCGACATTAGCCCCGCGCCCAAGGCGTCCGCCGAGATTTACCAGTTCTACTACGGGTATTACCGCTCGGCCGCGGTGAGCCTTGATCCGGGCGACAAACTCGAAGGCATCGCCAAGTTGCCCGAACTCAAACTGGCGGACATGGCCAAGCTTGAACTGCTGATGAAGGACGAAACCAATCCACTCAATGCAGCCCCGCAGGCGCCCGCCCGCCAGATTGCCGATCCCCGCGGCGGGGACGGCCGTGATGGTGGTGGCGGGGGTGGGGGTGGCAAAAGCGGTGGAGGCGGTCGCGGCGGTGCGCAGCCTGATCGGGCCGTGCGACCCGAACGCGGCCCCGGCGCTGCAATGCCCGCGGCCAAGCCGATGGATGTGGATCTGCCCGAGTGGATGAGCCAGCCCGCTCCGAAAACCCTTCCGCTGAAAGTCGAAGCGGTATTCCTTGATGCAAACGTCGTCCCTGTCGGCATCCAAGGGCTGGCGGGTGAAGATCGGGTGCGCTTCCAGGCATTGCTCCGCGATCTGAACGGTCGGCTGGTCTATCGCCAGCCCGATGCCGAGCGTGCGGCAGAAGCCTACAAGCGGCTCGAGGCATCGGCGAAAGAGGGCGAACGCCAGGGCGCGCCCGAGATCAAGGATGACAAGCCAAAGGCAGTGCGGCCCGTGCGCGAACCGCCCAAGCCGACTCCGGCTCCGGGTGGGGGCGGTGGTGGTGGTGGAGGCGGTGGCGGGTAAGCGCGAACGGAAGTAAATCGTAAGTGAACGGCGGCGGGGAAATCACCCGGTGCCGTTTTTTCATTCACGGTGGAAACAGTGACGTGTGAAGGCGGGTTTACGGCTTTATGCGTTCCGGGCGGTTGTTCGTCGGCCCGCGGCGTCAATCCTTTGCGGGGTCCGTCGCGGTGCTGTCTTCGGGCAGCAGTTGCATGTGACGCGAGAGGTGGGGGTCCGCGGCGGCTTCCTCGCGGATGAGCCGGTTTCGCACGGACCAAGGCATGTCTTCACGCTCCTTTTCCAGTTGCTCCTGAATTTTTCATTTCATCTCAACGCAGTCCAAGTACACTTTTTCTTGTTTCATCACTCGATGACCTCCGCGGCTGAGCGGATTTCGAGCTCGCGATACCCCTTGAGCAGGTTAATGGCGTTGAACCTGCGGACCCGCCGCAACTTTACGAGGTGCTCGAAGTTCCAACTTACAATCAGGTCCCATTATAGTGCCTGGTTCCTGTACGCTCGCGTTCCCACGCTGTACCATCCTTGGCGATGCATCCCGTTCCGAATCCCGATCACCGCGCATACGAACCGACAGGTGAGACTGTGCGTGGCGCGGACGCGATACGCGGCGCTCTTCTCGAAAGCGCGCGTCGCCTCTTCGAGCAAACTTTCAGCGCGAAGCCAACCGCATACGGCTACGCTCCCGGCCGCGTGAACCTCATCGGCGAGCACATCGACTACTCCGGGGGCTTCGTTCTCCCCATCGCCATCGAACGGCAAACCATCGTTGTCGGCGACCTGATCGCGGAGCCGCGGCTTGACGTCGTAAGTACCGCTCGCCCGGATGAGATCGTGCGAATCCCGCTCAGCGGCCTCTCCCCCGGGATCGTGAAGGGGTGGTCGCGGTATGTCGCGGGAGTGGTCGCGCTCTCCGCCAGCGCCGCCGCGCCTGAAAACCGCGGTTTCCGCCTCGCCATCGCCTCCGATGTCCCCCTTGGCGCGGGTCTCTCCAGTTCCGCGGCGTTAGAAGTCGCCACCGCGATGTGCATCCACGCCCTTTGCTCGCCGGACACCACGCCCGACCTCGCCAAACTCGTCCGCCTCTGTCGCCGCGCTGAGCACGAGTACGCGGGCGTTCCCTGCGGCATCATGGATCAGTACATTAGCGCTAACGCCCGCCGCGGAACGGCCCTGCTCATCGACTGCCATTCACAATCCCACCGTGAGGTTCCAATCGCCGATGAGGTCGAAATCGTGATCGCCGATAGCGGGGTGAAGCACGAACTGGCCGATGGTGAATACGCCAAGCGCCGAGCCGCGTGCGAGCGTGTACTCGCCGCCATTCGGGCCGCCGTCGGCGCGAGGGAGAGTCTTCGCCACTGCTCCCTTGCCGATCTCGCCGCGGCGTCGCCCGATCCGGTCGATGCCCGGTGCGCTCGGCACGCCATCACGGAATGCGCCCGCACCCTCGCCGCGGCGACAGCACTCGAAAGACGCGATTGGAACACCGCCGGGAAACTCATGGGCGAATCACACCGAAGCCTCCGCGATGACTACCGGGTGAGTTGCACTGAACTTGATGTTCTGGCTGAAATTATGAGCGCGATACCGGGCGTATTCGGCGCCCGCATGACGGGCGGGGGCTTCGGCGGGTGTGTGATCGCACTCACGGATAGGGGCCGTGCGCAGGCCGTCTGCGATGAACTCGCGAAGGAGAACCGCTCGCCGCTTGTGTTCGCAACTTCGCCAGCCTCGGGCGCGGGGTTTGGCCGCATTTAGTTGACTTCGCCTCCAACGACGGGGTCGAACTTCTTACGGCGCATGCCCCACGGTCTGCCAGTTCTTGATCGCCTCAATCGGCAGGATCAGCATGAGCACGTTGAGCGTCAGGTTGTCGCGAATCCAGAAAAGCAGCACCAGTTCCATCACGATGAAAAGCACGATGGTCCATCGCAGCCCCAGTTTCCGGGCGAGCACAAAGCCCAAAGCGCACGCGACGATGTCGCCAAGGGCGTTCACTACGCTGTCGCCAAGGTAATCGAGCGCCATCGTCTGCTGTCGATACCTGTTGATGACGAACGGAGAGTTCTCGAGCACCTCCCACGCGGCCTCAAGGGCGATAGCGATGCAAAACTGCCAGTCGGGTCTGGGCCGCACCCGTTTGGGCAGAAACGCGAGTGCGCCCCAGAGTATCATCCCGTGCGCGACGTGCGTAATGCTGTAGGGGTCGAGCAAATGCTGGGAGCAGTGCGAGGACCAGATGTCGGACACCCAGAGCCAGAGTTTCCCGCACTCGCACCACCACGGCTGGCCTTCAAGGCGAATGATGATCGCGGTCGCGCCGAAAATCGCCAGCGAAATCAAATGGGCCAGCCCGGGCTTCCAACGGCTTTGGGTCAAACTTGGATGTGTTTCTGGTTCCATGCTTCGCATCACTTGGGCAAAACCAACGCTGCACGATAGCGGCGTTGGGCCTTGCGGGTGAAGAATTTATGTCGAAAGGTCGAGAGAATGCCGCCTGTTAACCCCGCCCGCAATACCGTGCATGGTAGCGATGCCGCCAGAATAGGAACTTAAACTTCAATGACACACCAACTTTGCCCACAACCCCCCCTCTTCCCCGTGAAGAAAACCCTCATCGGCATGGTCCATGTGCGTGCCCTTCCCGGCACGCCCAAGTCGCGCCACAGCGTGAAGGAACTCGGCGCGGCGTGTGTTTCCGAGGCCCGCGCCCTCCAGAAAGCCGGCTTCGACGCCCTTCTCCTTGAGAACATGCACGATGCCCCGTACATCCCCGGCCCGCACGGCCCGGAGATCGCCGCCGCGATGACGGCCGTCGCGGTGAGTGTGCGCGAGGCGGTTGGAGCGATGCCCATCGGCATTCAGATTCTCGCGCGGGGCGAGCGTGAAGCCCTCGCCGTCGCCCTCGCCGCGGATTGCGAGTTTATCCGCTGCGAAAACTTCGTGTACTCGCATGTTGCCGATGAGGGGCTAATGGTCGAAGCGAGCGCGGGGCCGCTGCTGCGATACCGGCGCAACATCGGCGCGGAGCATGTGCGGATCATCTGCGACCTGAAGAAAAAGCACGCTTCACACGCGATCACTTCGGATATTTCGCTCGCGGATGTCATCCACGGCGCGGAGTTTTTCGGCGCGGATGGGGTAATCATCACCGGCGCTGCGACTGGACAGCCCGCATCGATCAGCGATGTCGCCGCCGCGAGGAAAGCGACGGCCCTGCCGGTGTGGATCGGTTCGGGAGTCTCGCCCGAGCAGATGGAGCAACTCGCGCCGTACGCCGATGCGATTATCGTCGGAAGTTACCTCAAGCGCGAGGGCCACTGGACCCAGCCGCTGGATTTGGCCCGTTGCGACGAAATTGCAGCCGCATTCAAAAAGGCAATCAGCCCCGGATAAACACCGGAAAATCACCCTCTCCCAAAACACCGGGTGGCATGACTTCGGGCTTTGGCGAAGCATGAGCCCGCGAGATTCGCCGGCGGAGTAAGCATTCGGGCATTGACTGTACTTTTGCGCCATGGCGATGGACTTTGAGCGAACTCCCGCCTTGCTGGACTTCTGCCGCCGATGGTACGTCGTCGAACGCTTACTGTTCGGTTCCGCCCTGCGCGATCACTTTGGGCCTCGGAGCGACGTCGACCTCCTGGTCACATTCGAGCCGGGCGCGCCGATCTCGTTGTGGGACGGGGGTCCGATGCTCGATGAACTCCGAGCGATTTTCAAGCGGAAGGTAGATTTGGTGGAGAAGGCCGCGATTCGCAATCCCCTTCGGCGGCGATATATGCTCGCTAATACGCGGGTGCTCTGTGCCGCGTAAGCCTCCCAAAGACGTCGCGGTTTACTTCGCCGACATGCTCGCGTCTGCCCGGGCGGTGGTTGAGTTCGTGAAAGGCAAGACATTCGAGCAGTATCAGCGCGACCTCTTGCTTTGATCGGCGGTCGAGCGGAAGATCGAAATCATCGGCGAAGCCGCCCGGCACGTTCCCAAGCAGCGCCGCGACTCGCTCCCCGGCATTTCGTGGACGGCGATTATTGGGCAGCGGCACGTTCTCGCTCATGAATACGGGGAGATCATAAACGAACGCATCTGGCGTGTGGCGACCATACATGTGCCGGCCCTCATTGCGCAACTCCGCCCACTCGTTCCCAAAGAGGCGGGGGGTGACGCTCCGAATCAAATCGAACAATAGCTGCGTTTTGCGAGTGGTGATCCATACGCCAAAGCGCATGCCTGCTGCGTCCCGCGTGATACCCTTCGTTGCCACCATGCCCGACGCCCCTGACCCCCTTCACTTCCCCGCGGCTTCCCACCCGCGCCGCCACCATGCCCCGCCCCGCCCGCGCCCGAAGTTCGATCAAAGACTCCCGATCCTCGACCGTCGCGCCGACATCGAGAAGGCCATCGCCAGTCATCAGGTGTGCATCATCTGCGGCGAAACCGGCTCGGGCAAGACCACGCAACTTCCGCAGATTTGCCTTGCGATGGGCCGCGGCACAAAGGGCCTCATCGGGCACACCCAGCCGCGAAGGCTCGCCGCCCGCTCGGTCGCGGCCCGCATTGCGGAAGAACTGAGTGTTTCCCTTGGCGGGGCGGTCGGGTGCAAAGTCCGCTTCGGCGACCAGACCAGCGGGCAGACAATCATCAAACTGATGACCGATGGCATCATGCTCGCCGAAACGCGCAGCGACCGCGATCTGCGGCAATACGACACCATCATCATCGATGAGGCCCACGAGCGTTCGTTGAACATCGACTTCCTGATGGGCTATTTGAAGCAACTTCTGCCGCGCCGGCCCGACCTCAAAATCATCATCACATCGGCCACGATTGATACCGAGCGGCTGAGCAATCATTTCGGCGGCCCGGCGATCGCACCGGTCATCGAAGTTTCGGGGCGGACTTATCCCGTCGAGGTTCGCTATCACGCGATGGGCGATGAGGGCGATGATTTCGAGGAGGTCGAGGACAACGCCGTTGTAGATGCGGTGCAGGAACTGTTGTCGCCGCGGATGACGCCCGGCGACATTCTCGTGTTTCTTCCTGGGGAACGCGAGATTCGCAACTCCGCCACCGCCCTGCGCCGGCAGATCAAAGATGACCTTGATATTCTGCCCCTTTATTCGCGCCTGTCGAACAGCGAGCAGGATCGCATCTTTAAGGTGGGTGCAAGGCGCCGCGTGATCCTCGCGACAAACGTCGCCGAGACATCGCTCACCGTGCCCGGCATTCGCTACGTCGTCGATTCCGGCCTTTCGCGCCAAAGCCGATACGACCCGAAGACGCGCGTCCAAAAACTTCCCATCGCGTCGATTTCAAAGGCTTCGGCAAAGCAGCGTGCGGGCCGCTGCGGCCGCGTCGCGGCGGGCGTTTGCATCCGGCTCTACGGTGAGGACCAGTATGAGGCGTGGCCGGAGTTCACAAAGCCCGAGATTCTCCGCACCAACCTCGCCAGCGTCATCCTCCAGATGAAGAGCCTGCGCCTGGGCCCGGTGGAGGAGTTTCCGTTTGTCGAACCGCCCGATGCCGCTATGATCGGCGATGGGTACGCGACGCTGCACGAACTGGGCGCGATCACAACGCCCGACGCGGCGGGCGAACTCACCCCCATTGGCGCGCGTCTGTCCGGCCTCCCCATCGATCCCCGCGTGGCAAGGATGATTATCGCCGCGGAAGATGAAGGATGCGTGCGAGAGGTGCTGGCGCTGGCCTCGGTGCTTTCGATCCAGGATCCGCGCGAGCGGCCCATGAGTCGCCAGCGCGATGCGGACACCGCGCACCTTTCTTTTTATGATGAGCATTCGGATTTCATGGTGCTCCTCAAAATTTGGGACCAGTACAACCACGCGGCGGACACGCTCTCGCACGGCGCGCTCTATTCGTGGTGCCGCGAGCGGTTCCTGTCCTTCAACCGCATGCGTGAATGGGGCGAGATGGAGCGCCAACTGCGAAGCATGGTGCTGGGCGGTGGAGAAGATGGTGAAGGCGAAGAATCGGCACCACCGCAGTCAGTGTCGATGGACCCCAAGACGGGCAAGCCGCGCTCGCTCCCCGATCGCATCCATCGCGCTCTGATGACGGGCCTGCTCTCGAATCTGTGCTGCCGCGATGAGGCTGGGGGCGAGACGATCTATCGGGGCAGCCGCGGCAATCGGGCGAACATCTTTCCCGGATCCGTACTCTTCAAAAAAGGGGGAGTGGGGGGGCCACGCTGGTTGATGGCCGCGGAACTTGTGCAAACCACGCGGCTCTTCGCGCGCACCTGCGCAAAGATCGAGCCTGAATGGATCGAAGAACTCGCCGAGCATGTGATGACGAAGACGGTGAGCGATCCGCACTTCGATAAGGAGACCGGTCAAGCGACGGCGTGGGAGCGGGCGACGCTGGCGGGCGCGGTGATCGTGCCGCGGCGGAAAGTGCCGCTGGCAACGCACGATCCGCTCGGGGCTCGCGAGTTGTTCATCCGGCATGTGCTCGTTCGAGGTGAATACAAGCAAGACGCTGCATTTGCGAAGCACAACGCAGCGGTTGCAGCGCGGGCGGCCTCAATCGCGGCAAAACTGCGAGATCGCAATGTCCTGATCGACGAGGCGGTACTCGAGCACGAGTGTGATCGGCGAATCGATACGAGCGTCTGCGATCTCGTGACATTCGAGCAATGGCGAAGCGAGCGCGAACGCCGCGAGCCGCGCCTGCTCTACCTTCAACTGCAAGACCGTGTCCGCGCTGAGGCGATCAAGGAGGCGACGCCTGAAAAATTCCCGGATGCGTATCTCTTCGCGGCGGCGGAAGACGGCGAGACCGCGGCGGGCCGCTACGAATACTGTCTCGAACCCGGCAAGGAAGAGGATGGCGTATCGCTGGTGGTCCCGCTCCTGTCGCTCCCACACGTTGATCCGCAGGGCTGTGAGTGGCTTGTGCCCGGGATATTGCCGCAACTGATTGCAGCCCTCATCAAAAACGCGGACAAAGGTGTGCGCGCAGCCCTCGAATCCGCCGCGAAAAAAGGCAGCAAAGCCTTCGACATCGAGCAGATCGGTCGAGACTGCGCCGAGGCCATTGACTTCGGCAAAGGGGACCTTGCCGCGGCCATTTCCGAAGCGATCGGGCTTTTCCATGAATGCCAGATTCCCGCCGCGTCGTGGCACCTGCATGCGCTTCCTGACTACATGAAACTGCGGCTGGTTGTCGAGGATGATCGCGGGCGAGCGTTAGCCGAAGGGCGCGACATCGCCGACATCAAGGCGAGGCTCGCGGGCCGCGTGCGGAAGGCACAGGCGGGCGTGGCGCGGGCGAAGTTCCGTCGCGAAGGGCTTACGGCGTGGACCTTTGGTGAGTTGCCCACGCGGGTTGAAACTGAAACCGGGGGAGGAGTAGGCGGGGTCGGAGGGGAGAAAGAAGGGGACAAGCCCGCCATAGCCTTCCCGGCGCTCATCGACTGCGGCGAATCGGTCTCCCTTACGCTGCTCGAAGATGCCCGCACCGCCGCGGCGTTCACCTATAACGGCGTTCGCAGGCTCTTTGCAATCGCCTGCGCGGATGAAGTGTGCGCCCGCATCGAAGCCCTTGGTCAGTGGGCAGAGATGCAGCGAAACTTCACCGGGCTGGGCGGCCTTGGAATTGCCGCTGAACTGCGGGATTCAATGGTTTGTATCATCGCCGAGCGGGTGTTCATGTCCGGCCAGGCGACCATCAAATATCGGGAGGCCTTCGAGGCAAGGCAGCACGAGCAGTGGGGGCGACTCGGGCAGGCCGCGATTGAAGTGGGGACGGTGCTGGCCCGCGTGCTCGAAGCGAGATTCAAAGTGGCGGGGCGATTCTCGGGGGGCACGCCGCGATTGTGGGCGGGGAGCGTCGCCGACATCCGCGAGCAGGCGGCCTACCTCATGCCCAAGGGATTCTTGAAGGCCGTTGCCTGGGAGCGTTTGCGCGAGTATCCGCGCTATGCGGAGGCGATGCGAGAACGGCTCTTCAAACTGCGCGAGGATGGCAGCGGCGTCGAAAGCAAGGCGATGCAAGAGTGGCAGCCGCACTGGAAACGGTTCACCGGATGGGTCGCGGCGGCGACGGCCAAGGAGCGGGAAATCGCCGCGCATACGGGTGCGGTGGGTTCGGGCGGAGCGGTCGAGGAAGTGCAAACCAACGCCACCGGCGGCAAGGGAAAGCCCGCCCTTCCCGCCGCACGCCGCGCAGCCCCGACGGTGAACGCCGATGCGGGCGAGTGGGCCATGCGACCCGGCGTGCTTCCCGCGGCGGTCGAAAGCCACAGGTGGCTGCTCGAAGAGTTCCGGGTGAGTCTCTTTGTGCCGGAGTTGGCGGTAGGTACAGTGAGTGTGAAGAAAGTGGAAGAGTCATGGACAAAGGTCTCCAAACTCGGTTCGGATTGAAGCAAAAGGCGCGAAGGTGAATCCCCAATGACTCGGCAGATGCAACCCCAATCCTCAGCGCGGCCTTCGCCGACGAGCGCCCGCCCGACGCGCGCACAAGGTGCTCTCTTATTCGTCCAGCAATACCTTCGCGCCCCCGGCCAGATCGGCGCTGTCGCCCCCAGCAGCGATGGCCTGTGCGAACGGATGCTCGAAACAATCGACTTCGCCGCGGCCCGTACCTTGGTTGAGTTCGGCCCCGGCCCCGGGAACGTGACCCGCGTTATTGCCTCGCGCCTTCAACCCACGACCAGGTTCTTCGCGATTGAGGCCAACCCCGCGATGGCGGCGGTTTTTCATGGCCGGTTCCCGGGTCTCAGGCTGCACGAAGGGAGCGCTGCCAACGTTTGCGAGTTCTGCGTGAAGGAAGGCCTGCCCCCAAGTAACAGCGTCGATGCGATCATCAGCGGCCTCCCCTGGGCCGCGTTCGCAGATGAGCTTCAAAACAGCATTCTTGAAGCCGCTGTGCGGGTGCTGCGGCCCGGCGGCCAGATGGTGACGTTCGCCTATCACACGGGCCTGCTCATGCCCGCGGGAAAGCGCTTCGCACGCACGCTGCCGCGGCACTTCTCCAAAGTCGAAAAGAGCCGGCCGGTATGGTTCAACCTCCCGCCCGCCTTCGTGTATCGCTGCACGAAATGAGTTGACATGAGCATAATCCCACCTGACCCGAAAACGAAACATCGATGGACAGGATGCACAGGATGGAACGGACTCTAAACAGCCGCTTCTTCTCCATCCCAATCTGTCTATCCTGTCCATCCACGTGAAATGAGTAGGGAACCCGCGACCCGTTTCGCGCGTCTATCGTTATGCAGGACGATTGTCGCTTACTCAAAGGGTGTTCTCTCAATGCGGTTACTCGCTCTTTTCTGTTGCGGTGCGGTTCTTCACTCCCCCCTGACTGCGCTCGCGTGGGATGCCAACGGCCACCGCGCGGTCACCCAACTGGCGCTCGAAGGGCTTGCCCCCAGCGGCCCCGCATGGCTGAAGGACAAGCACATGATCGAGCGCATCGCCGATCAGGCCGTGGTGCCCGACCGCTGGCGCTCGATCAAGGTCAGCCAACTTCAGCACGCCAACAACCCCGACCACTATTTCGACGTCGAAGACCTCGAGCCCTACGAGATCGACTTCAAGAAAATCCCCAACCTGCGGATGGAGTTCATCAAGAAACTCATGGAGATTCGCGCCCAGAAAAACTGGACGCTCGCGCCCAAGGCGGTCAACCCCGCCCGGGACTTCGACAAAACCCAGGAGTGGCCGGGATTTCTCCCATACGCGATCCTTGAGCAGTACGGCAAGGTCGAATCCGCCTTTCGCGTGATCCGCGTGCTTGAGAAACTCGATGATCCCGCCCGCGCTGTTCAACTTGAGCAAGCCAAGGCCGATGCTACCGTGCATATAGGAATTCTCGCCCACTACGTCGGCGATGCCGCCCAGCCCCTGCACATGACCAAGCATCACCACGGCTGGGTCGGCGACAACCCCAAGGGCTACACCACCGATCGCAACATCCACGCCTACATCGATGGCGGCGTCCTCCGGCTGCATCACATCGACGCCGATGCTGTGCGTCCTCTGTGTAAGTTCACGGTCAAGGTCAACGAGAGCGACCCCTGGGATGATGTCCTTACGTACCTGGACCGTTCCTTCAAGCAGGTTGAGCCGCTTTACGAACTCAAAAAAACCGGCGACCTCGACAAGGAGCCTGGAAAAATCTTCATCGAAGAACGCCTCGCCGATGCCGCGGCGATGCTGAATGGCATGATCTCCGCCGCGTGGAACGCCGCGGACCCGACCAAGGCCCACGTCGATGAGTTCAAGCGGTACGATGGATTCAAGTAGTGCCACCGAGGTCTGCTTTGAGACCTCGGTGCGGAACCGTGTATGGGCACGGCCAGTGCCCATGCCGCCAACCATTCACAGAGTCGCCCACTCCATGTCCTTGCGCATGGTGCAAAGATTCTTCGCGCCCTTCTCGGTAATCACATAGTCATCTTCGATGCGAACGCCGCCGACACCGGGCAGGTAAATGCCGGGCTCCACCGTCACAACCTGGCCCACTTCGAGCGTGGTTTCGCCCAGCATGTGCGAGAGGCGCGGTTCTTCATGGCCGTTGAAACCCAGGCCGTGGCCCAGGCCGTGGCCGAAGAACTCGCCGTAGCCGGCGCCGGTGATGTAGTCGCGGGCGAGGGCGTCGATTTCGCGGGTGGTGCGGCCGGGGGCGAGGGCCGCCGCGGCGGTTTCCTGGGCGTCGAGGGTGATCTGGTAGATTTCGGCGATTTTCGCAGGCCATTTCCCAAGGGCGAAGACGCGGGTCATATCGCTGTGGTAGCCGTGATAGATGGCGCCCCAGTCGATGAGGACGGTCTTGTTGGCGGCGATTCTGGCCTTGCCGGGGCGATAGTGCGGGAGTGAGCCATTGGGCTGGGCGGCGACGATGGTCTGGAACCCCGGGGCACTTGAACCGCGGGTTTTCATTTCCGCTTCGATCGCCGCGGCGATGGCCAGTTCGGTCATGCCGGGTCTGAGGGTGGGCAGGACCGCGAGAAGAGCCTGCTCCTGGATTTTCGCGGCGGCTTTGATAAGGGCGACTTCGCTTTCATCTTTGATGGCCCGCATGGACATGACGAGGCCGGTGGTGGAGATGAGTTGCTTCTCGCCGCGTTTGCCGAGGGATTTGGCGGTGGCGTCGCGCTCGGCAAGGGTCATGGTTTCGGCCTGAATGCCGCAGGTGGTAATGTTTTCTGCTTTGAAGACGCTGGCGACTTCGGCGGTCATCGGGCCTTTGCGGATGATGATGCTCGCGAGAGGCTTGATTGGTTCAAGCTCTTCCTGATAGCGAAAATCGCTGATGATCGTGCAGGATTTGGGGCCGATGAGGAGGTAACTGTCGCCGCCATCAAAGCCGGTGAGGTACGCGACATCGAGGGGGTTGGTGACGAGGAGGTGCCCGAGGCTCTCTTTGTGAAGTTTGGCGCGGAGTTTGGTGAGGCGAGTGGGGTAGGGAGATGGGGCTTTGAGGGGCATGGGCAGGATGGTAGACAAATGGCACATAGTAAATGGCAAATTCGGAGGGGGAGCGAACGCGGAGGCGGCGGAGGGAAGAGAGGAACGCGGAGA
>Ga0163144_10021511_pt1 | contig 12818 bp, 13 predicted proteins | sample OliLak19BULKMAT1_FD_123175 | JGI IMG/M metagenome (GOLD analysis project Ga0163144, IMG submission 123175) | Freshwater microbial mat bacterial communities from Lake Vanda, McMurdo Dry Valleys, Antarctica - Oligotrophic Lake LV.19.BULKMAT1 | ecosystem: Environmental > Aquatic > Freshwater >...
AACCTGTTCATGTCGATCGCCGAGCAGATGGGGGTGGTGCTGCGCCGGACGGCGGTGAGCGTGAACATCCGGGAACGGCTGGATTTCTCGTGCGCGGTGTTCGACGCGGACGGCGGGCTGGTGGCGAACGCGCCGCACATCCCGGTGCACCTGGGCGCGATGGGGGAGACGATCCGCTCGCTGCGCGAGGAGACCGAGCTCCGGCCGGGCGAGGTGTACGCGAGCAACGACCCGGACGCCGGCGGCTCGCACCTGCCGGACATCACCGTGATCACGCCGGTGCACGACGACGCCGGCGCGCTGCGCTACTTCACCGCGAGCCGCGGCCACCACGCCGACGTCGGCGGGATCACGGCGGGCTCGATGCCGCCGTTCTCGACGACGCTGGCGGACGAGGGCGCGGTGCTGCGCCACCTCCGCATCGTCCGCGACGGGGCGCTCGATCGCGAGGCGATCCTCGCGGCGCTGCGCGCGGGCGGCGCCCGCCGGCTCGACGACAACCTCGCCGATCTCGAGGCGCAGATCGCGGCGAACCGCGCCGGCGCGCGGCTGGTCGCGGACGCGATGGCCCGGCACGGCGACGACGCCGTCGTCGACGCGATGCGCGACGTCCAGGTCCACGCGGCGGCGCTGGTGCACCGCGCGATCGCGACGCTGCCCGACGGCGAGCACGCGTTCGCCGACGCCCTCGACGACGGCACGCCGATCCGCGTGACCGTGACGATCACCGGCGACCGCCTGCACGTCGACTTCGCCGGCTCCGGCGCCGAGCACGCCGGCAACCTCAACGCGCCGCGCGCGGTGACGATCGCCGCGGTCCTGTACGCGATGCGCGCGCTCGTCGGCGCGCCGATCCCGCTCAACGCCGGCTGCCTCGCGCCCGTGACGCTCGCGATCCCCGCGGGCTCGATCCTGTCGCCGAGCCGCGGACGCGCGGTGTGCGGCGGCAACGTCGAGACCTCGCAGCGGATCGTCGACGTGCTGCTCGCCGCGCTCGGGCTCGCCGCCGCCAGCCAGGGCACGATGAACAACCTCACGTTCGGCCGCGGCGGCGACGCCCCGCTCGCGTACTACGAGACGATCTGCGGCGGCGCCGGCGCCACGCCGAACGCCCCGGGCGCCGACGCCGTGCACACGCACATGACCAACACGCGGATCACCGACCCCGAGGTGCTCGAGGCGCGGTTCCCGGTCCGCGTGCGGCAGTTCAGCATCCGCCGCGGCTCGGGCGGGGCGGGCCAGCGCCGCGGCGGCGACGGCGTGATCCGCGAGCTCGAGCTGCTCGCGCCGCTCGAGGTGTCGATCGTCAGCCAGCGCCGCGCACGCGGGCCGTTCGGCCTCGCGGGCGGCGGCCCCGGTCAACCCGGCAGGAACGCCCTCGACGGGCAGGACGTCGGCGGCAACGTCCGCGTCGACGCGGCGGCCGGGACGGTCCTGCGGATCGAGACCCCGGGCGGCGGCGGCCACGGCGCGGTCTAACCGGTTGAGCATCGCGACCGCGCGCGTCAACCCATTGCGCGGCGCGCGCGCGATGCATATCGATGGGGCGTCTCCAACCAACCCAGTCCCCGAGGAGGACCCGATGACGCTCGTGACCCGCCGCGACACCAACGGAACCCGCGCCCGTGACCCGTTCGCGCTCGCCCGCGACCTGTTCGCCTGGGACCTGTTCGGCGACAACACCCGCGCGCCCAACGCCTACGCGCCCCGCTTCGAGGTGAAGGAGCGCGCCGACGCTTTCGAGATCCGCGCCGACGTCCCCGGCGTCAAGGAAGCCGATCTCGACATCTCCCTCCACGAGGGCGTGCTGTCGATCAGCGGCAGCCGCGCCGCCGAGCCCAAGCACGAGGGCGAGGCGATCTACGTCTACGAGCGCCAGTACGGCACGTTCTCGCGCAGCTTCGCGCTGCCCGAGGTCGCCGACGCCGACAAGGTCGACGCCAGGCTCGCCGACGGCGTCCTGGTCCTCACGATCGGCAAGAAGGCCGACGCCAAGCCCCGCAAGATCGTCTTCAAGAAGGCGTAGGCGGTTTCGGCGGCGGCAGCGGCGGCCTCGTCGGAGGACCGTCGTCCGCCTCCTCGTCATCCGATTCGTCGGGCTCGTCCGGCTCGTCCGGCTCCGCCGCCGGCACGGCCACCGCCGCCTTCTTGCCGTTGTGGGCCTCCGGGCCGCCGGACCACACCACGTAGACCATCGGCACGGCGACACCGAGGCCGACCAGGATCGCGCCGCGCCACCGCAGGCCGAGCTTGCCCTTGAGCATGAACAGCCCCGAGCACGCCAGGTAGAGGAGCAGGATCGCGTACGCGTCGGCGATGTACGTCCACGCCGCCTTGCCGCGGTTGTAGTGCAGCCAGTTCGCGAGCCGCAGGAAGAACCGCGGCGACGCGCCCTGGTCCGTCACCTGGTCCTCGATGATGACGATCTTGCGGTTGTCGAACTGCAGGTGCAGCTCGTCGCCCGCGCGGTACGTGCTGCGCGGCGTCGCCGTGATGTGCAGCCGGTCGAGCGCGACGCGCACCGCCGCGTCGTCGTCGAGCGCTTCGTCGATCGGCTCGATGTTCGAGACCTTCTCGAACGTCGTGAAGTTCGGATCCCAGTCGGTGATGTGGTTGATCGCGAGGCCGGACAGCGCGTAGATGAACGTCAGCCCGACCGCGAGGTAGCCGACGTCACGGTGGATCGCGCGCAGCCACGCGCGCCACCGCTTCTTGACCGTCTCCCACACGAGCGGTTAACCGTACCGCTCTTCGTCCCAGGGATCGGCGTGGTTGTGGTAGCCGCGGACCTCCCAGTAGCCAGGCTCGTCGTCGGCGACGAACTTGATCCCGGTCAGCCACTTCGCGCTCTTCCAGAAGTACAGGTCGGGGATCAGCGCGCGCACCGGCGCGCCGTGGTTCTTCGAGAATGGCTTGCCGTTCATCCGGTACGTCACCATCACGCTCGGCGCGATCGCCTCGTCGTACGGCACGTTCGCGGTGAAGCCGTGCTCGGCCTCGAAGATCACGTGGCGGACCTTCTTCTTCACGCCGGCCTGCTCGGCGATCGTCGCGAGCGACACGCCCTTGAACGTCGAGCCGAGCACCGACCAGCCGGTGACGCAGTGGACGTCGAGGTCCTGCTTGACCTGCGGCAGCTTCAACAGGCCCGCGTAGTCGAGGACGAACGGATCCTTGACCAGGCCGTGGACGTTGAGGCTGAAGTTCTTGGCCTCGCCGTCGCCCGGGTCGCCACCCATGTCGCGGAGCTTCTCGATCACCTTCTGACCCGGCGGCAGCCGCGGCCGGCCATCGGAGCGGTCCTCGGCGCGGGCCTTGCGCGTGAGGTCGTCCGCGGCGATCCGGTAGAGGGCGCCGCCCAGGCCGACCAGCACGGTGCCGGCGGCGGCGTTCTTGATGAACTCGCGGCGGTCTAAGTCGGGTCTGCGCATGTGGCGGTACTACGAGCCAGCGCCGGGAGTGGTTACGCCCGGCCGTACAGCGGGACGAGGGCTCCCGAGGTTAGCGCGTTCTCCGCGGAAACCAGGTAGGCGATCGCGTCCGCCAGCTCCTGTGCCTTCGGCCACTTGTCGTGATCCGCGTCCGGCATCGACGCCCGGTTGGCCGGCGTATCGATGATCGAGGGCACGATCGCGTTGACCAGGATGCCTTCGGCCAGGACCTCGGCCGCGAGCGCCTGGGTCAGCGTGACCACCTCGCCCTTGGACGCGGTGTAGGCGATCGAGCCGCCCGCCGGCACCAGCGCCGCGCGCGACGCGACGTTGACGATGCGCCCCCCGCGCCCGCGCATCGCGCGCACCGCCTCGCGGCAGCACAGGAAGCACGTGACCGCGTTGAGCTCGTGCATCTTCTGGTAGTCGGCGAGCGAGGTCTCGGTGACCTTCGCCATCGCGAACCCGCCCACCAGGTGGACCGACGCCCACGGCGGCGCGATGCCCGCGTAGTACGCCGTGACCGCGGCCTCGTCGGTGAGCACGACGCCCGGCTTGGGCCGGACGCGCTCGTGCGCGCGCCACGGCAGGTGGGCCGGCGTCACCGCCTCCACCATCGGCAGCTCCACCGCCGCGCCGCGGTCGAGCAACGTCTGCACCACCGCGATCCCCAGGCCACCGGTGCCACCGGTGACCACGACGCTCTTGCCGGTCAGGTCAGTCAATGGCGTCAATCAATATCTGGGAACGTATCGCAGGCGGCGGTGAACGTGTCGAGCGCGGTCTGCAACGCGCCCGCGAGGTTGCCCTCGCAGATCGACGAGAACACCGCGTTGTCGCCGGTCAGCGTCACGAACTGCTGCAGCCGCGTCGCCGCCGCCGCGTCGCCGAACGACGAGCTGCACGCGGTCGGGCCCGCGATCACGGCGGTCGCCCAGCGGCCGCGGTCACCCTTGAGGTCGTCGAAGAACGACACCCACTCCGAAGGCTCCACCGTCGTGCACGGGTCGGTCGCGGTGTGCGTGAAGTTGTTGTCGCGGCGCGAGCAGTCGTCCTCGTCGCTGAGGTAGACGACGGCGAGCAGCGCGTCCTCGCGGAGGAACCCGGCGTTGGTGCCGTCGGTCATCCGGTCCTTGAGCGCGAGCTCGCTCGCGTACAGCGGCATCTCGAGGCTCGAGCCGCCGGTGCCGACGTTGGCAGCGCACGCGAACGTGGTCGAGACCGTCGGGTCGGTGCGCTCGAGCCAGCGGCGCGACATCCCGCAGCTCTGGCGGAACGCGCCGTCGTCGCCCATCTCGTTCATCGGCAGCGACGTCGAGAACGGCGGCGGCAGCACCTCGGTGTACGCGACGTCACGCCCGGTGGTGGTGATCGCGAGCCGGTAGTCGAGCGGCAGCCCGGCCTCGACCATGTACGCGTCGAGGACGTCGGCGAACTGCGGGAAGTTGGAGGCGAGGTTGCCCTGCTCCTCCATCATCGAGCCCGAGTCGTCGACGACGAACAGCAGGTCCATCTTCTGGCACCGCTGCGTCGACTGGATGCCGGCGTCGACGTCCGGGGCGTCGTCGCCACCGCCGGTGTCGTCACCCTCCATGATCGAAGGGCCGCATGCGGCGGAGCAGATGATCGTGAACGCAAAGGCAGACGCAGTGGTACGCATGCTTCCTCCCTCAGAGGTTGCTGGCCGTTCTCCCTGCCGGCACGATAGATCACCCGCTCCGAGAGACGAAACCGAAATCTCTCGGGCAGTCCGGAACCATAGTGCCAAACACCGACCTCCCCGGGTTTCGAACCCCGCCCGCCTGGGCGCCGACCGCCTCGACCTGGGCGATCTGGCCGCAGGACCCCGAGGCCCGCGTCGAGCTGGCCGCGCTCCTCGCCGCGACGTCCACCGCCGACACGCGCGTCGACTTGATCGTCCGGCCGCCGGACATGGACGACGCGAGCGCCCGGCTCGCCGCGATCCCGGCGCGGTTCCACCAGCTCCAGCCCGATCCGGCGGACGTGCCGATCCGCGCCGTCGGCCCGGTGTTCGTCGCGCGCCCCGGCGAGCTCGCGGCCGCATGCTTCGAGGGCGGCGAGCTCGCGGCCGAGCTCGCCGAGCTCGCCGAGTCGGAGCCGCTCCATCACGACCTCGTCCTCGACGGGCGCGCGATCGACGTCGACGGCGCCGGCACCGCGCTCGCGACCCGACAGTGGCTGCTCGGCGCGCGCAACCCCGGGCTCGACGCCCGCGAGGTCGGCGCCAAGCTCCGCGACGCGCTCGACGCCGAGCACGTCGTGTGGCTCGACCGCGGGATCGGCGACGGGCTGGTCGGCGACGTCGCGCGGTTCGTCGCGCCCGGCGTCGTCGTGTGCATGGAGCCCACCGCCGGCGACCCGGACCGCGACGCGCTCCGCGAGGTGATCGCGAGCCTCCGCACCGCCCGCGACGCGACCAACCGCCGGCTCGAGGTGTTCACGGTCCCGGCGCCGTTCGGCCAGCGCGGCCTGGGCTACCTGTCGTTCGTGTTCACCGCGACCGACGTCCTCGTCCCGCAGCTCGGCGCGCCCGCCGACGAGCCGGTGCTCGCGCGCCTGGGCCCCCTGTTCCCGGGCCGCGACGTGCGCGGTGTCCGCATGCGCGCCCTCACCGGGTTGCACGGCAGCATCCTGGGCCGTCCGCGCTAGGCTACCCGCATGCTCTTCGTCCGCGCGGTCATCACCGGTTTCGGATTGGCGCTCGGCGCCGCGCTGTTCCGCAAGGTCGCGCGCGAGCTGGGCATCGACGACGATTCGGAGAAGCCCCGTGAGACAGTGAGTTCCACGCCCGCGACGTGACGACCGCGCGCGCCTCGGCTAAGCCTGCGGCGTGCGCTCTCCGTTTCTGGCCGTCATCCCACCGGTCGCGGCGTTGGTTGCCGGCCTCGCGCGCTGGGGCCTGCAGGGCTCGGACAACCTCTACACGCAGCCCGCGCGCCGCTACTACGTCCCCGATCCCGATCTCGGATGGCGGGCGATCACCGACGGTCCGCCGTGGCTCGGCCTCGAGCTCCTCGGCATCGTCCTCGCGATCACGGGCGGGGTGCTCGTCGGCGCGTGGCTGGTCCGCCGGCTCGAGCGCGCGAGACCGCGCCGGGGCTGGCGCGCGGCGCTGTGGATCGCCGGCGTCCCGACGCTGCTCGTGCCGGCGTGGGCGTTCGCCGGTGGCTTCGGCCCGGGCAGCGCGCGCGACCAGCTGCCGATCGCGAACGCCGCTGCCGTGTTCGACGGCCTCGCCGGCGCGCTCGACGCGCCCGCGGGCACGTGGGCGGTCATCACGCACGCCGGTTCGGCGATCACCGCCCAGGTCTCGGCCGGCGGCGAGGCGTTCGATGCGCGGTTCGCCGGCGACCTCGTCGGCACGTGGACGGGCGATCCGCGCGACCTCGCCGCGCCGATGGTCGCCGACGTCTCGGTCGCCACCGCGTCGGTCGACACCGGCGTCGCGATGCGCTCGAAGAGCGTGCGCGAGGACTACCTGGACGCCGCGACCTACCCGGCGATCACGTTCACGCTGACCGCGCTCCAGGCGGCGCGCCCCGCCGGTGACGCGATCGAGCTGCGCGCCAACGGCGCGGTGGGCCTCGCTGGCCGCCGCCACGCCGTCACGATCACCGGCTCGCTGAGGTTGCTCGACGACACCGCCCGCCGCCGTCTCGCGCTCGACCCGGCCACGCCGGCGATGTTGCTCGAGGCCGACCTCTCGCTCCCGATCTCCGAGACCGTCCTCGCCGCCGACGCCGGCGACTTCGACGGCGATCTCATCCCTGTCCATGCGTCCCTGATCCTCGTCCACCGGAGCTCTCCATGAAGTCCATGCTCGTCCTGTTCGCCCTCCTGTTCGCCGGCGCTTGCACCAAGTCCGATGACCAGGGCAAGGAGAAGGACAAGGTCGCTGCCGCGCCCGCCAAGCCGGCCGCGCCTGTCGACCCTGCCCCGCCCGCCGCGGCCACCGACTACGTCCGCGTGCTCGCCAGCCACGCCAACCCAAAGCCCGACGACCCGGTGACGGTCGAGATCCCCAGCTTCCGCGTCACCAAGGCCGCGTTCGACCCCGCGAAGGTCGAGGGCGGCACCGCGACCGTCGAGCTCGATCTCGCGAGCATCGTGTCGGGCTCGGCGAAGCGCGACGGCCACCTCAAGAGCCCCGACTACCTCGACGTCGGCGCGTTCGCGGTCGCGACGATCACGATCGGCAACGTGAAGCGGACCGCGAAGGATCAGTACACCGCCGACGCGGTCGTCGCGATCGCCGGCCGTGAGAAGTCGCTGCCGATCACGTTCGAGGTGCTCGAGACGCTGACGGACGGCATCCGCGTCCGCGGCGAGCACGTGTTCTCGCGCCACGACTTCGCGATCGGCGCCGATCAGGGCGCCGAAGACTCCGTCGGTGACACCCAGACGATCCAGCTCCAGCTCACGCTGCGCAACACCTGATCTCGTGGAACACTGACAGGCATGAGCCTCGCGACGACGCCGACGAGCCTGGCTCCCGGCCTGCTACTGGCGATGCCGCAGCTCATGGACCCGAACTTCATCCGCTCGGTCGTGCTGATGGTCGAGCACAACGAGGAAGGCTCGTTCGGCCTGGTCATCAACCAGCCGAGCGCGATCCGGGCGGTCGAGCTGCTCGACAGCCTCGGCATGGTCTGGCGCGGCGATCCGGACGCCGTCGTGTGGTCGGGCGGGCCGGTCAGCCCGTCGACGGGCTGGGTGCTGCACGAGCCGCTCGACCTGCTGCCGCCCACCGGCAGGCTCGGCGAGGGCGCGACGATCGAGGTCGGGCCCGGGTTGTCGCTGACCACGTCGCCCGACGCGCTGCGGCTGATCGCCGCCGCGCCGCCGCCGAACGTCCGCCTGCTGCTCGGCTACTCCGGCTGGGCGCCCCGCCAGCTCGCCGCCGAGATGACGCGCGGCTCGTGGCTCCACGCCGACGCGGACCCGGCCCTGATCTTCAGCGCGGCGCCCGGGGAGATGTGGGATCGCTCAGTGCGCAGCCTGGGCATCTCGAACCCGGATGCGCTCGTGCAGGGCCGCGGCGTTCACTAGCCCGCGATCGAAGATCCTCTGGAAGTTCGCCGGCGGCATCGTGCCCTGCCGGTCGGCGTTCGCGTGGAAGCTGCCGGCGATCGTCGCGCCGTTGATCGGCGACGCCGCGGTGAGCTGCGCGGTGCCGAGCAGGAACCCGACGACGCTCGCGGTGTCGGTCGCCGGGTCGTAGTCGAACACCTGGCCGAACCCGTCGAAGAAGCCGAGGTCGACGTTGCGCGGGAACAGCGTCCACGGGTTGATCGACAGCATCGCGACCAGGATGTGGCCGTCGGACGCGCGGTAGCCGAACAGCTGGATCAGCGACGTGGCCGGCGAGCCCGGCGCCGGATCCGGATCGAGGCCCGCGCTGGCGCCCACCGGCGTCAGCGTCGTCGTGGTGCCGTCGATCGTGATCGACATCGTGCCGTCGCCGGTCCCGAGCGGGTCGGCGTTGCCGAGCGTGCCGTAGGTCGCGGTGAACGTCGCGTCGATCTGCGCGATGATGTCGAGGCACGGATAGCCGTCGAGCGGACGGTCCCACACCGGGCCGGCGTCGATCGCCGCGGTCAGCGCCGCGCGGCGGCCGGTGACGAAGTCGCGGACGTCGTCGACGTCGGCGTGCCAGCCGGCGCCCTGGTACGCGTCGGCGCGCGGCGTGATCAGCTCCTCCATGCGGTCGAGCTCGTCGAGCAGCGCGTCCTCGTCCCACACCTCGTCGAGCAGCTCGCGCTGGCGCGCCAGGAACGCGTCGCGGGTCTCGGGCAGGTTCCACAGCCGGTGGGTGAGGATGCCGGCGGCCGCGACCGCCACCGGCCCGCCGGTCACGCCGATCCCGCCCATCGTGATGCCGGGCTGGAACGTCGCGTCGACGCCCCACGGGATGAACTGCAGCTGGCCGGACGTCGGGTCGGCGTAGACGAAGAAGTTGTTCTTGTCGTTGGCGTAGCCGTCCCAGTGGTTGAGCACCATCTCCATCGCCCAGTAGGTGAGGAACTGGTCGACGTCGAGGATCGGCGCCAGCGCGTCGAGCAGGTCGGCGTCGCTCGCGGTCTCGAGCACGTCGACGAGCGGCTGCATCACGGCGACGTCGCCGTCGCCCTTGATGTCGAACGTGTCGACCCAGTCGGTCCGGAAGTCGGACAGCGAACCCTCGAACAGGTCGCCCTTGCCGGCGGCGTAGCGGCGCTTGGTCAGCTGGTGATCGATCGACTCGACGTGCACGTAGATCCCGAGGTCGACGCCGTTGACCTCGACGTGGGCGAAGTTGCAGCGCGGCACGACGATGCCGGCGGCGGCGAACGTGGGGTACGCGAGGCACTGGCGGACGAGACTGGGATCCTGGTTGGCGTTGTTGAGCGTGAGCTTCTCGAGCCCGAGGTACTCGTAGCCGTCGAGGAGCTCGTCGAGCTTGAGCTTGAGGCTCGGCTTGTCGGTGTCGAGCGAGCCGAAGAACCCCTTCTTCTTGATGCCGACGCGGTCGATCGTGGTGCCGTCGATCGTGACCTCGGCCTCGAAGGTGGTGAACGGGCTCACCACGGGCCCGCCGAGGCAGTCGCCCTCGATCACCGAGCTGATCGTGCGGGTCTGGTAACGCAGCGCGTCCCAGTCGGCCTCGTCGACGGTGATCGACACCTCGACGACGTGGTCGGGCGCGAACAGCGCGTCCGCCGGGTCGTCCTGGTCGACCTCGGCGTCGGGTTCTCCCCCAGCATCAGGGCCAGCGTCGGGTTCTCCACCACCACAGGCCCCGAGAATGACGAGAAACGCAACGGCGCCACGCATCTGCAGCAGTACAGCAACGGGCGTGCCGGCCTCAGCGGCGGCGGCGGGTGCCCAGGACGACCAGGATGATGATGCCGACCACGACCCCGGCCACCGTGCCGATCATCTCGGGCGTGATCCGCCAGCGCGCGCGCGGCGGGTCGACCTTGTCGATCACCTTGCTGAAGTTGCCGAGCTGGTCCTTGAGCGAGACCGCGCCGATCGCGAGGTCGGTGATGCGGTAGTCGCCCGCGGCGCCGGCGACCTCGAAGTGGAGGTCGAGCACGGAGCGCGTACGGATCCCGACCATGCGGTCGAGCAGCGCCTCGCGCTCCTCCTCGGGCACGCCGTCGACCAGCGCGAGGATGCCGGGGTCGACCGTGCCGCGGAGCTGTGGGTCGGCGGCGGCCGCGCCGATCGCGGCGCGCTGGCGCGGCGTGATCGTCGACTCGATCGGCACCAGCGCGTCGACGATCACGCGATCGCCGGACGGCGTGGCGTCCGGCGCGACGACCCACCCGTAGAGCTGCTGGTCGGTCTTGTCGCGCATCGCGCGCGCCTCGCGCAGCGCGGTCTCGATGCCCTTGACCAGGCCGGCCGGCGTGCGGTCGGGCGGCGGCGTGCTGGCGAGGATCTCGAGGTCGAACGCCTCGGCGATCTGCGACGGCGAGTCGCCCGCGGAGATCCCGGCGATCACCTCGTCGACGAACGCGGCCGCGGAGCCTGCGGGCAGGCCCGGATCCGCCCCGGCGCGGCGGGCGCGAGCCTCGGCGCCGATCGCGAGCTCGTCGCGCGCGGTCACCGCGTCGACCGCCTGGGGATCGAACCCGAGCGCCTGGTCCGCCGCGGCGGTCGCCCCGGCCTCGTCGCCTTTCGACAGCAGGATCTGCGCGCGCAGGCCGAGCAGGTCGGCGTTGTCGGCGTGCTGCGCGAGCCCGGCGGTGATGTGCTGCTCGGCCTCGGCGAACCGCGCGGTCCGCAGGCACGCCACCGACGCGTAGTAGCGGACATCGGGATCGTCGCCATGCGCCACGACCAGGTCGCCGGCGAGGGTGTACGCCTCGGCGAACCGGCCCTCGGCGATCGTCTGCGCCAGCCCCTCGGTCAACGCGATGTCGGCGCGCGCGATCGACGCCCACGACACCAGCAGCGCGACGATCGCCGCCCTCACAACCCCATCTGCTTGGCGATGATCACCTTCATGATCTCGTTGGTGCCGGCGTAGATCCGCTGGACGCGCGCGTCCATGAACGCGCGGGTCACCGGGTACTCGAGCATGTAGCCGTAGCCGCCGAAGAACTGCAGGCAGTCGTCGATCACCTGCTGCGCGGTGTCACTGATCCACCACTTCGCCATCGAGCACTCGGAGACGAGCTGCTTGCCGGCGACGTGCTCGGCGACGAGGCGATCGAGGAACACCTGGCCGATCTCGACCTTGGTGGCGCACTCGACGAGCTTGAACTGCGTGTTCTGGAACTTCGAGATCGGCTTGCCGAACGCGTGGCGCTCCTTGGTGTACGCGATCGTGTCCTTGAGCACCTGCGCCGCCGCCGCCTGCGAGCCGAGCGCGACGCACAGCCGCTCCTGCTGGAGGTTCTGCATCAGCATCATGAAGCCCGCGCCCTCGGGGCCGAGCCGGTTCGTCGCCGGGATCCGGCAGTCGTCGAACGACAGCTCGGAGGTGTCCTGTGACGCCATGCCCATCTTCGCGAGGCGCTTGCCCTTGGAGAACCCGGGGCGCCCGGCCTCGACGACGAACAGCGAGATGCCGCGGTGCGCGTTGGCCGGATCCGGATCCGTCTTCGCCGCGACGATGCACAGGTCGCACAGCTGACCGTTGGAGATGAACGTCTTCGCGCCGGTGATCACGTAGTCGTCGCCGTCCTTGCGCGCGAAGCTCGTGATGGCTGCGAGATCAGATCCCGTGCCGGGCTCGGTCATCGCCAGCGCGGTGACCAGCTCGCCGCTCGCGCACCCCGGCAGCCAGCGCTGCTTCTGCTCGTCGTTGCCGAACCGGTGGAGGTACGGGACGATCACGTCGGAGTGGAGCGCGAGCGCGAACCCGCTCTCGTACGCGGTCGCCATCTCCTCCATCACGACGACGGAGTGGAGGAAGTCGCCGCCGGGTCCGCCGAGCTCCTCGGGCAACCACGGGCACAGGAAGCCCGCCGCGCCGGCCTTGCGCCACGCCGCGCGGTCGACGATGCCGGCCTCGCGCCACCGCTCCTGGTTCGGCTTGACCTCGCGATCGAGGAACAGCCGGAACGCCTTGCGGAACTCGTCGTGCTCGGGCCGGAACAGCGTGCGCTGCATGCGCCGGCTATAGCACTTACTCCGGCAGCGTCGCCACGCCGGCGCCGAGCGTGATCGTGTCGCCGCCGAGCGCGAGGGTGCCGTCGACGCCGGTCGCGCCGAACCGCACCGTCGCGGTACCGCCGCCGGCGAGCGTGATCGTCGCGCCGATCCGGCCGTCGGCGTCGTCGCGGGTGACCGCGGTGGCGGCGCCGTCGGTCCACAAGACGTGGAGGTAGGTGTTGGTGCCGCCCGCCGCGGTCTCGTCGAGGCGGTGGCCGC
>Ga0163144_10021512_pt1 | contig 12818 bp, 10 predicted proteins | sample OliLak19BULKMAT1_FD_123175 | JGI IMG/M metagenome (GOLD analysis project Ga0163144, IMG submission 123175) | Freshwater microbial mat bacterial communities from Lake Vanda, McMurdo Dry Valleys, Antarctica - Oligotrophic Lake LV.19.BULKMAT1 | ecosystem: Environmental > Aquatic > Freshwater >...
GAAATCACCTCCAAAGCAAACGGTTCCATGGGCCCAACCTCCTGTTGAGATCATGGTATACTCCCCACCAAATCCGACGCCACCGAGTGATAGCTTGTTTACAGCAGTGGCTTCGCCCTCCCGGACGAATGCGGTGCACCGTCGACGCGTGCCTACCCGTGCTGCTTCTGAAACTCGACCATGTAGTCGCGCAGCGCCTCGACGCCGGCCTTGGGCATGGCGTTGTAGATGCTCGCGCGGATGCCGCCCACCGACCGATGACCCTTCAGGTCGACCAGGCCTTGGTCCTTGGCCCCCTTAACAAAGGTCGCTTCCAGCTCTTCGCTCGGCAGCCGCCAGGTCACGTTCATCTGCGAGCGGCTGTCGGCCCGGGCGTGACCTTTATAAAAATCGGGCCGGGCGTCGAGCAGGTCGTACAGCAGCTTGGCCTTGGCCTGGTTGAGCTCGGCCATTTTCTTGAGCCCGCCAATGTCGTGCTTGAGCCACCGCGCGATCAACAGCAGCACGTAGATGCCGAACACGGGCGGGGTGTTGTAAAGCGAGTCGTTGGCCGCTTGCAGCTTGTAGTCCAACATCGGCGGCAGGCCGGCCGGCACGCGCTCCAGCAGCTCATCGCGCGCGATCACGGCAGTGACCCCCGCGATGCCCGCGTTCTTCTGGGCGCAGGCATAGATCAATCCATACTTGGCCACGTCCACCGGCCGCGAAAGGAAGTTGCTGGACATGTCGCAGATCAGATTCGTACCCGGCGCATCCAGGTCGCCCTGAAACTCCACCCCCTGGATCGTCTCGTTCGAAGTGTAATGCAGGTACGCGGCGCCGGGCGTCAGCTTGAGCTCGCCGGGCGCGGGCAGATACGAATAGTTGTGCGACTTGCCGTCCCAGACCACGGCCGCGGTCCCTTCGCGCTTGGCGTCGGCAAAGGCCTTCGATCCCCAGGTGCCGGTCAGCAGGTAGTCGGCCGTCTTGCCAGTGCCACGCAGAAAGTTCATCGGCAGCATGGTGAACTGCAAGCTCGACCCGCCCTGCAGGAACATGATCGTGTAGCCTGCGGGAATGCCCAACAGTTCGCTGAGCAGGGCCTTGGCCTCGACCAGCACGGCCTCGACCGCTTTGGAGCGATGGCTGATCTCCAAAATCGACATGCCCGCGCCGGGCAGCTCGACGGCGGCAGCCGCGGCCTCTTTCAGAACTTTTTCCGGCAACACGGCCGGACCAGGCGAAAAGTTAAACACGCGGGCCATAACCAGATAAGCTCCGAAAGACGACGGCAAGAGACCAGGATCGAAACGAAGAATATCGCATGGTACGGGCGAACGGGCAACCGGGGTGGGGCGGGCGGGAAAGGGCGCAAGACGCTTCGTGTCACGCCCGAATCCAGGGCAAGGAATGGCAGAATTCACAGTTCCAATAGATACCCGGGCGGTGGTTCCGGCGATTCGATGGCGACACGGCACGCAGAATTGGCCCGAGCAATGTTCGCTGCCTGTGTAAGTGGCGGTCCTCCGCGCTAGAATTGCGCAGCTCCGGACGAGTCGTCCTCAATCGTCGACACGCCACCAACTCGCCAAGACCCAACTCCGCTCACGGTTTACGCTCGGCAGGTGACGCGCGCCCACCTTGCAACAGCGATTGCCCACTCGCTGGGTACGCCATTTGCCATGCGTGTTCCGCTTGTCGCCGACTAATTGTCGGCCGTCGCAGCGTCACCCCGACCCCTGGGCACCCTTTGCCGTGGATATCTCCATGAAGACCGAGAAGAAAAAGAAGAAGAAAAAGCATCACGACCAGTCCGCCGAGCCCTCTCACAATGGCGATGCGCACGGCGATTCTCACATCGAGGTCCATGGCGACGCCCAGGGCGGTTCCAATGGTGCCCCAACCGTGATCTATGCCCATGGCGACCTGAACTTCGTGCCGGCGAAGCTCAAGAAGGAGTTTTACGAGGCGGAGCTGGCCCGGTTGCAGATCGAGCTGATCAAGCTGCAAGAGTGGGTCAAGCACTCCGGACTCAAGGTGGTCGTGATCTTCGAAGGGCGCGACGCCGCCGGCAAGGGAGGCGTCATCAAGCGGATCACCGAGAGCCTCAATCCCCGCATCTGCCGGGTCGTGGCCCTCGGCCGTCCCACCGAACGCGAAAGGACGAGCTGGTACTTTCAGCGCTACACGGCCCATCTCCCCTGCGCCGGCGAGATCGTGCTGTTCGACCGCAGTTGGTACAACCGCGCTGGAGTCGAGCACGTGATGGGCTTTTGCACCGACGACGAATACAAGGAGTTTCTGCGGAGCTGCCCCGAGTTCGAACAGATGCTGATCCGCTCGGGCATCGTGCTGGTCAAATACTGGTTCTCGGTCAGCGACCATGTGCAGGAGCTCCGCTTTCAGGCGCGGATGAAAGATCCGACCCGCAGCTGGAAGCTCAGCCCGATGGACCTGGAGTCGCGATCCAAATGGGTCGAATACTCCAAGGCCAAGGACGCGATGTTCGCCCAGACCGACACCAAGCAGTCCCCCTGGCGCGTGGTCCGGGCAGACAATAAGAAGGCGGCCCGCTTGAATTGCATCCGGCACCTCTTGAGCGTCATTCCTTACCAGGACCTGACGCCCTCGCCGCCCGAGCTCCCCCCGCGTCCGCACGCCGAAGACTACGCCCGCCCGCCGATCGAAGACCAGACCTTCGTGCCGCAGGTGTATTGAGGGTCGGTTGCATGTCGACGTAGATCCTCCGGAAAGCCCCGCTTCCGAGCGGGCGCTGGTCGGCATTCTTCGCATCCGCCCGCTCACCCTGATGTGCTGTGCGAAGGGGGTGCCGTTAAACCTATCTGCGACGTGCGGTTATAATGCCGCACGCGGGCAAGTGCCGGGGTGGCGGCGCGCTCGCGTGATGGCGGTTGTCGCGCTGCATTTCTGCGGCAATCCGCGCCAGAGCTTTTTTTCCGAGGTCTGCATGACGTCGACCGCTGCCGCACGTACTCCGATCATCGACGCCTGGGCTCAGCCGGTATTCAAAACCGGCATCGTGCCCGAGGTCGTGCGGCTGTTTGAGCGGTCGGGATCGGCGCAATTGATCGGCACCGAGATCGGCCCGAGTGAGATGGTCGGGTTGATGGACGCCGCCGGGATCGACCGCGTGCTGCTCTCAGCCTGGCATCGGCCCGGCAGTTGGGTGATCACAAACGATCAGGTCGCCACGTTCACCCAGGCCTATCCCGAGCGGTTCATCGGCGTGGCCGCGGTCGACCTGGAGCATCCGCTCGCGGCGGTGCGCGAGCTGGATCGGGCGGTCAGCGAGTTGGGCTTTCGCGCCCTGCGGGTCGTGCCCTGGCTGTGGAACCGGGCGCCCAACGACAAGTTTTACTTCCCGCTGTACGTGAAGTGCATCGAGCTGGATATTCCGTTTTGCACACAGGTCGGTCATACGGGACCGTTGATGCCCTCGGAAACGGGCCGGCCCGTGCCTTACCTGGACGAGGTGGCGCTGGTGTTTCCGGAGCTGCGGATCGTGGCCGGGCATATCGGTCATCCCTGGACCGATGAGATGATCGGCGTGGCCTGGAAGCACGACAACGTGTTCATCGACACCTCGGCCTACCTGCCACGGTACTACCCACCGCAATTGATTCATTACCTCAAGACCTACGGCCGCGACAAAGTGCTGTTCGGCACAAACTTTCCGCAGCTCTCGTTTGCCAAATGCGTGGAGCAGGTCGAAGCGCTCGGCCTGCCGGCCGATGTTCGCGCGCGGTTTTTGCACGCCAACGCCGAGGCGGTCTTCAAACTCAAACCGACGGGAAACTAGCACGTGATGAAAATCTTGATCGCAGGCGCCTCGGGTTTGGTCGGCACCTCGCTGATGATGGCGCTGTCGTCCGCCGGCCACACGGTCAACCGTCTGGTCCGCCGCCGTGAGCTGGCCACCGGCGGCGACGCCTACTGGAACCCGTCCACGGGAGAAATCGACCAGCAAGCGGTCGCCCAGACTGACGCCGTGGTGAACCTGGCTGGCGAGAGCATCGCCGCCGGTCGCTGGAGCGCCACCAAGAAGCGGGCCATTTTGGACAGCCGCGTGCAAGGTACCAACACGATTGCCCGCGCGCTCTCGCAACCCAACGGCCACCCGAAGATTCTCATCAACGCCTCGGCGATCGGCTATTACGGCAATCGGGGTGAGGGCTGGGTCGACGAGCTCAGCGCTTCCGGCCGCGGCGACTTCCTGTCCGAGGTCTGCCGCCAGTGGGAAGCCGCCACTGCGCCGGCAGCGCAAGGCGGCGCCCGCGTGGTGATGACACGCTTCGGCGTGATCCTGAGCAGCCAGGGGGGCGCGCTGGCCAAAATGCTGCTGCCGTTTCGCCTGGGGCTCGGCGGAGTGATTGGCAGTGGCGAGCAGTACATGAGCTGGATCACGCTGGACGACGTCGTCGACGCGATCATCCGCGCGCTGGTCGACGACACGCTCTCTGGACCCGTCAACGTCGTTTCGCCCCACCCCGTTACGAATCGCGAATTTACCAAGACCCTGGGCCGCGTGCTCCGCCGGCCGACCTTGTTTCCGATGCCGGCTTTCGCGGCCAAACTGGTCTTTGGCGAGATGGGCGAGGAGCTCTTGCTCAGTGGTCAACGGGTCAAACCGGCGAAGCTGCTAACCGCGGGCTACGAGTTCAGCTATCCGGAGCTCGAAGCGGGCCTGCGTCACGTGATCGGCCGGCCGCAGCAAGGGGCGTACGAGCGGTAGGTCGAGGTCGATCGTCGCTGATTCGTTGAGCCTCGAGGTCGCCGATGTCCTGCGTGCCCGTCCTTCGCGTTCGAGCCGTCAATACCGCGCCCGAGAACCGCGACGGACAATATGTCGTCTACTGGATGACCGCCGCGCGGCGGACGACCTGGAACTTTGCCCTCGACCGGGCGGTCGAGCAAGCTGTGGCGCTCGGCAAGCCGCTGGTCGTCTTCGAGCCCCTGCGCGTCGCATACCCCTGGGCCAGCGATCGGCTGCACCGGTTCGTGATCGAGGGAATGCGCAACAACGCCGCGCGGTTAGCCTCCACGGCAGTGACCTATTACCCTTACGTCGAGTCAACCGCCGGCGCGGGACACGGTCTGCTGGAAGCGCTGGCCGAGCGGGCCGCGCTGGTCGTGACCGATGAATTTCCTTGCTTCTTCCTGCCGCGCATGGTCGCCGCGGCCGGCCGCCGGTTGAACGTGCGGCTGGAAGCGGTCGACAGTTGCGGCATCCTGCCGCTGCGCGCGACCGACACCACCTATGCCACGGCCTACGCCTTTCGCCGGGTGCTGCAAAAAATCCTGCCCGAGTATCTGGGTGAGCGGCCGAGTCCGGAACCGTTTCGCGCGATCGAACTAGCACCGCCGGTGAAACTACCTGACGAGCTGCTTGCGCGTTGGCCGCGCGCGGACCTGGACCGCTTGCTGGGATACCGCGGGCTGGCCGCATTGCCCATCGACCATGAGGTCCAAGCGGCGGCATTCAGCGGCGGCCCGTGCGCGGCCGAGGCGGCGTTGACGAACTTCATCGAGCGCAAGCTGTCCGACTACAACGAAGCTCGCAACGAACCCGACGTCGACGGCGCCAGCGGCCTCTCGCCCTATCTGCACTTCGGCCACGTTTCTTCGCACGAGATTCTCGACCGCCTGGTGCGGCGCGAAAAATGGTCGCCCGACAAGGTCTCCGCCAAGGCCGCGGGCAAGCGGGCCGGCTGGTGGGGTATGAGCGAGCCGGCCGAGGCATTCTTGGACCAGTTCATCACCTGGCGCGAACTGGGCTACAACTATTGCTCCCAGCGCGACGACTACGACCAGTATGACTCGCTGCCCGATTGGGCGCGCGCGACCTTGGCCAAACATGCCGGCGACCCGCGGCCGATCGTGTACTCGCGCGATGAACTCAGCGCCGCCGCCACGCACGACCCGCTGTGGAACGCGGCCCAGCGGCAGTTGATCCGCGACGGCAAGCTGCACAACTACCTGCGGATGCTGTGGGGCAAGAAGATCCTGGAGTGGAGCACCACGCCCCAGGAGGCGATGGCGACGATGATCGCGCTCAACGATCGCTTCGCCATCGACGGCCGCGACCCTAATTCCTACTCCGGCATCGGTTGGGTCTTGGGCCGCTACGATCGGGCCTGGGGACCCGAGCGGCCGATTTTTGGCACGATCCGCTATATGAGCTCGGACAACACGGCCCGCAAGCTCTCAGTGAAAAAGTACCTGGAGCGATACGGCGCGTGACGCGTGCTTCTTGTAAGAGCGGTTGTTAGACTGTGCGGACCGACGTTTGCGCCTGCCCCGCCCCGCCCCGCCGAGATCCCCGATGCGTCCTGCCTTGCTCTCCACTTTACTCTTGCTCTGCCTGACCACGACCTCTCGCACTGAAGAAGGTCCCGACTGGGTCCGCGTCACCGAAAACGCCCCCTGGCAGGCTCGCGACAGTCAGGGTGAGGTGGTGCTAAACGATCGGCTATGGATCCTGGGCGGTTGGTTCGATTCGTTCAAGTCGGCGCCGCGTGACGTCTGGAGCTCCGCCGATGGCCGCTCCTGGACCAGGGTCCTCGAGCAAGCGCCTTGGAAGCACAGTGACCTGCCGATGAGCCTGGCGCACGACGGTCGCATGTGGCTGCTCGGCGGTTGGTACAACGGACGGTTGCCCGATCACGAGGCGAGCAACGAGGTCTGGTCGTCGACCGACGGCGCGCATTGGCAGCAGACCACGCCGCACGCTGGCTGGACGCCGCGCTTGGCCGCCGCGGCCGTTGTGTTTCAAGGCAAGATGTGGATCCTGGGAGGCACCGAGGACTATTACTTCGGCGACGAGCGGAGCCTGAAGAACGACGTCTGGAGCAGCACGGACGGCGCGACCTGGACCCAGGTCACGGCGCACGCCCCCTGGCCTGCCCGCGCTTATCACCAGGCGGCCGTGCTGGGCGACAAGCTCTACGTGTTCGGCGGTGGCAACTACGTGCCGACCTACCAAGCGCGCAACGACGTCTGGAGCACGACCGATGGCGAGCACTGGGTAGAAGAAACGGCAGCCGCGCCGTGGCACCCGCGGTTGTGGTTTTCGGCCGCGACCTATCGCGATCGCATTTGGGTCGTGGGCGGTTGGTCCAACAAAACGGGCGACGTGCCCGCGCACAACTGGAACGACGTCTGGCATTCCGCAGACGGCAAACATTGGCAACCTCTGACGCGCAAGGTCGTCTGGAAAGAGCGTCACGAGCACTCGCTATACGTTTTTAAGGACAAGCTCTGGGTCGCAGGTGGCCATGCTCAACCGCTATCGAGCGAGGTCTGGTCGCTGGAATTGCCCCAGGATTGGCGACCCGCTGCCGAATGATTGGCAACGCAGCGGCCCCACCCTTGGCGGCAAAAAGCTTGGTCGCATGGACCGGGTTTGATATGATGAAGGGCTGACTCCCCGCCAGTTCTCCCGCCCGCGTTCCTCTAACCCGCCTGCAAAACACGCCATGCGTCGGTCTGCGATCATCCTGGGCATCGTCTGCGGTTTGGCCGCGCCGTTTGCGCGCGGACTACACGCCGATGACGCCCCGGCTGCCGCGGACTCCGCCGCCGCCGAGACGGCCGCCGCCGCGGACTTTCGCCAGCGTCTGGAACCGCTGGCCGCCAAGTTCTGCCTGGAGTGTCACAGCGGCGCCGAGCCGATGGGCGAGCTGGACCTGAAGGGTCTGTTTGAACGCTTAAGCGTCGCGACCGACCGCGAACCGTGGGACAAAATCGCCCAGCGGCTGCGGGCCAAGGAGATGCCCCCCGACGAAGCGCCGCAACTTTCCGACGACCAGCGGCAGCAGCTTTTGAGCTGGGTCGACACCGGGCTGGCTCGCAACAACTGCGGGCAAGAGCGCGACCCGGGTCGCGTCACGATCCGGCGGCTCAATCGCAACGAGTACAACAACACGGTCCGCGACCTCCTCGGCGTTGACTTTCATCCGGCCGACGACTTTCCCTCCGACGACGTCGGCTATGGGTTCGACAACATCGGCGACGTGCTGGCCATGCCGCCGATCCTGCTGGAAAAATACTTGAGCGCCGCCCAGAAAATCACCGAGCGAGCACTGGGCACCGAGCAGGCCAACCTGGTCACCAGCGAAGTCACCGGCGGTCAGATCATCGACGAGGGCTGGCATTTTTTGGCCTCGCCCACCGAGGTGCGCACCAAGGTCCGCATGTTCGGCAGCGGACACTACATCGTCCGCGCGCAGGCCTATGGCGAGCCGGCCGGCGACGAACCGCCCAAGCTCGAGTTCTATCTCGATACCCAGCTGGTGCGCACGGTCGAGGTTCACGCCACCAAAGACCGCCCGCAGACCTACGAGGCTTGGATCACGACGAAGGGCGGGCAGCACAGCGTTTCGGTCGTGTACAAGAACGACTTTTACAACGCGGACGCTTCGCCGCCGCAGGATCGCAACGTCGCTGTGCGCGAGCTGGAGCTGATGGGCCCCTACCCCGCGACCTACCAGCAGCTGATCCCGCGCGAGCACACGCCCGAGGACCAAAAGCTGCTAGCGCGAGAGATCGTGGCCGGGTTCATGCAGCGGGCGTTTCGCCGCCCGGTGGCGGCGGCCGAGGTCGATCGCATGATGCGTTTGACCGAGCTGGCTGAGAGCGAGGGTGAACCGCTGGGCGGACAAATCGCGCTGGCCATGCAAGCCGTGTTGGTCTCGCCGCACTTTTTGTTTCGCGTGGAGCTCGACCCGGCGGCCAGCGACCCCGGCGGCGTGCGAACCTTAAACGATTACGAGCTGGCCTCGCGGCTGAGTTACTTTCTCTGGAGCACGATGCCGGATGCCGAGCTGTTTGAGCTCGCTCGGCTGAACAAGTTGCACGAGCCGGCCGAGCTCGACGGCCAGGTCAAGCGGATGCTGGCCGATGCGAAGTCACAGGCCCTGGTCGAGAACTTCGCCGGGCAGTGGCTGCAACTGCGCAACCTGAAGATCGCCGCGCCGGACAAGCAGGTTTATCCGGACTTTGACGAAGCGCTGCGCGAGGCGATGCAGACCGAGACCGAGCTATTCTTTGCCGCGATCATGCGCGAAGACCGCAGCGTGCTGGACTTCATCGACGCGGACTTCACCTTCGTCAACGAGCGGCTGGCCAGGCACTATGGCTTGCCGGACGTAAAGGGCAAGGAGTTTCGCCGCGTCTCGCTCGACGGCAACCACCGCGGCGGCGTGTTAGCGCAGGCCAGCGTGCTCACGGTCACGTCCAACCCGACCCGCACTTCGCCGGTGAAGCGCGGCAAGTGGGTGCTCGACAATCTGCTGGGCACGCCCCCACCGCCGCCGCCGGCCGACGTGCCGCCGCTGGAAGAAGCAGGGGTGATGCTCACCGGTGCGCTCCGCGAACGGATGGAGCAGCATCGCGCCAAACCGGTCTGCGCCAGTTGCCACAAATCGATGGACCCGCTGGGCTTCGGACTGGAAAACTACGACGGCATCGGCTCCTGGCGCGAGGCCGACGGCAAGTTTCCCATCGATCCCTCGGGCACGCTCCCCAGCGGTCAGACCTTTGCCAGCCCGCGCGAGCTCAAGGCCATCTTGAAAGAGCGCCGCGACGAGTTCGTGCGCTGCCTGGCCGAGCGGATGCTCACCTATGGCCTGGGTCGCGGGGTCGAGTATAGTGACAGGTGCACCGTGGACGACATCGCCAAAGCGGTCGCCCAAAACGAGCACAAGTTTTCCAGTTTGATCCTGGCGGTCGTGCACAGCGACGCCTTCCAAAAGCGCTCCGGCAAAGGAAGCAAACCATGAGCAAACCCTGGCAGATTTCTCGCCGCACGGTGCTGCGCGGCTTGGGCACGGTCGTGGCCTTGCCGTTTTTGGAAGTGATGGAGCCGGCCATCGCCCTGGCCGCCGAGGCCGCGGGCAACGACCCCAAGAAGCCTTCGCCCACGCGAATGGCCTTTGTCTATGTGCCCAACGGCAAGCACATGCAAGACTTCACTCCCAAGGCCGAAGGGGCCGAGTTTGAGCTGCCCTACATCCTGGAGCCCTTGGCCCAGGTCAAAGACAATCTGATGGTCATCAGCGGCCTGGCCCAGGACCACGGCCGGGCGAATGGCGATGGCGCGGGCGATCATGCCCGGGCGCTGTCCAGCTTTCTCACCGGGCAGCAGGCCCGCAAGACCCACGGCGCCGATATCAAAGTCGGCGTCTCGGTAGACCAGGTCGCGGCCCGCAAGATCGGTCAGCGGACCCGGTTTTCCTCGCTGGAGCTCGGTTGCGATCGCGGCGCGCAGGCCGGCAACTGCGACTCTGGCTATAGCTGCTCGTACTCGACCAACATCTCCTGGCGAACCGAAAGCACTCCGCAGGCCAAGGAGATCGACCCGAAGCTGGCCTTCGAACGGTTGTTTTCCACGGGCGCCGCCGGCGACGCCAAGACCCGCCGCGAGAAGTACAACAAGAGCGTGCTGGATTTCGTGCTCGAAGATGCCCGCGACCTCCAAGCCAAGCTGGGTGTCAAAGACCAGCGCAAGCTGGACGAGTACCTTTCGAGCGTCCGCGAACTGGAAAAGCGGATCACCGTGGCCGGCCGGGAGCCGATTGCGCCGCTGCCTGAGTATCCTGCACCCTCGGGCATTCCCGAGGATTACGCCGCGCACATCCGCCTGATGTACGACCTGTTGGCCCTGGCCTTCCAGGGAGACCTGACTCGGGTTGCGACGTTCGTCGTGGCCAACGAGGGGAGCAACCGCTCCTATCCGTTCATCGGCGTGGCCGACGGGCATCACGACCTGTCGCACCACGGCGGCGACCCGAAGAAGCACGAAAAGATACGCGAGATCAACCGCTTCCACGTCACGCACCTGGCCTACTTCCTCGAGAAGCTCAAGGGCATTTCTGAGGGCGAACGGTCGCTGTTGGACAACTCGATGATCCTCTACGGCAGCGGCATTGGCGACGGCAACGCCCACAACCACGACAACCTGCCGATCGTGCTGGCCGGCCGCGGCGGCGACACGATCCGCACGGGCCGCCACCTGAAGCTCAACAAGGAAACCCCGCTCAACAACCTCTACCTCTCGATGCTCGACCGCGTCGACTCACCGGTAGAAGCGCTGGGGGACAGCACGGGCCGGTTGGAAGGGCTGGTGTAGACGGACGCGACTTGCCGCAGGGAACTGTCCCAATTTTGCGCATCGGGGACTGTCCCAGTCTTTGCGAAGCAAAACGGGACTGTCCCCCTTCCCCGGCTTCCATTCCGCCAGACGTCGAAATTTCGCGATCGGCTTCGATTCACGCTGGCTTGCATTGCCACGCTCCGATGCAAACACCCGCGGGACGGCCTAAACTGACCGTCACGCAGCAGACCTCGGAATGCGAGCGGCAAAATCAGTGATGTCCCCATTTCTTTGCCCAAAATAGAGGCAGGTGATCGGCGATGCGCGAGTTATTCCTATCGGAGCGACGCTACATCGCAAACGTACTGCGGAAGGGGACTAACATTCGCTTGGAGACGAGCGGCGCAGTTGTACTGGAGGAATACTGCCCGCCACGAACTTCGTCACGGGTTCGCTTCAACAACGACTATTTCCTGCAATTTGTTTCGAGAGAAGATATGAAGGATGCAAAAACGAAGTCCTTCTGTGCCCCGGTCCTTCCTAACACCCTAGGCGTTGATGTCTTTGTCACGGTCGACGAGCACACATCGCAACTCTTGATGACGGAACTGTTGGGCGGCGAAGCATTCTCAATGTATTATTTCAGGGAGCACATCGAGAAGATCGAGGTTAGGCTAGCGCAACTATCTCATCCGATCAACCTTCGCAAAACCTCTTATTGCCGCATATTCGTGATCGAGCACGACATCTGTTTTCTTGCATATTCAAATGAGGTTGCGCCTGTCGTGCGCGGAAAGCGAGAATTGTTGTGCGCTGATGCGGAGTCGTCCATCGCTTGCTCAACCGAAGGAAACCAGGTCGTCTATGTTGACGCATGGATTCGAACGCACATTGAGGAGAGCGAACGGAAGTTTGAGGCCATACTGGTCAATCCAGAGGACAACTGATAGAGCGCGACGGAAACCAAAAAAGGGACATCACTGATTACGGCGTCGGCCGTAACCGTCGTGTGACGCGGGCCGTGATTGATCTCGGGGCGATGAATATAAATGGGGAGGCCGCGAGGCGGGCGGCGCGGACCTCGACAAATCAGTGATGTCACACGGTTTTGCCGTTCAGTCATGTCCCCGGTTTGACGTGTCCCCGTTTCGACGCCCAGTTTCGGGCCTTGGTCCCGGCAGAACTGACGTATACTTTCGGCATGACCCACGACTTTCACCACACCGCCCGCGCGTCCGAGCAGCGAACACCTACGGCTGAGCCTCAAGAGCCCGTGCCCGCCGCTCCGCGTGCGCATAAGCCGGCGCGAGCGTTTAAGGCGGTGGCTGTCGGAGCGGGCGCCTCGGGGGCCATGGCGATTGGGTCCATGGTCGTCGGCGCGTTGGCCGTCGGCGCGGTCGCCATCGGTGCGCTGGCTATTGGCCATTTGGCCATCAAGCGGCTCTCGGTCCGGAAGTCGAAAATCGACCGTCTGGAGATCGACGAACTGGTCGTGCGGCGGTTGCAGGTCGAAGAGGTCGTTGTCACGAAGCGCTATGTGATGCCGGAAGACCACTGCGACGGCACCTGACTGTGACCGGCTCTCCTCTGTAGCCGGTCTCTCTGAGCTTTCCATTTGCCACAATCTTCACTGCAGTCATAGCATAGTGGCTGGGTTGGTTTGAGCAATGGAGGGCAATCCATGAGTTGGGCGAGCGAGGAGTTGCGCGAGCTTGATCTGGGAGAC
>Ga0163144_10021516_pt1 | contig 12815 bp, 15 predicted proteins | sample OliLak19BULKMAT1_FD_123175 | JGI IMG/M metagenome (GOLD analysis project Ga0163144, IMG submission 123175) | Freshwater microbial mat bacterial communities from Lake Vanda, McMurdo Dry Valleys, Antarctica - Oligotrophic Lake LV.19.BULKMAT1 | ecosystem: Environmental > Aquatic > Freshwater >...
CACCTCGCCGTGCACGCCCACCCGAATCTCTTCGCGAATCAGCTCTGAGTAGCGGCGGCGGGCGTCTTCGGTCCACGGATCGGCAACCAGCTGTGCCAGCAGGAGATAGAAGTGATAGTGGTACTCCGCCACCTCCTGATCTTTCAGGGCGAACGCCAGCACCGCTTCCTCGCGCGTCACCACGCACGAGGTCCACGACGATTTGTCCTCCGATGGCTTCGCAGTGCGAACCATCTCCCCGGAGTTGCCCGGGCCTTTCTCCCGGAAACTCTCCAGGTAGGGGACAAGTAAAATCGAGACTTTCGGCAATTGCGAAAGCACCAGTTGCGGCAGTGCCGCAATGGGTTCTTCGAGATATTCGCGAATGTCCTCCTCTGTCAGGGGCAGGCCGGCAAAATAGTACGAGAACGGCTTGCGCAGAGGAATCATTTCGCGGCGAATCCGCTCGGCGTACTGTCCGACGCTCAGATTCGCTGGATCACTGTTGGCGGGCATGGAAACGACCACAATTCTAGCAGCACGGAGGCGAATGGCAAATTCGCGACAGTCGCGCTGAAATTAGTAGATGATGCACACACCCCTTTCGTTGCCGGGCGTTTGTTCGCGTAAACTGGTCGTTTGATCCTTACTTTGACCATTAACCCGGCTCTGGACCGGAATGTTACCGTGGACCGCCTTGCCTTCGAGGACCGTGGCTATATTCTTTCCACCAGCGAGTCCCCCGGCGGCAGAGGCATCAACGCATCCCGGGTCATCCACTGTTTCGGTGGTAAGACCCTCGCCCTCGCCACCGCCGGCGGCGAAACCGGCAACCAGTTCGAATCCCTCGCCCAGGATATCGACTTCCCTCTCGAACTGGTCCGCACCGCCGCCGAAACACGCACCAACCTCACCATTACCGACAAGCAGGGCCTTACCGTCAAGCTCAACGAGCAGGGTCCCGTAATCACCGCACGGGAACTGGAACGGGTGGCCGCGGCAGTCGAGAAGCACCTGCCCAAAGCCACGTGGTTTATGATTTGCGGCAGCCTGCCCCCCGGCGTCCCGTCGCACTTCTACAAGGACATCATTGAGCTGGCGCAGAAGAGAAAGGTGCCCACCATGCTCGACACCGACGGCGATGCGCTGCTCCACGGCCTCGAAGCCAGCCCCACAGTCGTCAGCCCGAACCAGCAGGAGGCCGAGCGCCTCCTCAACCGCGCACTCATCACCCGGACGCACCTCATTGACGCCGTCCAACGCATCCACGGCATGGGTGCCGAGGCCGTCGTGCTGTCCCTGGGAAGCCGGGGAGCGATGGCGCGCAGTGGCACCGACATCGTGGAAGCAGTGCCCCCGCGAATCGACGCGGTCTGTCCCATCGGAGCCGGTGACGCACTCGCCGCCGCTTTCACCTGGGCCATGTCGCAGGGCAAGCACTTTATCGACGCAGTCCGCTGGGGCGTCGCCGCCGGAACCGCATCGGCGAAACTCCCCGGCGTCACCTACGCCAATCTCGCGCAAACCCGCGAGGTCTACGCTCAGGTCGAGATGAAATTCATCAGCTGACCGGTACCTTCTCCCCAGAGCAGACCAGAAAAATTACGGACGTGCTACACCTTAGTAAGGCTCGGTGTGACTGGCTGAGACTGGGAACGTCGTCCGTGAGAATTGAGAGACCGCAGGGGGACCGCTTGCCAGACGCCGCAGCAGCAGATGTGCTCAGAGAAATAAGCTCAATAACAAACCAACATTATAGCGGCGATAGTTCACCGCTGCTTCTGTCCGGGTTGGGAGGTCGGCTGCGTGATAAAGGCCTCTGGCCGCCTGATGGTTATGCCGGAGGCCTCCGGGAGTTCATCGAATCAAAAGGAGCTGACGAACTAGTCATCCTCCGCGACAGGAACTCACCTGCCTACGTAGCTGTAGCTACAGTAGCGAACCGCACCGTCGTTGAGCAATGGATCGAAAATCGCAGCCAGGCCACGACCGTAGTTCCTGATCTCGATGCGCTTCCGCGACCGCTCCTGCTGGCCTTCTGTGTACATATAGAGACCAATCAGACCGTTTACGTTCGAAGAATCCCTCCCATCCGATTCGAAGTAGTTCCGCCGGCGGAGATCGACCAGGACTTTGTCGTCGTCGACGAGCGCTACCGACGCCCCGGACTTCGATTAACAGACGTGAGCGACCTGAGTGTATCGGATCGACTGGATCTGCAACGAAGGATCGCGACATGGAGCAAGGACAAGAATGTTCCGATTGAGTTTTTTTATAAGGCTGCCGGACGGAAACCGTCAACGGCACTGGAGCGCTTGCTGGCGGCTCAACCATCCGGTCTCGCGGAAAAGATCATGATTCCGGCAGACATTGCACTTCTCCTTAGCCGTCAATAGCTATAGCTATGACTGGCAGAGCAAAGCGCAGCCGGTTACGCTTCAGGGAAGCCCAGATCACACCTCTGATCGTTCTGGCAGGGCTGCCTCAAGCAGTGGCAAGTCCGGTGCAGTCTCATCTCGAAGCAGTTTTGAAGCCAGAGCACCGGGTGATCTCTCAACCGGCCCGCAACGACGATCAGCAGCTCTACAGTGTGGCTGCCGTCGACACTTTATTAGGGGTCATCACGGACTATGCGGAGCGATCACGTCGGGCTAATATCCGACCGAGCGTCCCTCAATTTATACTTCTTGCCTACGTACCGTCACCTGATGAAGAGATCTTACTATCGAGTTTTGATTTCTGTGCTTTCCCCGTCAGGCTGAGTTATCTTTCTGAATACAATGCACAACGGCAACGGAGACACGACCCGATTGCCTCGAAGGAGTATGTTGCGGATCGAGTTAATATCGCGGCTGGTGAAATCAACGACCTGAAACGGCGTCTCTCCAGCATTAGCAGCCGAGACCCGCTCCTGCTGCCGCCTAAGAACTTCCTGTTGACCAAAGAACGACCTATCGCGACAGTATTCGCCGACTTAGTCCGTCAACGCATTGCATGGGCCGAACCATTCCAAGGGATCAACCATGTAAGGCCTAAGGGTTCTGTCCGAACTGTACTTCAAGACGCACGAGGACTACTATTTCCTCCTGACAAAGAGAGTCATGGACTACCCAGAGAACTCGAACCCGACGCAGATCCTGAGGAACGCCGCTTATTCCTCAGGTCTGCATTTCGCTTCGGCATTCCTTTACCCGAAGGCTTCCATCACGATGTGCAGTACGAAGGGCGTAGTCTCGGCGAGGCTCAGTTTAACTGCTGTCGGAGAGGAGATCTTTCTTTGAAGTGTTCCCACGCAAACGTGTATCCTAACGATTACGTGCGAGCGGCAAAAACGTAAAAGGCCGCCCCTAGCGACTAGGTAAGCGACCTTTTATTGGCAAATAAATCTAGGAAACCGCCCGGACTCACTTTCGTCCCAGCTGGTAGGTTGTTGGCCCGAAAAGCCTGCAACCCCAACGGTCCGGGAATTAACCGGGACCGAAGGGCTCTAAAAGAGCCGTCAAATCTCAGGGCATTACCCCTGTCGCTTATCCCTTTCGGGTCTGCGCGGATACCGTTAGCCTTAGCGGCACGTATTCCTGCTTCCAGTAATACCATTCGCTGCGGCTGTTGTCAATAGTTGCGTACGTATACGTACGTACGTAGCCTGTAGTTGCGTACGTAGCCAGCGTTCGACCCGGTCATTGCGCTGCGCGCTGATTAGTCGTACTTCTCAGAAATGATTTGCTTGCGGTCCAGCCCCAGCTCCTTGAGCTGCGCCCGCATATCGTCCACCATCGCCTTCAGCCCGCAGATGTAGACGTCGACATCGCGGCGCTCGCCCAGCGCGCTCAACACGTGCGGCTGCACCCTGCCTGTCAGCCCCGTCCATTCCGGACCCGGCTGCGTCAGCGTCGGCAGAAAGTGAAAATTCGGATACTCCCGAGCCAGTTGCTCAAAGTCCTCGCGGTACAGCAGCGATTCCTCGTGACGCACGCCGAAAATCAGCGTGATGTCGCGATCCCCGCCACCGCGCAGATACTCCATCACCATCCCGCGGAACGGAGCGATGCCCGTGCCCGTGCCCACCAGAATCGAGTCGCTCACCGGATTTCGCCACACAAACTGGCCCAGCGGACCCTTCATCTCCACCAGGTCACCCGGCTGCAGGTCGAACAGAAAGGGCGACAGGTGCCCGTCCTGCACGCGATTCAGGCACAGCTCAAACCGGTTCCCGTCAGAAGCGCAGCAAATGGAATACGCGCGTGTAATCTTCTTCTCGCGAACCACCCTGGTGATCGACACAAACTGCCCCGCCGGAAACGGCAAATGCTCTACATCCGGAACCTCAAACACAAAATGCCGGACTTCCGGTGCGATTACTTTCGATTCAATCAGTCTCGCCTGCATGCTTGTTATCCAGCGCTCCCTGTGCGCGTCCGAGCATGACGTCCACCAGCGCCGGATGTCCCTCCAGCGGCTGTGTCACCTCAAACTCCACACCGTGATGGATGCCGCGAAGCTCCTCCACGATGCCAGGCAAATCCCGGCGCAGATGAATGCCCAGCGTCAGGAAGAACGGCACCACCACAATCCGCGTCGCCCCCCTGGCACACAAACAAGCCACAGCCGCGGGCAAATCCGGCTGCGCCATCTCCAGAAACGCAGTCTCCACCAGTTCGAACTCGCCACGTCGAGCCAGTTCCGCCGTCATCGCGCGGACGCCCTGGTTGGCAGCCTCCACACTCGACCCATGCGCAAATACGACAACCGCGGTCATGGCGTGATGATCAGCCCCGACGGAGCATCCCCGCTCACCAGCGTCGTGTCCGACGGCTCGGCCACTGCCTGCGGCGGCACAAACCCGCCGAGGAAGTGGATAAACCCACGGCTCTTCGGACGGCCGTTCCAGTGCGTTAGTTCGATGCGCTGGAAGAACACGAGCACCTTCAGCACATTGCGATCATCCAGCCGAACCTGCTCCCCGGCCAGGTACTCCCGGATCGTGGCGACCGTCTCCTGAACCGCGACCACCACCTTGCCGGCCAGCGGATTCTCCGGCCGAACCTCATACACCAGCCCACTCTGCAGCGTCTTGTACGTCTGCGTGAGCGCCGCCAGCGCATCCCGGATGTCGGTGTCCAGAAGCTGGACGCCCTCGAACAGGCTGGCCTTCAGCATCGTCATCGCGATCATCGTCATCAGCGACTCATTCCGACGCAGGAACGGCTCGTCCACCACGATGTCCATGTTCGGCAGCGTCTTCGGATCCACCTCCCGACGCACCGCGTGACCCCGGCTCTCAATCAGGTAGACGCACGTCAACGGGCACAGCACCGTTACCTCGCGCTCCGTGCCGCAGCACAAAGTGCAGATGTCGCCACTGACGCCCGGGCAAAAACGCTTTGGTTTACGCTTGCCGCAGATCGCGCACAGGCGGGAAGATTCCTGCATACCTGACCATCTTATGCTGGAGGTATGCCCCGGACCGATCTCTACATTAAGGTGGTCATCGATCACGACGAAGCCGACACGCCCCAGAAGCTTGGCGATGAAGTCTGCCGCCAGGTCACCAAAGTTTATGGAGTGCGAACCGCCGAGTTAACCAACTTCCTCACCCGCGAGAAGAACTGACGACCCAAACCGCCCAGATCACGGTTATAAAATCACTCTACGCGGATGTGCTGTATACTCGGGCTGAACGCCCTTTAGTGCCAGGATTGCGGGCCAACTGTCCTTCCCGATCCTAACTTAATGAGCAAACGACCGACGACGCTCGCGCTAATCCCCTCTGCATCAGCGGTTCGCGGAGAACTGCGCCGGAGGCGCGGAGAATGAACGTGCGACCTTCGACCGAGGCGTTGCGGGACCTTGCCCGAAAACTAATCGAGTTAGAAGCGTCAGCAGTTGTCAGTATCGATCCGGATCTGCCAGCGGCAGCCCGCGTCTGCGAGGCTGTACGTCGTCCGCTTTGCGTCCTTGCTGGAACCGCGGGGTTTCGCGCCTTGCTGTCCCGTGCGCTGTCTCTGGCGAAAGCCAAAGCGCCAGGGCTCAATATGGTGCGCATCAGCCCTGACGGTTCCGTCGAGGGATTTTCGGACCTGGCCCTCAGTGACGATCCCGAAGCGGGCCTGGTTCTCATTTCCGAACTGCTTGAACTGATGGCCGTACTTATTGGCCAGGATTTGACCCTGACGATACTCGACGGCGTCTGGCCGGATTTCAGAAACTTTCGGGCGGGTTCCAACGGAGCGAAGCAACCATGAGCCAGCAAAACAAAGTGGCAATCAAGAAACTGCCGTCCGGGGTTCCGGGCCTTGATGAAATCCTCGGCGGAGGGATTCCGGAGTTTTCATTTAACATCGTTGCGGGCGCGCCTGGCTGTGGCAAGACTACGCTCGCGCATCAGTTCGTCTTTGCCAATGCAACCCCCGAACGCCCGGCCCTGTACTTTACCGTCCTGGGGGAACCCGCCCTCAAGATGCTGCGCTATCAACAACAGTATGATTTTTTCGACGGCGACCGCCTAAACAGCTCCATTCGTTTCTTTAACCTCGGCAGTGTGCTGATCGAGGGTGGCCTCCCAGCAGTAATGGCGGAAATCGCAAAGCAGGTGGAAACGCTGAATCCCGGGCTGGTGGTCGTCGATTCCTTCCGCTCCGTCATCCGTACAGCCAGTAGAGACGACGTGGAAATGCCGACGTTCGTCCAGGACCTTGGCCTGCTTCTCACAAGCTGGGAAGCCACCACCTTCCTCGTCGGCGAGTACCACGAGTCGGAAATTCAGGACAACCCAGTGTTCACCGTCGCCGACGGGCTCTTCTGGCTGTTTCAGAACCCGGAGCGAAACTCAGTAGTTCGAAAGCTCCAGATTATGAAGCTGCGCGGCCAGGCTTCCGTTCCCGGAATGCACACCATTCGGATTACCGACAAAGGCGTCGAGGCCTTCTCTCGAACCCTCGGGCTGGGAAATCGCCGGAGCGTAGCTCGCGGCGGCAGGCGACTCTCAAGCGGGATCGTCGAACTGGACGCCATTATCGGCGGAGGCATTCCGGAAGGTGACAGCCTCCTCGTCGCAGGCTCTGGCGGCACCGGGAAATCTCTGCTTGCAACTCACTTCATCAACGCTGGCCTGCGCAACGGAGAAGCCGGAATTATCGCCGTATTTGAGGAGCGTCCGGACGAGTACGCGGCGAGAGCTGCCACGTTTGGCCTCAATCTGCCCCAGGCCGTGGCAGACGATAAACTGCGGATTCTTTACCTGCGCCCCCTCGACCTGTCGGTCGACGAAGCCATGCAGGCCATTCTGGACGCAGTCCGGGAAACTGGCGCCAAACGCCTCGTCATCGATTCACTGGCCGGGTTCGAAATGGCCCTGGCCCCGGGCTTTCGCGCCGATTTCCGCGAATCCCTGTATCGCATGATCGCCTCCCTTACCGGGCTCGGCATCACGATTGTCAGCACGGTGGAAATGCAGGAATTGTTCACCGAACTGCCATTCAGCACTTACTCCATCTCTTTCCTCACCGACGACATCATCCGCCTGCGGTACGTGGAAATCAACGGCGAACTTCGGAAAATGCTGATGGTGGTGAAGATGCGCGGCGGCAACCACAGCAAGAAGCTGCACGAGTACAATATCACCAGCGAAGGGTTCGTTGTCGGCGAAGAGCTCACCGGGTTCCACCAACTCATCACCGGCATACCACCGCGGTCGACATAGGGACCACATGCAACCTGTACCAACGCACAGTTCGGACCTTGCGCCTGATGTACTCGAACTGTGCTCTGTGTTTGCGGCGGTGTGCCCGGTTCCGACCGCGGCGGTAACCGGAATTGAGCATGAGATCCGATACGTCAACGCCGCCTTTTGCGTTTTAACCGAACGAAGCAGGGACGAACTGGTGGGCAGGCCGTTTCGCGAGATCGTTCCCGAAAACAAGGAGTGCCTGGCACTGATGAGCCGGGTCAGCCGCACCGGACGGGCCGAAGCTGTGCCTGGAGAGGAAAGCTCAACCGCCGCATCTTTGATGTGGTCCTACAACATGTGGCCCGCGGTCGCGGAGGACGGAGGAATCGCCGGAGTCCTCATTCAGGTTACCGAGACCAGGCACGCCCACGAACGGATTGCCGCCGTCAACCAGGCTCTGCTCATCAGCTCACTCCAGCAGCATGAACTGACGGAGCAGGCCCGCGCGCTCAACATCCGGCTCGCTGCGGACGCAATCCTGCTGCAGCGTTCCGCCGATTCGCTGCAGCGCGCCAATCAGGATCTGGAGAGGTTCACCTCCGTCGCCAGCCACGACCTTCAGGAACCACTCCGCACCGTCACCGCCTATACCCAGTTGCTGGCCCGGCAGATGGGCCCGCGGCTCCAGCCGGACGACCAGGTACTGATGCAGTTCATAGTCGACGGGAGCCTCCGGATGAGCGCTCTCATCAAAGATCTCCTCGCTTTCGCACGAATCGGTGACGAAGGCCAGAGTCGGCAGTCCGTGGATTGCAGCTTCGCGCTGCAGGAGGCGTTGGCGAACCTGAAGGGCAGCATCGACGAAGCTCAGGGAGTGATCACGTCAGATTCGCTTCCCTCTGTAACAGCAAACTTCCCGCAGGTGGTGAGGCTCTTTCAGAATCTCGTAGGCAATGCCCTGAAATATCGAAAAGCGGGCACCTCACCGGCGATTCACGTGACCTCAGTCCGCGAAGCAGCAGGGTGGACCATCTCGGTGAGCGACAACGGCATCGGTTTCGATCCGATATATGGCCAGCAAATATTTGGTGTCTTCAAACGCCTGCACGGCAAACAGTACCCCGGCACGGGTATAGGCCTCGCCACCTGCCAGCGCATTGTCGCTCTGCACGGTGGGAGCATCTGGGCAACGGGCGTAGAAGATGTCGGCGCCACATTCTCGTTCATGCTGCCGGACACTCCGCAAGCAATCGGCACTTAACCGATCAGTTCCGCGTACACCCGGCGGAAATATCCGTCCGTCATGCCGGCAATGTAATCGCACACCCTCCGGTGCGGCGCCTCTTCGTCCTCACCAGGCACCTGCGCCGGATTCGCCAGCAGATACTCAAACAGCCTCGCCACATCCGCGGCAGTCGACCGCCGCTCCTGCACCAGCACGTCCGAGTAGTACACATGCCGCCGCAGGAACAGCTTCAGGGCCTGATTCGTCTCCAGCGCCGTCTCAGTGAACCGCATCAGCCGCTCCGGATGCGCACGTATCTCGGCGACACTCCCCACCCCGGCATCGCGTACGGCGGCAATCGTGCCGTCCAGCAGCCCCGACACCAGCTGGTCGATCAGCCCCCGCACCGATTCCAGAAACCGCAGCCCCCGGCTCGCCCCGGCAAACTGCGTCTCCACCGCGTCGTACAGATCCTCATAGTGCGGCACTTCCTCCACGATCTGCTCCATGGTGAAGAAGCCCGCCGAAAACCCGTCGTCCAGATCCGCGGTGTTGTACGCGATCTCGTCCGCAAGGTCGATGATCTGCGCCTCCAGCGGCGGCCGTTGCCCGGGCAGGTACTCGTCGAGCTCAGGATATTCCCCCGCCTCGAAATCCCGCGAGTGCTTCGCGATCCCCTCCCTCACCTCAAACGTCAGGTTCAGCCCAGGGAATCGCGCATAGTGCTGCTCCAGCGCGTCCACAATGCGCAGCGAATGCAGATTGTGATCGAACCGCTCCCCGCAGCGCTGCATCTGCCGGTCGAGTTCTTCTTCGCCCGAGTGCGCAAACGGAGGATGCCCGATGTCGTGCGCCAGCGCCAGCGCTTCGGTCAGATCCTCATCCAGCCCAAGCGCCGCAGCCACCGTGCGCGACACCTGCGCCACCTCAATGGTGTGCGTCAGCCGGTTGCGGAAATGGTCGTGGAGGCTGGGACTGAAGACTTGCGTCTTGTCTTCCAGACGCCGAAACGCGCGGGCATGGACAATGCGGTCGCGATCCCGCTGGAAGTCTGTGCGATAGGGGTGGGGAAATTCAGGAAAGCGGCGTCCGAGACTCTCAGCAACCGGAAACCGGAGATGCGCGAGAGGAGGCACGAACGCCACGTTTATAGACCGTTTACCGTGCCGCTGGAATCTCGCTCAGAGTCGAGATGGCCGCGCGGCTGACCGCACTGCGCGACGCCCGCAGCGGCTCCAGAAGCTTGCGTGCTTCAGCCGGGTTCGACTGCGCCAGCACCTGGCCCAGAGCCAGCGTAGCCTCTTCCTTCGAGACCATGATGGAAGGGTCGTTCATCAAACCGCGCAGCACCTTCTCCGCTTCGTTGTTCCGGCCCGACGCCTGATAAATGCGCGCCAGCGACAACTTCGCCTGCGAAGAATATTCCGCCTTGCCCGATTCAGACACAATCTTCAGGTGCTTTTCGGCTTCCTGCAGATTGCCGCTGTCCGCTGCGTTGATGCCCATGTAGTACTCGGCGACCATCGCTTCGGAGCTGCCCGAATGCTTGATCGCGATGTCTTGCCAAAGCTTCTTCACGGCGGTGTTCTTGGCCGCGGCATCGGGATACGCCACCAGGAAGGGAGTCTCCTTCTGGCCAACCACACCTTCCTGCGCGCGAATCGCCGTGCGCAGTGCATCCTGCCGGACGCCCGACTGGTAGCTCATGTACCACCAGGTGCCGGCCGCAAGGGCAATTACACCGAGCGCAATGGCGCCATAACGGAGGAACTGCGAGCGGTGATCCGCCGCATATTCGACCGAGTGGCCTACCTGCTCTACAAACTTGTCGTGTTTCAGATCGTGACGATGGGCTCTGTCCAAGAAAAAAACCTCAGCGGGAAACCTTTAGATTAGCAGGAAACGGATACGCGCGCCCGATCATCTTCTTTTCGAGTTCCATGCCCATTCCACCCGCTGACGAGTACTTCATGCGCCTTGCCCTGGCCGAAGCCCGCCTCGGCGACCAGACCCCCGGCGCAGGTGAGGTCGGTTGCATCATCGTTCATGACGGCAAAGTCGTGGCGACCGGACACAATGAGGCGGAACTCCGCCACGATCCTACAGCCCACGCCGAGATTGTCACCCTCCGCCGTCTCGGCGAGGCCTGGAAGACCATCGAGTTCCCCGGCTGCACCCTGTACTGCACCCTTCAGCCCTGCTCCATGTGTACCGCCGCCTGCGTCTGGGCCAAAATTGGGCGCATCGTATACGGAGCCACCAGGCGCGACGTCCATCCCATGTACTTCGACGCCAGGCACATTGACCCGGCCGACCTGATCCACGATGCATTCCGCAACAACATCGAAATTTCCGCGGGAGTTCTTTCCAAAGAATGTACGCATTTTTACTGGGCTCCGGGCGATAATCCTCCCGAGGAGGAAATAAGAAATGAATAGCCCGACCGTCAGCGGCATTCTCGAAACCGCCCTCTACGTCGCCGACCTCGACCGCTCCCGGGAGTTCTACACCCGTGTCTTCGGCTTTGCCACGGTGGTCAAAATGCCAGATCGCGTCTGTGCGCTGCGCGTAGCGGGCAGCCAGATCCTGCTCCTGTTCCAGCACGGCTGCTGCACCGAAACGCTGGAGATCCCGGGCGGCCGCATTCCGCCCCACGGCGGCAGCGGCAAACTGCACTTCGCCTTCCGGATCGAGAAGGACCAGACGGAGGCCTGGCGCGACCGTCTGCGCGACCTCGACATCGCCATCAGCAGTGAAGTGGAACTGCCTGGCGGAGCCCGCAGCATCTACTTCCGCGACCCCGATGACCATCTGGTCGAGCTCGCCACCGCCGACATCTGGGACATCTACGCCGCACGTCTGGATTGAAAGCTCCACAGCTGGTGTGATTAACTCGGGGGTGTGAAACTCCTCCTCACCTGCCTGCTGCTGGCGCTGCCCGTGCTCGCCGACGTCAAGATCGACCGAAAAGGGGAACAGATCGATGTCACTATCGATGGCGCTCCCTTCACCACTTTCTACTTCGGCAAGGACTTGATGAAGCCCTACCTCCACCCGCTGCGCACGGCCGATGGAACCATCATGACTCGACGCTGGCCGATGGAAACCGATGTTGCCGGCCAGTCGAAGGACCACCCGCATCACCAGGGCCTGTGGATCGGCGTGAACGACGTCAACGGCATCCACTACTGGGAAAATGCCAAACCAGGCCCGAAATGGGGCAAGGTGGCGCTCGAAAAGATCGTCAGCGCGAAGGGCGGCGGCAAGCAGGGCGTGATCGAAGCCGTCTTCAACTGGACCACTCCCGACGGCAAGGTCGTGCTCCGCGAAGACCGCAAAATGACGTTCTACTCCGGCAGCGGCCAGAACCGCATGTTCGACGTGGACGCGAAGCTCACGGCAGTTAATGGGCCGGTGAACTTCGGCGACACCAAGGAAGGCTTTTTCGCCATCCGACTCAATGACCAGCTCACCGAGAAGAGCAAGGGCGGCGTGATGACCAGCGCCGAGGGCGGCCAGGGCATGAAGGCCGTCTGGGGCAAGAAGTCGCCCTGGGTCGACTACGCCGGAACCGTTGACGGCAAGCCCGTCGGCATCGCGATCATCAACAACAAATCCAGCTTTGGCTATCCCACCCGCTGGCACTCCCGCGACTACGGCCTGTTCGCGGCAAACCCGATCTTTGAGAGCGAAGCCAATGGTGGCAAGGCGTTGCTGGAAGGCAAGTTCATTCTGGACAAAGGCAAGTCGATGGAGCTGAAGCACCGCGTGGTGATCCACCCGGGCAACTCGGCCGACGCGAAGATTGCCGACATCGCGGGGCAGTACAACAAGTAGTTCTCAGCCGCGGTAGATCTGATTCAGCGCCCCCGCCACATCGGGGTACCGAAACCGAAATCCAGCGCGTGTTGCCACGGTCGGCAGCGCGCGCTGGCTCGACAC
>Ga0163144_10021517_pt1 | contig 12815 bp, 8 predicted proteins | sample OliLak19BULKMAT1_FD_123175 | JGI IMG/M metagenome (GOLD analysis project Ga0163144, IMG submission 123175) | Freshwater microbial mat bacterial communities from Lake Vanda, McMurdo Dry Valleys, Antarctica - Oligotrophic Lake LV.19.BULKMAT1 | ecosystem: Environmental > Aquatic > Freshwater > Lake...
CGACACGGCCTTGCCGCCGTACTTCTTCGACGCGACCATCGTGATCGCCGCGGTCGTCGTCGTCTTGCCATGGTCGATGTGACCGATGGTGCCGACGTTCACGTGGGGCTTGTTGCGGACGAATTTTTCCTTGGCCATGTGTCGAGTCTCCGGAGTGCCGAGCTGTTACGCGGACTGGGAATCTGAGAGCGGGAATTGGTCCGACTGCGAGGGCCAGGCGGTAGACGCAAGAAAACCCCCTCCGGCCACCTAGGCGATCACCATTGGATCGCGCTTATCCCGGAGAGGGTTTCGAGAACAGCTTCGTTCGGGTATAGGCCAGCGTAATGCTGGACTGCTGCAGTGCTTGGCTGCTGGGACAGTCGGTGACTGTCGTGACCCGGATGGCGAGAGGCTGGGCTCGTTTATGTTTGCGTCGTCATGCTTTGAGTCTGGAACTCCAACCCGAGTGGTATCGCAGAGCGACCGGCCCGGAGATGAGAAGAGAGGATTTACTGACTACCAGCGGTAGTGCGCGAAGGCCTTGTTGGCCTCGGCCATCTTGTGTACGTCTTCGCGCTTCTTGACCGAGTTGCCCCGGTTCTGTGCGGCGTCGACGAGCTCTGCGGCGAGCCGCTCGGTCATCGTCTTCTCGCCACGTTCACGCGAATACTGCGTCAGCCAGCGCATCGACAGGGCGACGCGGCGCTCGGGGCGCACCTCGACGGGCACCTGGTAGGTCGCGCCACCGACGCGGCGACTCTTGACCTCGACCTTCGGCTTCACCGAATCGAGCGCCTTGCGGAAGACCTCGAGCGGGTCCTCCTTGTAGCGCGCGGCGATGATGTCGAACGCGCCGTACAGGATCTGCTCTGCGGTCGACTTCTTGCCGCCGAGCATGATGATGTTGCAGAACTTCGCGACCATCCGGTCCCGATACTTCGGGTCCGGCAGGATCTTGCGCTTCGGTACTTCACGACGACGCGGCATCTTCTCAGCTCACTTCTTCGGGCGCTTGACGCCGTACTTCGAGCGACCCTGGGTGCGGTTCGCCTTGTTCGTGTTGGACGGGCCGATGGCGCCCGAAGCATCGTGGGGACCACGGACGACGTGGTAGCGACAGCCCGGAAGGTCCTTCACGCGGCCGCCGCGGATGAGGACGACCGAGTGCTCCTGGAGGTTGTGACCCTCACCTGGGATGTACGTCGTGACCTCGATCTGATTCGAGAGACGTACGCGAGCGACCTTGCGCAGAGCCGAGTTCGGCTTCTTCGGCGTGGTCGTGTAGACGCGAACACAAACGCCGCGCTTCTGCGGGCAGCTCTGGAGCGCCGGCGATGCCGTCTTCACCCGGACGGCCTGGCGTCCCTTGCGCACGAGCTGATTGATCGTCGGCATTACTAATCTTCCTGAGGTCGGCCAGCATTCTACTGGTTGGCCAACGGGGGGTCCGCTTCGGAGGGGCGGAACTCTACTGGCAGCCACAGCGCTGTCAAGAGACATTTATCGCCGAGAGGATCACATTTGCGACCTTCTGCGGGGGGCGGAGACTGGATCGCGACGTGGGGACGCGCAAGGGATCCGCGGACGATCCTCAGAAGACGAGACGGAATGTTGCGCCCGTCGGGCCGACTCCGAGCGTGGCAGTGGGTGTGGGCTCGCGCAGCTCCGCGGGGACGACGCGTGCGCGCGTGCGGGTGACGCCGGGAACGAAGCGTAGTTCTGCGTCGACGATGCCGACCACCATCACCGCCGCGAGCAGGCTCAACGCGACGTAGTTGGTGATGCGATACGCGCGCTCGGTTGCGTTGGCGGCGTCGATGTCGATGCCATTTATGTCGGCGTAGCCGCTGTCGCTCGGCAGCGTGTCGAACAAGATCTTCATGGTGATCGCCGTCGCCAGGAGCGCGCCCTCGCTCACCGCGAAGAACGTGCCGAGCCCGCTGTGCCCGTTCTGAAACTGGCCAATTCCAAAGGGAAGAGCGGCGATGAAGCGGCTGTGCTCTTCGAGAAAAGTCTCGGTCAGCGCGAGCTGTTGCAGGCGCTCTAGGCGCTCGCGCTCACGCTCGAGGCGCGCTGCTTCTGCCGCGCGCTCCGCGGTGAGCTCGCGCTCGTGCGCCTCGGCGCGGAGGCGCGCTTCACGCTCGAGGCGCGTGCGTACCAGCGCGAACACTTCGCGCACTTCGGTGGGGAACGAGGTCGGGTCGATTTGGTACTGCGGATCGTCGGCGAGCAGCGCTGCGAACTGGCGCTCGGCGTCGGCGCGACGGGCGACGAAGAGATAGCTCGCGCCCAGATATTTACGCGCCTCGAGCACGATCGCGCGGGTCGTCAGGCGCGGCGTCAGGCCGCCGACCAGCAGCTCGAGCTTCTGCACCGCTTCGGCGTAGCGCTGTGCGTCGTAGGCGGCGCGTGCACGCTCGAAATCGGCGAGATCGTCAGCGTGAACAGGGGGCGGCACGAGCGCTGCGAACAGCGCGAGCAAGACGACGAGCAGGCCCGAGCGCAGCGCGCTCAAGGGCTGCTCCCGGCGCCCTCCAGGGTCACCTCGACCTCGTTGGTCTTGCCTGCTTCGAGCTGCACGTCGCGTGTATAGGCGCGATAGCCCTCGGCTGTCACGGTGATCGTGACGTGAGGCGCGAGCTCGCTGACCGGAACCGTGATGAGGCCCCACGCCGCGCCGCTCCGGGCACCGTCGATCGCGACCTGCGCGCTCTCGACGCCGATCGTGCGCACCAGCAGCCGCGCGGGCTTGTAGCGCAGCGCGCGCGCGATGCGCAGCGGCTCGGCGCCTGGCGTCACGACGACGTCGAAGCGCTCCTCGACGCAGCACACGTCGTTGCTGAAGACGAACGCGTGGCGCCCTACGCTGAGCCGCGCCCCGTGAAAGCTCGGGCCATACGGACGCGGCGGCGCGCCGTCGACGCCGATGGCGACGTCGACCGGCGTCGGCGCGAATTCGACGTCGCGATCGCCGCCCGCGGGGAGCGTCCCTTCGACGTTGGCGCGCACGAAGCGCGGCGATGTTCCGAGCGACGATGCGTCTCGCGCGGTAGCGACGATGCGCCCGGCATCGGGGGGCTGCGGGGTCACGCGCACGGCGAGGTCGAGCGGCTCGCGCACGAGCGCTGTGCCTGCGTCGGTGGAGCCTTCGGTGACGCGGCGCTGCGGTGGTTTCGGGATCGACAGCGCGTAGCCGCCCATCAGCAGACCCGCGAGCGCGAGCAGCGCGCAGGTGCCGTAAAACGTGGCCTTCCGTGCGCGTGCACGGCGGCTCACGCGGGCCAACAACGAGAGCACGCGCGCGTTGCCGTCGTCGAGCGCGAGCACGCGGTCGAGGTATTGCGTGGCGACGTGACCCTCGTTGCGATCGAGCGCCGCGTCGCCGAGCGCGGTGAGCTTATCGATGACGCGCAGGCGCAGCGAGGCGCTCACGCCGACGGGATCACCGAGGTACGCGATCAGCTGCGCGGAGGGATCGTCGATGCCGATCTCCGCGACGAACGCGGTCAGATCTTTCTCGAGCTCAGCGGCATCGGCGTAGCGGCGATCGGGCTCGCGCTCGAGCAGCTTGTGGATGATGCCGCGGAGGCGAACGCCGATCGTTGGGCGGATGCGCAGCGGATCGGCGTAGTCGCCGTCCATGATCTTCTTCAACACGGCGTGCGGATTGCGGCCGGTGAACGGCAGCCGGCCGGTCGCGAGATAGTAGAGCACCGTGCCGAGCGAGAAGAGGTCGGAGCGGCCGTCGCACTCTTTGCCTTCGACTTGTTCGGGCGCCATGTGGCCGGGCGAGCCGAGCACTTGTCCGGTCGCCGTCATCGACTGCGAGTCGACCATCTGCGCGATGCCGAAGTCGGTGAGCTTGATGCTGCGATTCTCGTGCAGCAGCACGTTCTCGGGCTTCACGTCGCGGTGCACGATGCCGTTCGCGTGGGCGACCGCGAGCGCGCGCGCGATCTCGATGGCGAAACACGCGGCGATCTCCGCGGGGATGTCCGGTTGTTCTTCGGCGAAGTGCTTGAGCGTCGGCCCGGTGAGCAGCTCGGTGGCGATGAACGACTCCGGTGAGTCTTCGCCGCTGTAGTCGTAGATCTCGAGGATGTTCGGGTGCTTGAGGCGCGCGACCGTCTTCGCCTCGCGGGTGAAGCGCGCCCGCGCCTCGAGCGCACCACGCAGATGCGGGTGCATGACCTTGACGGCGACCGCGCGATCGAGCCGCGTATCGCGCGCGCGGAAGACCGTGGCCATCCCGCCGTGGCCGATCTCCTCCTCGATCTCGTACTTCTCGAGCTTGCGGAGCGTCACGGCGGCGGCCAGTTGGTTCCTGTACGGCAGGATAGGGAGAGGTGGGCGCGACTACAACAGGAAGAGCGCGACCGCGGCGACACGGAGCGCGCCATCAGGGCAAGGCTAGAGCTGCCGGGAAGCACACCTGAAGGTCGCTCGTCGGGCCGCTCGCGTTCACTCCGGCGGCCAGCCAGACGAGACCGGAGGGGAGCACCAGCGCGGCGGGGGCGGCGCGTGGAGCGGGCAGCGGGGAATGGGCGACGCGCTGCAGACGCGGCGCGGTGGGCGCGAGCGTGACGTGCCACGCAGCGTCGATCGGTGCGCCGGATCCATCGCGGCCGCCGAGCAGCAGCGCGCCTTCTGTGGGCAGCACGGCGATGGTCGTGTCGACGCGCAGTGTGTTGGTGAGCGCGGCGGTCTCGACCAAAGTGCATGCGCCGGGACAGTCGTCGAAGATGCGCACGTCGGTGCGGATTTCGCCGGCGCCGTCGAGGCCGCCGAGGAGCAGCGCGCCGCCGGTCGCAGCGACTGACACGAGCGTGCCGCCGTGACGGATCTGGTCGTCATCGGTGGCGGCGTGCGGCACCGACGCGGCCGCTTCGGCGATGCGCTCGAAGAGCGGCGCGCTGGGCGTCTCTGCGCCGCCAGCGACGAGCAGCGTGCCATCGGCGAGCGCGAGCACGGCCGGCTGGCGCCGCGCGACGCTGAGCGTGCCGCGCGTGGTGCTGCCGTCCGTCGCGATCCAGGTGATGTCGGCGAGCGGTGCGCCTGCCGCATCGACGCCACCGACGATCGCCGCGCCGCTCGTGAGTCGCGCGGCGAGCGTCCCGCCGTGCGCGCCGGCGTGGACGAGGATCGCGGTGCTGCGCGCCGCTGTGGTGGCGTCGAGGTCGTAGCGCAGCACCGCGTCGCGATCGCGCAAGAGCAGCAGCGCGCTGCGCGTCGACAACGCAACGACGGCCGCTGCGGCGACCTCGAACGGCCCACCACCGACGATCAGCGCATCGGCGACGCTCGCGCGCGCTCCGAGTAAATCGACGAGCTCCACCTGCGCGGCCGCAGCGCTGCCCGCGGGGGCCCCGCCGACGATCAGCGCGTACGAGCCGAGGCGCGTGGCCTGCGCTGCGCCGCGCGCGGTGCTGAGCGCGACGCCAGCGCGGAGCGCGCAGCTGCTCGGTGGCGCCACCAGCACATCGACGACGCCATCGGTCTCGTTCGGCACGAACGGCGCGGCGGCGCCGAGCAAGCGCGCGCCGGGTCCGGTGAGCTCGACGCCGACGTCGATGCGCGACGCCGTCGAGTAGAGCGCGTAGTCGAGCGCGAAGTCGGTGTTCGCGTCGCCCTCGAGCACGACGACCTCGCGCGGTCCGACGCCAGGCGGCGCTTCGCGGACGCGCACGACGATGCGCTCGAGGCCGCCCGCAGCGCGCGGATCGAGCCCGGCGGGCGTGACGATGCGCATCGACAGCGCCGGCGCAGCGTCATCGCCGCACGCGCCGCACGCGAGCGCCAGAAGCAGCAGCGCGCAGCGGCCGACGGTTACGCGAAACACTTTCGAGGGCGCTCCTCGCGTGAAGGAGAGCTCGGCGGCGCAGGACACGGCGGGCACCTTAGCGCGCGCGGAGGTATGGTCCGCGCCGAATGATCGTCGAGCGCATCGCGCTTTTGAGCGGAGCACAGGCGGCGCACGCCCTCGCCGACCGGCCTGGGCTCGCGTGGCTCGACGGAGACGGTAGCGCAGCCGATGGGCGATTCTCGTACGTCGCGTCCGATCCGGTGGAGCTGTGCGTGCGCACGCTCGGCGATCCGCGGCCGCTCGAGGCGCTGCGCATGCTCTCGCGCGCGGACGATCGCGGTGATGCGGCGGCGCTGCGCGTGCCGCGCTGGATCGGCTACATCGCCTACGACGCGGCGTGGAGCGCGGACCCGGGTGCGGCGCGCAGTAGCGTGTCGAGAGACCGACGTATCATGCCATGTATCGTCCGCGATACCAGCGTTCAAGTCCTACGTTTTGCGCGGTATGACGCGGTGATCGTGTTCGCGCACGAGGACGCGAAGGCGTGGCTCTGCGGCGACGATCAGGCAGCGTGTGACCGCCTCCGCGCGCGCCTCGACGGGAGCGCGCGCGTGCCGCTCGACTTCATCGTGCGCGACGTCGAAGCGCCGCCGGCGGCGAGACACCTCGAGGCAATTCGCGCAGCGCTCGAGCACATCCGCGCCGGCGACATCTACCAGGTAAACCTCGCGCGGAGGTGGAGAGCGTCGCTCGACGGCGCGAGCCGCGAGGCTGCGGCGCTCGGGCTTTACGGGGCGATGCGTCGCGCAAGCCCGGTGCCGCTCGGCGCGTATCTCGACGGGGACGATCACGCCGTGCTCGCGTGCACGATGGAGCGCTTTCTCGACTGGGACGGGACGACGCTGGTAACGCGCCCGATCAAGGGCACGCTGGCGCGGGGTGGCGGCGACGACGCGCTAGAAGCTGCGACGCTGCGCGCCGACGCGAAAGAGCAGGCCGAGCACACGATGATCGTCGACCTGATGCGCAACGATCTCGGGCGCGTGGCGGAGACTGGAACCGTGCGTGTAGAGCGCCTGTTCGACGTCGAGCCTTATGCCCAGCTCTCGCATCTCGTCTCGACGGTGACGTGCGCGACGCGCGCGGGTACGCAGCTCAGCGACGTGCTCGAGGCGACGTTTCCGCCGGGCAGCGTGACAGGAGCGCCGAAGCTGCGCGCGATCGAGCTCATCGAGGCGCTCGAGCCGGTACCGCGCGGCGTCTATTGCGGCGCGCTCGGCTTCGTCGATCGCCGCGGTGGCCTGTCGCTCGCCGTCGCGATTCGCACGGCCGTCGCGCGCGCGGGGAGCGTCGTCTATCACGCGGGCGGCGGGCTGGTGCTGGCGAGCGATCCCGAGCGCGAACTTCTCGAAACCGAGCTGAAGGCGCGCGCCTTCCTCGACGCGGCGACTCACGGCGGAAGCGTAGAGGAACGCGAGGCTGGCCGAAGCGTGATGGCGCGGCCAGACTCAGCGCGATGACGGCGGGCCGGCGATATTCGGATGCGGAGCGTGACGAGATCTTGCGGCGCGCGATCGCCGAACAACAGGGCTCGGACGAGATCACGCACGAAGAGCTCGTCGATGCGGCGAGAGAGATCGGCATCGATCCGGCAAAGGTGGAGGCGGCCGCAGCGGCGATCAGCAAGGAGCGCGGGAAGCGCGAAGAAGAGAGCGAAGACGACGCGCTCGTCCGCGTCGAGGTGACGCGTCGCCGCGCGCGCTTTGGCCGACATCTGCTGACGTATTTGATCGTGAACGGCGCGCTGGTCGCGATGAACCTCGCCTCGGGCGGGACCTTCTGGGCGATCTGGCCGATCCTCGGCTGGGGCCTCGGCCTCGCGCTGCAAGCGGCGCGCGCGCTGCCTGGGCCGAGCGACGAGGAGCGCGAGCAGATCTTGCGGCGCGTGTCGAAGCGCCGCGCGCGGCAGGCGCGTGAGCTCGCGAAGCGCGCGCGTGAAGAGGCGCTTCGCGCGGCTGGGCAAGAGTTCGAGGTCGCGGTGCAGCAAGGCGTCGCCGAGCTGATGCGCGCGGTCACACACGGGCTGAGCGGCGCTCCGACGCGCCGCGACGCACCGCGAACGCGCGTCGAGATCGACGACGCCGAAGTCAGCGAGCCTGCCGAAGAGCGCGCGAAAAAGCGCAAGCGCGATCGGCGCTGATCGGAGCGCAGGCGCTGCACTCCTGACGACCGAGCAGGTCAGGGCGGAGCGAAGGAAGCGCGCGCAAATGCGAGCGTCTCGGAGCGCACTGCGATCATGCAGCGGCGCGCCTCCGCCACGCGCGCTCGCGTAGCGGAGCGGCGGCGCTCAGTTCTCGTCGGCGCGGCGCGGGCGCTTGTTCGCGTCGAGCACGCGCTTGCGGATGCGCACTGCCTCGGGGGTGACCTCGACCAGCTCGTCGCGGTCGATCCACTCCATCGCGGTCTCGATCGTGTGGATGCGGTGCGGGGTGAGGATCACGTTCTCGTCGCGGCCCGCCGCGCGGATGTTCGTGAGCTTCTTCTCGCGCGACGCGTTGACGTCGAGATCGTTCGGCCGATTGTGCTCGCCGACGATCTGACCTTCGTAGATCTTCTCTTGGTTGCCGACGAACAACACGCCGCGCGGCTGCAGGCCGAACAGCGCGTACGGCGTCGTCTCGCCGAGACGGTCGGAGACGAGCGCGCCGTTCGGGCGGCGCAACATCGGGCCGGTGTACGGCACCCAGCCGTCGACGAGCGTGTTGAGCAGGCCCATGCCGCGCGTCTCGGTGAGGAACAGCGAGCGGAAGCCGATGAGCCCGCGCGACGGGATGCGGAACTCCATGCGCGCGCGTCCAAAGCCGAGGTTCGCCATCTTCACCATCTGGCCGCGGCGCGTGCCGAGCGAGGTGGTGACGACGCCGACGTACGCATCGGGCACGTCGATGACGACGCGCTCGACCGGCTCCATCATCACGCCGTCGATCTCCTTCGTGACGACCTCTGGCATGCCGAGCGCGAGCTCGTAGCCCTCGCGGCGCATCATCTCGATGAGGATCGCGATCATCAGCTCGCCGCGGCCGAACAGCAGGAACGTGTCCGCGCTGCCGGTCTCCTCGAAGCGCATCGCGAGGTTCTTGCGCGCTTCCTTCTCGAGGCGCTCACGCAGGTGGCGCGACGTGACCCACTTGCCGCTCTTGCCGGCGAAGGGCGAGGTGTTGACCATCACGTTGACCTTGATGGTCGGCTGCTCGACGTGGATGCGCGGCAGCGCCTTCGGCAGCTCGAGATCGGCGATGGTGTCGCCGATCTGCACGTCGTCCATGCCGGCGATCGCCATGATGTCGCCGGCCTCGGCCGTCTCGACCGAGATGCGCTTGAGGCCCTCGTAGCCGTAGAGGATCGACACCTTCTCGCGGAAGCTCGCGCTCTCGCCGATGCGCGTATAGAAGGAATTGCCCTTGATCGTGCCCTCGACGACGCGCGCGATCGCGATGCGACCGACGTACTCGTCGTGCTCGACGTTGGTCACGATCGCCTGCAGCGCCTTGGTCGGATCGCCCGATGGCGCCGGCACCCGCGCGATGATCGTCTCGAACAGCGGGCCCAGATCAGTGAGCTCGTCGGCCATCTCGCGCTTGCACTGGCCGAGCTTGCCGATCGCGTAGAGCACGGCAAAATCGGCCTGCGCGTCGCTCGCCTCGAGGTCGCAGAACAGATCGAAGACCTCGTTCAAGACCTCGTCCGGGCGCGCGTCTTTACGGTCGATCTTGTTGATCACGACGACCACTGGCATGCCGCGCTCGAGCGCCTTCTTCAGTACGAAGCGCGTCTGCGGCAGCGGGCCCTCGGCCGCGTCGACGAGCAGAATCGCGCCGTCGGCCATCATCAGCGTGCGCTCGACCTCGCCACCGAAATCCGCGTGGCCAGGGGTGTCGACGATGTTGACCTTCATCGCGCCAAAGTGCACCGAGGTGTTCTTCGCGAGGATGGTGATGCCGCGCTCGCGCTCGAGATCGTTCGAGTCCATCACGCGGTCCGTCACGGTCTCGTTCGAGCGGAACGTTCCCGTCTGACGGAGCATTTGGTCGACCAGGGTCGTCTTGCCATGGTCGACGTGCGCGATGATCGCGACGTTTCTGAGGTTTTTCTGCACGTTCGGGTTCATGTTGGGCGCCGGGAGATGACACGCGCTCCTCGCAGGGGCAACCGGAGCGCCGCCGGTGCGACGACACGTTCGTGCGATACTGCGCCGCGCAACGACGTGGACGACGCTATCGGAGACACCCGCGGAGACGCGGCAGACGACGCACCGAGCGCGCTCGAATCGGCCACGGAGGTGGAGCGCGAGCGCGACTCGGAAGCGCCGCGCCGTCGCGTCGGGCCGTTTCGCATCCTGCAGAAGCTCGGCGGCGGCGGCATGGGCGTCGTCTACGAGGGGATCGACGACACCGGCCGACTCGCCGCGGTGAAGGTGCTGCGCGCGGCGCTCGCCAGCGACGAAGCGACGCGGCGCTTTGCGCGTGAAGCGACGTTGCGGGTCGAACATCCGAACATCGTCAAGGTGCTCGACGCAGGCGCCGATGCGGAGGGCACGCCCTACATCGCGTTCGAGCGGCTCGAGGGCGAGACGCTCGAGGCGCGGCTCGCCATCGGTCGGCTGACGCCAAAGCTCGCCGTCGACTTCGCGCTGCAGACGGCGTCCGGGCTCGCAGCGGCGCACGCCGCGGGGATCGTCCATCGCGATCTGAAGCCGGCGAATCTGTTTCTCACCACCGCGACTTCGCTCGGGCCGAGCGTGGTGAAGATCCTCGACTTCGGCATCGCGCGCTTTGCCGGGCGCGACACGCGACTCACGGCGACTGGCACCGTCGTCGGCACGCCTTCGTATCTCTCGCCCGAGCAAGCACAGGGCGACCCGCGCGTCGACGCGCGCACCGACGTCTGGTCGCTCGGCGTCGTCCTGCACGAGATGCTCGCGGGCCGCGCGCCGTTCGATCGCGACACCGCGCTCGCGACGATGCTCGCGGTGCTGATGGAGCAGCCACCGCCGCTGACGATGTTGGTGCCGGGCATCCCGCGCGGACTCGCAGACGTCGTCGAGAAGTGCCTGTCGAAGCGCCGCGAAGATCGCTACGCGAGCGCGACGGAGCTCGAGGCCGCGCTGCTCGCGATCGATCTCAGCGCGGTGCGCGCGCAGTCGCCGGAGGAGCTCGGCAACACGCACACCTCGCTCGAGGCCGTAGTGCAGACGATCACGCCCGGAGAGCAGCGCTTGGTCACGCTGCTGCTCGCCGAGGGCGTGCGCGATCGCGGCGTCGTCGAGCGCGCGATCCTCGAGCGCGGCGGCGTCGTGCTGGCGGCGGGCGGTGGCAAACGGGCTGTCGGCTTGTTCGGCGGCGAGCGCTGGGAGGGCGACGAGGTGGAGCGCGCCACGCAGGCCGCGCAGGTGTCGCGCGCGGCCGTCGGCAGCATCGCCGTGGCGTCGGGTCGCGCGAGCTACAGCGGCTCGACGGGCATCGCCGGCACTGTGTTGCGGACCGCAGAGGCGGGCTGTGCAATGTCGCTTCATGGTATCGCTCTCGATACGGAAACGGCGCGCTCGCTACCGGCTGAGCGCGCGAGCGCAATGCGTGAAATTGGCGGCGGTTTCTTCGAGTGGAGCCCAGTGTCTCGCGCTGGAATGCCGTCGCTGACACCGGCCGCGGCCGCGCATCCGACGCTCGGCCGTCAGGTGGAGCTCAGCCAGCTTCGCATCACTATCGATACGTCTCGCGACGAGCGGCGGGCGATCGGCGCGCTGGTGATCGGGCCCCCTGGCATAGGCAAGTCGCGGCTGATCTCGGAGGCGCGGCGCGCGCTCGCGATCGAGCGCACCAGCACGCGCGTGCTCGCCGGTCGCGCCGAGCCGTTGCGCCGCGACGTGGCGCTCTCCTTGATGGCGAGCATGTTGACGGCGCGTGCGCGCGAGGGCGCCGAGACGGAGGGTTGGCCGCGTCTGTTCGGCGAGGCGGACTCGACGGAGCGTCGCGCGGCGGTGCGTGCGCTCGCGCATGATGCGTTCGGCTCGGACGAGGCCGCCGTGGCGAGCGCCGAGTTCCTCGGTGAGCTGCTCGCGGTGCCGATGCCGGACAGCGACACGCTCGCCGCCGCGCGGCGCGATCCGCGGCTGATGCTCGATCGACTACGGCTCGCGATCCTCGACTGGCTCGAGGCGCAAGCGAGCGCCGGCCCAGTCGTGCTGGTCCTCGAAGATCTGCAGTGGGCCGATGCGGCCAGCCTCGAGCTGCTCGACGAAGCGCTCGGGCTGCTCGGCGATCTGCCGCTGTGCGTGATCGCGAGCGCGCGGCCGGAGGTGCTCGAGCTGCGGCCGGAGCTGTTCAGCAGCGCCGATGTGCTGCGCGTCGAGCCGCGCGCGCTCTCGGCCGCGCACGTCGGCGCGCTGGCGACGGCGATCGCCGGGCGCGAGCTGCCGGCCGCGCTGATCGCCGCGCTCGCCGAGCAGACCGCGGGCAATCCGCTGTTCGTCGAGCAGATCGTGCTGGCGTTGCGCGACGCCGGACAGCTCGCGCGGGTCTCGGCGCTCGGCAGCGAGGCCGACGATCTGCCGCTGCCGCTCACCGTCGAGGCGGCGGTGCAGTCGCGCCTCGATCACTTGCCGGCGCAGGAAAAAGATCTGTGCAAGCGCGCGGCGGTGATCGGCCGTGCGTTCGGCGCGGCGGAGGTCGAGGCGCTCGGCGTGGTGCGCGCGGATCTGCTGCTGGCGTCGCTCGCGCGGCGCGATCTGGTGATGCGCCGCACGCGCGGCCGCAGCGCCGGCGGGCGCGAGTATCAATTCCGCAGCCGGCTCGTGTCGGACGTCGCCTATCGCATGATCGCCGATCCGGTGCGCATCGAGCTGCACCGCCGCACGGCGGCGTTTCTCGGCAGCACCGGCGGCACGGACGCCGAGGAGATCGCGCGGCACCACGAGCTCGGCGGCGAGCCAGAGCGCGCGGCGGAGCGGTACGCGCGCGCGGCGATCGCGGCC
>Ga0163144_10021518_pt1 | contig 12815 bp, 7 predicted proteins | sample OliLak19BULKMAT1_FD_123175 | JGI IMG/M metagenome (GOLD analysis project Ga0163144, IMG submission 123175) | Freshwater microbial mat bacterial communities from Lake Vanda, McMurdo Dry Valleys, Antarctica - Oligotrophic Lake LV.19.BULKMAT1 | ecosystem: Environmental > Aquatic > Freshwater > Lake...
CAATGGTCCGGCGGAGAACCCGGAGATCGCACGGCTCTTCGGCACGGCGAACAATGTGGTGCCCAATCGCGTCTACGTCAGTCCGCGCGTCGGCTTCTCGTGGACGGTGGGGACCGCACCACAGATCGCCGGATTCGACGGCGCGGTGCGCGGTCCGCGTGCGGTGATTCGCGGTGGCCTGGGAGTCTTTCAGAATACCCCGCAGGCGACACTGCTCGGCGGCGCGCTGAACAACACCGGCCTTGCGACTGGCGTGCAGCAGCTCGGCTGCTTTGGTGCGGCGGCGCCGCGACCGCAGTGGAGTGCATGGCTGACTGACCCTTCGGTGATTCCGCCGGTCTGCGCCGACGGAAATGTGAATTCACCGTTCGCCAACCTCGCGCCCAATGTGTCGCTTTTTCCGGATGACTGGGCTGCGACGCGGAGCCTCCGATCCAACCTGCAGTGGAACGGCCCGCTGCTGCGCAATCGCTTCGCTGGCAGCATCGACGTCACCTATTCGCGGAACATGAATCAGCCAGGCACCGTCGACCTGAATTTTGCCGGTGTGCCCCGTTTTGCACTCGCGGATGAGGGCGCGCGTCCGGTGTTTGTTCCGGTGGCGAGCATCGATCCCTTCACCGGCGCCGCGGCCCCGCGCGACTCCAGGATTTCACGGCAGTACAATGCGGTCAATGCCAACCAATCCGACCTGATCAGCGAGTCGCGTCAGGTGAACTTTCGTGTCTCACCGGCCACCTTCAGTTCATCGCTGCAGTGGAGTTTGAACTACGTGTATGGCAATGTGCGCGAGCAGTTCCGGGGGTTCCAGAGCACCGTGGGTGATCCCCGCGCGATCGAGTGGTCGCGCTCTTCGTTCGATTCCCGTCACCAGTTCCAGTACACACTCAACTACAACTTCTTCGACGCGGTGCGCGTGAGCTGGTTCGGCAACATTCGTTCCGGGAGCCCATACACTCCGCTGGTCGGCGGCGATGTGAATGGTGACGGCCTGGCCAATGACCGGGCGTTCGTCGTCGATCCGGTGCGGACCGCCGATGCTGCGACTGCCACAGGGATGCGGCAACTGCTCACCAATGCAGGGCCCGATGCACGAGAGTGTCTGCAGCGTCAGATCGGCACACTGGCGGGTCGCAACAGCTGTAGAGGTGTCTGGACACAGACCGCGTTCCTCAGTGTGTCGTTCAATCCGCTCAAGCTCCGCCTGCCGCAGCGCGCGACGCTCTCCTTCCAGGTGAACAATCCACTCGGGGCGGCCGACCTGTTGCTGCACGGCTCGCAGAACCTGCGCGGCTGGGGCCAGCCGGCGACGCCTGATGCGACGCTGCTCTATGTACGTGGTTTCGACGCTGCGACGCAGCGCTTCCGGTATGAGGTGAACCAGCGCTTCGGCGCCACACGTCCGGCCTTCACCACCTTCCGCGCACCAGTGACCGTGACGGCGCTGCTGCGTTTCGATCTTGGTGCAGCCCGTGAGCGTCAGGTGCTCACACAGCAGCTCGATCGCGGCCGCCGATCGCCAGGGCAGAAACTGCCTGAGCCGTCGCTGAACGCGATGTATGGCACGGGCAACGTCACCATCAACCCGCTGGCACAGATTCTCCGGCAGCAGGACTCGCTGGCACTCACCAGCGCGCAGGCGGACAGTATCGCGACCATGAATCGCCTCTTCACCATCCGGCAGAGCGCGATCTGGGCGCCGGTGGTGAGAGAATTCTCCAGGCTCGATGATCGCTACGATCAGGACATTGCGTATAACCGGTACAAGAAGGCGCGCGAAGCATCGATCGATCTTTTGCGCAGCATGGCGCCGGCAATCCGCGGACTGCTGACTCCCGAGCAGCGTCGCAAACTGCCGGCCATCGTCGCCAGTCATCTCGATCTTCGCTATCTGGCGTCGATACGTTCGGGGACGATCGGCGGCGGTCAGTTTGGCGGCGGCCAGTTCGGCGGCCTGGCCGGTGGCGGTCTGAGTATTCCGCAAGGTGGCAACGCCACCATCATCGTTCGATGAATCAACATTTTCCCAGGCTTGCCATGACGATTTCGATGGTCCGATCCATCACACTCTGTGCCGCGTCCTTGACGCTCGGCGCTGCGTTGGGCGCGCAGTCGATGCCGGCGGTGCGGCCGCTCGGCCCGGTCACACGCGTCTCGCCGTCCGACATGCTGGGCAGCGTGTCATCGGTACGGCCGCTTCCTGACGGCCGGATCCTCGTCAACGACCTGGTGCGCCGGCAGGTCGTCCTGCTCGATTCGATGTTCGTGCGCGAGATGATCGTCGCCGACACGACCGCCGCCACCGCGAATGCCTATGGCGCCCGCGCCGGCGGATTGATTGCTTACCGCGGCGACTCCTCGCTGTTCATCGACCCCGCGTCACTGTCGATGCTGGTGATCGACGCCGCCGGCAAGGTCGCTCGTGTGATGGCTGTTCCGCGGCCGACTGATGCACAGTTCATGGTCGGCGGCCCGTTCGGCACGCCGGGCTTCGACAGCAAGGGGCGCATCGTCTACCGCGGGTTCACGCGCCCGAACCTGCCGCCGCCGAGTGCCGACCGGACGACCGGTTTCCAGGTGCCGGATCAGCCCGATTCGGCACCGATCCTTCGCGTCGCACTCGACACGCGTGCGCTCGACACCGCCTCGTTCTTCAAGATCCCCAGGACGAAGGCAAGTGTCACACAGAACGATCGCGGACAGATGTCGATCAGCATGGTGATGAATCCGATGCCGGTGGTGGACGACTGGACGCTGCTGCCGGATGGCACGCTGGCGGTGGTGCGCGGTGCCGACTACCACGTCGATTGGCTGGCGCCCGATGGTGCGCGGACCAGCACACCGAAGATTCCATTCGAGTGGCAGCGGATGTCGGATGAGGCGAAGGTGACGTTCCTCGACTCGGCCAGGACGGCGATGGAAGCGACGCGCGCGCGCGCCCTCACCACCACTGGCGCAGGTGGTAGTGTCGTCACGACCGGCGGCCCACCGGGTGGCGCGGCCGGGATGGCGGGTGGCGCCGTCGTGATGCGCTTCGAGGGCGGCCCTGGCGGCGGCAGTCCGATCTCGCTCGCGCCACCTGCGATCAACATGGTGAAGCCGACCGAGTTGCCCGACTACCGTCCCGCCTTCGGTACCGGCGCGACGCGCGCCGATCTCGATGGCAATCTCTGGATCCGCACCAGCAAGGTGTCGAATGGCGGTCCAGTGTACGACGTCGTGAATCGCCTCGGCGTGCTCGTCGATCGCGTCGCGTTCCCCTTCGGGCGCGTGATTGCCGGCTTTGGTCCCGGCGTGGTCTACATGGGTGTGCGCGACGACAACGGTGCTCGTCTGGAAGTTGCGCGGCTGCGCTGAATTCCTGGCATCGCTCAACTCCTTGGCCGCTCAACTGCTTAACTGCTCAACTGCTTAACGCAAAGATGCAAAGGCGCAGAGGCGCAAAGAAGATCATGATGTGTTGAGAAGACAGGGCTCTTTTTGGGGTACGCTGGTCGCAGTGCACGAAAACTGAAGGCGATGGGAACTGCCTCTCGCGAGCGCAGTTCCCATCGCCTTCTTTACATCAACGCACGCACGGCCTGCGCCGCGCTGTATGCCTCTTTGCGCCTCTGCGCCTTTGCATCTTTGCGTTAACGCAGTTGCTGTTCTCCCAACGTCCGCGAGCCAAGCGTGAGGCCAGAACGTCAGTACCCGACCGCGGCACCGAATGCACGAGGCTCTGACACACCATGCCAGCCGCCCGGCACACGCCGGATCGCGTTGACGTTGGCGATGCCGCCCAAAAAAGCGACTGTATGTCCCATCGCCCTCAGTGAGTCGACTGTCGCGGTGGAGAAGCCGTTGGTCTCCAGCCGCAGTTCGTCCGGCAGCGCCTGATTGTGCAGCCGTGGCGCGCGCATCGCATCGGCGAGCGGCATTCCGAACTCGATCACGTTCAGGATCACCTGGCTCGTGGCCGAGATGATGCGCGGGCCGCCCGCCGCGCCGGCCACCATCTGCACGCGGCCGTCGGCGTCGAGCACCACGGTCGGCGACATTGCTGACAACATCCGCTTGCCGGGCTGAATCGCGTTCGCCTCGCCCTGCACCAGGCCGAACATGTTCGGCTTCCCAGGCTGTACCGCAAAGTCATCCATCTCGTCGTTCATCATGAAGCCGACGCTGGCCAGGTACACGCCGCTGCCCCAGGAATTGTTCAGGGTCGTCGTCGTCGCCACCGCGCTGCCATCGCCGTCGACGACCGAGTAATGGGTGGTGTGCGTGCCTTCCGTCATCTGTTGCGTCACGGTCGGCGTCGGCGTGGCGCGCGTGCGGTCGATCGACTGATACAAGCCGCGCGCGTAGGTCTTGCTCGTCAACTGCTCCATCGGCACCGGAACGAAATCGGGATCGGCAATCTTGCTGTTGCGATCGATGAATGCGCGTTGATACGCGCTCCCCATCAGGTGCAGATAGGCTACGCTGCCGAATGCCGGCATCTTCGATTCGTGCTCGATGATGTTCATCGTTTCGGCCATCGTCACGCCACCGGAAGATGACGGCGGCATGCCGACCAGCGTGTAGTTCCGGTACGTCCACACCAGCGGCTCACGCCAGCGCGGTGTGTAGCGGGACAGGTCCTCCTTCGTGATGATGCCGCCCCCGCGCCGCTCTTCGGCGGCGATGCTGTCGGCAATCCAGCCGCGGTAGTACGCATCGGCGCCGTCGCGAGCGATCGCGTCGAGCGTCCGCGCCAGCACCGGTTGACGAAACGTCGTGCCGATCGGTGGTGCGCTGTCGCCCGGCAGGAACACCGTGTGACCGGCAAAACGCATCAGCAGCGCCCGGCTCCGCGAGATGCTGGTGTAGATCCCGCTGTCGATCACGAATCCGTCGCGTGCCATCCGGATCGCTGGTGCCATCACCTGCTGCCGCGTCAGCTTGCCGTACTTCGCCTGCGCCGCGACCAGGCCGGCGACCGCGCCCGGCACGCCGCTCGACCGCCAGCCGATGATGCTGCCGTCGGTGGTGCCATCGGGCTTCAGGTACATGTCCCGCGAGGCGGCCAACGGCGCCACTTCGCGGTAGTCGATCACTTCGCGGCGACCGTCGGCCATCTGAATGACCATGTAGCCGCCTCCACCGATATTGCCAGCTTCAGGCCAGACAACAGCCAGTGCAAAGCCAGTCGCTACGGCGGCGTCGACCGCGTTACCGCCCAGCTTCATCACCTCGGCGCCGGCCGAACTGGCCAGTGGCGCATTGCTGCTCACCATGCCGTGTTCAGCGAAGGTCGCCGGCGCGTCCTTGGCAAATCGCCAGCCGTCGGCGAAAACGACTGGCGTGCGATGCATCGAGTCCTCGCGCGCGGCGGCATCAGCCCGAGCTGGAACGGCGCTCGTCACCGGAGCCGGCGTGGTCGTCGGCTGCGGCGTACGACACGCAGTCGCCACCAGCAGCGCGGTCAGGGGAAGGCACGGGCGACGAAGCAGTGCAGCGGAAACCATCGAAGGGATCAGCGAAAGGGTGGCAACGCCTCGCTGCGCCGGACGCACCGCGAGGCAGAAATCACGATCGGGCCGTCGTCGAGAACGCCGGCAGAGTATCTTTGCCCGACCCGAAGCTTACCCGGGCACTCGTGCGGCCGACAGCGCGCGTCGATCCCGGGTTTTCGTTGCCTTGCTCTCTGACCACGCTTGTGATCGCCGACACCCCAGCGTTCCGCGACCCGCGGGTCACCGAACAGCGGAACCCCAATTCGGTGGCCATCGATCTCGCGTCGCCGCTCGAGATCGTCGATATCATCACGGCTGAAGATGCAGGCGTCGCACCGGCTGTGGCCGCGCAGCGCGAGGCACTCGCCGCAGCGATCGCCGCCGCCGAACGCGCGCTGCTCGCTGGTGGCCGCATCATCTACGCCGGTGCCGGCACATCGGGCCGCCTCGGCGTGCTGGATGCGAGTGAAATCCCCCCGACGTTCGGCGCGGATTTCGGTCTCGTCGTCGGCCTGATCGCCGGTGGCCCGGCGGCGTTGCTGAAAGCGCAGGAAGGCGCCGAGGACAGCCCGGACGCTGGCGCGAGTGACCTCGATGCCATCGGTGTGCAGGCACGCGATTTCGTCGTCGGTATTGCAGCCAGCGGAACGACGCCCTACGTGCACGGTGCGCTGCGTCGTGCGCGCGCCGTGGGCGCCACCACGGCGATGATCGCCTGCACGGCGCTGCCTGCCAGCATGCAGGATGCCATCGACATCCCGATCGTGATCGTGGTCGGCCCGGAAGTCGTGACCGGGTCGACGCGCATGAAATCCGGGACTGCGACCAAGCTGGCACTGAACATCATCAGTACCGGGGCGATGATCCGGATCGGCAAGACCTTCGGCAACCTGATGGTCGATGTGCGCGCCACGAACGCCAAGCTGGTCGATCGCAGTGAGCGGATCGTCGCGGAAGTCTGCGGCATCGACCGTGGCGCCGCCCATGCCTTGCTGCAACTGGCCGGCGGCGTGGTGAAACGCGCGATCGTCATGCAGCTGCTGGGGGCGGACGCCGCTCACGCCGACGCAGCGCTGACCGCGGCGCATGGGGTGATCCGTCGCGCCGTGACGATCGCGCCGCCACCGGTGCCGACGGTGGCGCAATGACCACACTCGACGCGCCACTGGCCGACGCGCCGATCCTGGTGGGATTGATGTCCGGCACCTCGCTCGACGGCGTCGCGGCTGCCGCGGTCCGATTCCATCGAACCGCCGATGGCGATCGCCCCGAACTGCTCGCGTTCCACTCCGTCGCGTACTCGGCGGAACAACGCGCGCGTCTGTCCGCAGGCATGGTGCACGGGACCGCGCAGGAGTTCTGTCGACTGCATGTGGACCTCGGCGGCTGGCTGGCAGACGCCGCCGCGCTCGTCATGGCGCGCGCGGGGCTCGCGGCATCCGATGTCGCGGCGGTCGCATCGCATGGGCAGACGCTCTGGCACGAGCCTGGACACTCCACCTGGCAGATCGGCGATGCCTCGGTCATCGCCGAACGCCTGGGCGTGCGGGTGATTCACGACTTCCGGTCACGCGACGTGGCCGCGCAGGGGCAGGGGGCGCCGCTCGTGTCGCTGGCCGATCTCCATCTGTTCGCCGCTCGCGAGGGCTGGCGCGCCCTGCAGAATCTCGGCGGAATCGGGAATGTGACGGTGGTGCCGGCGCGGGGCATCGACCTGCCGGCGCTGGCGTTCGACACCGGACCGGGGTGCGGAGTGATCGATCGGGTCGTCGCCACGCTCACCCACGACCGCCACTTCGACGTGGACGGCGCCATGGCCGCCGCTGGCCGTCCTGTCGAAGCAGTGCTGGAGCGCCTGCTCTCGGATGCGTGGTATCTGAGGTCGCCGCCGAAGAGTACCGGTCGTGAAAAGTACGATGCGGCCTTCGTGGCGAGCCTGGTCGACGCCTGCCGAAGGGAGGGGCGTGACGTTACTGATGAGGACGTCGTCGCCACGGCGACAGCCCTGACGGCCCGGACGCTGGCCGACGGGTATGCCCGGTTTGTCCGGAGCGACCTGCTCGACGTGGTGCTGTCGGGTGGCGGGGCGCGAAATCCTACCCTGGTTCGCATGATCCGTGAGGCCATGCCATTGCGCACGGTGCGTACCTTCGATGAACTCTTTTTTGACGGCGAAGCCAAGGAAGCCGTGGCGTTCGCCTACATAGCTTTGCAACACTTACGTGGACTTCCCGGGAATGTCCCGGCGGCGACGGGTGCCGCTGGACCGCGAATCCTCGGTTCCCGCACGCTTCCATGACCGGCCACACGTGATCCCATGTCGCCGAGTACTCCGCCGACTCCCGATCGGCGCACGCACGATGCACCTCCGCCGCCCGAGGGTGGCCGTCGCATGAGCGATGCCGCATCACTCTGCATTGCGGCCATCCGCTGGGATGCCTCGCGAGGCTACGGCGACGCGCGTCCGCACATCGATGCGGCGCTCCGGCTTGGAGTCGGTGGGTTCACGCTGTACGGCGGCACGGCCGAGGCGGTGCGCGCGCTGACGCGGGATCTGCAGCAACGATCGAAGACGCCGCTGCTCATCGGCGCCGACATGGAGCGCGGTGCGGGCCAGCAGTTCGAAGGGTCCACCGGTCTGCCGCCCGCCGCCGCGATTGCCTCGTTGCGGGACCGTGATGCCATCCGCCGCGCCGCGCGCCACATCGCACGCGAAGCCCGCACCATGGGTGTCAACTGGAACTATGCCCCCGTCGCCGATCTCGACGTCGAGCCGCTCAATCCGGTCGTGAATACGCGCTCGTTCGGTGCGCAGCCCAGTGAAGTCGGCGACTACGTGGCGGAGTGGATCGATGCCTGTCAGAGTGAAGGGGTGCTGGCGTGTGCGAAACACTTCCCCGGGCATGGCCGCACGACGGAAGACTCGCATCTGACATTGCCGGTCGTCAGCACGCCGCACTCGGTGCTGATGCAGGACGACCTGCTTCCCTTCCGGTCGGCGATCGATGCCGGTGTCGGTTCGATCATGACGGCGCACGTGGCCTACCCGTCGCTCGATCCGAGCGGCGCGCCCGCGACACTGTCGCGCGAGATCCTGACCTGGGTGCTGCGGCAGCGGTGTGAGTATGAGAATCTGATCGTCGGCGACTCGATCAACATGCAGGCGGTGCTGCAGGGCATCGACGAGGGTGAAGCGGCCGTCCGCGCCATTCTGGCCGGGTGCGATCTGGTGCTGGCCCCCGGCGATCTGCAGAAGACCGTGCACGCACTCGAGACCGCCGTGGCCGATGGCCGCATCGAACGCGATCGATTGCGCCTCTCACTGCGTCGCCGGCTCAAGTGGGCGCAGTGGGTGTCACCGCCAAACGACTATCGCCGGCCCTCCGGAACCGATGTGCTCTGGTGCGCGGGGGTCGCGGATCGTGTGCTGCAGGTCGTGCGTCCACTCACTCGTGGCGTGCGTGCCCCGGTCGAGATCTGTTCGTTCGACGGCGACACGCACGGCGACTATCGCGCACCGCGCCTGGCGCTGATGAACACGCTGCGGACGCTGAGTGTCGATGCGCGGGTTGCCGATCGCGCCGATGGCCCGAGTCGCGGCACCGTCGTCATCACCGCGTTCGGGGAACCGGTGCAGGGGCGTGGCTCGCTCGAGGTCGCGGCACCGGTACGCGATGGCGCGCTGCAGCTGTACGCCGACGCGCGTGCTGCGGGGCGCGACGCGGTGATCCTCTGGTTCGGGCATCCGCGGCTGGCGAGCGCCTTCGGCGACGAAGCGCCGCTGGTGGTGGCGTGGAGCGGTGACACCTGCATGCAGGCCGCCGCGGCGCGCTGGTTGGCCAAGCAGCGCGGCTGACGTCCGTCGCACCCGATCAGGCGCGACGCAACGTGAAGAGCGTGATCTCCGGCCGCACATTCACGCGCACCTGAATGTTGAAACCCACGCCGCGGCTGATGTAGACTCGTCGACCATCATCGAGTGCGATTTCGCCGGACGTATACAGCTTGTTTCTGACCGGCATGAGCGGTGGCGCGAGAAATGGCGAGCGGCACTGCCCGCCGTGCGTGTGCCCGGAGAGCACCCAGCCGTTGTAGCCGTTCCATCGCGTGCGCTCATCCATGCAATCCGGATTGTGATTGAGCACCAGTGATGGCGTCTCACGAGTCCATGACGCAAGCGCCCGTTCCGGTTTCGCGAACGGCGACCAGTAGTCGTCGATGCCGATCACCGAGAGCCCGTCGATCTCCATCGCCGCATTGCGCAGCACCGGGATTCCCGCCAGCTCGACGCGATCGATGATCTCCCTCGCGACACGTTCATCGCGCCACCGGAGCCCGTAGTCGTGATTGCCCAGAATGGACACGGTGGCCATTCGCCCACGCGGCATCAGCGGCAGGTGATGCTCGAGTTGCCGCAATTGTGCAGGGCCGCTCCACGACACCCAATCGCCGGTGTACGCAACCAGATCGGGCCGCAGCGCAGCCGCGGTGCGCCAGACACGCGTCAGATAGTCGTCACTCACCGGCCCCAGATGCAGGTCGCTGAGGTGCAGCAGCGTCCTGCCGTCCAGTGATGAGGGCAGGCGGGCGATCGGCAGATCGGCGTGCGTCACCTCGAGCCAGAATGGTTCGAGCCAGTGCGCATACCCAATCAGCCCGGCCAGACCGGCGCCTGCCGAGTAGAGAAATGTCCGTCGTTTCATGAGTGTCGTCAGGGCGGTACCAGCATCAGCGCCGGTCTGCCGTCATTACGATCAGCGAGCGCCGAAGTTCCCGAATCGCCAGATAGCCCAGGCGACCACCACGACAATCGCAAAGATCGTCACGTAGAGATACGCCTTCGCTGGATCGCGTGGTGGAATCGAACTGCCTGCCCCCGGCGCATTCCGGTTCGCGACGCTCTGCACGCCGAGTACCGGTGTCGGCGGACGTGTCACCGCCGGGACGGCACCGCTGCGCATCCGACCGCGCATGCGGTCCAGCGTCGGCGCGCCGCTGTCGGGCAGCGGATAACTCTGATGGCCGATGCGGCGCTCAGCCTCGTCGTGCTCCGGCAGGCCGTCGCCGGCGAACTCCGTCACCACCACCGTGATGTTATCGTGACCGCCCTCGGCATTTGCGGCAGCGATCAGCTGTGCGCATGCATCATCAGGCCCGCTGCTCGCACTGACGATCCTGGCGATATCGGTCGCGCGAAGATGGGTCGTCAGCCCGTCGCTGCAGAGCACCAGGATGTCGCCGCGCGCCATCGGCTGCTGGGTGAAATCGGGACGGACCGTGCTGTCAGGGCCCAGTGCCTGCAGAATGATGTTGCGGCGTTCGCTGACTTCAGCCTGATCGGCAGTCATCTCGCCCGCTTCGATCAGCTGCTGCATCAGCGACTGGTCTTTCGTGATCTGTCGCGCGACGCCATCCCGCACGATGTAGGCGCGACTGTCACCGACCTGCGCCAGATAGAGCGAACTGCCGAATAGCCCCGCGATGGTGGCCGTGGTGCCCATCCCGGCATGCTCCGGATGTGCGCCGGCATAGGCGTAGATGCGGTGGTTCGCCGTGTCGGCGGCGTCGCGGATCGTCTCGACGAACGTGTCCGTGTCGCGGCCGACATTGTTCATCCACTGGGCGCGGAAGGTGTCCAGGACGGCCTCCACCGCCATCTCACTGGCGATCTCGCCTGCGGCCGCGCCGCCCATCCCATCAGCGACCACGAGCACGACGCCACGCTGCCCGACATCGATCACACCATCCTGCAGCTCCGCCTGAGTCTGCCCAGTGGCAAGGTCGAGGAAGGCGAAGGCGTCCTCGTTATGGTCCCGCGTAATCCCGACATCCGTCAGACCGGCAAGACGCAGTCGCACGCTGGAGCGTGGGACGGGCGTCTCGGACGGCGTGGGGTGGGTCATGACTGGCACAGTCGGCGCGTGAAGAGGGTGAAAGCTGCAGCCCTGCCGCGTGTCCGTCCCCTCCGGACGTGACCCGCGTATGGAGAAGCTAGGACGACGCGCATGAGCGGGTCAAATCGGAGGGGCAAATGACCACGCTATCTTTGTTCATGCTACGAGCTCTGCTCCGGTCCGGTTTCGAGGTGCGCGCACACGGCGCGCTCCCTCTGGTTCTCACCATCGTTCTTGCGGCGGGCTGCGCCAGTCGCCCGGGCGGCGGTCCCACCACTGCCTCCGACCTGTCGCCGCCAGCCTGGCCAGCGATCCCCAGGGTCGAAGGCCCACTGGCGATCAGGGTCCAGTACCCATCGTCCAACGCGCTCATCTCCGCGCGGGACTCGACCTTCCTGCTCGGTTCGGTCAATCACGGCGGTGCGACCCTCGCCGTCAATGGTGCGCCGGTCGCAGTCCTGCCGAATGGGGCGTTCCTCGCCTGGGTCTCGATGCCGCCGCGGGCGCAGGCGCAATTCGAACTGGTCGCCACCCTGCCGGACGGGGCGACCGAGCGTCTGGTGCTGCCGATTCGTCGACCAGCGCCGCGGCTCGCAGTCGATGCCGCTCGGCCGCCGTATCTGGACACCACGAGCATCACGCCACGCGCGGGCCTCGCCTTCCGTGACGCGGAAGCGATCCGCGTCTCCGCACGCCTCGCGCAGGGCGCGCGGGCGGAATTCTCGTCCACTTCGTGCGCGGCCGCCGGTGTGTCGTCGGCCGCCGGCGTTCCGTTGCTCGCGGGTGAAGGTGAAGAGGCGGCTCGTGACGTGCCAGCGGCCGCGTTGCGATGTGGCGGCAGACTGACGGTCTTTGGCGCGGGCGATACCGTGCCGGTCGTGCGGTCGGTTGCCGCCGTCGCCGATGGCGACGCGATCGGCCTGGTGCGCGTCGGTGTCGCGACGGCAGACACTGATGCGGTCGTGATCGCGAAGCCGGTGCCTGGCGGAACCTACAAGTGGTTCATCATGCCGGGCACCGTGCTGCGGGCCAGCGGTCGACAGGGCGACGCGCTGCGGGTGCAACTCGAGCCCGGGCTCGACGTGTGGGTGGATGCCGACGCCACCACGCCGCTGCCGGCCGGCAGCAGCGCGCCTCGCCGCACCGTGAGCAACGCACGCGTCGTTCCGGCGGATGGCTATGTGGACCTTGTGCTCCCAATGAGCGCGCGTCCCGCGTACCGGGTGGAGGTCGAGGGCCGCACTCTCCGATTGACATTGCATGGTACTACCGGCAACACCGACATCATCTGGTTCCAGCGCGCCGATTCGCTGGTGCGCGATGTACAGTGGACGAATGATCCCAACGGCCGTGCGGTGTACTCGGTGCAGTTGGAGCGCGATGTGTATGGCTGGCTGGCCTTCTGGCGCGGTGATGCGTTCGTGCTGCGCCTGCGCCGGCCGCC
>Ga0163144_10021519_pt1 | contig 12815 bp, 16 predicted proteins | sample OliLak19BULKMAT1_FD_123175 | JGI IMG/M metagenome (GOLD analysis project Ga0163144, IMG submission 123175) | Freshwater microbial mat bacterial communities from Lake Vanda, McMurdo Dry Valleys, Antarctica - Oligotrophic Lake LV.19.BULKMAT1 | ecosystem: Environmental > Aquatic > Freshwater >...
AGGATCAACAGGCTCAATACGACTCATGCCTCAAACAATGAGGGGAAGCGTCAGGACCAACCACCGCCGAAGGGTCAGAGATCTATTGATGCAGAACTGTCAGAGATGTCCTGATACATAACAGAACTCCAATGTGGCCGTTTTCTGTGCAACTGACGTAGGCCTATGACAGTGGGTCCTGGGTTTTCTGTTTGAGGCGTTCTTAGGGGGTGCTGCCTGCGAGGGCGCCGTGTGGTCGATCGTAGTTGTAATAGTCCTCCCATTGCTGGAGCTTGTCGTTGAACAGGTTGACGTCGTCGATGAGTCGGCCTTCGAGGAGTCGGTAGAACTCCTCGGAGTCGATGCGGTGGGAGCGTTCTACCTTGCCGTTGAGCCTGGGTGTGGCCGGTTGAATGTAGACGTAATTGATGCCCTTGTCGAGGACGTGCCAGTGGAACGACTGCCCGAACTCGGACCCGTTATCGGTCTGGACTTTCTCGACCTTGAACGGCAGTTTCGACAGGACGCGGTCGATGAACTGAATCGCGGTCTTCAGGTCGTGCTTCGGATAAGCGCGAAGCACCCGCACTCTCGTGCAGTCGTCGATGGCGGTGTATTGCTAGTAGCGCTTCTTCTTGCCGGTCTGGCCGAGCGGCTCGATGAACTTCACATCGACTTGCAGTGCGTGCCCGGGTCGTTGCTTCTCGTAACGCTTCCACCGGGTGTCTTTGCGTTTGTAGCGCTGCGATGCTGGCAGCCTGCCTAGGCCGACCTTCTTCAGGATTCGCCACACACCCGAGGAGCTGATCGTGATGTCGTGGTAGCGCTTCAAATACATTGCGATCTTCTGCGGCCCGAAGTGGTACTGCTGACGCAACCACAGGATCTTCTCCACCACCTCGACCTGCGTTGCTCTGGGTGAGTAGTGCGGAGCGCTAGAACGGTCCCGAAGCCCCCCGCGCCTTCGGCCTCGTAGCGTTTGAGACAGCCGTAGTAGGCCTGGCGGCTGATGCCGTACTAGCGGCAGGTCGCCGAAACGCTGCCGCTGACTTCCTCGACGTGCAGGATAACTGCGAGCTTGTGTTTTGCCCGGCGTTCCAGCTCACGCAGGGCCGCGGCAGAGGTTTTTGATGTCATGGGACCTTCCTTCCAAATGGAAGACCCAACTGTCAAGGAGGTCCGTCAGTTTTATGATGTGGCCGTTTTCGTGATGCATCAGGACATCGGTGACACTGCTGCCTCAGGACAGGGGTGACACTTCAAAGGTTCCTAGGGGTCTGCCGGAGCCGACGTATTTGACTCCCGGTTTTGGCCAGACCTGCTGACGGCGCACTGACCGCAGTTCACGCGTACCGTCGACCTCGGCGAGGTTATCAGGGCGGCCGTCGAGCGCTAGACCACCGGGTCGGCGAGAACCTCTTCGAGAACACGGTCGGCGTCGGTGCCGTCGGTGATCGCCGCCTTCCAGAGGGCCTATCCGCGGGCGCGCGCCCAGGTGTCGGCGTCGTGGGCGACCTCGGCGGCGAGCATCCGGCGCTCGTGGGGAGTGAAGTAGGTCCAGGCGATCGCGAGGTCGCAGGCCGGGTCACCGACGCCGCAGGTGCCGAAGTCGATCACTGCCGCGAGACGCCCGTCGCGGAGCAGGATAGTGCCCGGCGCGATGTCGCCGTGAAACCACACCGGTTCGTGCGGCCACTGCGACTGCGTGACGCCTCCTGCTTCGGCGTCATGTCCGGCAGCTCTAGCGGCTCCATTTCACGCCTCCCAGCAACTCGCTGATCCGCCCATGCTCGCGAGGACGATTCCAGTCGGCCAGATCCGCGAGCACAAGCCCGAGCGGAATCGGTCGTGACGGAAGATCCTCGACGACGTGCAGTCGAACGTTGGGAGAGTCGGAGGCCACGAGCAGGTTCTCTCGTGTGAATGACTCGAGACTGCTGACGGTCACGTAGCCCTCGAGCTCTCGAGCAGACGACATCCCGGATCGTTCGTCGCTGATCCCGGATGCAACCATCCGCTCGTCACGAGCGATCTCACCAAGGTCGGCCGGGTTGGCCGAGAGGTTCTCGACTCGGAGTTGGCGCGACTTCATCCATGAACTGAGCAGGGCTGCAGGGTTGGAGATGACGGACATCGGCATTGGATCCGCCATGGATTCGGCCGGCTACTCTGCTATGATCGCGAGCGTTTCGGCGACCCTGTGGCGTAACCCTGGCGACAAATCTGATCCGGTGAACCTCGCTGAGCCATAAGACGAGACCTGGCGGACGGTGCCCATCTCGACGAGACTCACCCTGACTCGCAGGGTATTGGTAAGGTGATTCAGTGACTGAAGTTGTGATCGTCGACGACTCGGAACAGGCAGGAGCGCTCGTCGCGGGTGCCATGGTTCGTTTGATCACGGAGAAGGCCGATGCGGTATTCGGGCTGGCAACCGGTTCGGCTCCGCTTCCCGTGTACACCGCGCTGGCAGAGCGGGTTTCTCGCGAAAGGATCGATGTATCCCGCGTTCGCGGATTCGCACTCGACGAGTATGTGGGTCTGGATGTGGCCCAGCCGCAGAGTTACCGGTCGGTCGTTGTTCGGGAGGTCGTGGAGCCGGTCGGCTTCGATCCTCGGCGGGTCCACGTGCCCAACGGTGCGCTGGACACGATTCAAGGCGAGGGTGAGAGGTACGAGAAGGCAATCACTGAGGCAGGTGGGATCGATCTGCAGCTGCTCGGGATCGGTACGAATGGTCACATCGGGTTCAACGAGCCCTCGTCATCGTTCGCCTCCCTCACGCGCATGAAGACACTTAGCCGCCAGACCCGAGAAGACAATGCGCGGTTCTTCGATTCACCCGATGACGTGCCGATGCATTGCATCACGCAGGGCCTCGGCACGATTTTGAGAGCGCGCCATCTGGTGTTGCTAGCGTTCGGGGAGGGCAAGGCGTCCGCAATCGCAAGGGCGGTCGAGGGGCCGCTCACCGCGAAGATCCCGGCATCGGCGGTCCAGCTACATCCACGCGCAACGGTGATCGTCGACGAGGCTGCTGCGAGCCAGCTGACCGATGTTGAGTACTACCGCTATGCTTGGGACAACAAGCTGGAGTGGGAGAAGATCTGACCCGGCCGACTGGCCCAAGCAGAGCGGGCCGGGAACGTGGAGATGGTTTGGGTCAAGCCGGTCAACTATTGGCACGACCTTGGATTTCGGTCGACTTCATCTCGATCCACGTGCTTACGCCAGTAAGAATCGGTTCGTTAGAAAAGGCGAGCTTGATTCCGCCCAGCAGCGCTCCCCCCGCACCCTCGAGAAGCGATGCACCGGGCGCGAGTCGAGAGAGCTCGCGGGCAAGCGGCTCCCAAAGGACTGCTCCCACATCGAACAAGCCCCCAGCGGTCGCCACGGGGAAGGGAACTCCTAGCAGGCCAGCGGATCTTGCCGCCGCGACGGCGCCTTCGGCCAGGTCTCTCGCGGCTTGTTCCCAGATATAGACGGCAGTTGGGTCGCCAAGGGCCGCCGCGTGGGCCACGCCGCGACTGAAGGACGCGATGACCTTGGACGGATTTGGGCTGGTGTACACCGCCGCCATTGCTTCCGACGTGCCACCAAAAGTCTTCACTACCAAGGCGTGAAGTGCCTCCGAACCACGCATTCCATCAGCGAATCGAAGTGCAGAGTCCAGCCCTCGTCGACCGATGTCATATCCGCTGCCCCGGTCTCCACAAAGCGGACCTGACCCATCAACGGGATGGGGTGACCCATCGTGACCCAGCGCGAGGATCACCGAACCGGTACCTGCAGCAATGACTACACCGGCGGTCACACCCAGCGCACCAATGTACGAAGTCACGACATCGCTCGTCACGATGTAGCGTCGGGATTCGCTCACTGCCTGTAATGCGCCGAGAGCCAAAGCGGTTGCGTGCGGGCCCGCGCGGAGTACCCCATTGAGACCGATGCAGGAGGTGTGCAGCCTCTCAGGTATTCCGAGCCCGCCAACAGTTTCGCGCAGGCTGTTCGTTACGTCTTCCAGGCCGCCCGGGCTCTCTATGATGGCCAGTCCTGGTCCAGTGGAACGCGCAATTTCCACACCATCTGCATCCGTGACTACGGCCTCGGTCTTTGACTTTCCACCGTCGATTACCAGACGTAGTTGAGAAGTATTCGATTTCACCACAGTTCCAGACGGTCGCAATTTTAGCTGATGATGAAATGCGAGTTGGAGAAGGTTCTATTAGCAAATGCGCCCGAGGGCTCACGGTCGCTGTTGGTGTCGGTGACTTTGTAAAACCGATACTTGTCACCTCGGTAGATGGCTTCGGTATACTCAACAACCCGGTCGTCTTGGTCCGTTTTTGTCGTTGTGACGAAGAATGCAGGCGAGTGAACTGGGACTCCCAACAATTGAGATTCCACCTGATCAACAGTGGCAGCCCTCAGCACTTGGCTTGATCGTGTCACCTTCACATCGAACTCGGTTCGATAAAGTTCATTCATGTCGAAGCTGGTGAAATGTTCCGAAGTCAGGTTAGGAAATATATGACTTGGAAGGTGGAGCCTTTCGATCGCCACTGGTTCATCGTCCACCCGACACACGCGCACTACCTTGGTGACTCTAGCGGATGGCGCCAACTGGAGTCGAAGTCCGATCCGTGAACCTGTATCTTCTTGGACGATCTCCAGCGTTCTGGCTTCAGCCTTCGATGTTCCATCTACGGAAAAATGCGCAAAAGGGCCCATGCTGTTGGCATGGAGAACCTGGGAACGCATCACAAATGTGCCTTTTCCCGCAATACGGCGGAGGTACCCTTCGTCGATGAGAAGATCCAGTGCTTTGCGCACCGTCATTCGAGCTGCGCCAAGGCGTTCAGAAAGCGCTCGCTCGGGCGGCAGGCTTTCGCCATCTTCTATCGTAGAAATCAACTCAAGAAGAGAGATGCGGATTAACTGATGCTTTTGAGCATTAGTAAGTTTCGGATCGCGAAGGATCGCGGGGTCGTACACGGAACCCTGCGATTGCATACCGCAATTATGCACCAACGGTCTATCTAGTCAATGCTCCGCTTTGAATAACAAGAAGCCTTCACTTAGCTGCTGTTCGTTGCCTCATTTGATGTCGTCCGCTTGGTCGTGCGGCAGTCAGTGGTGAGTGTCGGGCCGGGATACGCCTGTTTCCATGGAGCTCACGATGTCGCAACGGCAAGCGGTCACGAAGAAGAAGGCACTGGCGTATCGCAGCGCGAGCTGGGCGGCGAAGTTGCGGATTCTAGACGAGCATCGACTCCGACCACGGGTCGGAGTTCATCAGCGAGCACCTCTACCGGTAGTGCCTGGACAACAAGATCACCTTCACCAGGGTTAGGGCCCGATACTCCAACGACGGCGCCCGAAACCTGCGCCGAGCTGGCGGTCCTGAACGAGATCTGGGAGGCGCATCGAACGTTCACGGACTACTTGCTGCCACGGCAGAATCTGGTGTTCAAGCACCCGTACTGGCGCGAAGTGGTCAAGAGATACGTCACCGCGACCATCCCGCACCAGCGGGCGCTCGCGTGGCCCGGGATGCGAAAGAGGCCCATCATCCGCATGCGAGCCGAATACAAGACCTCCAAAGCCGCGGGCGGTCTCACGACACACCCTCACCCTCACCGGGCAGCTCGAACCGTCGCCCTCCGGCTCCGGACGTCATTCAGTCGCGTTCGTCTGGAGTATGCCGCCGGGTGCTCGCCATCGCCTCGAAGTCGGCAAAGAATTGCTTGCGGCCAGCGAGCGGGGTGGGCTACGATCTCAGATCATGGCCTAAAGGTGTAGACCGATGGATCAGGATGCACTGATAGTGTCGTGTTTTTCGATCACATTCGAGTAAGGAGAAGAGACGATGAAGTCAAGAATCGCCCCGGTGGCCATTACGGTGGCAGCGGTAATGATGGCGCTTGCAGGATGTTCCGGAGGTTCCGGAGATTCAGGGGGTGGATCTGATCAAGTCACTCTTCAGTTCGAGAGTTGGCGGCCTGAAGACGCGGCAATCTGGAACTCGAAGATTATTCCTGTCTTCGAGAAAGACAATCCTGGAATCAAGGTTCAGTTCGCGCCGACAAAGGCCACCGAATACGATGCCGCTCTCAAGACGCGTCTTCAGGGTGGTACCGCAGGCGATCTGATCACCTGCCGATCTGGTGCACTTAACAGGGAAAACATCGAGGCGGGATTCATCGAGCCGTTGAAGGGTTTCACGGGACTATCCAACTTCGATGACCTGTCGCTTTCGTACTGGGCCTCGACGAACGGGGACCCCTACTGCGTGCCCGTTGCTTCCGTGATGGCGGCGTTCTTTTACAACAAGGACATCTTCACGGAGTTGAATCTGAGCGTACCGAAGACAAATGCTGAGTACATGAGTGTTCTGCAGGCCATCAAATCCAACGGGAAGTACGTGCCATTGGCGTTCGGCGCGACTCCAGGAGATGCGTGGGTTCTCGCATACATGGGACTCTACAGCGAAGGTCCAAACTATTGGCACGGAGAGGAAGGCCGACAGGGCCTCATCGACGGGAGCAAGAAGTTCACGGATCCGGAGTTCGTTCAGGCGCTGGCGGCACTCAAGTCTTGGACTCCTTTCATGCCCGATGGACGGGCAAGCGTGACGTATTCTGATGCAACGCAACTTTTCGCTCTCGGAAAAGCCGCGATCTTCCCGAGCGGTTCATGGGATATCAGCGCGGTTACCGGGTCGACCGGTCTCGACGTCGGTGTCTTCGCACCGCCGCTGCCCAAGGCAGGGGACCAGCTCTACGTCCAGAGCCACCCCGACATGGGTATTGGCATCAATGCGGCTTCCCAGCACAAGAAGGAAGCACAGGTGTTCCTGAACTGGGTCGCGTCCCCCGCCTTCCAGACCATTTACGCCAATGCTCTTCCGGGATTCTTTGGGATGGGCAAAGAGCCGGCGAAGCTCGACAACCCTTTGGCGCAGGCTTGGGCCGACCTTAAGGTTGGCGCCGAACTCACGCCTCGGGTGGAGGACATTCTGAGCGGTGGGAACCCAGACTTCGAGACGACGATCGAGAACTCGTTGCAACTCATGATGACGACAGACAAGTCGCCTGAGGCCGTTGCCGACGAAACTCAAAAGGGTCTCGAGAATTGGTACAAGCCTCAGATGAAGTGACAGGCAGTGTAGTGCCACGCTCGACTTGCATGGTCGAGCGTGGCACCGACATCTCCTATCGGCACACACTGGAAGGTTCGTGCGAGTGCGTACATCTAATTCGATTCACAACGCTGCAACGAAGTACCGCTACTTGATGCTTTTTACGCTGCCGGCTCTTATCTTCTATGTGGTGTTCGCGGTTTATCCGCTGTTCGCCACGTTCGTCATCAGCCTGTTCCAGACAACCAATGGGGATGGTTCCTTTATCGGCCTGGACAACTATGTCTATCTTTTTACTGATCCGACGCAGAGTGGACATTTCTGGCACGCATTGCTGAACAATCTGGAATTCTTCGCTATCCACCTGATCGTGCAGCTCCCCATCGGACTGTTGCTGGCGGCTCTAATCACCTCCGATGCGGTGAGGCGGTTGACAGGCTTCTACCGGACAATCCTCTTCATTCCTGCGACGCTGTCCGTCGTTATTGTCGGATTCATTTGGCGCATGATCATCAGCCCTTTGTGGGGGATCATCGGGTTCCCGCTGCTCGGAACAGAGGCAACTGCGTTGCCGACTTTGTCCCTGATGTCGATTTGGCAGTGGATAGGGATTCCTATGATCTTCCTCTACACGGCACTAATCGCAATCCCCAAGGACATCCTCGAAGCTGCACGTGTCGACGGCGCATCGGGGATGCGAACATTCTGGGCGATCAAGTTTCCACTTATCACGCCCCAGTTCGGGTTAATCACGATCCTGACGTTCATCTGGACGATGAATGGTTTCGATCTCATCTACTCGCTGATGGGCGGTGCACCTGGTCCCAATTACAGCACCGATATCCTCGGAACCTTCTTCTTCCGTACATTCTTCGGATTCAACAACGTTGTCGGTGACACGGATTACGGCGCCGCGGTTGCAACAGTGATATTTCTATTCATTCTCATTTCTACCGCTGGCTACTTCTTCGTACTCCAGCGTCGACTTAAGCCGCACGAGCTTTAGGGATCCTGACAATGTCACAAGTTTCAGTTTCACGTCGACAGGCAACCCGCACCGCTCCGGACGAGAGCCGCGAGGCACGCCGACGAAGGAGAATGTCGCCGAGCGTTTTTCTGGTTCACGGCGTGCTCATCTTCTTTGTTGTGATGGCACTGGGGCCAATACTCATGACAATTATGAATTCGCTCAAGACGCAGCAGGGCATCTTCAGCGGGCCATTCCAATTGCCTACTGCCACTACCTTCAGCATCGACGGATACCTCCGGGTTACCCAACTCGGAGATTTCGGCACTCTCTATTTCAACAGTGCAACGGTGACCATCGTCACCACAGGCCTCACTGTCGGATTGGCGACCATTGCGGCATTCGCCATTGTCGAGTACAAGATCAAGCTCGCACCTGTGTTGAGCGGATTCTTCATTATCGGGATCATGCTTCCGGTGAGACTGGGCACTGTCAGCCTGTTACAGATGATGTCGTCCTGGAATCTCGTCAACACAACACTGGCTTTGATCCTCGTGTATACCGGCATGAGCCTTCCGTTGGGGGTAGCCCTGATGGTCACCTATTTCCGCTCGGTCCCGCAGGAGCTCAAAGATGCCGCGCGGATCGACGGAGCCGGTGAGGTCCAAACGCTCTCTATCGTCACACCGATGGTGCGCCCGGGTCTTGGCGCGGTTGCGGCCCTAACGATGTTGCCCATCTGGAATGATCTTTGGTTCCCGTTGATACTTGCTCCTGGCAGATCGACACAAACCGTGACACTCGGTGTTCAACAATTCATGGGCCAATACGACAGTGACTGGCCAGCGTTACTCGCCGCGCTCACTCTGGGGACAATTCCGCTGATATTGCTCTTCCTTATCTTCTCAAAGCAGTTCATCAAGGGTCTAAGTGAAGGGTATGGAAAGTGACAGATTTTGATGTGGTTCTTAGCGATGCTCGCATCGTGACGCCCACAGGTGTTGTAAACAAGGGCTGGATTGGAATCCTCGGCGGAAAGATCAGCGCAGTCGAAGAGGGTTCCACTCCACAATTGGCGCGATCCGTCGCCTCACACAGCCTCAATGGCGCGTGGCTTGGACCAGGTTTCATCGACGTTCACGTACACGGATCCGACGGAATCGACGTCATGGAGACCGATGAAGACGGATTGCGAAGGCTCTCTCGTTTCTTCGCAAGACATGGCGTCACATCATTTCTCGTGGGCACCTACACCTTGGAACGCGAACGCATTCTCGAAACGCTTCGGTTGGTAAAGAGAACGGGAGAACGTGTTTCTGGCGGTGCCAATATCGTCGGTGTCTACATGGAGGGTCCGTTCTTGAACCCCGAAAAGAAGGGCGCACACCCCGAGGAACTCTTGCGCGCGATTGACCGTGAAGAGGTAGTGGAGTACCTAGATACCGGTGTGGTTCGAGCATTTGTTATTGCGCCAGAGCTGACGGATGCAGATTGGCTGATCCACGAGTTGGATCGCCGTGGTATCACTGCGGTCGCAGGCCACACGAACGCGACGTACAGCGAACTCGAGCACGGGATGGAACAGGGTGTCAGGGCAATCACTCACACATTCAATGGGATGCGAGGACTTCACCACAGGGAGCCGGGCGCCGCAGGGGCAGCACTGCTTCTCGACGACCTAACGTGCGAGCTCATTGCCGACGGCATGCACGTAGCACCGGAACTTATACCACTATTTTGGCGGATGAAGGGACCAGACAGGATTGCTTTGATCACTGACGCTGGCCGAGCGGGAGGGCTTCCGGATGGCAAATATAGCAGCGGTGATCGCGACTTCGTGGTGAAGGACGGAGTCGGACGATTACCGGATGGCACGATCAGTTCCAGCGCTAAAACATATGACTATGACTTCGCCTTGTTCTGTCGATACGCGGGAGTGTCGTTTGATGAAGCCTGGCCGGCAGCAAGCAGCACGCCCGCTCGAATCGCCGGAGTTTATGAAAGTAAAGGGAGTATCGAAGTGGGCAAGGATGCAGACATTGCTGTGCTTTCAGAGGACGGGACGGTCGTTGGTACCGCGGTGAACGGTGAATGGCTTCCCACCAGTGGGAGCTCATTGTGAGTAAGCGCCGGGTAGGAATCATCGGAACAGGCTTCATGGGCGGGGTCCATGCCGAAGCATGGCAGGGAACTAGTGCCTCACTGGTAGCAATCCTTGAGCACAGCACGGAGTCGCGAATTGGTGATATGGGTCGTTACGGCGCGACAATCTACACGGACCTTAAAGAATTTCTGGCCGCCGTCGATGTCGTTGACATCTGCGTCCCAACATACTTGCATGCCCTGTTTGCGATAGCGGCGGCCAAGGCCGGCAAACCGACTATTTGTGAGAAGCCCCTTGCCCTTACCGGCGCTGAGTCGCTCGAAGTGCTTGAGGCTTTCAGCAGCCGAGGCATTCTTCTTCAAGTGGCGCATGTGCTTCGCTTCAGTCCGGAATACTCGGCTGCACGCAGCGCAGTACTTTCGGGGCGGATTGGGGACCTCGCGGCCATTCGACTCCATCGATTGTCGTTCGCACCGAAACGTGGACGGAATAGCTGGTTCAACGATGAGACCAAGTCGGGGGGTATTGTGTTCGATTTGATGATTCACGATTTTGACTACGCGCTCTGGCTTGCGGGCGACGTTGCATCGGTCTACGCGAAGTCCGCCTCCGGAGGGCCAGGACACGCTATTGCGATTCTTCATCACGCGAACGGTGTCATCAGTCACATCGAGGGATCGTGGTCCGAGCCCCAGCCGGTCTTTCGCACGAAGTGCGAGATCGCAGGGTCGACGGGCGTGATCGGATTTTCATCCGATGACAGCTCGCCGATGACGTTGCGGTTACACGAGTCGATTTCGGAGGCAACCACGGGAATGGATGACCATGTGGTTGGCGCTAACCCGTTCGAATTGGAATTGCAACACTTTCTGGACATCATCGACGAAGATGTGGAGCCGATCATCACAGCGTTTGAGGGGCATCAAGCGGTGAGGTTGGCGGAGGCCACGCGCCAATCCGTAGAAACCGGTCGCCCGGTTCGCTTGGCCGCAACCGGGAAGGGCGAGTAGTCGTGATCAGAATTGGGATTCTCGGTGTCGCACACCTCCATGTCGACTCCTACGTGAATAGCCTTCGCGTTGCAGATGTGGATGTTGTCGGCGTCTACGACTCAGACTTCATTCGTGGGCAGGGGTGGGGAGCGAAACACGGAGTGAAATTCTTCGAAAGCCTCCAAGGCTTGATTGCCGCAAGTCTCGACGGGGTCATCATTTGTTCGGAAACGTCCAGCCATGTCGAACTTGTTGATGCTGCGGCACATGCAAAGCTCGCCATACTCTGCGAGAAGCCGTTGGGCGTCTCCGTGCAAGACTCGCAGAGAATCGTGGATCTGTGCCGCGAGAACGACGTCAACCTGATGACGGCCTTTCCGAGCCGGTTCGAAGCGTCGCTCGGAGAGGCGCGTGACCTGGTGCGATCCGGCGTACTTGGACGGATCCGTGCACTCTCCGGGACGAATCAGAGCGTAATGCCGATGCGGGAGAGATCATGGTTCGTGGATCCCGTCCTCGCCGGAGGCGGGGCCATCATGGATCACGTTGTTCACCTTGCAGACGTGTATTCTTGGCTGCTCGGGTCTGAGCCGCGGTCGGTTTATGCCGTGGCGAATCGGATTGTCCACAATGAAGTCGTGTCGGTCGAAACATCCAGTATGGTCATGGTGACGTACCCCGGCGGAGTATTCGGGTCGATCGATTGCAGTTGGAACAGGCCGTTGAGTTATCCAACGTGGGGTGGGTTTGCCTTGTCAATAGTCGGTGACGGTGGAACGCTGGATGTGGAACCGATGCGGCAACGTTTGGTGCAATTTGGCGGCGAGACGACCTACTCATGGATCCAGTTGGGACCCGACTCCAATCAGTCGATGATTCAGAACTTCATCGAGTCAATCACCGATGCTCGCCCAGGCCTCTCCACTGGCGACGATGGTAATCGAGCCACGCGAGTCGCTCTTGCTGCGTTGGAATCGGTGAAAACCGCCGAACCGGTGGATCTCTAATCAGCTTGGTACATACCGGCGAGATGGCTGCCGAATGGGGCAATACGGCAAACCATGGGATGTCGTTCTGAACGCTGGCCGAACGGGACGCCGAAGACCCGCTCGACGCTCAATCTACGGTCGCGTCCCGTGGTGGAGTGGAGTGTGATTTCTCTTCTCCGTGTCGGTCAGGGGTCCTAGCTTGGCCTTGACCCCGTTTGGTGGACACGGTTTATGCGGCTTTGAGTCCCGCGGTCTGGTTTGAGTATTGCAGTTCGAACTGAACTGGTGTGATCTGTCCGATCGAGGCGTGTCGGCGGCGCCGGTTGTAGCGATCCTCGATCCAGGCGCCGACCTCGATTTTTGCCCGTCTCCTCGTCGGCCAAACGCGGCGGTAGTAAAATTCGGTCTTCAGTGTTGCGAAGAACGACTCGGCCATCGCGTTATCCCAACACACCCCCGGTGCGTCCCATCGACCGGGTCACCCCGTTCGCTTTCGCAAAGACCGGCACCTGCTCAGAGACGTATTGTCTAGATTCAACCGGTGGATGCAACACCGGCTTGTTGGAGTAACAGTAGTTGCTGGTTGAATGCTTCGGCGGGGGTCTTCCAGCCGAGGGTTTTGCGGGGCCTGGTGTTGAGTGCG